>Ga0206126_10000070_pt1 | contig 131015 bp, 133 predicted proteins | sample Helgoland_Spring_5_FD_148621 | JGI IMG/M metagenome (GOLD analysis project Ga0206126, IMG submission 148621) | Pelagic subsurface seawater microbial communities from Kabeltonne, Helgoland, North Sea - Helgoland_Spring_Bloom_20160412_1 | ecosystem: Environmental > Aquatic > Marine > Epipelagic...
GTTCCCTCATCAGTGTAGCAAAACGAATGCCCGTGTCCTGCAACTCGGGCGGCCTAATAAATTGTACGGGGAAGCCGACAGCGTGGATGCGCACGCGACGCTCTTGAGTGTCGGCCTCGGCATTAAGTCGGTCGACGGTCAGCACCACGTCCTCAATCGATCGACCGGTAAACTCGTCGCCGAAAACATAAATTGAGATTTTTTTATCACGGTCATAAAAAGAGCGTACGGCCTGTGTAATACCCTCCACGGGTGACGAATTAGAAAACGCGTTCCAGTTGGCGAGATTTCTCAGTATCAACTGTCGTCGTGCCGGTGTGTCCGGAATCCATTGTCCAGCGTAGCGACTGAACAGGTAATTACCCATGTCGTTCATGACCTGAATGCCTTTGACATTGGGGTAAATATTCAGGGTCGCTTCCATCTCACTCAGCATCCGCTGCCAGGCGTACGAAAACATGGAGCCAGAGGTGTCGATGATGAAAATAATGTACTCACTGTCGACCGGAATTCCGCCGATCAGTTGATTCTTTCGCTCTGCATCACGACCCAGTAAGCGCTCTTCTTCCTCGCTTAATTCCTGACGCGCAATGGCCAGCTGTTCGGCGACAATACTGTTTGAATTTCGGGTGACTTGAAGGGCGTCGAAACGTGATTTCGATGACGCCAGTGACCCTTGGAGAATGGCGATCTGCATTTCAAACTCTGAGATCTGTTCGCGCTTTGCCACGAGTTCGCGATTCAAAATCTTAGTCTCACCGCGTATTTCAAACAACTGCTCGGTGAGCGCAGACACCTTCCCTTCAGCAATCACCGTTGATTCTTCAAGGACCTGCGGCTCGACCGTCTTGGTGATCATCAGCAGTAAGATCACGGCGCCAAAACCACAGCAGATGACGTCCAAGAATGACAGTGAGATTTCCGGCGCCGGTCTTCGCTTTCGCATTACGGCCAGTCCTTAGCGGGTGCCATGAAACTACCGCCTGTATTTTGTGCGAGCTTCCAGAATTCGGAAGCCGCCAGGGGGTCTCCTTCCATGGGTGACAAGACAACGTTCACGGGCACGCCAGAGGGCAGGGCTTTTAGCGCATCACGGTAATGTTTTAGTCGCGCCGGGCCTGACACGGTATTTTTCCGTGGCGTTGATTTGCCTTGTGTAGGCAGCCCGTCAGTTACCAGAAAAATATTGTCGGGTTTGCTGTCGAGCTCAGATAAGAAGTTAAATGCAGTGTGCAGTGATGTGCCGCCCTCTGGCAGTACATTGCGAACCGACGAGACGGCACGTTCGACTTGCTCGCTGTCAGCAATTTCAAGCCAGCGACCTTGGGTCTCTGGGAGTGCAAATCGCGCCTGCGTATTAAACAGTATTAACTGGTATCGCGCGCCGGTTGGAAGTTGGGCCGTTAACCAGTCCACGGTATCGAGCGCTTGAACCCACTTTTTTGAGCCGCGCTGCACCGCTGGCGACTGATTTCGCATGCGGATAACGTTCACAACCTCGGGTGCAAGCATGCTGGCTGACACGTCGATCAATATAGCAATGCGATTACCCCCAAGTTTCAAGCCGGTGAGGTATTGCCGGTTGCCCTCACCCTGAAATTCACGCGCACTGCGACCACCGTCGGCCTCCGCGGCTTCGCGCAGCTGCTGAATCTGTTCCTCGAGGACGTTAATTTCGGCCTTTAGGGCGTCAAGGTCGGTTGTTTCGCTGACATCGGACTCCTCCAGCGAAGCGACCAAGGCCTCAAGACGGCCAAGCTCTTCGGTGACGACTCTCGCCCGTCCCGTCGCCTCAACAATATCGAGATCCGCGCTGCTGACGGCGTTACGTAACCTGACAAGGCCTTCCTCTCCGTCGCGAATGTCCTCTTCAAGAAGATTTACCTCCGAAAGCACCTCGGCATTCACCGACTGAATCTGAATTTCAATCGAGTGATCAATAATGAGGAATACCAATATGACTGCACCAAACCCACAGGACATCACGTCTAAAAAGCTCAGATTAAACGTATTGGTTTGTCGTTTTCGACGCGGCATGTTTACGACTCAACACGAATCAGAACAGCTTCTTTACCATCGTCGCGATACAGCCTACTTCCCGTTGTCAGCTGGTCGTGGGAGCCAGAGACCGACAGTACATTAATCCGGTCTTTAAATGCTCCATCAATACAGACAACGTCATTTTGCAAAACAACGCCAAACTCGAACGACACACTTTCTCGGTTTTCAATCGCGTGAGCGGTGGCGTCGATCAGTAAGTGTGTCGGTGGGTTGTGCTGTCCGGTTGCCGCGTCCAGATCAAAAGACCGGGTCTCGGTGCGCGGTTGCTGTATGCGAGAGGGCTCAGGCCTGACGTCAGTACTGAGCGCGCAGCTGGTAATCCGAGATAACGGTGCTTGAGCAGTCGTCCCGCTAAGAACAGCGCTGGCGGCCTCTGTCAGTGACTCTTGCGTCGTGACTGAGTTAAAAACTATTCCTGGAAAAACCGACAGGGACGCGTCGACACTGATGGATCTGCCGTCAGTATTTACAGCGTCAAGTACCCGCTGACCGACTTTCTTTAGTGCATCTCGGGCCACCTTGAAGGTATAGGATTCGACCTCTACCGAGAGCTCGTTGTCATCAGTTTGCGATGCGAGTAGACCCGGAATGGCACTTAAGAGTGTTTGCTCTGAGGCGGCACTTCTTCGCGGATCAAAGCGGGTTTGCGCCACGCAGGCGTCAGCAACATGTTCAAGACAGTCCTCGAGTAGATCTAAATAGCCAAGACCGGGGATGGCGGTGGTCTTGTGCACGCTGAGGCGTTGGTCGATCTGCTCGAGTTCGGTGACAACAAGCTGCCGCCATTGCAGGCTGAGGTTCACGCCAGGTGCCGACTGGCCTGCGTGTGCAATGAGCGCCCGGTCGATGACGGCTCTGGGCTCGATGTTTAAGGCACTGAGAATCCCAAGCAGCAGTTCGAGTTGCGTCTGATTCATATTGCTCGGTGCAATGATGCACAGATCATGCAGACGCTCTGGATGGGGTATTAGTGATTTGAGGTGCTCATAGACCAGGTCAGCAGTGTGTCTTGCGCTTCCAAACTGAGCGCTCAGGGGCGCGGTCGACAGCTGGCTCCAATAGTCAGACTTCACGTCAAGCGGGCGTCGTTTGAGTTGTGAGACAGCGTACTCACCGAAGTGAAGCGTGCCGGCATCGGAGAGAACGGCACCGGGAGAGGAAACGACCTCGTCAGCAGTAGTGAGGCTTAAGCTTGTGTCATTGATGTCGAGAAAAACCGGGTTCATTTGGGCGCTGCCAAGTGTCGGATGAGCTTTTTGTCGATGTAGCGCTGCGTACTCAGTACTAAACGCTCTTGCGACAGCTGTAGCTGATGCAGCGCGAACATGATGATGATCGAGAGCACTAATGCGACGAAGGTACTGTTAAACGCCACGCCAAGGCTCACTGTTACCCCCGAGATATCTCCTTCTACGGCTTTGTAGGCCTGTCCTAAGGCATCACCAATACCGCGTACAGTTCCGATAAAACCGATGGATGGAATTGCCCAACTGATGTAGCGCACCATCGATAACTCCGAATCGAGCTTGTCGGCTTCGATATCGCACTGCTCGCGGACTGCTTCCGATACCGCAGGAATACTGGCGGTGGTCGAAAATCGACTGAGTGCATTCAAGAGTGTGCGGGGAAGCAACAGTTCTTGGTCTGCCTCCGGTAGGGCTTCTAGGCCGCGTGAATAACTACGCGCATCCTGCGGGAGGACCGTGGTCCCCGTGGTGACCTCGATCAGGTTTCTGTCGAGCATGGCGGCTTCCTGACGCGTCGTCCAGGCTTTGAGGCCCATGATTGCTAGCGCCCAGATCATCAAAATGAAACAGGCTTCTTGCTCAAAGTCTCGAATCACGACGAAGAGAGATCGCTCGGGTACAAAGGCCTCGCCAGAGGCCTGTAGTGCCGCTTGAATTGTCAGTTGTGCGTCTGCAGAGGGGCGAATCAGTCCCACGTAAAACCCGTGAACGATGATGACCGCAGTGAGAAGTGCTATGAGCTGGAAGGCGAATTCGGATGGAAGTTTCGACTTAGACATGCAGTGCGGCCTCAGATATCAACGGGGAAAGAAACTGAGCGATCTTCAGAAATACGTTCAGTTGGCGTGTAGCTGTCCACCGCCGGTGATGCGGATTCGCTGCTGGGTGACTCTGACGGTGTTATAGGGTCCGCTGACTCCAAAGCGCCCTGTACCGCTTCGTCATTCGCCTCTGGCGACGGATCTGTTGCAGGCTCCTGCGCCGTGGCACTGGCGGCTAACACCACTGCAAAAACGACACCTCGCCACTGCTTACTCCGCATATTTCGCCACCCTAAATCCAACATCATCTCGTCCCCGCTCCCCGTAATCTCGGTAGGTCAGTCGGAGCTCTCTGAGTCTACTTAAGCTCCAACTCGCACCGCGTATTGTGTAATTGTCTCCCTGGCTATCGCCCAGTGGATTTTCTGCCACGGACTCGCCGGGTACCGCAATGCGATACACATCGTTCACCCACTCTGCGACGTTACCACCCATATCGTAAAGCCCTCGAGGATTTGGTGGAAACTTCCCCACTTCAGCACTTACCGGTGCGTTGTCTGAGTAGCCATTGAGTATTCGTCCGGTGACAATGGCGGATGACGCGTCGGCGAGATTGGCAACCCCGTTTTCAGGCGGCCACGCGTCGCCCCACGCAAATCGTCGTGTCACACCCTCATGGAGGCGTGAAGCGAAGGCCCACTCGGCCTCTGTGGGCAAGCGATAACCCTGACTCGACGCATCGAAACCCGTAATGATCCCGTCTTTTTCGGTGTAAAACGCGGCGAGGCCTTCTCGCGCACTCAGCCAGTTGCAGAAACTTGCTGCTTGCTGCCAAGAGAGCTGAACCGCCGGTTGATGTTCTCTGTTTAGGCTTTTACCACCCGCCTGCCCTGACTCGTGGTTACGCGTGAACTGCCGAAATTGCGCATTCGTCACTTCGGTCGTTGACAGGTAAAAGGCACGGGTGAGCGCGACCGGTCGTTCAACTTCATTGGCACCACGACCGGCGTCACGCCGCGGTGCGCCCATGGTGAATTCATTGGTGGCACCAACCATTGGGTCAATTAACAGCAGTGTTTGACCCAGTGAGGTCGTCATTTCGGGTTTAATCGCGGCTTTTCGAGCCTCCTCAATCGTGAGGAGGCCAACTTTAATGCGCTGCTTTAGCCCTGCACGGGGTGTCACTCGACGCTCAACACTGGCATAGCCTGGCGCGGCTATGGTGATCACCTGCTCCACGGAGGGGAGGGAAAGGATCTGATTCCCGGCGCCGCGGTCTTCGCCATTCACAGCGACGGTCGCATTGTCCGGTGCGACCTGAACGTCGACCTCACCCAATGCGGGCAAGAGAACGATCTGTCGTTGCGTGACGACGCCTTTTTCCAAAGCAAGCGCAAAAGTGGCCGGTAAATAACCGGCTCGACTGAGTTTCAAGCGGTGTGTTGTTGAAGGATCCATGGCAACGTCAACAGGCGTCGCTCCGACGAAACGTCCGTCACGCGTCACTACGGCACCCATTGGGACCGAGGACAGACGCAGAAGTCCCGCTGCCGGTGTGAGTTCAACTCGGCCGAGGTCAAGATCAGTGTTGGCTACCGCGTCAATTGAGATGATGTGATCCACGTAGCCCGCAGCGCTGAGCGTAATGTCACGGGTCCCTTGCATGATCTCCAGTACGTTCGCGTTAAACTCCAAGGGTACCCCATCGACACGCACCATTACCGTGGACGGTACGGCCTCTAAGGTGACTCGGGACCAGCCCGGTACCAGGCTCGCTGAAAAGCGTTGCGTCACTTCTCGCCCTGTGACCTCAAACGTCGACTCATAAGGCAGGAATCGATCAGCTTCGAGGGTTATTGTTGCCTCACCTGACGCAATGGACGCGACGGTCAGTGGCGTTTCGCCTACAAAAACGCCATCAATGCTGACGCTGGCTTGAGCCGGATCTGACTCAATAATGAGGACGCCAGGCAAGGGGGTGAGTTGTACTGCGCGGGTTTGCACCTCTGTGCCATCGACGTGCAAATCGCCGTCGTAGTCTTGATAGCCCTCGGCCGTCACGGACAGTGGGTAGTGTCCGGGTCGCATGAGCAGTCGTCCACCAAATTGCAGATGCAACCCCCGGACGTCTATTGTCGGCGCTGTTTCTGCGTCGACTTCGACACTGATAGAACGCGCTGTTAACAGGAAAAATAAACCGTAACCCACAGCAAGAGCACCCAGCAGTCCCAATAGTTTTAGGGGACTGAATCGTCGTTTGCCGGCGACTGCAATATCAACACGAGGCTCAAATTTGGCTGCTGAGAGGGTTTCGGGTTGTTTCGGTGAGTCAGACATCAGCGCGCGATCTCCTCCGTACAGCGGATATCGATTTGGTGGTCAGCGCCGGCTTTAATATTGAGCGTGACCAAGACGTCTCGATAACCCTCCCGACTGCCCAAGAGTTGATATTGCCCCGGGCGCAGGGACAGCGTACGCGACGTAAATGGTCCTAACCGAGCAACGCGTTTGAGGGTTATTTCGGTAAGCCCGTCTGAAAAAATGGAGACCGGTAGGGGGGTGCTGGCAATCGAGAGCGCGTCGCGGACGACGACGACAAGTGCCACAAGTTTTGGCATTGCCTCGACAGAAGTGGCCATGATCTTCTCGGCGTCTATCAAGGTGATTTCTGCCTGGCTCAAAACGACGTCATCGACCAGACGCGCTTGCTGATCCACAATCTCGGAGAGCGATTTAAAGAGGATCGCCATTGACTCAGCCTCTGCGACGCCTTCCGAGGCCTCAACCAGGCTGGAGTCGAGTGCCAGCGCCTGTTGATAAGCCTCAAAGGCGCCGGCCCATTCCTCTTTGGCTTGAAGATCAGCCGCTTGAGACAGAAGACGATTTAAGCGCGACAGTGTTTCCGCCTCTTTGAGTTGCGCAAGTGCCCCGGCCACCTCACTCGCGTTCGGTGTGAGCGTCTTAGCACGCTCAAACGCTGCACGCGCCTTTGAAAACTCAGTCGCTGTGAGCGCTGCGAACCCGCGTGTCATGGCCTCTTCAAATTGCTGCTGGGTCAACGCCACTTCGTAATCGCGTTCAATAGCCGAGAGTCGTTGGTGCACCGGGTCAAGCAACAAAGCTGCTCTAATGTCAGTCAGCGCACGCTGATAGTCCGCAGTATCAAAGTGGGCTTGCGCGGTCTCCTCGTAGGTAATGATCTCGGGCATCACTGGGACACGGTCTGATGCATCCAAAACTGCGTCACTGTCTGGCGCCATCTTGCGCAATACGGGTGCCAGCCGCTGAGCAACTGCAAGATCTCCGCCCTCGATCGCGATAAGTAAACGCGTAAGACGGGCTTCAATTGCTGTTGTGAGCTCACCCTCGAGTACGACCAAGGCGTCGAGAGCTTTCTGATAAACGCCCTCTGCACCGCTAAAATCTTGGGTTCGGTAGTACTCGTCACCCTCAATCGCGAGGGCACTGGCGGCCAAAAATGCCGCATTTCCCCACTGATCCACCGCTCGATTTTCAAGGCGGCTTTGTGTTTCTAGAAGCGCCTGCAGGACCTCTTGAGCCGCACGACGCGTCTTGGCCAACTGAGCTTCGGCAAAGGGGCTGCGCTCCGACTGTGGTGTTTGTGATTGTGCTGTCACTTGCGATTGGACACGGGGCTCAAGTGGTTCGTTGGAGACCGTGGGCTCCAGCGGGGGGGCTGGTGCCAGTGAGGGTAAAACAAAGACCACCAGAAGTAGCAACAACGACCCAATCGTTAAGGCGACCCACAGTGCGGTTTGTCGGGCGGGCTGACTGCTTTGCTCGACACCGTCGCCTTGGGCCTGGGGCTCAAAGGAGGTCGCGCGAAGGGTGTCCAAGCGTTCGTTGTCCATCAATGGTTGAATCTCAATTACTGCGCGGGTGGAGCGACTTCAGTGGGAAGATCGGCAATTTCAGCCGCGTAGATGTCACTCAATATTTCACGCCATTGGCTGTATTGATCGTCGATCGTACCAGAGAGCTGAACCGTTCGGTCCTCCAGTTCGATGACTTGTGGCGTGATCTCGGCCTCTAACGACTGACCTAACTCCTCAAGCGCGAGCGAATGGATATTGGCTTCTGCGCGACGCTCGAGGCCGCTTTTTACGAGGCCGCCACCCGCATAAATACCCACGGCTCCCGCTGTTCGCACATTTCGATCGTCGGAGGTTGCAGCAGCAATGCCGGCAAGTACTGACAAGCCGCCAACCAGCAATTGCGTTCGCGCTTCGCTTTCAAGCTGTCGAAGTGACACCGTTTCCTCATAGCTCAACCGCCGCCATTCCGTGTAAGGGCCGCTCATAGCCCCTGAAAAGTTGTCGTAGTGTCCTTGGAGTGTGTCGACAAAGACGTGATTGCGCTGCCGAATGGCACCAATACGAGACATCATAGGGTCACTTTCGGCCGGTAAGCGAACGGCACGTGTCAGGTCTGAGTCACTTTCGAGCAAGTAGCTTTCAAATGCGGCGGGTGCAAACGTTCGCGCAAACCTGAGCTTGGCGACATCCCTGATCGCGAGTCGCTCGTTACGTGACAGGCCTTGAAAAACGGCGAGTAAGTCGTTGGCAACGTCACGGTAAATGGCTAAGAAGGGATCTTTTTTGACGCGCTGCGTCTGTTGGTAGGCGTATCGGCTCGTTGTACCTGCGTACCGTTTGTCGAGCCAAGTCCTGCCCTGTGCATCGGTGGCTCTAATGTACAGCGTGAGAGACTCTCCGTCCGATTGTTCGATCGTTCCATTGATTAAGACATCTGCGATGTGATCGTTCGACGGGACCACACGGCTGGCACCCCAGGCGCCTTGATCATCTAATACCAGTGCCAATTCTCTGGCCATAAACGTGGCTTCGGCCCGACGTATCTCCGGATAAACACTGTTCTCTGGGTCCGCCTCCATTAGACCGGGGTCGAATACGACAACGGCGACGTCCAAGATCTCATCGCTGGCTAATTCGGTCGTGTAGGTCTTGAGGGTAGGTACGGCTGTCGTTTTAACCGTCTGCGTGACGCACCCGGTGAGTAGGCTGAGAAGTGCAATGACCGTGCAAACGCGATTAATCATTCGTTGGGTATCTCAAGACCTTTGTATTTTCGGTACTCGTCCCACAGCGCTTCACGGATCTCAGGGTCTGGCTCGCGCATTGCCGCTTCTCTAAGTTGCCGTGCGACGATGTCGTCGTCATTACCTGTGGGGATGTCTTCGGGTGCTTCGAAGACCGCGGGTGCCTCCGGCGGGGCGCCCGAGCGTCCGCCAATACCACCACCAACAGACCCACTGCCACGTTGCTCTGCACCCTCATAAGGATTTCGACCACTGGGTTCTTGTTCGGTTCCCGAGTCCACCGAGCTTTGCGCGGCTGCGCCTTGCTCGCGTCGACTGGCGCGTTGTTGGCGCTGTTCTTCTCTAATAATCGCATCGAACACGCCTGTACTGGCCTCGAGTTGTCTGTCTAATACGGCGACGCGCTCGGCGGTCGTCATCGTGTCAGTGGAACCCCAGTCGGGCTCCATACCGTCTTGAGCGCGCGTGCCGCTGGCAGAGCCGCTGCCCGACGTGGTTTGCGCTGTTGAGGCGCTCTCACCAGCCCCGCTTGCACCCGCAGCTCCTCCCGACTGTCCTTGTGATCCTGAGTCTCCCGTACCCTGCGCATCGGCGGATGAGGCACTGCCACTGTAGGTGGGAACTTCGTCGATGAGACTTGGAAGTGAAAGGTCACCACTCGCCGAGTCGCCAAATCCAGGATCGCTCGAACCGGCACCATCACTTCCACCGGCTGAATTTGGACCACTTGACCCACCGGCGCTCGCGCTCGAATCGCCGCCACTACCCGATGTACCTGCCCCCGATGAGGCCCCACCGGCTGAAGGCGCCGACGCGCCCCCTGAGCCTGAAGATCCGCCCCCTGAGGTTGAAGATCCACTTGAACCGTTACTTGACGATGACGACCCGCCCCCTGAGCTTGACGATCCGCTTGAGCCGCCACTGGATGACGACGACCCACCTGAGCTGCCGCTTGATCCCGAGCTGCTCGACGGCGGCATGGATGCAGACGGTGAGGACGGCGATGATGGAGAACTGGCCGAGGGGCAACCCGAGAGCAGCGGTAGCAGCAGGCCGACGGCGAGTAGCTCCTTGTAGATCGCGCGCTTCATGTCGATGTCTCCGAATGGGTTGAACCGGGCATAGCCCAGTGTTTGGGCTCAAATGTCCACGTAATAGTGTCGCTTTCAACGGGTTCACCGTTTAAAAATACAGGGCGAAAGCGCGTTTTCCGAAGCCGTCTGATGACGCGTTCGGGTCCGCGAGGGCCGGTTGTGACGGGCAGCTGAACGCGCTCAATATTAACCACTTTGCCCGTGGGACTGATATTAAAACTGACAATTAAATCGCCTTCTGCGGGTTCGCTGGTTTTGATATCAAGTACTGGACCGAAGCCCGCAATCGCAGGCAGCGCGACGGGCGCCTCGAGGATGCGAAACGTTGGATAATCAGGATTTTTTGGCGTGCTGACCGCCTCGTCACTTGGCGTATTGTCTGTGGGCGCTTGTTCTGTTTCGGCGTTAACTTGTTCTGTCTCGGCGTTAACCTGTTCTGTCTCGGCGTTAAGCGGCTGTGTCTCGGCGTTAAGCGGTTGTGTCGTCGCGGCGTCCTCGTCTGTATCGGTCTTGGGCGTGTTGGGCTCTGAGGCGGAAGCCTCAGGGTCTACAGACGCGTCGACCTCGGTCAACGGCGACGTCTCGTTGGCGACCGGCGCCAGTGACTCCCCGTTTGCGAGCGCCAGTGCCGTGTTGTAAAAGTTTAAGGCGTAGTTTCGGTTGCCGGTCCACCACGCCCAGTCGGCGATTCGAATCAAGTCTTGGGCCTGTATTTCGCGCGTTACGCTCAGTCGGTCGCGGTTCAGTTGTTGCATGGCAACCAGTACTGAGAGGCCTCGTTTGAAGGTGCTCTTTCCGGCGGCAAAGTCGCGTCTTTCGCGGTCCATACGACCCGGCATGGACGCGCCAATACCCCGGTGTCCCGCGAGGAGGTATTGCGCCCGCACCATACCCTCGAGCGCGGGAAACAGCTCTGCGGAATCCTCCCCGTAAGTTGCGATTGATTCATTCAGCGCGCGGCGATAAAAATTCCAGGCCTTGCCCATGCGCGCGGTTGCTTCTTCGTCCTCGTCGATATCTTCAAGCAACGCAAATTGATGCCACTCTGCTTGTCGCAGTAGCGCGGTTATTTTTTCGGGGCCTGAGGGGATTGTGCGGGCTTCAATTCGTGACAAGTAGGCGTGACGTTCGTCGGCCGCTACGAATTGGTTGAGCGCCCGATGGCTTGCAATTTCGGCGCGCACAAAGGGGAGCTGACTTTTGGCGTCCAGACCATCATTAACGCGACTGAGGTGCGCGGCGCGTTTTAACTTTTCGATGGCCTCTTGGTGGTTACCATTTTGCTGGAGTCCAACGGCGTCGTTCCATAACACTTCTTGCAGTCGCGGATCATAGGCACCAAAGAAGCCGGTCTGGCCAAACGCGTGCGGCGCGGCTGCGAAAAGCAGGGCATATGTCAGTGCGGTCGTTACTGCGAGACCTGGCGAAAATACTTTCACGAATCAGTCCTCTGTTACACCTCAGTATAGAGATAATTCCCTCTTAGTCTCTACGTCTTAAGATAAGGCATGTACACTTCCGCCGCGCCGAAGGGCTGGGCGCGATCTGGACAGTCAATAATACTGGGTGAGCACATGGGCAAATTTTTAAACGACACAGCATTGGTTTCGCTTGGAGATAACCGATGGCAGGCTGAGCTTCACAAGGGCTGGCGAATTGGGAAAGTGCCTAATGGCGGTTATGTCATGGGTGTTATCGGCAGAGCGATTTCACAAACCTTAAACGATGCTGATCCGCTATCGATCAATGCTTTTTACTTAGAGCCAACCATGCTTGGACATGCTGAAATCGACGTTGAGGTTCTTAGAGAAGGGAAAGGCACGCAGTTCGCAGCGGCGCGTTTGTATCAAGAGGGTGGCCTGAAGTTGGTGGCTAACGCCGCCTTTACGGACCTTGATCGTCTGAAGGGCCCCACTAATACGCTTTTGGAGCCACCGCAGGTTCCAAGGTTTGATCCAACCCAAGCACAGCCGCACGGTGGTCTTGAAATTCACGACACGGTGGATATTCGCGTTGTAAAGGGGCAAGAGTTTTTTGAGCGTCGCGAACCGACTAATACGGGCGAGTTCATCGCGTATATGCGTTATTCAGACGGGGCTGAGATTGGAACGCTCGACCTATTGATGTTTGTCGATATGATGCCCCCCCCTGCCTTTACATTGGTGCCCAATGTCGGGTGGGTGCCCACGGTTGAATTGACGGTCCAGGTGCGAGGGAAACCCGCTCCGGGACCTATTTTATGTCGAGCACGCTCGACAACACTGATGAGTGGCGTGACTGAGCTCGACTGTGAAATTTGGGATGCAAACGGCGCTCTGGTCGCACTTGGGCGCCAAACCATGAAAGTTCGCTCAATGAGCTGAGTTACCAGGTTGCCACGTGCCCGCCAGGCCGTCTGGGGTCGGCATAACCGTAAAACCAGCCGTCCTCGATTTGCACCGAATTCACGCGTCCAATCGTGCTGTTTGAGCGGAGAATTTTGTGATTGCTGGCTTCTAATAGTTTTACCGTATCGGGTGAAATGCCCGGCTCGACCATTGCCATATCCGGCATCCATTGATGATGGATCCGCGGTGCAGATGTTGCCATGCCGAGGGTCATATCAAATGCCATGACGTTCAGCAGTGTTTGTGCCACCGCGGTAATAATTCTCGAGCCGCCGGGGCTCCCGGTCGCAATCCATGGTTTGCCGTCTCGGAACACAAGCGTTGGTGTCATTGACGATAAGGGACGACTGCCCGCCGACACGGCGTTCGCTTCGCCCTGCACCAGCCCATAACCATTGGCGGACCCGGGTTTAGCGGCGAAGTCGTCCATTTCGTTGTTCAGTAGCATCCCGGTTCCGGGAACAACAATGCCAGAGCCGAAGCTAAAGTTAATGGTGTATGTGTTGGAGACCACATTCCCGTATTGGTCAGCTACGGAGTAATGTGTGGTTTCTGTGCTCTCCGCGTCGTCAAAAGTGCCGGGGCGAATATCACTTGAGGGCGTCGCTCGATCGCTTTTGATTATGGCCCGCCGTGTACTCAGGTAGGCCTCGCTCGTCAGTTCTGTCATCGGTATTGCTGTTCTATCGGGATCCCCCAGGTACTCGCTTCGGTCTGCATAGGCGAGTTTCATGGCCTCGATGAGGACGTGCAGGTAACCCGCACTATTGTGGCCCAGCTGCTTGAGCGGGAAGGGCTCTAAAAGCGTTAAGATCTGTGAGACGTGGATGCCACCCGACGAGGGGGGCGGCGCGCTCACCAGCTCGTAACCTCTGAACATTGAACGAACGGGTTGGCGCTCAAGCGCCCGATAATTTGCTAAATCCGAGCGCGTTATTAGGCCGCCGTTACGCTGCATTTCTTCAACGATGAGTGCTGCAGTCTTGCCTTTGTAGAATCCATCCGTGCCGTTGTCGCTTATACGTTTAAGTGTTGCTGCCAGGTCGGGTTGTTTAAACAGACTCCCCATCGCCGGTGCCGTCCCAGTACCGGCTAAATAAATGCGGTTGGCTTCTTCGTTACGCGCGAGCCGTTTTGTGGCTGCGCGAAGGTTTAAGTGCAGTGCCGCCGGCACCCTAAAGCCTTGCTCAGCGAGTTCAATCGCGGGCTGTATGACGGTCTTAAGATCCAGCGTCCCGTAGTTTTCTAGCGCGTGAATCATGCCGGCAACGGTGCCCGGAATGCCCGCAGCACTGGGACTGTTGTAGGCCATTTGCTTATTTACCGTGCCGTCCTCGTTGAGGAACATGTCTCGTGATGCGCTGGCAGGGGCCATCTCTCGGTAATCGATGAAGACTTGCTCGTCCGTTTTGGCTAGGTGGACCAACATAAATCCACCGCCTGCAAGATTGCCCGCGCGCGGTAACGTCACTGCGAGCGCAAACCCGGTCGCAACGGCCGCGTCAACAGCATTACCACCTCGTTTGAGCATACTCAGACCTGCCTCTGACGCGAGTTTCTCGGGTCCTGACACCATGCCCTTGGCGGCGATCTCGGGTATGAATCGCGTTCCATAATCGATGAGAGGGCCACCCTGGTTGGCCGTCTGAGCGACAGCGACGAGCGGGTTAAGGGTCATCGCGGTGGCGAACAATAAGCTGACAAAACGCATTGAAAATTCTCCAAAGATCTAGGGGTGGAAAGCTACCACAAGATGCCGTTTACGCAGAGTACCCTCGACATCGATTACCATAGCGTTACGAGGAGGCGCTATGGAACTGAAAGACTACCGCAGGCAATACACAAAGGGTGGGCTCGCGCGCGCAGCACTGCCTAAAAATCCCTTGGATCTGTTCACCCAGTGGCAGTCCGACGCGGCTCAGGCCGGGTTGGCCGATCCCACGGGTTGTGTTGTTGCAACAGTGCAGCCCGATGGGTCCGTCCGGCAGCGTTTTGTGCTGCTAAAGGGCTTTGACGAACAGGGGTTTGTCTTCTTCACGAACTATCAGAGCGATAAGGCTGTGGCGCTTGCGAGTTATGGTCGAGCTTCAATACTTTTTCCTTGGAACGAGCTCGACCGACAAGTCAGTATTTCTGGCGAAGTGACGAAAATTTCTGAAGAGGCCTCCGACGCTTACTTCTCAACGCGCCCTTACGCGAGTCAAATCGCCGCCTGGACGTCGGATCAGAGTAGACCGATCGCCAGTCGATCGGATCTCGAAGCGCAGTATCAAAGGGCAGTTGAGCGATTTGAGGACACCGATGTTGCGCGTCCACCGCACTGGGGCGGCTTTAGGTTAACGCCCCAGCGGATCGAATTTTGGCAGGGTGGGAGTGACCGGTTGCACGATCGATTCGTCTACGACTTTGACGCGGCATGGGTTCTGACGCGACTGCAGCCTTAAGTTATTCGCTGCGATGAACGAAGCGCTGAATGTAGTGTGGTATTGGCGGCAGTTCGAGCAGTTGTCGGCGCATTAAATCCAAGCCGATCGCAGCCACTAAGATTTGGAAACGATCGCGTGACCCCGGAATTTGCAGTCTGACCGCGCGATGTTGGTCCCGCGTGCCCCATGCCATCCATACGGTGCCCACGGGCTTGTCGTCGCTACCGCCTCCGGGGCCCGCAACGCCTGAGACCGCGATTCCGATGTCTGACGCCCCGTACTTCAGTGCGCCCAAAAGCATTGCAAGTACAACCGGCTCACTGACAGCACCGTGCTTGACGAGTGTGGCTTTAGGCACATCAAGGATTTTGTTTTTACTGGTATTTGCGTAGGTAATAAACCCGCTGCCAAAAACCTTGGAGGACCCGGGTTCTCGAGTGATTAACGATGCAATGAGACCGCCGGTGCAAGACTCAGCGGTGGTGACGCTCATGTTCTTAGTCACTAGCGCGCGTTGCAGTGACAGAGCAAGCTGATCATTGTCTTCGCCAATAATATGATCACCGATCAGTCTGTGCAGAAGCCGCTCTGCCTCAGCGCGTTGCTCGAGGAAGACGTCATCATCGACTTGGAGTTTAAGTTCCAGCTGCGGCAAGCCGGATCTGAAGCCGAGCGTGACCTGGCTCGGCCACTCCTCACTGCATGCATTGACAAGTTCTTGGATCGTCGACTCGCCAATACCAAACGTTTGTAGCCGGCGGATAAAGGCGGTGCCACCACCCACTCGAGCAGTGATTCGCTCGCAGATTTCAGGGAGCATGGCGGTTAACTCGACCGGCACGCCGGGCGTGGCAATGACCAGTGCTCCTTCGATTTCAACGGCAAAACCAACCGCACTACCGAGCGGATTGGCCACGAGGTCTGCGCCCTCAGGCAGGTAGGCTTGCTTGAGGTTGCTGGCATTAAGTTCGAGTCCTCGACGCTCACACCAATGCGCTAGGTGCGCAATGGCGCCGGGGTGTTCAACCAACGTGCACCCGAGTACCTCGGCGACAACGGCGGCGGTCAGATCATCTTCTGTTGGACCCAGTCCGCCATTGATGACGACAGTGTGAGACTCGCTGCATAAGTTGCGCAGACTCTCGGCAAGCAACTGAGGCTCATCACCGACCGTAATTTTCTTGGCGATGCCGATTTTCTTCTCGCTCAGCGCGAGTGCGATGCGTGACGAATTGCTGTCAACCGTATCGCCGCTCATCAGCTCGTTACCGGTGAGCAACAGACCGACCTGTGCGCGTTTACCCATGGTGAGCCCCTGAAGACCTGTCTTTAAAAATCAGCATTTCCGGGTGTCCTTGGGAACGGAATCACGTCACGCACGTTTTCCATGCCTGTGATGTAGGCCACGAGCCGCTCAAAGCCCAGACCAAAACCTGCGTGTGGAACGGTTCCATAGCGTCTGAGATCGCGATACCACCAGAGCGTGTCTTTAAGGGCTGGATCCATGCGCGCATCGAGTACGTCGAGCCGCTCTTCTCGCTGGCTGCCGCCAATGATTTCACCAATGCCCGGTGCCAGTACATCCATCGCAGCGACGGTGCGTTCATCGTCGTTAAGCCGCATGTAGAAGGCCTTGATGTCGCGAGGGTAGTCGGTCACAACAACGGGCGCTTTGAAGTGATCTTCGGCCAAGAACCGCTCGTGCTCCGAGGCCATATCGATGCCCCATTGCACAGGGAACTCAAATGACTTGCCTGATTTTAATAAAATATCGATGGCGTCGCTGTAGGTGACGCGGACAAACGGCTGGTCCACAATATTGCTCAGTCTGTCCATGACCGTGTTGTCGATACGTTGCTGAAAGAAGCCCAAGTCGGTTTCGCATTCGTTGAGTACGCGCTGAGTGACCGACTTTAATAGTCGCTCTGCGAGGTTGGCGTTGTCGTTGAGGTTTGCAAAAGCTACTTCGGGCTCAACCATCCAAAATTCGGCCAAGTGACGGGAGGTATTGGAGTTTTCCGCTCTGAAAGTGGGCCCGAAAGTGTAAACCTTGCTCATCGATAAGCAGTACGATTCGACTGCGAGTTGCCCTGAGACTGTCAGGTAGGCGTCTCCGCCAAAAAAATCGGCCGTCGTATCGACCTGGCCTTTTTCATTCATCGGCAGGTTATTGAGGTCAAGCGTACTTACTCTGAACAGCTCTCCTGCCCCTTCACAGTCACTGGCGGTAATGATCGGGGTGTTCACCCAATAAAAATCGTCAGAGTGAAAGAAGTCGTGGATTGCATTGGCAAGAACGTGACGAACCCGGGTAACCGCGCCAAAGGTATTGGTGCGCGTTCTCAGGTGCGCCTGGGAGCGAAGGTACTCAAACGTGTGTCTCTTTTTCGCGATTGGGTAGGATTCAGGATCATCAACGTCCCCTACAAGGTCCACGGCCGTGGCTTGAATTTCGACAGCCTGCCCACCGCCTTGTGATGCAACGAGCTCCCCGGTCACTGCCACGGCGCATCCCGTAGACAACTTAAGAATAACGTCCTCGTAGTTAGCAAGTGCATTGGCGGCGACGCACTGAAGACTGTCAAAATGGCTGCCGTCATTGACGGCTAAAAAGGAAATGCCAGCCTTTGAGTCCCGTTTACTCCGTAACCACCCCTGAACAGTGACGCTTTGGCCAACCAGTGTGTCATCGGCTAAGAGGTTTTTTACCGGAAAGATGTTGGACATTGTTGTTAGATCCTAAGACGTGTTGCGAAGCGGTGAATGAGACGGTCATGGGGGTAACGCTCAGAGCGGAGTATCCAGTGCCGTAAATGCAGGATGTTCGCCGCGGGGCCTCTCGTTCGTGACGTATTGCACGCGAACCCGCTGTCGAAGCTGGTAGCGCTTGGATGGGCTCGTTAAGGCCATTTCCCATTTATCAAAACTAAATTTCTCACTGTCTTTGCGCAGATCAACGACCCCCTCCAGTCCTAAGTCGTCAAGTTTCACCGTAAAGCCAGAGGTGTTGATGTGCACAATTTCGCCATCAAATTGAGACGTATCGGCAGCAGCCTGAGCGTTTAAGAAATTGCAGGTTAGCCAGTTATGAGCACCATTAACCGCCTGGCGGTTCTTTGCGCTGGCCTGGTTGAGCAGGTCAAACACAGTGGCTGAGGCAGGCTCCACAGACGTGTCTCCGAGCATGGCTTTGAGCTGCAGATGGACGCAGTAATCCAAGGCTTTCCTGAGCGGTGATGTCCCGTTGGTATAGAGTGATAAGGCCATTCCCATATGCGGCGCGGGCTTGATGCTCAAGCTTGCGCGTGCCATCAGACGATTAACCATTGAGCGCAATGGTCGTTCGTCACTCGATGCATTAAGTGCGGTGATTAGTGTTCTAAACCCTTCCAATGTAGAGAATTCCAAGCCCTCTAGATCAGGCTGATAGCGCTTTAGAAACTCCTGGGCTTCCTCGGCGCGGTCTCGCCGTATCCCCGCGTGTGTAACGAATGGTCCAGGCCTCTGAGCCTCTTTAAGCGCGTTGGCAATCGCTCGGTTGGCGGCGACCATGCATTCCTCAACCAGCAGTTGTGAGGATTTTTTCTCCACCCGTTCAATGCTGGTTATCTGTTTTTCATCGTTCATAATCCAGCGATGCTCTGGTCGGTGCTCGATCACAAGCTCACAGGCCTCACGCCGCTGACGCAGTGCTCTGAAACAGTTTTGCAGGTGTGAAAGCTCGTCAGTAAACGTGTGCGGGGCTTTTTCCTGAAACACATCCTCAACTTCGGGGTAGCTTAATTTTGCTTTCGACTGAACGAGCGCAAGCACAATCTCGGCCTGAGTGACCTCACCCTCTGCGGAGACCGTGAGGCGACAGACCACTGCATTGCGATCTTCCAGCGGTTTCAAGGCTGCATGTTGCGACAGTGTGTCGGGTAACATCGCAATGGCTGTGCCGTGAAAGTAATGGGAAGTGCCACGTTTTGAAATTGCGGCCGTAATGTCAGCAGCGTGCCCAGTCACGGCTGTCGGGTCTGCAATGGCGACGGTGAGTTGCCAGCCGTCATCCAGCGGTTCGGCGCAAAGCGCATCATCGATGTCCATGGTGTGAACAGAGTCGATACTCACCAGTGGCAAGTGCGTTAAATCCTCTCGGGGAAGGGCATTCTCTGGGGTCGTGCTGAGGAGCGACTCAATTTGATTCAAAACATTTTTGGGAAGTTGACGATGAATGCCGGCGCGAGCCGCGCAATACTCATTTTCAAGCCCGGGTGTGCCCTCTGGGCCAAACGATCGCAACACCTTGACCGCTGGCTTCCCATCAGCGAAGGGGTGGCGGCTGAGTTGACACTCAACGAGATCGCCTTGCTTCGCGCCTGATCGTGCATTGGGCGGAATGAACAGCCAACGGGAGAAATGCATCAACTCTGGAATGTCTGGTGCTACAAAGAATGCCTTACCCTTCTGCACGATCTCGCCGACGAAGGTGTCGACCGACGTCGTCAGGAGTGTCTCCAGCTCGCCTGCGGTCTGTGCGTTACCTGATTTGTCCTTCCCCGAAACGGGTTTGATCGTAATCGAGACTCTGTCTCCAGGCAGCACGCGCTGCATCTCATCCGGTGGCAGAAAGATTTCGCGCGCGTCGTCAAGCACAACAAAACCAAAGCGACTGCGTGTCGCTTTGACCGTCCCCTCGGCGGATTCTTTTTCTGCTTCTATTTTGTTTTTAAGGCCCTGAAGCTGGTTTAGGGCATTTTTATCTAACATACACCGAGAGGTCTCTTGAGCCTGATTTTAACTGCGGTAGCGCCAGTCGCGACTTGCCGGACAAATCCTAGCTGACGGGCCCCGATTTTTCACGCTTTTGTAATGGCGAAAAAACTACCAATCGATGATTGACATCAGTTGCGGTCATGGCTTTACTCATTTTTGCCCGAAATAGAAAGAGTAGGACGGTTTATTGGTAATGATGTTTGTTGGTCACGCCTTGACGCTCGACATCACCGTTAACCGCTGTGAACCCGCAGCGACGCTCTCTTCTTCCTCATCCGTTACTCAATGCCCGCTGTCTCCTCGGAGCGCTGTGGGGCCACGTTTTGATTTTTGTGTCCTTGGGGGATCGCATGCCGCAACCAGTCGAGTTGATCGATGACGTTACACGCCTTGAATCTGCACCGGTGAAGACCTACGTGCTGGACACCAACGTACTTTTGCACGATCCGACGGCCATAGCGGCGTTTGCGGAGCACCGCGTCGTGATTCCCATGACCGTGCTCGAAGAGCTTGATCACATTAAGGACCGTCGCGACAAGTCGGTGAGTCGTGAGGCACGGATTGCGATTCAGATGATCGATAAAGTAGTCGGCTTGGCGTCACCTCAGGCGATACAAGTCGGTGTGGACATTCCGGGCTCAACCCTCTCGGGTAGCCTGGGACGCCTGGCCATTTTTCCCGATCAGCTACTGGGTGCCAATGAGAACGTACCGTTTTTAGACAACACACAAGATCAGGCGAATGACAATCGCATTATTAATGTGGCGTTGAAATATCAGGTCGAGCACCCCGGTGAGTTTGTGTGCTTAGTGACCAAAGACATCAATATGCGAATCAAGGCAAAGGGCTCTGGTCTTTTGCACGTCGAAGACTACCGTCACGATCGAGTGCTTGATGACATTGATTTATTGGCCACGGGCTACCGACGCAGTAACGGTGAGTTTTGGGAGGGCATCGATCGAGTCGATACTGTTCGCGAGGGCAGTATGACCCTTCACAGAATTCCCAAGTCGGAGCTCCCAGACGCTTACCCGAACCAGTTTTTATATGACGATAATGGGTTCATGGCGTTTGTTGATCATGTGGATTCGGAATACGTTTTTCTTGCCGTGGACAGTCGCGATAATTTAATGAATCAGCGTTTTTGGGGTCTTGCACCGCGCAATCTTGAGCAAGCCATGGCGATGCGACTGCTTGACAATGATGATCTCGACATGACCGTACTGACGGGTCCTGCCGGGTCGGGTAAGACCTTGCTGGCGCTTGCTTATGGGCTGCACGCGATTCTTGAGCAAAAAAAATACAAGAAGCTCATCGTCGCACGCTCGACCCCGCCGATGGCGGAAGACATTGGCTTTCTTCCGGGTACGGAAGAGGAAAAGATGGCGCCCTGGCTCGCCGCTTTTGACGATAATTTGGAAATCTTACACGGCGCAGATGAGTGTTCAAATGGGAGCATCGACTACGTGAAGGAGCGCGCAAATATTCAATTTAAGTCATTGAACTTCATGCGCGGAAGATCATTCAATGGCGCCTATATTATTATCGATGAGTCTCAGGGACTGACTCAGTTTCAGCTGAAGTCGATCATTAGTCGCGTGGGTTCGGACTCTAAAATTGTCGTGCTGGGCAACTTGGCGCAAATCGATAATAAATACATCTCTCCGTTAACGTCGGGGCTGACGTATTTGGTCGAGCGCGCCAAACCCTATCCGCACGCGGGCATCATGCACATTAACGGCATTGTTCGATCGCGTCTGGCAGCGTTTGCGGAAGAAAATCTCTAGCGCCCTGCAGCTGTTAGTCAAACAGCAGTAGTTCTATTCGCGCTTCGATGGCCCAGGTGGCCTCTCTGGCGGCCGTGGGGCTGTCGATACGTTGATTGAGCGTCGGCTCCAATTCAAAAAATAGGAAGTCACGAATGGCTTGCGCGCGCAAGCGCAGGCCTAGTTGGTAGTTCTCAACTTCGTCTTTCGGTTCGGTATTGCCTTTCGCACCGATGTAGACGTAGGCCGCTCGCTCAAACCCGTTAGTGACGGCCCACTGCCGAACAACGCCGACGCGGGTCGACCATTCGACGCCGTCCGTCTCTTCACCATAAAGCATGCGATTTTGCGTTCTAACGAGCGAGCGCTCGGACAACGCATAGTCGAGGTCGATCTTTGTGGTCGCGAAGGCGCCATCGTCAAAGTCGTACTGAGCACGTTGCGAAAATCGGAACGATGTTTTCGGGTTCCATATGGTTTTATATCGGTAGTTGATGCCGGGCTTGGGCCCTGAGCCCGATAGGCCTACCGTGAAATCGGTTCGGTGATTGCCGGCAGCGCTCTCATCGACGAGAACCTGAAAGCCAACTTGGCTTTGAGAGGGGTCATCTTTATCGCCTGCTATGAGTTCGTCAGGGTCATCACCCCGGAAAACAAGATCAACACGGTTCGCAAGCCGAGGGAGGTTGACCTTACCGCCGACACTCACGCGAGTCTCAGTGCCCAGGCGATCATCCCAATCGGTCGTCAGCTTTAATCGCAAGCGCGATTCTGCAATCTCGGTGTCGCTGTCGACATCACCGAAAAAGCTGTCGACCCAGCGCGTGAGTGCCAAAGTACGGTCGGTTGCAAAACGGTGGCTGGTGTCTACCCAGGCGGGGTCTGTTCCGCGCTCCCGCCCTGCGACCTCCTCTTCTGTCAGTTGTTCGACAATCGCCGGCGCATCGGCAGCTTCTGAAACCGGGGTTAGCGCCCCCAAAGCGGTCATTGGGGCTATAGCCCCCAAAGAGCAGAGCATGAAGCCGGAAAAAACACGTTGGATACTCATGAGCTCAGTCTACGGGACTGTGAAGGCCCTTAGTACGTTTTCTGAGGGATATCGCGCACAATATTGACAAAACTGTCATACCGATCCGCGCCAATATCGCCGCGCTCAAGCGCTGCTAAGACAGCGCAGCCCTTCTCTACGAGGTGTTTGCAATCTCGAAATCGACATTGGCCTAAAAACGCTCTGAACTCTTCAAAGCCAGGGGCGACGAGCGCTGGATCGATGTGCTGTAACCCGAATTCCCGTATGCCCGGGGAGTCAATAATACAGCCCCCTTCCGGGCGCTGAAAAACCTCGGCCGTCGTGGTCGTGTGTCGGCCTTTTAAGACGCCCTCGGAAAGCGCACCCACACGAAGGTCTTCGTTCGGTAGCAAACGATTAATGATCGATGACTTGCCAACGCCGCTCTGCCCTACGAAGACTGTTGTGCGGTCCCCGAGCAAGCGATTTAAATTTCGTGTGGCGCTGGCGCTCGGGTCGATTTCTAGAACCGTAAGGCCAATTTCTTTGTAGCGGTTCAGTAGAACTCGACTCTCTGGGTTTATCGCCAGTAGATCAGCCTTGTTAAGAATGACGACGGCCTCGATTCCGGCAATATGCGCGGCCACCAAATAGCGATCGATCAGATTTGCAAACGGTTCGGGCGCAGGAGCAATCACGACCGCAATGAGGTCCACATTGGCGGCGACCGCCTTTAATTGACCGCGTGCATCGGGACGATTCAGTTCTGAGCGACGCTCGAGTTGCGCTGATACAGCAGCGCCAGTATCGCTGTGCAGCCAAAATACGCGATCGCCCGCGACCAGGTGAGCGAGGTTGGGTCGGAGATGGCACTTGTGCGTGTTGCCGGCCTCGTCTCTGACGATCGCCGTCTTACTGTAACGGGCAACGATGGTGCCGAGCGCATCGTCATTGTGGCCAGCCATTGAGCTTTTTCGTCGCTTCGTCTCATTGTGGTCAATGCGTCGCTTCTGTTGCTCTGTCAGTCGTCTATTCGCCATGAGATCAGTGTACCCTGTCCCGTCGGGTAGTGATGTGCTTTGGGCGCTTTTGTGAGGGCGAGGATTGATGAGTAAGCAAACCAGGCTTGTTTGGGTCGACATGGAGATGACCGGATTAGATCCGGAGACTGACCGCGTGATTGAGATTGCAACCATTGTAACCACGCAGGATTTAGAGGTGCTCGCGGAGGGGCCGGTTATTGCACTGCGTCAGAGCGAGGCGGCTATAGCTGCAATGGACGAATGGAATACGCGTACGCATACCCAGTCAGGATTAGTGGATCGGATTCGTTCCAGCACCATCGATGAGGCCGAGGCCTCTGCGAGAACGCTGGCGTTTCTGGCGCAGTGGGTTGAGCCCAACAGCTCGCCCATGTGCGGTAATTCGATCTGCCAAGACCGTCGTTTCATGGTGAAGCACTTGCCGGAGCTGGCAGGCTTTTTCCACTACCGAAATTTGGACGTCACGACGCTCAAGCTACTGGCAACTTATTGGCGGAAAGATCTGCCTGCGGTGCCCAAGCGCAATGTTCACGAAGCCTTAGCCGATATTCGCGAGTCGATTGAAGAGCTTCGTTACTACCGTGAACATTTAGTAAAAATGAGTGGCTAACACCCGTGTTGGGTTAGGGCCCACGCAATATGCTCTTTAACCAGTGGTGACGATGTATCTTGCTTTGAGCGCAATGCGTTGACGATTTCTTGCGTTGTTTCAGCGTTGCCCAACGCAACGGCAATGTTGCGAAGCCACCGTTCGTGACCAATTCGTCGAATGGGAGAGCCTTGAAGTCGCTCCTCAAATTCTTTTTCAGTCCACGCAAATAACGTGACCAAATCGGCCTGATCTAGGCCTTCGCGTGGCGCAAAGTCAGGCTCAGGACTGGTGGTTGCAAACTTGTTCCAGGGACAGACCAGCTGACAGTCGTCACACCCGTAGATCCGGTTGCCCATCTTAGGTCTCAGTGCCTCGTCAATGGATCCTTTGTGTTCGATTGTTAGATAAGAGATGCAACGTCGCGCATCGAGCACAAAAGGCGCGACGAAGGCATCGGTTGGGCAGGCGACCATACAGGCTGAGCAACTGCCGCAGTGTTTTTCTTCTTTTGGATCGGAGGGCATGAAGGGAATGTCGGTGTAGATCTCGCCCAAGAAAAAGTAAGAGCCCGCTGACTCATTAATCAACATGGTATTTTTAGCGATCCATCCCAGTCCGGATTGTTCGGCGACAGCGCGTTCGAGAACAGGGGCACTGTCGACGAACGCTCTAAACGTCCCACAAGCGAGCTCATCGCGAATGCGTTCGGCCAGCTTTGCCAGGCGAGATCGAATGAGTTTGTGGTAGTCACGCCCCAGTGCGTAACGAGAAACGAACCCTTTTTCCGAGTTTTCTAGGATCTCCCACGCATCTGCGGCTTCGGGTAGGTAGTCCATTCGACACGAGATCACCGTGCAGGTCCCAGGCACTAGTTCAGACGGGCGGCTGCGCTTGCTACCATGACGGTCCATCCAATCCATCGTGCCGTGGTATCCCGCTTGGAGCCACTTTTCGAGGTAGGCTTCGTGTTCGTGAAGATTGACGCCGGTAAATCCAATGTCTTGAAACCCGAGCTCGCGGGCCCATGCTTGAATGGTCTCAATGATTGCAGTGTGGTCACGGTTATTCACGCTAACAGTGTGACAGATATGAGCTCGAGCGCGGTACACTCTGCGCATGACTAGTTTCGGTTTAATTCAGACGTTTCTTGCAGACGAGGCGGCAACCGTCGACGTGGGCGGAAAAATCGGTGCAGCCTTGATCGCTGGAAACGTGGTTTTTCTCGAGGGAGAGCTCGGTGCCGGTAAAACCACCTTTACCCGCGGAGTCTTGCGTGCTCGCGGACACACCGGAGCGGTCAAGAGCCCAACCTATACGCTCTGCGAGCCTTACGAGTTAGACGATACTCACCTCGTCTGTCACATAGATCTGTATCGATTGTCTGATCCGGAAGAACTCGAGTTTCTGGGTTTTCGAGACTATCTGGCCAGTGGTGCCATCGTGTTGATCGAGTGGCCCAGTCGCGGTGAAGGATGGCTGCCGAATCCTGATTTGAAAATCGAGTTGAGCGAGCGTGGGTCGGGGCGAGCACTTCGCGTTTTAGCGCTGACGACCCACGGGTCCCAAGTGCTCGAACGCTGTGGAGTGGATCATGTTGAGTAGGCGAGGCAGTTCCACCATGTTGCTTTTGCTGCTAGGACTGCTCGTCGCCCCTTTCGCCGGTGCTGCGGTCAATGTCGAGGACGTCCGACTCTGGCGGGCGCCGGACCACACGCGCATCGTGCTGGATTTGTCTGGGCCCACCGCACACACCGTTTTGGAGCTCGAAAATCCGTCGCGTCTGGTGTTGGATGTAAAGGGTGCGTCTTTGGTGGGTGTACTCACAGACCTGCCGCTTGAGGGGACGCCAGTGGCGCGCGTCAGATCAGGTGTCCGCCAGGGTGAAGATCTTCGTGTGGTGTTTGATCTTACCGCCAAGGTTAGACCGAAGAGCTTTCAACTGTCCGCTAATGAGCGGACAGGGCACCGGTTGGTATTGGACCTTTACGATGCCAATATTGACGCAGTACCCGCGATCGTCACACCGCCGAAAAGCGTGCAACAAATCGATCGTCGGCGACCGGTGGTGGTGGCGATTGATGCGGGTCACGGTGGAGAGGACCCCGGTGCGTCGGGTCCCAACAAACTTCGCGAGAAAAACGTTGTTTTACAAATCGCGAACCGATTGAAGCGGCAGTTTGAGACCTCGTCGGCGTTCACCCCTGTCATGATTCGTACGGGTGACTATTACATCACCCACAAAGGTCGCAGAGATTTGGCGCGCAAGAATCAAGCGGATTTGTTCATCTCTATTCATGCGGATGCGTTTACGCACCCCTCGGCGAACGGTGCGTCGGTCTATGCGCTGTCGACACGGGGGGCCACTTCCACCACCGCGCAGTACCTTGCTGATAAAGGCAACGCCGCGGACTTAGTCGGAGGCGTTGCGGTATCGGAGCTGGATGACGTCTTGGCCGGTGTGCTGACTGACTTGTCCATGACTGGAACACTCGACTCGAGTTTAAGCATTGGGACAGAGATCTTGGGTGAGATGGGTGAAGTGGCTCAGCGTCTCCACAAGAAGAAGGTCGAGCAGGCAGCGTTTTTGGTATTGAAGTCTCCTGATATTCCGTCAATCTTGGTTGAAACGGGTTTTATATCAAATCCAAAGGAGTCCGCGTTGTTGGCCACACCGAGCTATCAAACCAAAATGGCGGCGGCTATTTTTGTCGGGGTCGAACGTTGGTTTAGAGCAAACCCGCCACCGGGCACTGTTTTTGCACGTGCATCGTCCGCTCCCATGCCAGCCGGTCGCAGTGTGAAGGTTGTGCGCGGAGACACCTTGTCAGGCATCGCCTCACGCTACTCAGTGACCCTTGAGGCATTAAAGTCAAAAAATGATCTGTCCTCTAACAGTATTAGAGTGGGTCAGGTTCTTATTATTCCGGAGTCGGGATGACATCAACGGGCAAAATTCGGCAGCTCGACAGCAGGCTTGCCAACCAAATTGCGGCTGGGGAAGTGGTTGAGCGTCCGGCGTCTGTTGTTAAAGAGGTGTTGGAGAATGCGCTGGATGCCGCTGCCGACAAGATTTCGATCGATATTGAATCGGGCGGTGTGAAACAGATACGAATAACCGATAACGGTATAGGTATCGCGAGCGAGGACTTGAGTCTCGCTCTCGCGCGTCACGCCACGAGTAAAATTGCGTCGATTGACGATTTAGAGGCCGTTGCCACCTTGGGTTTTAGAGGTGAGGCGCTTGCGTCGATTGCGTCGGTTTCGAAATTTTCGATCACCTCTAACACAACAGACCAACCCGGCAATGGCCATGTGGCGCAGTGTGAAGGTCGTGACATGAAGGTCAGTGTCGCCCCTGCCGCGCATCCCCAAGGGTCTACGCTTGAGATTCGAGACCTCTTTTACAACACGCCCGCGCGGCGAAAGTTCTTAAAAACTGAGCGAACGGAATTTGCACGCATTGAGGAGGTGGTTAAGCGGACTGCGCTCGCCCGACCCGATGTGAGCTTCGTGCTGTCGCACAACGGTAAGGTGACCCATCGGCTGCCCTCGGGTACGTCCGAGCAAGATCTGCAGCGGCGCGTTATTGGGATCTGTGGTGACGGATTTGCGCATCAGAGTGTGGTGGTTGACCGGGTCGCTCACGGTCTGTCTTTGCGAGGCTGGGTTGGATTGCCGACATTTTCTCGGTCGCAGGCGGACCTGCAGTACTTTTTCGTCAATGGGCGAGTGGTCAAGGACAAAGTAATTACACACGCTGTTCGCCAAGCCTATCGGGATGTCTTGTACGGTGGCCGACATCCGGCGTACGCGCTATTTCTTGAGCTCGATGCCAGTCGAGTCGATGTCAACGTGCACCCCACGAAGCATGAAGTCCGGTTTCGGGACAGTCGATCTGTCCACGGGTTTGTGTTCAGTACGCTCGGCCGAGCCCTCGCTGAGGTTAGGCCGGAGGATCAGACGAATACGGCCAACCTATCTGAGATTGCGTCAGCCCAGTTCGAGCAGGTCTCAATGGGGCTCGAAACGCCTCGCCAGACTCTCACTACTGGGGCTTACGGGGTCGCTGAGTACGCACCAGAAACGCGTGAGCCATCTCGGTCTTTTGAACGTTTTAGCGCAGGCTTATCGGACCGTGGCACGGTTAATTCAAGAGTCGGACCTGCGGGTGCTCATACCGTGTCGGAGAATCAGCCTGTCGACGTCCCACCCTTGGGGTTCGCGGTGGCCCATCTGCACGGCGCGTATATTGTGGCTCAAAATGCACACGGAATGGTTTTGGTTGACGCTCACGCGGCCCATGAACGGATCACCTATGAGCGTTTGAAAGCTGCGAGGGCCACACAGACCCTGGCCAGCCAACCCCTATTGGTGCCTTCGGCATTGTCACTCTCAAGCAACGAAATGGCGGCTTTTGAGGAGTTCTCGGGAGAGTTCTTGCGACTGGGTCTTGTTATCGATATTGCCAGTGAAGGCAGTGTAGTGATCCGTGAGATCCCCGTCATTTTGGCGCGCGACAACGCCGAGCGACTAGTACGTGATGTGCTTTCAGATCTCTCCGAAGTGGGGCACAGCGATCGACTCGCGGCGCGCATGGACGAAATATTGGCCACAATGGCCTGCCATGGGTCTGTGAGAGCAAATCGACCCTTGTCGCTTGCAGAAATGAACGCATTGCTGCGGGACATGGAGATCACTGAGAACTCTGGGCAGTGCAATCATGGACGACCGACATGGGTGCAGTTAAGTCACGATGAGCTCGATAAGTTGTTCTTGCGTGGGCGATAAGGTGAGTGAGCCGCTGATTTGTCTCATGGGGCCAACGGCGGCCGGGAAGACAGACACCGCAATCGCCCTCGCTGAAGCCTTCAACGCGGAGCTTATCAGTGTCGATTCAGCCTTGGTTTATCGCGGCTTGACGATTGGCGCAGCTCAAGTGAGCTACCCTCATCATTTAGTAGATATAAGAGACCCTGCCGACATTTACACGGCGGCTGACTTCGTCTCCGACGCCATTGAGGCTGCCCAAGAGGCACGATCGCGCGGAAAACGGACAATTTTGGTCGGTGGGACCATGATGTATTTTAAAGCGCTAATCGAAGGTCTGGCAGATATGCCCGCCTCAGACTCCGCGCTGCGCGCCGAGATAGAAGCCAATGCGGCCGCGCGTGGTTGGCCCGCGTTGCACCGAGAGCTCGAACTGATTGATCCCGCTACCGCGGCACAATTGCACCCGAATCACAGTCAGCGCATTGCGCGCGCACTGGAGGTTTTTCGGCTCAGTGGTGTGCCCATGAGTCAGTGGCGAGCGGCGTCAAAGCAGTCAAAAAAAGCGGCGATCTGTGTAGCCCTGATGCCGGCCGAGCGTAAGATGCTGCATGACCGAATTGAGTCTCGCTTTGACACAATGCTGGCGCAAGGTTTTGTTGATGAGGTAGCGGCTTTGTATCGCAGAGGCGACTTGCATGTGGATCTTCCGGCTATTCGCGCCGTTGGGTATCGCCAGATTTGGTCACATTTGTCGGGGGAGTGTTCGCTCGCTGAGGCGCGCGATAAAGGCATCGCTGCAACGAGACAGCTCGCAAAGCGGCAAATAACCTGGCTAAGGAGCTGGACTGATCTAAACTGGGTAGACAGTGCGGCAGAAAATGCACAAGAACAGGTCAAATTTAAAGTAAGGAACTACCTAGTACCACCACTGTCGTAGTAGACTATGCACCCCCCATTCTGGGGCTTTGGGTCGCCTCCTTTTTTGCGACCGCCAACTTTCTAAGGAGATCACATGTCAAAAGGGCAAACGCTACAAGACCCTTACCTCAACGCACTCAGAAAAGAGCGTGTTCAGGTGTCTATATACCTCGTCAATGGCATTAAGCTTCAGGGCCAAATTGAGTCGTTCGATCAATTTGTTGTGCTACTGAAAAATACGGTCTCGCAGATGGTCTATAAGCACGCGATTTCGACCGTGGTGCCTGCGCGGAATGTTCGTATTCCGATTGAGCCCAGTGAGGAAGAAGCTGCTGCATAAGAGCAGCCGCCAGCCCCCCGGCCTAGACCGGTTAGATAACCGTTATGTTTTTTGATCTCCACGACGGTGGTGAGCGCACGGTACTCGTCCAAATTGCAATCGATGGCGGAAGACACGAACCCGATTTGGGTGAGTTTATTGAGCTTGTGCGCTCCGCTGGTGGCGACCCAACCTCAATCATTAGAGGCTCGCGACGAGTACCCATGGCCAAATATTTTATTGGCCAAGGCAAGCTTGATGAGATCAAGGAAGAGGTCGACCGCGTTGAAGCCGACTTGGTCGTGTTCAATCATGTGCTTTCACCCAGTCAGGAGCGGAACCTCGAAGCCTATCTCTGTTGCCGTGTGATCGCGCGTACAGGATTGATTCTGGATATTTTTGCGCAGCGGGCGCGAACGCATGAAGGCAAGCTGCAGGTTGAGCTGGCACAACTTAAACACATCAGCACGCGGTTGATCCGCGGTTGGACACACCTTGAGCGGCAAAAAGGCGGGATCGGTTTACGCGGCCCGGGTGAGACGCAGTTAGAAACTGACCGAAGACTGCTTCGCGAGCGTGTCAGCACGATAGAATCTCGCCTCGACAAGGTGCGCCAGCAACGCGCACAAAATCGGCGGGCACGTCAGCGGGCAGAGGTCCCGCTGGTCTCGCTGGTGGGTTACACCAATGCGGGTAAGTCGACCTTGTTTAATACCTGGTCCGAATCGATTGTTTATGCGGCGGATCAGTTGTTCGCAACGCTGGACCCGACGCTTGCACGCGTCGAAATAGACGGGCTTGGTGAAGTCGTTATTGCCGACACGGTCGGCTTTATCGCAGACCTACCGCACACGCTTGTGCAGGCGTTTCGTGCAACGCTTGAGGAGACGCTCAATGCGTCGCTGCTGATTCACGTCATTGATGTGGCCGCGGACGATCGTGAATTTTTAAAGTCGGAGGTGGAGTCTGTGCTCGAGGAAATCGGCGCAGGTGATATCCCTCAGCTTTTGGTCTACAACAAAATCGATCTTCTCGAACGCGAACCCAGAATGACTCGGGACAGTGACGGACGCCCCGACACGGTCTCCGTCTCGGCCAAATCCGGTGCTGGACTGGAGTTGCTTAGAATGGCGATTGGCGAGCGTCTTGCGGGTAATTTTTTCAATGCCTGTATCGAGTTGACGCCATCGCAAGGGAAGCTCCGCGCTGCGCTTTACGAGCTGGGGGCAGTGAAGTCGGAAGAGTGGCTTGAGGCGGGTGGCAGTGCATTAAACGTCCATTTGCCGGAGGCAGATTGGACGCGGTTGAAGACTCGGTACAGTTTTTGACGTTATCGCGCCGATGATGCCCCCTTATCACCACAGGTTTTGTTAGACTATTGCCACTATTCATCGAGGAATAAGATATGTCATGGAACGAGCCCAATGGCGGCAATGGCCCGCGCGACCCCTGGGGTGGCAAGGATCAGGGTCCTCCGGATCTTGATGAGGCCCTTCGCAAGCTGCAAGCGCAGCTGAACGGCTTTTTTGGTCGCAGGTCCGGTGGTTCGAGTGGTGGCAGCGGAAAGGGCATGGGCGGTCTCGTCGGCATCGTAGCGATTGTTGCCCTCACAATTTGGGGGCTCTTAGGTCTCACTCAGATTGGCGAGCAAGAGCGTGCAGTCGTGCTCAGACTCGGCGAATACAGCAAAACAGCACAGCCGGGTTTGTTTTGGTATCCGCGGGGGATCGACACACTGACACGCGTGAACATTACACAGGTCCGTTCTGCTCAGTTTAGAGAAACCATGCTGACACAGGACGAAAATATTGTAGATGTCAGCATGTCGGTGCAGTACGTCATTAACGATCCCAAAAACTTCGTTCTTGAAGTGCGTGACCCGGAGCGATCACTCCAGCATGCGGCGCAAAGTGCACTGCGTCACGTCGTTGGTGACGGCACCATGGCCTTGGTGTTAACGGAAGGTCGTGCTGAAATTGCGGTGAAAGTGAGAGAGCGACTGCAGCTGTACCTGCGAAACTACACGACGGGTATCAACGTGCAAAAGGTCAACATTGACGATGCCAGTCCCCCTACTCAGGTCCAAGAAGCATTCGATGACGTGATTAAAGCGCGGGAGGATGAAGAGCGTGTCAAGAACGAGGCAGAGTCCTATGCCAACGGCATTGTCCCCGAAGCACGCGGTCGCGCGCAGCGAATTGAGGAGGAGGCAGAGGCTTACCGACAACAGGTGATTGCGAAAGCGACCGGTGAAGCGAAGCGATTTGACCAGCTGCTTGATGAATATTCGAAGGCACCCAAGGTGACGCGAGAGCGCCTTTACCTTGATGCACTCGAATCTGTGCTCTCAAAGACCAATAAAGTCATGGTCGATGTTGAAGGCGGTAATAACGTGATGTACCTGCCGCTCGATAAGATGGCCCCGTCTGCGGGCAGTGGCGTCTTGCCAGGCGCAATGAGTCGTGGCCTGACGTCTCAGCAACTTCGTGAGGTCACCGACGCTGTAACAGAGCAGCTTCGGCGTGACCTCAATGGGCGTAACCAGCGAGGAGGTCGTTAACCATGTCTAGGCAAAATATTATTGGAACGCTGTTCTTTTTGGGGTTTTTCGTTCTCAGTAACTCGATCTATGTCATCAGTGAGACACAGCGCGGGGTGTTGTTGAAGTTTGGAGAAGTGGTGAGGGCAGATCTTGCGCCCGGACTGCACTTCAAGGTGCCTTTTGTCGATTCTGTTCGAAAGTTCGATGGTCGTATTTTGACGGTCGATTCAACGCCTGAGCGTTTCTTTACGCAGGAACAGAAGCAACTGATTGTGGATTCATACGCCAAGTTTCGCGTGGTCGACACCTCCAAGTACTACACGGCAACCAATGGCGAGGAATTTAGGGCGGCGGCACTACTGTCCCAGCGGATTAACGATGATCTGAGAAACCAGGTGGCGGGTCGAACAGTTCAAGAGGTGGTTTCTGGTGAGCGAGACCAGCTCATGGAGGCGGTGAAAGCGCGACTTAACGAAACGGTGTTGGATAGACTGGGTATCGAGGTGATTGATGTTCGCGTTAAAAAAATTGATCTCCCAAATGAAGTGTCTCAGTCCGTGTATCGACGAATGAACGCCGAACGAGAGAAGGAAGCGCGAGAGCTACGCTCCGAGGGTAAGGAGATCGCCGAGGGCATGCGTGCTGAAGCGGATCGAAAGGTCACGGTGCTCGAGGCTGAGGCTGTGAGAGATGCGGAAATTATACGGGGTAGCGGCGATGCAGACGCGACGCGTATTTACGCTGAGGCCTTTAATCGTGATCCCGAGTTCTATTCGTTCGTCCGAAGCTTGAACGCTTACCAAACCACGTTTGCGGGTGGTGGCGATATTATGCTGTTGCAGCCGGACAGCCAGTTCTTTCAGTATTTGAGAGATCCGAAGGCCGGTCAGTAATCTTCTGCTGTAACTCTGCGGCTGTACCGGCGATAATGCCAGCGTACGGTCACAGGGTTGCACACGACCCCGGCCTTTAGCGTTTGGACTAAGAGATGGGTGATACAACACGATGGTTGCTCCCTAACGGGATCGATGAGCTTTTGCCTGAGCAGGCGGGCCGTGTCGAAGGCTGTCGACGTTTGTTATTGGACACCTGTGCGACCTGGGGCTACGAATACGTTGTGCCACCGTTGGTGGAGTTTACCGATTCATTGTTGGTCGGGCTGGGCGCGGACCTTGAAGTTCTGAGTTGTAAGTTTGCAGACAGAGAGACAGGACGGACGTTGGCCGTGCGCGCTGACATAACGCCTCAAGTTGCTCGTATCGACGCACACAGTCTTGGCCGAGCAGGCGTGTCACGACTGTGCTACGCAGGTTCAACGCTCAAAAGCGTCGCGAACACGATTCCCGCTGATCGAAGCCCAGTGCAGTTAGGGGCAGAGATATTTGGTTGTGCCGGCATCGATGCAGATATCGAGATCGTCGAGTTAGTGCTGTCTTTGGTGGATAAAAGTCATCTGTCCGAGATTACCTTTGATATTGGGCACGTGGGATTTTGCCAGCTGGTACTGGATTCGGCGGGGTTGAACGCTGAGCAGCAAGAAGAAATACTGGCGCTGCTTGCGCGTAAAGCCAACTCCGAACTCGATAAGTTACTGACTGGACTTGATCAAGACCAGCAACTCAAGGTGTCGCAACTGGCATCGATGCACGGTGGTGCGGACGTGCTCAGTCGCGCGAAAGAGGTGTTTGGCGATCTTGCCGGTGTCAATGACGTCATCGGCGACGTGGAGGCCGTGCTCAGCTGCTGCGAGCGAGCGGACAGTGGTATTAGCGTTTATATCGATCTAACAGAGGCGCACGGCTATCGTTATCACTCAGGCGTCGTCTTTGCATTATACGCCCGGGAGTTAGGTGCCGCGATCGCCAAGGGCGGTCGTTATGATGGTGTGGGCGAGGTGTTCGGTCGTAAACGACCGGCAACTGGTTTTGCGATCGATCTCAAAGCGTGGTCGTCGCTTGCGCATCTGGGGCAAAGTCAGGCCACCTGCATTTCATCGCCAGTCGACGCGTGTCTTGGGTTGATGCGCAAAGAGTCTGAGCTTCGAATAGAGGGCCATGTGGTGGTGAAAGCCGTCGGCGGTGAAATTGATGTTCGATGCAGTCATCAGTTGGTAAATCGTGATAGTGAATGGCTTGTGGAGCCAGTGGAGAGCAACTAATGGGTCGTAATGTCGTCGTAATAGGGACGCAATGGGGCGATGAAGGCAAAGGCAAGATCGTCGATTTGCTGACCGAGCAGGCGACCGCCGTAGTGCGCTTTCAAGGTGGTCACAACGCCGGCCATACGCTGGTCATAGACGGTGAAAAGACCGTTTTACATGTCATTCCGTCGGGTATTTTGCGCGAAAATGTTGAATGCCTTATTGGCAACGGCGTGGTTCTGTCGGCAGCGGCGTTGTTAAAAGAGATCAAGCAACTTGAAGACCGCGGTGTTCCTGTCCGAGACCGCCTTAAAATCTCTTCCGCTTGCCCTCTGATATTGCCTTATCACGTTGCACTGGACCAGGCGCGTGAAGAACGACGCGGCAAGAAGAAGATTGGCACCACAGGTCGAGGCATTGGGCCTGCTTACGAAGACAAGGTCGCAAGACGCGGACTACGATTGGGTGACCTCAGAGACCGACAAAAATTTGCAGATACCCTGCGCGAAGTTTTGGATTATCACAATCAGGCGTTGGTTCATTACTACGGCGCTGAACCGCTTGAATTTGACGATGTACTCGCCACCAGCCTAGCGGAGTGTGAGCAGTTGCTACCGATGATGGCTGACGTAACTTCACGTCTGCACGAGCACCGGATTGCGGGTGAAAATATTATGTTTGAGGGCGCCCAAGGGTCGCTTCTCGATATTGACCATGGCACTTACCCCTACGTGACCAGCTCAAATACGACCGCGGGTGGCACGGCAACCGGTTCGGGATTTGGCCCGCTTTACCTCGATTATGTCCTGGGGATTACTAAAGCGTACACGACACGAGTGGGATCAGGCCCCTTTCCGACCGAACTGTTCGATGACGTGGGACGTCGTTTGGCCGAGCGAGGTCACGAGTTCGGTGCGACCACAGGGCGGCCAAGGCGGTGTGGGTGGTTCGACGCGGTGGCGCTTAAGAGTGCCGTTCAGATCAACTCGATTTCGGGCTTGTGTTTGACCAAGTTGGACGTGCTTGACGGTCTCGACGAGATTTCAGTGTGTATTGGATACACCGATGCCGCGGGTCAGTCGGTCATGGGCAGCACCGAAAATTACGCGGACCTGAACCCGGTCTACGAGCAGCTACCCGGCTGGGATGAGTCGACGGTTGGCGCGCAGCGCGTTGAAGATTTACCACTCGCCGCGCGAAACTACATTGCCAGAGTGGAAGAGCTAGTGGGTGCACCGATTGATATTATTTCGACAGGGCCCGACCGCGCGGAAACGATTGTGCTGAGGAGTCCGTACGCGTGATGCTCACGGTGACGAAAATCCTATCGCTTTTCGTCTACCCCCTGTCATTGGGTTTATTTTTTGTTGGACTTTCACTGTGGGGGCAGCTGCGCGGCAACCGAGCAGCGGCAGGTCTTTGCACTTTTTTAGCGGTGGCCGTGTTGTATTTTCCATCGACGCAAACGGGGGTGGAAATGATTGCGGCACCCCTTGAGGCACGCTATCCGGCGTTCTCTCCTGAAGAACTTCCTAGCGGAGATGTCATTATCGTCCTCGGTGGGGGCATCGAGGCTGAGGGCCAGTTCGGTCGTTGGGGCGATCTGAACGACGCCGCCGATCGACTGTTTGTTGGGGCTGAGTTGTGGAAGGCCCAAAAGGCGCCGCGGATTGCGGTGAGCGGTGGAGCGTCGCGAGGGTCTGTACCCGGCGCTGTAAGATCGCGAGACGTTCTTTTGCGATTGGGCGTACCCTCTGAATCAATTTTGTTGGAGGATACGAGCCTCACAACCCGGGCCGAAGCGGAAAGTTTGGTGACACTATTGTCCGGACCGCAGCACGTGCTACTCGTCACCTCAGCGCTTCACATGCGTCGCGCTGCGGCGTTATTTAGCGCGCAGGGTTTTAAGGTCACCGCCGTCCCAACCGATCACCGAGTCCATCAGTATTCAGGATTTATACCGGGGTGGATGCCCACGGTCGATCACTTGAACACCAGTACGGCGGCTGTTCACGAATGGGTGGGTTACTGGGTCGACGAGCAACTGGGACGCTTAGCGCCCGCTGACGCAGAATCGTCCTCGTCAGATAAGCAGTAATTTAACGTCACTGTAGTTTTTCCCGGTCCATCGACGAAAGGCGCGATAAAAACTGTTGACCTCGGCGTACCCCAAGTCCCAGGCAAGACACTTGCCCGGTACCCATTGGTCCGCCAAGCACTCTTCGCAACGATACCGTCTGACCGAATCCAGAATCGTTTGATAGTTCAGACCATCCCGGCTCAGACGTCGGCGTAACGTTGTTGGGCTAATCCGCAGACTATCAGCGAGCGTTTCTGACCGAATTCGGGCGAGATCACCCGTTAGTAGAGCATCCACGACTTTACGTGTCGTATGGGAAAATCGCGCACTGTTTGGCGAGTGCAAAAACTCAAATAACCGTTTGGGTGGTTCGGGCGGTTGATCGCGCAGTCGCAAGGCAAATACGTCGCAGTCGCGGCCCCAAGCGAGCCGTGCGTTTGAGTCAAGCGCGTGTGGAGTCTGAACAGTGCTGGTGGGTTTCGCAGGTGTTGTTTCTAGTGTCGGTGTTGTTTCTAGTGTCATGGTCACGTCCTTGTGTGTAGTTCACCCCGATCCTTGGGGACGCTTAAACATAGCGCACGAACGTTACTCTGTCAGTGATTGCACGTATTTGATGACCTTTGCTTGTTTGCCACCCCCCTCCCGGTTTTCGACTGATGCGCACTGCACGCGCCGACATAACGACTCAGAAATCACTCGGAACGACGCTCGGTTCTGAGCGACTCGCGGCCTCGGTGGCCTTGAAGAGTCGCAGTACTTGATTGTGGTGGGGGCGAAGGCCTAGGGTGTAGCTGGGCAGATAAGAATAAATACGGAGTCAGCATGAAGCCACTTGAATCAGTAACGGTTCTGGAATTTTCAACCATGATTACGGCCTCTTTGGCATCCATGATGATGGCCGAACAAGGCGCGCGGGTGATCAAGGTCGAGCCCATGACGATGGGAGACCCTATGCGTTACATCGGTGCAAAAAAGGGCGATATCTCGGCGCTATTTGCCAATTGTAACCGAGGTAAGGAAGCGCTTCGCATCGATCTAAAGTCAGAGGCGGGGGCGAACATTATTAGAGACATGATCCCGTCGGTCGATGTTGTCATTCACAACTTTCGCCCAGGGGTAATGGATAAACTCGGCTTGGGTTCAGAGGCGCTTCGCGCGATCAATCCGCGGCTCATCTACACAGCTATCTCAGGCTTTGGTACTGAAGGTCCCATGAGCAATGCACCCGCTTACGATCCGATTATTCAGGCGCATGCGGGTATTGCGGCGACCCAGGGACAGGGTGACCAACCAGCGTTCATGCGCACATTACTCTGCGACAAAATTACAGGCTATACGGCCTGTCAAGCCGTGACCAGCGCACTGTTTATGCGAGAAAGAGTGGGGCAAGGTCAGCACATTGATCTTTCGATGATCGATTCTGGGTTGTTTTTTATTTTCTTGGATGGCTTCCAAAATCACACGCTGCTCAGCGATGACCACGAACGTGCCGGAATGCTCATTGATATCTTGTACGACCCCTGGGTGTGTTCTGACGGTGGCGTCATTATTTCTGCAGGCAGTTATGAAATGCAAAAGCGCTTTTTAACCGCCTTGGATATGCCGCATCTCTTATCGGATGAGCGCTTTGCCACGTTCGAGAATCAAATGCGCAACATCAAAGTCCTCAAAGTTCTCGTCTCCGAGCGCTGCAAGGCGCTAAGTTGTGATGAGATGGTGGGCCTCTTGCGCGCGGTCGATGTCCCCTGCGCGAAGGTGATGACTCGGGAGGAGGTGTTGGCCCAAGATCAACTTTTAGCGAATGGTACGGTGGATGTTTATGATCACCCGCTTGCGGGAAAATCTCGGCGCGTGTTGGCACCGCCGCTATTTTCCGGTGAGCGCCTTGAGCCGGGTTGGGGTGCACCCAGCCACGGTCAACACACCGAACAAGTGCTGTGTAGTTTTGGGGTCAGTAAAGAGGCCATCGAAGGGCTAAAAAGTAGTTCTGTCGTCGCCTGATGGCGTAAATGGGTAAGCGGACCACATTGTCTAAATTGCCGCATCGGTGATGCACCGTTCTGACCGAATTGCCACGATACCAGCACATTTATTGGAACAGGCAATGGGTGTAAGCTATACAGCTCTGAGACGGTTCGCCGTCTCTTTTGCATTCTGTATTCGGATGAGCTCTGTGCAGAGAATCTACATTGTCATTTTGCTGTCGCTCTCGGGCCTATTGGTGCCTGCGTGTTCGTGGGCATCACACGGCGCCTCGCTCGTGACACAAGTTCGTATGGATGGGTCTCGCCTGTCTGTTTACGGGCAGCAACTTTTTCGCGGTGTTGACCACCGGGTCTATTTTGGTGCGAAAGATGCGGAGTACCTCCTTGAGCCAAGGGTGCTTAAGGTGGACTCTCGCCGGATTGAGGTTCTGCTTCCCTTCCAGCCGATTTCAGGCGATTACTGGCTAAAAATTGGACCGTCGGTGGATGCTCCTGCTTTGACCGCTTTGCTTCGTGTTGAGAACGATACTATGAGCATTGCGTCCGAAGACTATGATCCGGAGTTTTACCGCTTGGTCCAGCATTCGTCGGCCCAAAAAAACCGTGAGGTCGTGCTTGCAAGCGGAGCCGATGGGTCCTGCTTGGATGACGAACCTGATTGCATTGAGGCTCGAACGGTTGCCGTTGGGCCAGCTTTTTGTGGCGCGGCGGCCGACTTCGATCCGTTTGAAGGATCACAGGCGATGACGGTTAAAGGGACCGAAGAGCTTCATCTGGATGAGTATTACACGATCGAAGCTCGGGTGTTTATTCGCGAATACGTACGCTCTGGCATTATCGTTGATAAATACTCGGGTAGCGGTCGTGGACGCGAATATCGACTTTCCGTGAACAAAGAAGGCCTCTTGCGAAGCTGGTTTTCCATTGATGGAACGCTCAATAATAGCCGCACGGTACTCTCTACTGCTCCCGTCCCAAAAAATAAGTGGGTGCATGTGGCAAGCACGTTCGATGGTCGTTATGTCAGATTGTTCATTGACGGCGTGCAAGTGTCTGAGAAGCGAATTGCTGGCCGTCCGGCGCAGTTGGGATATCAGAATATCGCGATTGGTGGAAATAATTGCTGCCGAGGCTATTACGAGGTTCTTAATGGTTTGATCGATGAGGTCAGGATCAGCACCGTGGCGCGCTATCGAGAGTCATTTAAAGTGCCCCGTGCCGAGTTCGAGCCAGATGCGAATACGCAGCTTCTTATGCACTTTACCAACAGTGGTGAAAATGTGGGAATCATCGGTGGCGCCGCCGAGTTGACTGAACTTGACCGAATCACAGCGTGTGGCTAGCGCTAGGACACGGCATAAACTGCGGTAGAAATTTTAAGAATAAAAAAACACCGGAGGCAACATGATGGAGCACGATACGCTGTTGGCGTACCTCGACCAGTGGGCATCCGAGAAGCCCGACACTGTGTGGCTCAAAGACTTAAGGGGTAATGGTAGCGATGACTACAGCTGGGCAGAGTCTCGCCGTCAAATACGGTGCGTGGCTGCCGCGCTCGAGGCGAGGTTTGATAAAGACACCAAAATCTTATTGCTGTCGCGAAATCGAGCGCACTGGTTTTTTGCAGATCTTGCGATTATGGCGTCAGGCAACGTCAGTGTCGGTTTGTTTACAACGCTTAATGCTGATGTTGCGCACTACATTGCCCAGTTTACTCAAGCAAGCGCCATTTTTGTCGGCGAAGCGGACAATTGGGAAAGTGTCAAAGCAGTCTTATCGGATGACACCTGCGTTATTAGCCTGCCGGGAGTGGAGATTCCCGAAGCGAGCCTCACTTGGGATCAGTTGTTGTCAGAGGGTGCAGCATGCACGCCAAGCCATGTTCCTCGTCACGACGACACCATTGCACTGATTTTCACGTCGGGTACGACCGGTCGCCCAAAAGGTGTTATTCAAACGAATGACAGTAACGTGATCCCCATAAGGCGCGGCAGCGAGTTCTTAGAAATTGAGGCAGAACCCATTTATTTCTCATACTTGCCGCTGTCTCACTTAGCGGAGCGTCAGGTGATTGAATTTACATCGCTTTGTCGCGGTGCTCCGGTCAGTTTTAACGAGGGACTTGAGTTTCTTGGGCGAGACATGCAGCGAACCCGCCCCACATTTTTCTTTGGGGCGCCGCGCGTGTGGGAGCAGTTCCAACAGGCGGTGCTTGCACAGTTTGGTGGCGCCGACGCATTCGACCGCGCGCTGCTGGCGGACCCTGAAGCAGTGTCGGTAGCCGTCAAAGCGGGACTGGGACTTGATCGCTGCGAGTTTCATCTTACGGGTTCAGCGCCCTTACCCATGCCACTGATGGCGTGGTGGGACAGTGTTGGAATCGCGCTGATGGAAGGCTTTGGTCAAACTGAGGCCATGAGCTTGATCATCAGTCGAGAGGGCCAAAGGCGGCTAGGTGCACTCGGGAAGCCCTTGCCCGGAGTGGATATTAAGATCACTGAGGCAGGTGAGTTGGCTATTCGTGCAGACGGCTGTACGCCGGGGTATTACAAGCAGCCCGATAAGACGGCAGAGCTTATTCAGGACGGCTGGCTACACACAGGTGATCGTTTTCGCCAAGATCAGGACGGGTTTCTTTATATTACGGGTCGCATTAAAGATTACTTTAAGACCATTCACGGGAAATTTGTGGCACCCACGCCCATCGAGGCGCTGTTCGCGGAAAATTCGTGTGTGGAACAACAGTGTTTAGTGGGTATGGGTATGGCCAAAACCGTCATGATTGCGGTGGTCTCTGAGTCGATGCGTGCAACACCGCGTGAGGCCATAGAAGTCTCCGTGACATCGACGATTAGATCCATGAATGCGTCGCTTGAAAAGCACGCGCGCGTTGCGGGAGCCATATTAACTTATACCCCGTGGACCATTGAGAGCGGTGTTTTAACGCCGACTTTAAAAATAAAGCGCGATGAAATTGCGGATCGTTTTGGTGATGCGGCGGCGGCAATGGCCACCGAGTCTGCGGAGAAAAAACAGATCTTAGTGCGGTGGCGCTGAACACGCACAAGCCCACTTTTTTTGTCGAAAGCGCCGTCTGTATTAGCCCATTTGAGTAACTCAACGGGGTTAGTTTTCTAAAGATCCTGCAGCGGAGATGGTATTCTTGAGGCTCGGTTTTTTTATCGCTTCGGTTTTCTCAGTGACGCTTCAGCCCGTATTGTTTCTTTTTTCGATGTTCCTTTTCCTTAGCTGCGTATCAACAGCGCTCGCGACGCCTATGGCGGACGCAGTCAGACTCGACGAAGCACCTACGCTCGACGGTCAGGTGCTGGCGGATGAGGTTTGGACGCAGCCTTCGCTATCTGGGTTTTGGCAGCAGCGCCCGACAGAGGGCGCGCCGTCGTCACAAAAAACCGAGGTGTTTATCGGTTACACGGATACCACCCTCTATATCGCCGTTGTCGCTTACGATGAAGACCCGTCGGGCATTATCGTTGCGGACAGCCGACGCGACGCATCCTTAGATAACGGGGACAGCTTTAGCTTTATTGTCGACAGTTTCCGAGACCAACAAAATGGATTTGTATTTGGTACCAATCCTGCTGGCATTGAATACGACGCTCAGGTGAGTAAAGAGGCCAGTGGCTCTATGAGCCGAGGGGCAGGATTTAATCTCAACTGGGATACGCGCTGGGAGGTGCAAAGCCATATTGGCGACTACGGATGGTCGGCTGAATTTGCCATTCCCTTCAAGTCACTGAGGTTCGGTGATGATGATGTGCAAACCTGGGGCTTTAACTTTAAGCGAACCATCCGAAGGAATAATGAGGTGACCTTTTGGGCCCCGATTTCTCGACAGTACAGCCTTTCACGATTGGCCGACGCCGGACGCATCGCAAATATCAAAGCACCCGCGCAACGCAATTTAAAAGTCACGCCCTACGGTCTCGCCAAAGAGCGCAGCGGTAATCAGATTGAGCGGCTCCGTGATCAAGAGTTAGGTTTTGATGTGAAGTACAGTGTGACGCCGAGCCTTACGCTGGACATGACGTATAACACTGACTTTGCGCAGGTGGAAGTCGACGAATTCCAAATTAACCTTGATCGGTTTAGTTTGTTTTTGCCTGAGCAGCGACCGTTCTTTTTGGAGAACGCAGGACAATTTAGCGTTGGAGTGTCACGCGAGGTCGAGCTCTTTTTCAGTCGGCGGATCGGTATTGCAAATGATGGCAGTCAGATCCCTATTAAGGCGGGGGCTCGCCTCTCAGGCAAAGTGGGTGAGGCCACGAATGTGGGGTTCTTGCACATGCAAGCCGATGGAGTGGCGGGCGTCGTCCCGCAAACGGACTTTACGGTTGCGCGGGTAAGCCAAGAATTTGAGAACCGGTCCAGTTTGGGGCTCCTACTGATCAACAAGGAGGAGAGTGGTTCGCTGGATGGTGGCGCTGACCACTACAACCGGACCTACGCACTCGATGGACGGTTGGGTTTGGGCGATGACGGTTTGGTCTCGGGGTTTTATGCAAAGACAGAGACACCGGGACTCAATGGCGACGATACGGCTTTTCAGCTCTCCGCAGCAGCTGACACTGAGGAATGGTCATACTCTGCCAGCGTTATGCAGGTCGGTGAGAATTTCAACCCAGAGGTTGGATTTTTGCGCCGAACTGATTTTAAGCGGGTAGGCCTTTTTGCATTGAAGCGGTGGCGCGATCCTGCCTGGGAGAATTTACTTGAGTTGAGACCCCATATTTCATATCGGGGATGGTGGGGCGGTGAGGACGACCTCCACGAGACAGGATTTTTTCACATTGATAATCACTGGGAGTGGAAGTCGGGCTTTGAAATTCATACCGGTGTGAACCTGTTGCACGAGGGGGTACGTGAGGCGTTTGAACTGGCTCCTGGACAGGTGGTAGAAGCAGGTGAGTACGATGATGAGGAGTTGCAACTGGTATTAATGACGGACGACAGTCAGCCGCTGTCATTTAATATGACGGCAAAGGTCGGTGGTTTTTTTGGCGGTGATCGGACGCAGCTGACGCCCAGCCTTCGCTATCGTATCGGTGAAACATTCAACGCCCAACTTGGCTGGACCTACAACGAAATTAAGCGCCCAAATAATCCTGAGACGTTAGAAATTAATGTCGGCTCGCTTCGAATGACCTATTCATTTAACCCCAAGGTGTCGCTTCAAGCGCTTGTTCAATACAACGATGCGACCGAGGTTATGGCCTCAAACATTCGATTTGCGTGGCTGACGTCTGCCGATGCGGGTCTATACCTGGTCTACAACGAAACCCGTGACGACGATGTCGGTATGTTCACGGAGAAGCGACGTGAGTGGATTCTCAAGTTTTCCCACACCTTCGATCTGTTTAACTAGTCGGGAGTAACTGTGGCTCAAAGCGCATAGCGCTAGCCGGCTCTTAGAGTGGCACCGATGGTCTCCCGATAGCGGGACACTCTGGGCAGCCGATTCGAACCTGACAAATCAGGCTGGAAGTGTTTTTCGCCAGCGGCTGACCATTACTTTGTCAAACAAACCGGCCAGCGCGTAGGGGTCTTCGGCGCAAAAAGCGTGGGCGTCGTCATCGCTATTAAAGTCGATAATGAGTACTGATCCGACCATCTCATTGTCGCTGCTGAGCAGCGGGCCTGCGGCAAAAAGGCGATCACCTAAACCGTCAATGTAGGACAGATGGGCGTCGCGCGTATCAAGGCGAATTTGCAGGCTATTGGCCTTGTCTTGGCAATGAATGTGGTAAAGCACATGATCTCCTTTGAGCGCGGGTGGGCGGATGCAGTGAGTGGTGCGACTATAACCGTGTCGACGACTTAATTCTCTGGTTTGAAATAACGCCTATTGGTTAATTAGGTTTGGCAGTCGTCAAAACCGTGAGTAGGATCGTGAGTTGTTGTTTTCTTTTTAGTCGGACAAGTGGCCTATGAACACTAACCAAAATGATAAAGAACGTACGGCTGAAGGCTATGATATTCCAGCGGTTGAGGCCTGGATCGCGGCAAACTCGGCGTACCTTACGCCGCCCTTTACCTGGGTCCGATTAGAGGGAGGGCACTCCAACCTAACCTATCGTCTTGAGGACAAAACCGGCAAGCAGGCAGTGATTCGTCGCCCTCCCACGGGGGAGTTGCTGCCCAAAGCACACGATATGAATCGAGAGTGGTCACTGATTGCAGGCCTTTCCCCCACAGGCTTCCCGGTACCGGAGCCCATCGGTTTTTGCGAGGATTTATCGGTGACCGGGGCCTTATTTTATGTAATGGGCTTTTCCCGAGGCCGTCCGTTGTTTAATAACGAAGACACCTTAGCGTGGGTGCCAGTCGATCAGCGGGCAACACTGGCCTACTCGTTCATTGACACCTTGGCCGATCTGCACGTGCTGGACCCTGATGCGGTAGGGCTTGGGTCACTGGGTAAAAAAGAGGATTACATTGGACGCCAAATTAAAGCGTGGTATCGCTCATGGGAGTCGTCTATCGAGTTTGCCCAGCTTGACGATCCGCGTGCGCACGAGTTTAAAGCGTTCTTTCTGGCGAACCAGCCTGCGCAGGTGACAGCCAGCGTCGTTCACGGCGATTACTACCTGCATAATTGTCTATTTTCTGAAGCATCAAAGGTCTCTGCCGTACTCGACTGGGAGTTGGCCACACTGGGTGATCCTTTGGCTGACCTGGGTTACACGCTGCGTGCATGGCCCGAGATTGATGATGATCCTTTTTTAGAGCCGACTGCACCAACGGCGGTATCGGGTCTCCCGCTGCGCGGCGAGTTAGCGCAACGCTACTCAGAGCGCACGGGTTTCCCGGTTGATTTGCTCGACTATTACGTGGGTTTCAATCATTGGAAGACCGCTGCGATATTGCATGGGGTTTATGCGCGGTATCAGGCGGGACAAAAGAGTAGTGAGGGTGTTGACCTTGAGGCCCTAAAAGACGGAATTCTTAAGGGGCTTGCCGGCGCTGAGCGTGCGATCTTGAGATTGCAGTAGCGGCTCAGTTGACCTTTTTGAGAGAAAGCAATTTGCCTTGATCGGTATAGGTAATCTGAAATGTGCCTACAACACCCTCGGAAGTAAAATGGGGTTGCAGCATCGACCACGGTAAATTAATCGTCTGACCATCGTGTGCCCTGACCTGCACCCGGGTCTTGTGACCTTGATAAAATACGTGGGCTTCACGGTAACCCAGCGCGATCGAAAAGAGGGATTGCTTGTCCTGCATCATTTTACCGCCATGGATCAGACGCTAGATTTGCATAAATAAGTCGGAAATTCACCTTGGCGCAGCTGCCGATAGCGGCTCGCGGTGATTATTCAGGCGCATTGGCGCGAAGCGTTTAAACCTTTACCGTAATGACGTTATGGCAGCGGACGTGGGAGTACCATGGACTTTTCTGAATTAGTGATGATGCAAATTAAGGGGCCGCTCGACGCACTCTGCACTGACCTTATGCAAGCAGGCGAGCTCGACCAATACCTCTTCTTCAACGGCGTTTCGGAAATGATTGGCGATGCGTCGGATGAGGGCGCCGTGATGATGGGCTGTATAGAACTGGGGCGTTGTGCATTTTTGGGGTTTCGTTTCACTGCAAGTGTAGAGATGCAGGTCACACAGATTCTCGATCGAGCCATTGAATTATCATCCATTATGAGCGCCGATAACCCGCATTAAGAGCGGTGTCTGGTGTGTTCCTGCCTACCCGATAGCGGTTGGGCAAACAGGGGCAAATGCCAGACTGCGGCGCACGATCTGCAGTGAGACTATTGACACAAGGTCCCCCAGTTTGTTTCTCACGGTTTCACTAAAACGACGTCGATACGCTAATGGATACATGCCGATCCAGAGCTGACTGCGGTCCGTTCAAGTCAAGCCAGGCAGGCTGTTTGTAGCGAAACTTCATGCGCCAGTCTTTACTCAAATTCAGGGCAACGTAAAGCGTGACGTCTAACTGTTCGCCCCCGAACGCGTTGGGATCTACGACCGGCGCAGGATAGGGGAAGCCAGGAATCGGAACGGTGAGCGAGGTGTCGCCTCCGTCAATTTTTCCTCTCGAGATGTAGTCAGTTCGCATCCCCAACTTGATTGACTCTGAGGCGGGGAACTCGATCCAGCCGCCCAAAGCGTAGGTGTTTCCTAGGGAGTAGTCTCTGTCGTTGGTGCCTGTTCTGATACGAGCGTTTGCCTCCAGCCCCCACGTCGTGTTCGCCTCATACTTCTGATAGGACACGAGTAATGGAATGTCCCAAGTGCCCGAGCCAAGCTGCATGGTGTAAGGGAGCTGCTGATCGCCCGGTGCTCGGGGTGTATCACCTTCCTCATCAATCGAACCTGTGGGAATGCTGAGTCCAGAACCCACTCTAAGCACGCTATTGACGGTTTGAAAAACCACCGAGTCTGCGAGTAACACCACGTCACCCACGCCGTTAGAGCTTATGTTGAACTCATCGTAACCAGGGATGATGGAAATGTGATCAGTGCTCTGATGGATCAGTGGCAGGTGTCCACGGAGCGTGACGGTGGACGACAGCTCATAAGCAAGTCGCAATGACTGAACTTCCTGTCTTATTTTGGTGGGTACGACCGGGTAGTTGAGTGTTGTTCGCGGCTCAGTTCCCGGCTGAAATAAAACGTCGTCGTAACTCGCCTTCGACTGGCCAATAAAATATTGGTCAAACAGAGAGCTGTCATAGCCGAGCTCAAAATTCCAGCGTTTACTGGCAGATATGTTGTCCTCTGAGCGTACTACGCGAGTCTCAAATAGGTCCTCAATCGAAAGATCGAGCAGTTCGGTGGGTACTGTTTGCGCATAAGTGAAGGATGTTGATGTAAGAACTACGACAGAGATAATCGGTAACGCAAATCGTCGTCTGCCGTTCAGTCTCGATTCAGTATTATTTTTCATGGTGAACCTTCCTTTCAGGTTAGTCAGCGTTGCGACGCTGCTTTAATGTCTGCAATACCTGCTCGACCGTTTTTAGTGATATGGGTTTGGTGATGTAGTCATCCATGCCGCTTTCGATCGCACGTTCGACATCTCCGAGCATCGCGTGGGCAGAGAGACCGACAATCATTGTTTGGGTGTCTCCAGCACACTCACGTGCCCTGATCTTCTGAGTGGCTGTCAGTCCGTCCATGACAGGCATTGAAACGTCCATGAAGATCAAGTCGTAGGCTGTGTGCTCTGAAGCGGCAATGGCTTGAGCGCCATCGTCGACCATCGTTGCGTCAACCCCCAGGTTTTTCAGGAGCTCTTTGATAATGAATTGGTTGACCTTCGAGTCTTCAGCCACCATTACCGAAATGTCTGAGCCATCGACTGATGGCACAAGCAGCGGCACGTTGCGCTCGAGTGCTGGCGCAGCATCAGAAGCCAAATCGGACTGACTTGTCGTGGACGATTCAATTGGAATATCGAACCAAAACTGAGAACCTGAATTTTCCGAGGACTCAAAGTCCATGGTGCCGCCCATGAGTGAGGCTAATTCTTTACAGATTGATAATCCGAGTCCGGCGCCCCCATAGCGGCGTGTCAGACCTGACTCGATTTGTTGAAATCGCGCGAAGACGAGATCGAATTGATCTTTGGGTATACCAATACCGGTATCTGAGACGGTAACGCGGACCGACGGACGCACTCCAATCGTCGCTACGCCGACGATCACCTCAATACTGCCCTGGGTGGTGAACTTAAAGGCGTTGCCTATGAGGTTCGTGAGTATCTGCCGTAATCGTCCTTGGTCGGTAAAGAGTGATGTCGGTGCGGATTCATCAATCGTGAGCGTCAGCGCGATGTTTCGAGTTGTTGCTTGCTCGTAAAATAAGTCCATGACCGATTCGATACAGGGACTCAGCTCAAAATCACTGGGGGAAATATTGAGTTTTCCGGACTCAATCTTGGTGAAGTCCAAAATATCGTCGATGACGTTTAACAATGCCTCGGCAGAGCGTTCCATGGAGGTGATCCAGGTGAGCTGCTTGTCATTGAGCCCTTCCAGCTTCACTAGATCGATGAGTCCTACCACGCCGTTCATGGGTGTTCGGATTTCGTGAGACATGTTCGCCAAAAAAGACGACTTGGCGCGGGTTGCCGATTCTGCGGCATCCCTCGCCAGTGTTAACTCCTCGATGAATGCCGATAATCGAGTGTCTCGGTCCGCTACACGATCCAGTAGGTTGTTGAGCGCGGCGGCTGTTTCTCCCAGTTCATCGTTACGTTTGAATTTTACACGCTCGTCAAAGGTCTCTTCCGCCGCCGAGCGCTTCATCAACTCAGATATTCGTGCCAGCGGAAGCGTCACCCGCCTATTGAGTGCTCTTGTCAGGGGCACCGAGAACATGAGCGCCAGCAACCATAGCAAAAATGCATAGGCACTGAGCTGTAGTGCGGTTGTGTAAATTGGATCGAGTGTTACGGCCACCCTGACCACACCCAGGTTTTCGTTGCCGACAGTCACGAGACTACGAGCAACATAGAATGAACGAAATGAAGCGTAAGGTGATGTGCTGTCTTCAGGCACCGAGCCGGTTTTAACAAAGACCGATCCTTGTTGTTCGATCACTTCGATGCCGGTTACGTCCGAAATGTTAGCCACACTCTCGAGAGTGACCCGTGCGCTTTCTTGATCGGAGAAGGCCAGGGAAGCCTGAAGGTTGTACGCCAGAATGTCAGCATAGCTATTACCCCTGTCCTTCGCCGTTGATAAAGAGGAGAAGAGAGCGAACAGCACAAGTGACAGCAGGAAGATGCCCCCGATCAACCCTGAAGTGAACGTGGTGACAAATGACAAGTACCGGTCAATGCTTTCTTTGTTTTTGGCGAATATAGGCATGTCAGTCTGTACTCACCAGTGTTGATAACTTAAGTAACTGACTGCTGGGTATGAGATCGACGCGTTCAAGCGACGCGGTATTGATCAGCAGGTGCAATCTTGAGCCGCGTCGACTGATTTCGATCATTCCGCCTTCATTAGCGAAGTTCTTGGTGTCACTGACGAGTAAGTGATGGTGTTCCTGCGCGTTGAAACTCGCGTTAGCGTTGAAAATTACGTCGCAGGAAGCGTCAGGTTCCTCGCCTAAAATAGAAACTTGCGTGCCGAGGGACGCGGAATTTGCGAGCGCTTTAAGCGTTTCGAAGACCGCAGATTCTTGTTCAAAACAGAAGTGGTAGGACGTTCGACCATCTGGCCAGCGTATAAACTTTGGTAATCTAAAAAGGAATGCCGCTTTAACTTGTGCTTCATTGTAGCCAACGCTTGTATTTTGCGACTGAGCAAAGCCTGACGGTACGTTAAGTGCCAGAAGGACGAGGCTTGCGGACAGGCAGCGGCGTATCATCTACTGACAACACTCTCAGCACATTGACACCGGTTTATAAGGTTTAGACTCACGGGTTGTGTGCAAGCTCGCGTGCAAAGACCGCGAGGCTGTGGGAGTAATCGGCAAAATAGTGCATGACTGGACAGTGCATAGGGTGCATTCCTACCGCGCCGATCCAGTCCTGTCCTCCCTCTGGTGTCAGCCGTTCAAAAAATGCGTCCATGCAACCAACACATTAGCGCCTATCTAGGCGTTTGCATATGTACTTTTGGGCCGTTTTTTTTCGGCGTTTTAGAGGTCTTCGTTACGATTGATCGAACAACAGACGATGTTGCAAACGGGGGAGATGCTTTAGCTGCCCCATTTGTCCGTCGGGAAGCGTGAAGGTCAAATTGAAAGCATGCGGATCGCTCGTCCTACCACCCGCGAAAAATGGCAACTTAACCCTGACTTTGCGACGACCTATTGCGCCACCGCCTGTTACAGGTGGTAAGCGTGAGCACTGACACCCTAGGGTACTCAAGGGGTGACAGCGCGTCGGGTTTAATAGACTCTTGTCGTGTGAGTTCAATAAGTCCGCGCACAGGGAGTGAGTCTTGTCTGAAACTGTTTTGATCGTAGGTGCAGGTGCGACTGCGGGTGTCGGTGGTGCGTTGGCACGTAAGTTCTCCGAGGCGGGCTATCACGTGATCGTTGTTGGGAGAACCTCTGAAAAGCTTGAGGCTCTTGTGTCTGAGATCAGAGAAAGAGGGGGTTCGGCTGGGAGTGTGGTGGCCGACGTGACCTCTGAGGTCGATCAAGAGAAGATGGTTGAGGCTGTTCGAGCCCGCAAGGAGCCCCTCGCCGCAGCGATTTACAATGCCGGCAGTAACTTCCCCATAAAATTTTCTGACGTGACGCCAGAGCAATTCGAAGCGTTTTGGCGTGTCGGATGCTTTGGTGCATTTCTCACCGCTCGTCAAACGCTTCCGCTTTTCTCTGAGCAAGGCAAGGGTTCACTGTTTTTTACTGGGGCCTCGGCCTCGTTGCGAGGTCGCCCTAATTTTGGGCATTTCTCAGTCGCCAAGGCAGGACTTCGAAACCTTGCTCAGGCCCTGGCGCGCGAATATGGGCCACAGGGCATTCACGTCGCTCACGTGGTGATCGATGGGGTGGTCAACGGAGATATCGTTCGCGGCCGTTTTGGGGATTACTTGACGTCACTGGGTGACGATGGGGCGCTTGAGCCCGATGCAATTGCCGAAGCGTTCTGGTCACTGCATGCCCAACATCCGTCAGCCTGGACCCACGAGCTCGACTTGCGACCCTACAAAGAGAGTTGGTAGAGCACCCCATCTTTCGGGTGCTAGGTGGCCCTTTTTTTTGCGTCCCAAGATGTGATTTTTATGCCGTCTAATGGTGGTAATGCAGATGAAGTGTTTTAAAACAGAATTTGAGCGTTAGAGAGTTGGGGCGGGTATGAGAAGTTTTGTTATTTTAGGGCTGGTTGTGGGTTTGACGAGTTGTGCTGTTGTGGGCGTAACGACCGCCGTGGTGTCGACGGCGGCTAAAGTCGCCACGGTGCCGGTAAAAGTCATCGGTGCAGCGGTTGAAGTCGTCACGCCAGATGATGACAAACCGGATGACAAATCCGATGATACCCGCGAAGACTGATATCACCTCAACCCCAATGCCGCTTACAACGGGCGACTCTGAAGGGTTAAGGTCAGCGAGAGAGGGAGGCTTATCTTCCTTCATTATTAAGGCTTTACACACAGAAGACACGTTTTAGGGTCGCTAAAGTGCGTCGCCTCATTTCGTCCGCATAGGGAAGGTAAACATGAAATCTGAGCTTCAAGAAGTGATGGGCATGCTGCGAAAACTACAAGGGTCGATCGACTTTGGTAACGCACCCGCTGACGAGCGGGAGGAATTAGCCACAGACGTCGCCGACATAATGGACGAGTTGTTTGAGATTATGAAGAGACTGCCCGACGAGGAGTGAGCCGCACTCGGCAATCTGTCCCTGGCTCTTGTCGCAAAGTGTCGCAAAGTGTCGCAAAGTATCGCAGTCTCTTGCGCAGCTCCTTTTGTGACCGAGTTGGTGTTGATCCACACAAACCTCGTTATTGCGCGGTGCTACGGATGAGTCTTAAGCGGGTTCTTTCGGCTCGGTTTTGGCAGGTCTGAGTTTTACGTAGGCAGACGCAAAAAAAAGGCGCCCTCAAGAGCGCCTAGGTGCTAATAAGTGCAGATCATTATTTGAGGGGTGCAACGTTGAACGTCATTGTTCTGTTGACGAGATCCATCTCGCCCGTGGCAACGTTGATCAAGCCATTGGATACGGCGTCAAACGTGTACATGTCGAATACTGCGCCATTTTTCTTCCAAACGCCTTGTAAGCTTGCGGTGACGACTTCTTCACCACTTTGTGTCCACGCATATCCTGTGAACTCGCCCATTTCATTGAGCGATAGTTTGTTAGTGAAGGTATAAGACAGGTATACACGACCGTATTCTCCCGCCTCACCCGATGCAGCAACTTGATAGTTAGAGCCGTCCATTGTGTGCATGGCATCAATGGCAAAATTTCCTTCAAACGATGCGCCGCGGTCGAGATTTTGACTTGATGCCAGTGGTGAAATGAGTGCGATTGCTAGGGTCAGTAAAAGTGAGCTTAATAATTTCATATGAGCCTCCCGTAAAGGTTAATAGTTCATCCAGTAACCAACTCCAGAGTAGGACATATTTTCAGGTGCGTACTTAGATTTTGAGCCGTTTAGGGCGCTTGTGACGAAGGTGACATTTAGAATATGAGGCACCGTAATGAAACGGCTTATGGTGCTTTTATAATCTCGCCCTCTTTCAGCACGAAGGAAATTTCACGCAATAATGAAACGTCTTCTAAGGGGTTGCCTCGAACCGCAATGATGTCGGCTTGCAAGCCCGGACTAATGGCGCCGACTTCCTGGCTCATCCCCATGTGATCGGCCGCAACACGGGTGGCCGATTGAATTGCCTGCATCGGTGCCATACCGTGCTCGACCATGATCTCGAACTGCCAGCCACCCATATCATGCGGCAATACCCCGGCATCGGTGCCGTAGAGGAGCGTGACGCCTGCCTTCACTGCCTTTCTGAAGACACTTCGCTGTGCCTCAGTGGTCGCCAGGTTGCGTTCTATAAATACCTCGGGGTAGCCGAGCTCGCGTCCCGTGGTGTCCGTGTAGGTGCCGTTATACACATCCATTGACAAAGCAACGCCCCGCTCGGCCGCCAGCCTAATGGTCTTGTCTGATAACAAAGATGCGTGTTCAAGCGAATCGACGCCTGCCAGAATGGCGTCACGTCCCGATTGATCGCTATGAACATGAGCGGTGACTTTGACCCCATTTTTTTTGGCGACGGCGACGACAGCCGCAATATCATCTTGATGCATTTCAGGGGCGCCGGGTGCGGTGCCCATTGAGAAGACAGCGCCCGATGCAATCACTTTTAAAAATTGCGCGCCTTTATCGATAGCAGTTTGTGCTCGTTGTGCGAAGTCTTCAGGTGTACTGGCGATGCCTTGCTGCGACTCAGCCGGTATTTGTTCTGGCGGTATTTCAGGAAAGGTGAGGTCACCACCGCCCCCCGGTATGGTGAGATAAGGTCCGGCAGTCTGAATGTTAGGACCCTGCGCTAAACCCTCGTCAATCAGCGCCTTTGCCGTGGCTACCGCGTCAGGAAACCAGGCACCGACATGGCGAACCGTGGTAAAGCCGCTCTTAAGCGTGATCTCTGCATTTTGCAGTATGAGTTCGAGGTTATCGCGTGTCGATCGCCGTGCGTAGATACCGTAATCGGCCGCATCCTCCGGGTTGGCGTCAAAGTGAACGTGGGTGTTGATCAGGCCAGGCAAGCAGGTGTAATCGCGTAAGTCGATATCGGGCTCGGCCACGACTGCACTGGAGGCGTTGTCTACCGCTGTGATAACGCCTTTATCGATACGCACCCGTCGCGCACCGAGTACTGTTTCAGACAGACCGTCAATGAGGCTGCCGCAGTGAATAATAATGGACTGACTCGCCGGTTCGCTGATGCTCGAGACGCCTGCTGCAGCGGTTAGTGGGCCCAAGCTGGGGAGGGCGAGTGCTGCAATTAATAACGCTGAAGACCGAATCGTGTTCATGTCGTTTCCGCATCAAACTAGTCAGTAGCCTAACTCAGCCCATGGTCTTTTATAACTGCGGTTTAAGCGCAGTGACCGACGCGCTACTGCTGGCTGGCAGGGGTCAGTCCTTTATAAGAACGTGGGCTACGCATCGCTGAGCGAATCAGAAGCGAAATGACGTCCCGAATGTTGCGCCGTTAAGTGCGTGTTGCGTATCTGTTCGATATGGATTTTGGAACTGCCTAATGGTGCCCAGAAGAGGACTTGAACCTCCACGCCCTTGCGAGCACTAGCACCTGAAGCTAGCGTGTCTACCAATTTCACCACCTGGGCAGGTAAGGCAAAAAGAAGGAGGGCGAGGCTACTCGTCAGCTATTTGATTGTCAATCTTGAGACCTGTTACCCCTAAGACTCGAAGGGGGACCAAATGGGTCGCATCAATCAGCAAAATAGGTGAGACGGAATGGCGCAAGCGATACCGAGAACGCCTGATTGTCTCAGGTTAACAGAAGAATAGGCATCGCATTGGTGCGCTTGGCGCAATCCTCAAAGTCGGGCAATGGGTCGCGTTGGGTCCGTGATCCACCCGCTCCAAGAGTCTGCGTACAGCGCCGGTTCGTTGAAGCCCGCCTCAACCAGCGCCAGAATGTTGTGTGCGGCGGTGACACCAGATCCGCAGTAGCACACAGTATCTTCACCAATACCGATGGTATCGAAGCGGTCACGTAGCTCGTGTGCGGGCAAGAATTTGCCGTCACGAAGGTTGTCAGTAAACGGGCAACAGATCGCTCCGGGGATATGTCCTGCAATGGAATCGACCGCGTCATTGACGCCTGCGAATCGTTGCGCGTCACGCGCATCGAGTAGTGTTCGGCTTGCGTCGGGGAGCTCACTGGCGTTGCAGGTTCGAGTCAGCGGCACTTTTGCTGTGAAATTGCCTTGAGGTGTTGATTGCACCTGAGTTGTCAGGGGAAGGCCTGCGTGCTCCCAGGCCGCGCGACCGCCGTCGAGTAAATAGACCTCACCATGTCCTAGCCAACGCAACATCCACCAGAGCCTTGCCGCAAATGCACCTGCATTTTGGTCATAACAGACGATTTTAGCGTGTTGATTAACACCCCAGGACCGAACTCGCTCAGCAAATACTTCCGGATCTGGCAGTGGATGGCGGCCACGATGATCAGCGGGATCACTCAGATCGTGATTTAGATCGACATAAAGGGCGCCGTCGATATGCCCACTTTCGAACCAGTGACGACCCAAGTCAGCATCGCTCAGAGAGAACCCGCAATCAAAAATACAGTCAGCACCTTGGCTTGACAGTGCTTCTACACTTATTAGTTGACCCATTAAGATGCTCCTGTCGTTCGGCGCCGCCCTTTAATCGTCTCACCGGTCAGTGCGCTTGAGAATTTAATGACGTGCTTTTTCCAAGTGGATTATATAAAGAGATAATACCGTTTTGACTCTTTAATCTTGCCGAACTCGGTCTCAACGGCACTCATCTGGGATGGAGCTTTACGGGCATTGCGCTGTATCCGCGTACAAAATTTGAGAGGACGCGCGTTGGCGGTTGTAAAACCTCAATAAACGCGTACCGGCTGAGGAGTTCTTCCCAGAGCACTCGAAGTTGCATTTCCCCCATCCGGTTGCCCATGCAGCGATGAATGCCCATTCCGAAAGACAGATGCTTTCTTGGGTTTACGCGATCGATCATAAAGCGACCTGGATCACTAATGACGGATTCGTCATAGTTGCCTGACAAGTACCACATTACTACCTTGTCGCCTTTGCGAATTGTCTTTGCGCCGAGTTCACAATCTTTGGTAGCCACCCTGCGCATATGCATCAGCGGTGTTTGCCACCGGATGGTTTCTGAAACCATAGCGGGGATCAGCGATGTATCTGCCTCAAGTTTTTCATACTCAGAGCGGAATTGATTGAGTGCAAACACACTCCCAGTGATTGAATTCCGTGTCGTATCATTACCCCCGATGATGAGTAAGAGCATATTGCCCAGATACAGCATCGGGTCGTCGATCATGTTCGTTGTTCTCGCGTCATTGGCCAACATGGTAATAAAGTCGTGGTTGCTCGACTTGTTGTTTTTACGCAAGTGCCACAGTTCTGTGAACGTTGTGAGGCAGGCTGTCATTGCCTCGTTACGCTCTTCAATTACAGCATCGCCGCCCGCTATTTCGGGTATAGCGCCAGCCATGTCCGACCAGTAGGTCAGTTTCTCTCTCTCGTCGAAGGGGAAGTCAAATAATGTGGCGAGCATCTGAGTGGTTAAGTTTATGGAAACGTTTTGTACCCAATCAAACGGTTCGTTGAGGGGCAGTTCATCAAGCATGACTGAAACCCGTTGACGAATGAGCGGCTCAAGGCTGCTCAGCTGCTTGGGCTCGACCACCGGTTGTACGGTGGCTCGCTGAGGCGTGTGGTGTGGTGGGTCCATTGCGATGAATTGTCTGACGGGAACATCATCTCCGTAGTCGCCAATAGTGATCGCCGGCTCTGACGAGAAAGTCTGGTGGTCCGTATCCACCGACACGATGTCGTCGAACTTTGTGACGGACCAAAAGTCACCAAACAGGTCGTTTGACGAAAAGTGAACCGGGTCTTCTTGCCGCAGCCTCGAAAAATAGGGCTGCCAGGTATCCGACTGGTATAAGCGTGAGTCACTGACGTCGATTTGATCAATAGAACAGCGGTTTGGATCCACATCGTAGGACATGGTGAGTCTCCTTATTTTTGCTCTGAATTTGAGTCTGTCATGGCGTCGTTAGCGGTCTGTGTTATTTGCATCATCCGTATCTGGTGTCGATGAAGCCACCAGAAGCAGGGAATGGCCAGCAACGTCATGGCATCGCCGATTGACAGTGCGCGACTTAACGGCTGAGTCAGACCTGTTGTCTGAAAGTAATCTGATAAGGCTCCCACACCCCAGGTGACACCCCCGATAATAAGAACGTTACACGCAAATAATATGAAACCCGTGCCCGAGGCCTGAATTCTCGCAGGCACTTCCTCGATGACTGCCGCGAACATGGCGCCGTAGGGAAAGGTAATCATGAAGACTGAGGCGACCAGCCCTATTTGGAATAACGGCGTATCGATCGTTGCGTACCGGAGTGCGATGAGTAGCGGTCCGGAGGCAAGCAATACGATGACGAGGAATAAATATTTTGTCGTTCGAAAATAACGGACAAAGAGGTCTGCCATGAGTCCGCCAAGTAAGCCCGCTGGAATGGCGACTGTTAGATAAACGGCGCCGTACACCGAGGCTGCTTCGTAATCAGCGAGACCACGTTCGGACGACAGCCACAGCTGCATAAATTGATTGGTTGCGTAGAGCACATGCACGAGAGAAAAGCCTAAAACGGCAATGCGAAAACGCGTTGACGACACTAGTAAGTGTCTAAGATCGCTGACTATTTGTGTGACTGACGGGCTGCTCACTAACGGCTTGTCGTCGGTTTGGTTCGAGCCGGCAACAAGTGGCGCTACGAATAACCAAAGAGGAATACAAAACAATAGGCCTACGCTGCCCAGCAAGAAAAATAGCTGTCGCCATCCGAGGGTGTCTCCAAAGGTACCGGCGAGCCAATACGCGAGACCTACACCGATGTGCCCGCCCAGAAAAAATAAACTGAAAATTGTCGAGCGACTGCCGACCCCCGACCACTTTGCAAAGATACTCGTGGCTGACGGATGCAGGGTGGCCTCTCCAACACCCACAAGCATTCTTGGGGCGAGCATGGTGAAAAATGAAGTGGCGCGACCGCTGATGGCCGTCATGAGGCTCCACACTAAGACGCCAACGGTGACAACCTTTGCTGGGTTGTACCGGTCGGCCAACACGCCCATGACGGGCCCGCTGAGCGCGTAAACAGCGACAAATGCAAATCCTGTCAGGAGGCCAAACTGCTGACGGGTTAGGTCCAGCTCAGCAATAATTTGGCTGCCAAATGCGGGTAACAAGTGCCGATCGATAAAGCCAATGATATTGATGCAAAAAAACAGCACGAATATGGTCGTAAGCTTTAGGTTTGTCATGTGGCGTTTGCCTGCGCGTTAGCGCGGTCGAATGAAGGGTTCGGGTTTCACTGACTCGGACCATGCGGCGGTTCTGTAAAGGCGCCGGTGTTGCGCCCCGATATGGCCCGACACGCCGTAGTGGCAAGTTGCAAAGTTGTCCCAAATTGCAAAGTCGCCAGGACACCATTGGTGACGGACCTGAAGCTCCGGAATGATGGGAAGCTGATTGGCGAGTTTTATAACCAGTTCACTAAGATCAACGTCATAACCCGAGACCCGTTTAATGTATCCATTAGCCACAAACAAGCATGGCGCGCCGGTCGCATGATGCCGAATAACAGCGGGGTGCGTCGCCTTCTCTTGGAGCATCGCTATTTTTTCCGGCGTGATGTCGCCGCCACCAAAGTTGTGTCGCAGCACGGTATATAACGTGTCGTGATCGACCGTGATGTTTTCAAAGAGCAGTTTTAGCCCTTCGGGTAGAAGGTCATAGGCGGCGGTTGCACTTGACCACATGGTGTCTGCACCAAACGGTACAACGTCAGCTTGCAGTATTGACATGATATTCGGGTGCGCCCGTGCCGACACATCGTGGTGCCAAAAATCAACGTCCAGTTTGTTTTCACCGTCAGATTTAGAGCGCTCAATGACCGTGACTTCTGGGTGTCCCTGCTCCTTGAGTGTCGGTGCAAATGAGTGTTCTTCAAGACGATCACCAAAAATAAGGGACACGTTTTTCATGGCATCGAACGATAAATTGCGGCCCAACCCAAACAACACGCCGAACTTCCAAAGTGCGTCTCGCAAGTCCTCGGCGAAATCGTCGGTCATATTTTCAAAGTCGCCCCCCTCAATAACACCACCAATAACCGGGGTCCGGGGAATCACCGTGAAATGTCGGTATTCCGTTTTTTCTAGGCCGTAGAAAGCGGATTCAAGCGTATCTGGATGCTGCGGACTGTTCATTGGTTGCTCCTTTGGCAAATGCCTAGGTATTGGCTGCGTTTGCTGCATGCCGTAACGGATTTTTGACTGCGTCGACACAAGCACCGGTCTCTTGACTGGGCCCTTCGTTACCCGAGCCAAGGTCATGCACTGCCGTCTCCGCGCACGCTGTTCTTGCTAATTGCGTCGACACTACAGGAACAGCGCGGTAATATTGTTAGCAATTGGGGACAAATAAATAACAAGTAGGGACATGGGCGATTACCATCAGTGTTTTTCACGTGCCGCCGTGCTTGAGGGCTACTCAAAAGCCACTTTAGCGGTGGGTCTTGACCCCATTGCCTTGTTAAAGCAAAGCGATATAGACCCCTACTGCCTGCGATATCCGGACTTCAAGATACCAACGGCATCAATCATCCAGCTGCTCGAGTTGACCGCTTCGCAAGCCAATGTGGCGGACTTTGGCTTGAGAATGGCGGAGTGCCGATCCGGAAGCGCGCTTGGCTTGGCAGAGTTGGTCTTGGCGCAGCAGCCTACGTTAGGGGCTGTCATCCATAAGCTGTTAGATATCGCGTGGGTGCAGGTCGATGGACTGTTGTTGGCGGTTGAAAATGTGGCGGGGTTCGTTGTTTTTACGGCTAATCTTGAGGCGAGCCTACCCGGTCCAGCACATCAAACTATTCAGCTTGCCATGGCGTCGATGATTAAAATATTAGAGCGTGTCGCCCATACTAAAATTCAATGTGCCGCGATTAGTTTTCAATGTTGTGAGCCTGGCCCGTCCTTGCGATACGTCAAAATATTTGGCAAAAACCCCGCGTACGGTGCCGAGCAAAATGCCCTCACGATCCGTGAGACCGACCTTGCCTTAACGCTTCGCCCCTCAGACCCGGTATTAGAAGCGCGCTTATTAAACTTGCTTCTCGACACCACCGGCGTCAGGGAGCCAACGATCGTCGACCGAACGCGACACATCATTCAAATTCTGTTGCCTACAGGCCAGTGTCGAATAACCCGTGTTGCCGCCATGCTGAGCGTCGATCGAAGAACATTGAATCGGTGGCTTAGTAATCACGGGGTGTCATTTTCAGAGCTTGTACAAGAGGTTCGTATGGAGGTCATTCGATCTAGCTTGCGTCGGGAGGTCAAAATTCGAGGCAGCATGTCGGACATGCTGGGCTTTGCCCACCGCAGTAGTTTTTCGCGCTGGTGGTCACACAACAAGGCGGCGGTGCTGCAAGAGCCGTCCGCTCGTGACGTCAACCCGCGACAGATGCTATTGTGAGATCGATGGCGTGTGCGGCGAGTCTATTAGTCAGTAAGCACTATGCCGGCAAGCGGGTGACGTGTATCGGCACCGCGTCGGCATTGCATCGAGGTCTCGCGCGTCTTTTTGCGGTAACCTCGCATCACTCAAAGCAAAATACAGCGCGCCGCTCTGAACATGTATCGGTTAAAATAACCCTCTACGTTGCACAGCAAGCGATCATCGCTTTTACCTACCCCCATTGGCGGACTCTTGAAAAAAAACCCAAAAGCTAAAATCTCGAAAGACCCTCATGCCTCACGCGAGGCGGAAAAATACGCGCATCCCATACCCAGTCGTGAACTGATTCTCGAGGTGATGGCTGCGCGCGACGTACCCATGCGATTTGAGGAGCTCTCGACTGCCCTGGGCATCGATAATGATAATGATCTCCTTTCGCTTCAGAAAAGACTCAGAGCAATGCAGCGCGCCGGTCAGCTGATCGCAGGTCGCCGGGGAGCCTTGGGCTTGCCGAAAAAGATGGATCTAGTGAAGTGTAAAATCATTGGGCACCGAGACGGCTATGGATTTGCCTCACCGGTTGAGGAGGGCGATGATTTTTTTCTCTCAAGCCGTCAGATGTACCGCGTCTTTGATGGTGACGAAGTACTGGTCGCCCAGTCGGGGCATGACGACAAGGGGCGTCCAAGTGGACACGTTGTCGAGGTACTCAGTCGGGCACACACATCGATTGTGGGTCGGTACATGGAGGAGGGGGGTATTGGCTATTTGCTCCCACATAATCGCCGAATCAGTAACCACGTTCTCATCCCACCCAAGTTTAAAGCGGGTGCGCAGTCGGGGCAGCTGGTCTCGGTCAGTATTACGGACTATCCCACTGAGGTGCTTGGCGCCAAAGGGGCCGTTGAGGAGATTCTGGGTGATCACTTAGATCCCGGGCTTGAGATTGATGTGGCGATTCGTGCACATGATATTCCAAACGAGTGGCCCGACGCGGTCCTAGTGCAAGCGGGCACGCTTCGCGATGAGCCGACAGAGGCCGATAAAGCCGGTCGCGTTGACCTGCGCGGTCTGGGGCTGGTGACGATCGATGGCGAGGACGCGCGAGATTTTGATGATGCCGTTTATTGCGAGGCCGAAGGATCTGGATTTCGCGTCTGGGTTGCCATTGCCGATGTGGGTCACTACGTCCCCGTCGGGAGCGCACTTGACGAAGAGGCTTTTACGCGCGGCAACTCGGTGTATTTTCCAGAGCGCGTTGTCCCTATGTTTCCCGAGGTGCTGTCCAATGGGTTGTGTTCGCTCAAGCCTCAAGTAGACAGGCTCGCCATGGTCTGCGAGATGGTGATCGATGGCAGCGGGCAGGTCACTGATTCAAGCTTTTACGAGGCAGTGATTCACTCCCACGCACGATTGACGTATACCCAGGTGGGGCAGGTCCTTGAAGAGGGCTACAGCGATGACGTTGCTTCGGAGCGGTATGAGGGTCTGATTCGGTTACATGAGCTGTACAAGGTGTTGCGAGCGGCCCGCTCGAAGCGGGGGGCGATTGACTTTGAGACCGTCGAGACGCGCATTATTTTTGACGAGAATCGAAAGATCGATGCGATCGTCCCGGTTATCCGAAACGATGCACACAAACTGATCGAGGAGTGCATGCTCGCTGCGAACGTGGCGACCGCGCAGTTTTTAGAGGCATCGGAGCTGGCCGCACTGTTTAGAGTTCACCAAGGACCGTCAACCGAGCGTTTGGAAGCGTTGCGGACCTTTTTGGGCGAGCTGGCCTTAGACTTGCCAGGAGGCCTCGACCCTACACCACTGGATTACCAGAGTGTCATGGCGCGACTTCACGAGCGCGATGACGCGCAGGTGATTCAAACCATGCTCTTGCGCTCATTGAGCCAGGCTGTATACAAACCTGAGAATGATGGACACTTTGGGCTTCATTACGACGCCTACGCGCATTTCACATCACCGATTAGACGCTATCCGGACCTGCTGGTTCATCGAGCGATTAAACGCCTTGCGACGGCGTCAGGTGCGACACCTCGTAAGCTCTCAAAAGAGCAAAACAGGGCGCTGTATCCCTACACCATGGTCGATCTTGTGGCCGCAGGTGAGCATTGTTCCATGACGGAGCGTCGCGCCGATGACGCCACACGCGATGTTCAGCTGTGGCTCAAATGTGAGTACCTCAGACATCATATTGGTGACGAGTTCGCAGGGGTCGTTGCGTCGGTCACGCGGTTCGGAATGTTTGTTGAGTTAAGCGACATCTACATGGAGGGACTGATCCACATCAGTGCGTTGCCCTCGGACTACTATCATTTTGACCACGCGTCGCAACGCTTGGTGGGTGAGCACACGCGTCAAACTTACCAACTCGGTGACAAGGTGCAGGTCAAGGTTGCACGGGTTGATCTCGACGACCGCAAGATCGACCTAGAACTGGTTGGGAACGTTACGCCCGGCGCAGGTCGGCGAGGAAATAAGCAGTCGGCTAAGCGGCGGCCGGAAAAAAAGCCTAAGGTGGCGACTGGCGCAAAAAAGAGCGGCACAAAGACCCAAAAATCAACCCGTAAACAGGACACGTCAAAACGACGCGGGCGTAAATAATGTCCAGTTTCGCTTACGGCATTCACGCGGTTGATGGTCTTTTACGTCGTTCTCCCGGTCGAGTGATTAATCTGTCGGTACAAGCTGACCGCAATGACAAGCGGATCCAGGCTTTGCTGACCTTGGCCATGAACCAAGGTGTCGGTGTGAGTCGTTCTAGCAAACGGGATCTCGACGCCATGGTGAGTGAACGCCATCAGGGCGTTGTTGCGACGATTGAGCCGTTAGATGTTCAGGTGTCCATGAGCGAAAAAGAGTTGTTGGTCTTTTTGAAGGCGAGGCCTCAGCCCCTCGTGTTGGTGCTCGATGGCGTGACCGACCCCCACAACTTAGGCGCTTGTTTGCGTTCGGCTGATGCCGCAGGTGTTGACGCAGTCGTGACGCCGAAAGACAACAGCGCTGAGCTTAATGCGACGGCACGAAAAGTGGCGAGCGGTGCTGCCGATAGCGTCCCACTCGTTCGCGTGACAAACCTTGCTCGAACGCTGAAGTCACTTAAGGACTTGGGTCTTTGGATTGTCGGTACGACAGGAGAGGCTGATGCGCTCCTTTACGATCAGGATTTGACGTTACCTTCGGTCATTGTGGTGGGTGCCGAGGGGCCCGGTATGCGGCGCCTGACCACTGAGGCTTGCGACTTTTTAGTAAAGCTTCCAATGGCCGGTGACGTTTCGAGTCTCAATGTGTCGGTGGCGACCGGTGTTTGTCTTTTTGAGGCGGTCAGGCAACGAACGTCGCACTGATTGCATTCCATCAAACGCCTCTGTAGACTCCGCGCCTCACAATTAGCTGGGCTCTCTGGGCCTTAACTCCTTGCTGCACCGGTGAACGGGCGGCTACAACCGAAGGGAGAGATCGTTAGTGCGACACTACGAAATCATCTTTATGGTCCATCCGGACCAGTCGGAACAAGTACCGGGCATGATCGAACGGTATTCCAATGTGATCACCAAAGATGGCGGGCAAATGCACCGTCTTGAAGATTGGGGTCGCCGTCAACTCGCTTACCACATCAACAAAATTCATAAGGCGCACTACGTCATGATGAATGTTGAAGCGACCAACGAGGCGATGGAAGAACTCACCACGACCTTTCGCTACAACGATGCAGTCATCCGTAACTTAGTGATACGCCGCGATGAAGCAGTGACTGAAGAGTCATTGATTATGAAGTCCGAAAAAGAGGACCGCGAGCGTAAGTCACGTTATCAGGACCGTCAGGCCGCCGAGGCGAAAGCCGAGGTCGTGCAAGAAGCGGAATCAGTTGAGGCAGACGCCACAGATGAAAGCGCCGAAGAAGTGGAAGCTGAAGCGGCTCCTACGACCGACGACAGCGCAGAGGAGGCTTAATCAATGTCACGTTTTTTTCGACGTAGAAAGTTTTGTCGTTTCACTGCAGAAGGCGTGCAGGAAATCGACTACAAAGATTTAGAGGTACTCAAGCAGTACGTCAGTGAGACCGGCAAGATCGTACCGAGCCGTATCACCGGCACGAAAGCGAAATACCAGCGGCAGTTAGCGACGGCGATTAAACGCGCGCGTTACTTGGCGTTGTTGCCGTACACGGACGCACACCAATAAGACGATGATGCGCGGCCTCGCTGAATTCGTCATGCGCGGTCGCTGGCAAGCGCTGGCGGTCGCCTTGATGGGGTCAGTGCTGGTTGTTACCGCGCCGTTCAGCGCAGCGGCGGTTGCCCTGGTTACAATGGGGCGCGGTGTTCGCGACGGTGCATGGGTTGTTTTATGGGCTTTGCTGCCGGCCTTGATATTGGGCTGGGTCAGTGGAGACTACGGTACGGGTTGGTTGTTGCTGTCGGTATTTGCAGCCGCGGCAGTGTTGGCACAGACCGTCAGTCTGTCGCTCGCATTGTTGGCAGTAGTCCCCGTGTCAGCGCTAGGGGGTTTTGCGTTACTGACGTTTAACTCAGGCTTTTTAGACGCGCTTTTGAGTCTCTTTGACGCTTGGATTGAGGCATTGCAAGCCGGTGAAAACCCGCTTGAGATGGTAAGGCCGACGTTGGGCCAGGTCGCCGGGTTAATGGCGGTCGGCAATGCACTTATGGCATCGCTGTGTGTGTTACTTGGGCGGTACTGGCAATCTGAGCTTTATAAGCCGGGGGCGTTTGGTGAGGAATTTCGCGCGCTGAAGCTGCCCAGTGTTTGGGTTGTGGTACTCGTCGTTGTCACCGTGGTGGGCGCCATGAGCAGTGGTGAGTGGGCAGCATGGTCTGCGCTAGCGGGTATACCGGTTACGGTTTGTGGGTTTGCGTTGCTGCACTGCATAGCACGCGATCGAAAGCTTGGCGGTGGGTTTCTCACGGTCAGCTATGTTTTATGGGCATTTGTCGATGTTTTGAAAGTCGGCGTGCTCGTGGCGGTTTTGCTGGATGCCTTTTTTGACCTAGGGCGACGAGTAAAGTCGAATTGAAAGGTTATGAAATATCGGCGCACGGCGCCAACGGTAGAGGGATAGAACGATGGACGTAATTTTGCTGGATAACGTAGGTAGCCTTGGTGTTCTGGGTGACCGTATTGATGTGAAGCCCGGCTATGGCCGTAACTTTCTTATTCCACAGGGTAAGGCTGTGCCTGCGACCCAAGAGAATATTGAGAAATTTGAGGCACGTCGTGCGGAGCTTGAGGCGACCGTCGCTGCCGCTCAAGAGGCTGCGCAGAAACGTGCCCAAGCCATCGAGGCACTTGAGCAAGTGCAAATTGCCGCAACGGCTGGTGAAGAGGGCAAGCTCTTTGGCTCAGTGGGGACGCGTGACATCGCCGAGGCCCTAGTGGCTGCGGGTTGTGAGACTGACAAGTCTGAGGTGCGACTCCCTGATGGCGTCATTCGCGAGCTGGGTGAATACGAGATCATGATTCAACTTCATGCGGAAGTTGTGACAACTGTTAACCTCGCCGTTGTTGCTGAGTAAGTAAACTCTGCGACTTTGGTTACGCCACAGATCCTAACTGTGGCATGCTGTGTTGCTTGGCCGTATGAAAACGGCCAGTAGCCTGAACGTCAAGATTGGTTAAGAGTTGACATGGAGACAGCATCAAGTCCCGATTGGGATGTCGCAAAACTAAAGCTGCAGCCGCAATCGATTGAGGCGGAGCGATCCGTTCTGGGCGCTCTGCTGATCTCCGCTGACAGCTGGGATGGCGTGGCTGAGGTTTTGGCTGCTGCCGATTTTTATCGTCCCGAGCACCGAGCTATTTTTCGCCAAATCGCGCTGCTCGTCGATCGCAGTGAGCCGGTCGATGTTATTACCGTTGCCGATCGTCTTTTAGCAACGGGCGAGCTCGACAGCGCTGGTGGTCATCCCTATCTTTCTGAGCTTGCGGAGCAAACCCCAACCGCGTCCAACGTAAGAGCTTATGCCAAGGCGGTTCGCGAGCGATCAGTCTTGCGCCAGCTCATTACGGCCGCGCAAGATATTGCCTCCGCCGGTTTTAATCCCGAGGGGCGGAGCTCCGAAGAACTGGTGGATGAGGCGGAGCGCCTCATTATGCAAATCTCCGAGGGCGGCCAGAAGTTGGGTGGGCCTCAAGCGATGGGTGACCTGCTCAGTGGTGCACTTGAGCGCATTGAGGAGCTTTACAATACCGGTGGCGATATCACGGGCCTGACGACCGGGTTTATTGATCTTGATCGTATGACCTCTGGTTTGCAGTCATCTGACTTGGTGATCGTGGCGGGTCGCCCTTCCATGGGCAAGACCTCGTTCGCCATGAATCTGGTCGAAAATGCGGCGCTCTCCAGTGATCGTCCGATCATGGTCTTTTCAATGGAAATGCCCGCGGAGCAGCTCGTTATTCGTATGTTGTCTTCTTTGGGGCGTATTGATCAGTCACGCGTCAGAACGGGAAAGCTGGAGCAGGACGATTGGCCAAAATTGTCGGGCGCGACTGAAAAGTTAAAAGACACACAAATTTTTATTGATGACACACCCTCACTCACCCCGACGGATCTGCGATCGCGCGTTCGCAAACTGATCCGAGAGCAAGGTGACCTAGGGATGATTATGGTGGATTACCTTCAGCTGATGCGCGTTGCGGGCTCTAACGAGGGTCGAACCGCAGAGATTTCGGAGATATCGCGCAGCTTAAAAGCGATCGCTAAAGAATTTAGGTGCCCGGTTGTTGCGCTTTCTCAGTTAAATCGTTCACTCGAGCAGCGCCCAAACAAACGCCCCGTCAATTCAGATTTAAGAGAATCGGGTGCGATCGAGCAAGACGCCGATGTCATTATGTTTATTTATCGTGATGAGGTTTACAACGAAGACTCGCTCGATAAGGGTGTCGCCGAAATTATTATTGGGAAGCAAAGAAACGGCCCCATTGGGACGTGCAAGTTGTCGTTCCAAGGTCAATTTACGCGATTCGAGAACTTGGCGAGAAGCAGCTATGAGAATTACGGACCCTAGTGATCTGCCACCCATGGACTTGGTGGTGCTTGGTGAAATGCTGGGTGGCGATGCAGATCTGGTAAAGATGATCGTCGGGAAATTTAGGGCGGAGGTTTATAGCGATGTTACGGCGCTGCAAAGCCTTGCGACCGAGAACGACCCCGAGCCTATTCGCGCGTTAGCGCATCGGTTAAAAGGCACCTGCAGTAACGCACAGGCAATGCCTCTGGCAAATAGCGCCAAACACCTTCAAACGGCCATGACAGCAGGTACCCTCGATCAGGCGCAAAATTTGATTACGACACTCGAGGCGCAGCGTCAGGAGCTCGAACGTTATTTGGTCGAGCAGGGCTATGATTCAGAGCTTTAGCTGTTGACGCAGAGACGTCAGTGCCGCCTGTCGATCTTCCAATGTCATACGGGTTTCGTTTGACGCCTCTTCGAGTTGCTTTCGTTCAGGTATTGTTAAGTGCTCGCCTTTAAGCGCACTTTTCAGCCAGCGGTTGTAATGAACCTGATAGCGCGGCAGTGCTTCACTGCGCGTGGAGTTTGCCAAAAGGTGCCACCCCGCATCTCTGCCTGCAAGGTAGACAATAGGGTGAGTCCAGATCGCCTCGACCTTGGGGCTGGTCGCTAAACAGGCCTCCTCGTAAGCCGCGGCGGCGGTTGGTAAGCCTAGTTCCCCGAGCGCTTGGGAGCAACTCTCCAGCATGCGGTTTAATGTCGGTAGGTATTCGCTTGCTTCAATGGCGCGCCGCGCACCCATGAGAATGAGCTCACCTGAAAAATCACCGAGGGCCTCAAGCCACAGCCGCTTCACCTGTCCGAGTTGCTGTGCATCGGACCATGCGGCGTAGTATTGGTTGTGATAGTTCAGGCGAAAAAGAGCAAAGACTTGATTGATAGTATCGATCAAATCGGCTTCATCGATTCTGGACGCCTCATCCCGCCCAGCTGGTGTCGCTGAGATCGTCGGTGATGCTGCGGTCTTTTGTACGATCTGTTGGGCGAGCTCCCCCGCCTGCTGCTGATCTGCCACTCGCTTGCTCCTGGTGGCGTTGCCACTGGTATTTTACGTGTTGCAAAAACTTTGCATTCCACGACGTGTGTACTTCATTACTGTCGACCCAATAAACAATAAATTCATTAAGGACTGAGTCGATATATTGCGCGGAAATATCAGAAAGTTCCAATGTCTCGTAGACCGCCGCGTTAGGTTTCCAGGTCGGATCGAGTCGTTCAGGCACGGTACTGTGTTGCAGACTGTTCGCGTGCCGGACCCAGCGCTGGCGCGCAAACTGAATAAACTTGCTGTTCACATCTTTGGGTGCACCACCGCGCTCTTTCCAATACAAAATGAACTCAGGGCGAATAGACTCAAGAAAATCTTCGGGCATCTCCGCGCGGACTAAAATCTCCTTCGCATCCGCACTGGGTTCCCAGGCGTTGTCAAAACGTAGGGGCTCACTGATCGTAAATGCAGGGTGCTTTTGCTGCTGACGCCATCGTGCGAGTACGTGGTGACGAAAACGCGCCTCGAGGGTTCGGATATCGCCCGTACGATCAAACGTTGTCAACTGTTCGAGCGTGAAGTGGCGTGTCAGCCCATGGTTCAGGTTTAACAGGTCAATGAGGTGCTCGCTAGGCGCCCAAGTCGAGGTGACACGCTCGGGTGCGCTTTGTACCGGGGCGTTATCCGTGGTGACCCATACCAATGGGTCCGACGAGGACGGTCGCGCGGGCAAGATGCCTAGATCGACGATTCGTTGCAGCAGCTGACCAATTTTTACGGTGTCCCAGAACGGGAACTCGTCCACTAACGCGGTGATCGAGATCGTCGATTGTTGGTCTTTTTGCGCAGAGAGCTGATTGCCCAAGCCTTGCAGCAACACGGCCTCCTCCAAGCCAATGGTTGCCGCAAGCTGGCTGGAAAAGGTGCAATAACGCTCTGGAATGAATCGCGGATTAGACATGAATGCAAACAGTGACTCTTGGTCTGATAGCATAGCGGTTTCGCGGTGCTGAGGCACCCCTGTCGGAGTGTTCTATGGCAAAAACCAAGTCAGCCTTTGTGTGTAACGACTGTGGTGCAGACTATCGAAAATGGCAGGGCCAGTGTTCGGCCTGTCAAGCGTGGAACACACTGACTGAGGTTCGAATTTCAGGGGGTCCTACGTCGTCGTTGCAAAAGGTGCGCGGTGGCTTCGTGGGCGCCACCGCAACGGTACAAAAGCTCTCGGACATTGATCTGGTTGATTTGCCTCGCTTCAGTTCGGGCTCTGCAGAGCTAGACCGTGTGTTGGGTGGGGGCTTCGTTCCTGGCTCTGCCATACTGATTGGGGGGCACCCTGGGGCGGGGAAAAGCACGCTCCTGTTACAAACACTCTGCACCCTCGCCTCAAGCGCATCCTCACTTTATGTGACGGGTGAAGAGTCTCCTCAGCAGGTTGCTATGCGCGCATCTCGCTTGGGTTTAGAGACTGATTCGCTGCAACTGATGGCTGAAACCGACGTCAATGAAATCCTTTCGGCGGCCGATCAACACAAACCCAAAATTCTGGTGGTTGACTCCATTCAAGTCGTGCACAGCGATGCGCTGACGTCAGCGCCGGGCAGTGTTGCGCAGGTCAGAGACTGCGCAGCATTATTGACACGCTATGCCAAGCAGACCGGGACCGTGTTGATATTGGTCGGTCACGTGACCAAGGATGGGAGCTTAGCCGGCCCCAAGGTTCTTGAGCACATGATCGATTGTTCAGTATTGCTTGAAGGTGAACAAGATTCCCGCTACCGAACGCTGCGTGGGCAAAAGAACCGTTTTGGTGCCGTCAACGAACTGGGCGTGTTTGCAATGACCGATCGCGGTCTTAAAGAGATCTTAAACCCTTCTGCAATTTTTCTTGAGCGCGCTGAAACACCGGCTCCCGGTACGGTGGTCGTTGTGGTGTGGGAGGGTACTCGGCCCTTATTGGTTGAAATTCAGGCCTTAGTGGACGCTAGTAATTTGGGCAATCCGCGCCGGGTGGCTGTTGGTTTTGAGCAAAACAGGCTAGCGATGCTCCTCGCCGTACTGCACCGGCATGTGGGCTTACATGTGGGCGATCAGGATGTCTTTGCCAATGTGGTGGGCGGTGTTCGGATTGCGGAAACAAGTGGCGACTTGTCCCTGCTCCTTGCGGTGGTCTCAAGCCTTCGAAATCGAGTGTTACCCAAGGACTTAGTCGTCTTTGGTGAAGTTGGCCTGACGGGTGAGATTCGCCCCGTGGCCAGTGGTCAGGAGCGAATCGCAGAGGCCGCCAAGCATGGATTTAAACGCGCGATTGTCCCCAAGGGAAATGCCCCACGAACGCCTATCCCTGGCATTGACGTGCAACCAGTGTCTCGGCTTGACGAGGCCATTGCCCTGTTTGATTGAGCAACGAGTGTTACATGAGTTTGCGGTGCTTCACCCGACTCGGCAGGTCCGCGTCACGTCCTAGTCTCGCTCGTCGATCTTCTTCGTAATCAGTGTAGTTTCCCTCGTGGAAAACGACTCCGCCGTCGTCCTCGTAGGCGAGAATGTGTGTGGCAATTCGATCCAGGAACCAGCGATCGTGGGAGATCACCAAGGCTGAGCCGGGGAATGCAAGCACCGCATCTTCTAGCGCTCTCAGCGTTTCAACATCCAAGTCATTGGTCGGTTCGTCCAGTAACAAAACGTTAGCGCCTTGTTTGAGAAGTTTAGCGAGGTGTAGGCGATTTCGTTCGCCACCCGAGAGGTCTTTGACAAACTTCTGCTGGTCGGAGCCTTTAAAATTAAAACGCCCAATGTATGAGCGTGACGGAACCTCATAGGTCCCGATTTTAATAATATCCAGACCGTCTGACACTTCTTCCCATACGGTCTTAGCGCCGTCTAAGTCGTCGCGCGACTGGTCCACGTAGCCGAGTTGAACGGTCTCGCCGACAACGACGCTGCCGCCATCAGGCTGCTCATGCCCCATCAAGAGCTTGAAGAGCGTCGACTTGCCCATTCCGTTCGCGCCGATAATACCGACGATCGCTCCTGTGGGTACGGTGAAGGTCACGTCATCAAAGAGCAGTCGGTCGCCAAAGACTTTGCGCAATCCTTGCACCTCAATGACCTTGTCTCCAAGGCGCGGACCCGGTGGTATGTAGATCTCATTCGTTTCGTTGCGCGTCTGGAAGTCTTGCGAACTGAGCTCGTCAAAACGAGCGAGGCGGGCCTTATTTTTTGCCTGGCGTCCTTTCGGATTTGATCGAACCCAATCAAGTTCGGCTCTAATGGCTTTTTGACGTGATGCTTCCTGGCGCTGTTCTTGAGCTAGCCGCTGATCTTTTGCTTCAAGCCACGTTGAGTAGTTTCCCTCGTAAGGAAAACCGCGCCCGCGGTCGAGTTCTAAAATCCAACCGGCCGCGTTATCGAGAAAGTAACGGTCGTGGGTAATCGCAACGACGGTTCCGGTAAAACCCTCTAAAAAGCGCTCCAGCCAGCCCACTGACTCGGCGTCGAGGTGGTTGGTGGGCTCGTCGAGTAGCAGCATATCGGGCTGGCTCAACAGGAGTCTTGCGAGTGCCACTCGGCGTTGTTCACCGCCCGATAGGGTGGTGATATCAGACTCCCAATCGGGGAGCCGTAGGGCATCGGCTGCGACGTTAAGGCGAGTCTCAATATTGTGCGCATCGGTGGCCTGAATCGTGTCCTCGAGTCTTGCTTGCTCTTTAGCGAGTGCGTCAAAGTCAGCGTCAGGCTCGGCGTAAGCGGCGTAAATTTTATCCAGTCCCGCCAAGGCATCGATTGCTTCTGCCAGCCCTTCCTCAACGTTGCCCCGGACATTTTTTTCCGGGTTAAGCTGCGGCTCCTGTGCAAGGTAACCAATCTTGATGCCCGACTGCGGACGGGCCTCGCCCTGAATGTCTGTATCGATGCCCGCCATAATCTTAAGCAGTGTTGATTTTCCAGAACCATTAAGGCCCAGCACGCCAATTTTGGCGCCGGGGAAGAACGAAAGAGAAATATCCTTCAAAATTTCGCGCTTCGGCGGCACCACTTTACTCACGTGATTCATCGAATAAACGTATTGACCAGACTTACCGTGCTTGTTGTCACTCATAATGAATAGCGCCTTTAGCGATTGTGGTTGTCGAGTATGGGCTCGAAAACCGAGAGTTTACTCTCGGCATAGATAAGGCGTGAAGTTTACCGATGAGAACCTTATTTCACGAGAGAAGATCGACCGCCTTACCAATAAGTCCATCGGTTAGGGGCTGACGAGATTGTCTGATGGGATCTTTGGACGATCTCGGTATTGATTCGATTCATTTTTTTCGCGTGTTACTGCCATAACGCCCGGTTTGGTATCGCGGAAAATTCACCCTTTATCTTTACGCCGCGACCGTGGCGAGTCCACATTGTCTTCAATGTACTTGACGATTTTTCCGGCAACATTCACCCCCGTGGCTTCTTCAATGCCTCGCAGTCCAGGGGAGGAGTTCACCTCGAGAACCAGTGGGCCTCGGCTCGATCGAATGAGGTCGACACCTGCCACATCGAGTCCCATTGTTTGCGCCGCCTTCACCGCGGTTCGGCGTTCCGCCGGCGAAAGTTTCGTCAGCTGAGCACTGCCACCACGGTGTAAATTAGAGCGAAACTCACCGGGAGACGAGGTGCGTTCCATCGCGGCCACGACCCGCTTACCGATCACGAAGCACCGCACGTCGCTGCCGCCGGCTTCTTTGATGAATTCTTGGACCAAAAAGTCGGCTTTCAGCTCAGTGAATGCATCGATCACTGATTCCGCAGCTTTCGCGGTTTCAGCGAGTACAACGCCACGGCCCTGAGTGCCCTCGAGGAGTTTCACTACAACAGGCGCGCCGCCCACCAGTTTTATCAGCTGACGGGTATTGTGCACGTCGTGTGCAAATCCCGTGGCTGGCATGCCTAGGCCTTTGCGCGCAAGGAGTTGCAGCGCGCGAAGCTTCGAGCGCGAGCGCCCCAGTGGAATTGAGCCCACTAAACAATAGGTGTCCATCATCTCGAATTGACGGATGACCGCCGTCCCGTAATCGGTGATTGACGCACCGATCCGCGGGATGATCGCATCCTGACGCTCAAGCTTCTCGCCGGTATACCAGATTGCTGGGTTGGCCGTTGTAATGTCGATAGAGCACTTGAGCGTGTCGATCACCCGACACTCATGGCTTTTTTTCTCCGCTTCTTCCCTCAGCCTGCTTGTACTGTAGAGGTCGGGATTTCGGGATAAAATGGCGATCTTCATTCGGGTGCTCCGGGGTGGCTTTCGTCACCGCCTTGCAAAAAACTCTCAGAGGGGTCGACGACAAAGTCGGAGAACAAAGACGTGCGTCCAAGTAGCATCCGATACGCCATGTTTTCGCGCTGGGTCAGCGTCAGTTCGACGAGCTTAAAAACCGCGCCCAGTTTTAAGGGCGTCTTAATGACAGGACGAGACTCGCTTTGGCCGCCCGAATTTGTCACCTCTCGAAACTCAATAACCGGCGCTTCATTAACAGCGCCAAGCGAGCCGTCTGCGGATTCAAACGCGAACGAGACCCATTGATCGCCATTGCGCTCAAACAGTTCTAGATCGACGGCGTGCAACGCACTGGTCCGAGCGCCCGTGTCTACTTTTGCTTTAATGGGACCAATGGCGAGTTCGGGCAGTTCAACCCACTCTCTCCAGCCCAAAGTGTATGCATTTAACATTTTGTCACCGATAACCCTCGGCCAATACCGTAGTACTCAAGCCCCATGCTTGCCAGATGACGAGGATCGTACAGATTCCGGCCATCGATAATCACAGGTTGACGGAGAGTGGCTTTAATCTTGTCGAAGTCCGGCGACCAAAACGTTTTCCATTCGGTACACACCACCAAACAGTCAGCGCCCTCCAGCGCCTCGTCTTTGCTGCTGACGTAAACAATGTCGTCGCGGTCACCGTAAATCGCTTTACACGATGCCATGGCTTCGGGATCAAACGCCCGAACCTGCCCGCCGCATGACCAGATATTTTCAAGGAGAAAACGACTCGGCGCTTCGCGCATGTCATCGGTATTGGGTTTGAAGGCCAGGCCCCAAACGGCAATGGTTTTACCGGTGAGGTTGGCGCCGATGCGCGCCATCAGGCGCTCACCTAACTTATTTTTCTGCCGCTGATTGGTGTCGTGGACCGCGGTCAGAATTGACGCATGGCCGCCCTTAGAGTGCGCGAGGTGTTTCAGGGCTCGGACGTCTTTAGGGAAACAAGAGCCCCCGTAGCCGGCGCCCGGATAGATGAACTGGTAGCCAATACGCGGGTCTGAGCCAATGCCTCGTCGGACCTGCTCAATGTCGGCACCGACGGTTTCGGCGATATTAGCAATCTCATTGATAAAACTGATTTTGGTGGCGAGCATCGCGTTCGCTGCATACTTCGTGAGCTCGGCACTGCGAGGGTCCATGATGACAAGCTTGTCGTGGTTGCGACTGAATGCGGCATACATAAGTCGAAACTCTTCGATCGTGTCAGAGGACATTGCTCCAATCACAATGCGATCAGGACTCTTCGCATCAGCAACTGCGGACCCTTCTTTCAAAAACTCGGGGTTTGAGCAGACCTCAAACGGATGGTGATTCTCGCTTAGGTCAAGGCCTGCTTGAATGCGCGCCGTTACGGCGTCGGTCGTCCCGACAGGGACGGTCGATTTATTAATCACAATTTTTCGACCGTTGATGTGCTCTGCAATACCATCCGCCACGCTCATGACGTACTGTAAATCAGCGCTGCCGTCGTCGCCTGCCGGTGTTCCGACGCAGATAAAAAGATAATCGCTGTCTTGAACCGCGGTTTGCGTGTTATCGGTGAACGTCAGCAGGCCTTCGCTGACGCCCTGGCGCACCATTTCGCTCAGGCCGGGCTCGAAAAAGGGGACCTGACCCTGGCGGAGACGCTCAACGCGCTCTGCATCCACGTCCATGCAAATCACGCGGTGACCCACGTTGGCAAAAACCGCCGCCTGTACCAGGCCCACATAACCACTGCCAAAGATACTAATTCGCATGATTTAAGGCCCTGTTGTCATAAATCGAGCCCGCATAATATTGCAATTTTGTGAATGAAATATGACAAACAAGGCTTCGGACACCGACTTGCTCAGGTAAAACTACCTAATCCACTGCATGGTGTGTGCAGCTGCGTTATCATGCGCAACATCATCGATTTTCTTACGCGACTTACAGACTTGTTGGAGACCCTTTTAATGAATCAGGCAGCGAACATGCCAGCCGGGCATGGCTACTCAGCGTCACAAAGTATCGCCTCTTTTGATGACGAGCTTTGGGACGCAATGCGTCTTGAGGCCCAGCGTCAGGAGGAGCATATCGAGCTCATTGCGTCGGAAAATTACGCAAGTCCCAGAGTGCTTGAGGCGCAGGGTAGTGTGCTGACGAATAAATACGCAGAAGGCTATCCAGGAAAGCGCTACTACGGCGGCTGTGAATTCGTTGATCGCGCCGAAGTGTTAGCGATCGAGCGGGCTAAGTCACTGTTTGGCGCGGCCTATGCAAACGTCCAGCCGCACTCAGGATCAAGCGCTAATATTGCCGTTTTTCACGCGCTTCTGGAGCCTGGCGATACCGTAATGGGAATGAGTCTTGCCGATGGTGGGCACCTGACGCACGGTGCCAGTGTTAATTTTTCGGGCAAAATTTATAACCCGGTGCAGTATGGCATTGACACTGCCACGGGCGAGATTAACTACGATGACCTTATGGCGATGGCGCTCGAGCACAAGCCCAAGCTGATTATTGGTGGGTTCAGTGCTTACAGCCGCATTATGGATTGGGGTAAATTTCGTGAGATTGCCGATGCTGTTGGTGCTTACTTGCTCGTGGACATGGCGCACGTCGCAGGCTTGGTCGCAGCCGGCGTTTATCCAAGCCCGATTCCGCACGCCGATGTTGTGACGACCACGACCCACAAAACATTGCGCGGGCCTCGATCCGGTTTGATTTTGGCGCGAGACAACGAAGCGCTGCATAAAAAGCTTAATTCGGCCATTTTCCCCGGCGCACAGGGCGGTCCGCTCATGCACGCCATTGCGGCAAAAGCGGTTGCGTTTAAGGAGGCCATGGACCCGGCGTTTGTGGATTATCAAAAGCAGGTCGTTAAAAATGCGAAGGTGATGGCTGAAACGTTTTGTGCCAGGGGCTTTAACCTCGTGTCCGGAGGAACCGATAATCACCTTATGTTATTGGATCTGCGCGACAAGGCATACACGGGTAAGGACGCCGATGCGGCGCTTGGCCGTGCCTTTATTACCGTGAATAAAAATGCGGTCCCGAATGATCCTCGATCGCCTTTTGTCACCTCAGGCTTAAGGCTCGGAACCCCAGCGATCACGACGCGCGGGTTTGCTGATGGCGAAACAGCTGAGTTGACGCATTGGATGTGTGATGTCTTAGAGAGTTTAGACTCTGACAACGCTGAGGAAGTGATAAGCCGTGTTCGGGAAAGCGTCAAAGCATTGTGTGGACGCTTCCCTGTTTACGGCAGTTAACGAGTAGGTAACTGACTATGTTCTGCCCCTTTTGCTCTGCCGACGACACCAAGGTCATTGACTCGCGACTCGTTGCAGACGGGGGACAGGTCCGACGTCGTCGAGAGTGTGTGAGCTGTCGTGAACGCTTCACCACCTACGAGGCGGCTGAACTGGTGATGCCTCGGGTTATTAAGCAAAGCGGCAGTCGTGAACCCTTTAATGAAGAAAAGCTTCGCGATGGATTTCAACGCGCACTGGAAAAACGCCCTGTGTCGGTGGAGGCGGTGGAGACCGAGCTTGGGCAAATCAAAAATCAACTGCGAGCCACTGGTGAGCGAGAAGTGGATTCACGCGTTGTGGGTGAGTTGGTTATGGGGGCGCTGAAGCGCTTAGATCAGGTGGCTTATGTGCGATTTGCCTCCGTTTACCGCAGCTTTGAGGATCTGGCTGAGTTCCGTGACGCGATAGCGTCACTTGAAGCCGACCCTCAGGCCTAGTGGCAAGGGTGACCAGTAGCGATCAGCGGTGGATGACCTTGGCTCTGGAAGTGGGGCGTCGCGCCCGCGTATGGTCTGCGCCAAATCCAGCGGTAGGCTGTGCGATTGTCCGTGACGACGCTCTGCTCAGTAGCGGCTTTACGCACCCCGCGGGGCAAGCACATGCCGAAGTGCATGCACTGTCGCAAACGAGCGACGCTGCGGGCGCGACAGTCTATGTGACCTTGGAGCCCTGCAATCATACGGGTAGGACACCACCCTGTGTCGATGCGCTGATTGACGCCGGTATTGCACGCGTTGTCATTGCCTGTATTGACCCTGATCCTCGGGTTGCAGGTAAAGGTATTGAGCGCCTGACGGCGGCGGGAATCGAGGTGGTTCAGGGGGTTTGCGAGTCTGAGGCACAGCAAGATCTAAGTGGATTCTTCTTGCGACTCGAGCGCGGTTGGGGGCGTGTCACGGTTAAAATGGGTGCTTCGGCGGACGGTAGAACGGCCATGGCCTCTGGTGAAAGTCAGTGGGTTACGGGTGTTGGTGCGCGGTCAGATGTTCAAGCGTGGCGCGCATCAAGTGACGTGATAATGACGGGTAGCGGCACGGTTACAGCAGACGATTGCGCCTTGACCGTCCGTCAGTGTGACAATCGGTTCGACAGCGACGATTGGTCGCGAGCACTGACAGCACCGAGCCTTCGAGCGGTCATCGACTCGAGGGGTATTACGCCGCCCTTGGCGAACGTGGTCACTGGAGACGTGCCGACACTGGTCTTCACCGAGGACGCCACATCCCTCGATGCTGCGATGCCATCCACGGTCACACAAGTGAAAGTACCGGCAAATGACGGAGGACTTGATTTGCGTCAGGTACTTCTCGCGTTGGGTGAGCGGGGTGCTAACGAGATTTTAATTGAGGCAGGTCCCACGCTCGTTGGCGCGCTAGAGCGACAAAACCTGATTGACCAGTGGTTGATTTACATGGCGCCTGTCATGCTAGGCGCTGATGCAAGGCCCTTACACAGTGCTCACTTTTCGTCATTGGCTGACGCGCATCGTTACGCCATAGTATCGCACGACATGATTGGTGACGATTTACGTATTATCATGCGCCCGGCCACTGGAGACTGACGGACAGTCCCGCTGGCACTAACCCTGACGAGAGACATCTATGTTTACCGGAATTATTCAAGCCGTCGGTGAAGTTGCCGCTATTGAGCAAACAGGCGGTGACGTTAAGTTACGCATTAAAACGGGCGCCTTGCCGTTAGAAGACGTTCAGCTGGGCGACAGCATTGCCACCAATGGCGTTTGTTTGACGGTGACGGAATTACCCGGCGACGGCTACTGGGCAGATGTCTCCACTGAGACGCTGTCATTGACCTCGCTAAAGAGCATTGTGGTGGGCAGCGCAGTCAATTTGGAAAAGTCGCTAACCCCAACGACGGCTTTGGGTGGACATTTAGTGAGCGGCCACGTCGATGGTTTAGGGCGCGTTGTCGGGTTAACCCGCGACGCGCGGTCTTGGCGCGTGTCGATTGAGGCACCGGCGGATCTTGCACGCTACATTGCTCAAAAAGGAAGCATTTGCGTCGATGGCACGAGCCTCACGGTCAACGCGGTTGAAGGCGCGCGATTTGAGTTAAATATTATTCCTCAAACATGGGAAGAAACAGTGTTTAGCGGCTACGCCTTGGGTAGCGAAGTGAATCTAGAAGTGGATGTGATCGCGCGGTATCTGGAGCGATTGCTGCAGTCAGGTGTTGCGCCAACGGCGAGCAGTATAACGGTAGAGACATTGAAGAACGCGGGGTATCACAGTGATTGATTCAGTACCGCCGGCCTCGGCAGAACAGCTTATTAGCGAGTTTAGGCGCGGTGAAATGGTGTTGTTGGTGCTTGACCAAAGTGACGGTGGTCAAACAGGTGTTGTGGCGATGGCCGCAGAGTGTTGCGAGGCCAGTCACGTGACCTTCATGGCGCGGCAGGCTCGAGGGTTGGTGAGTCTTGCGCTGACCGAAGCGCGTTGCGAGCAACTTAATTTGCCACCCATGGTTGATCCAGCCACGTCAGGCGCGGTGAAACTCTCTATCGAGGCCAGCACCGAAATCGATACGGGTATTTCGGCTGCCGACAGAGCACGCACGGTTCGCGTTGCTGTGGCGCCCGATGCCAAACCGTCTGATCTGGTTCAGCCGGGCCATATCTTCCCGGTAGCAACACTCTCAGGCGGCGTTTTGATTCGCACGGGAGCCGCCGAAGCTGGGGTCGATTTGGCGACGCTTGCCGGACTAACCCCTGCTGCTGTGTTTGCCGAAGTGCTCGACACCCACGGAGAGCTTGCCGATGCATCAGCGCTCGTGGCCTTTGCTGACGCGCACGATCTGAGTGTGGGTCGCGTTACTGATTTGGTGGACTACCGACTTAACCACTACCGAACAGTCGATTTGATTCGAAGTGGTCAGATAACAACGCGGCACGGCGAATTTATGTTGTCTGTCTATCAAGAAAGCACACAAGGCCACGTTCATATGGCCCTGAGTAAGGGCGAGTTCGACCAGGAGACACCGACACTGGTGCGGGTTCACACGGTTTCCTCTGTCCGAGACCTATTGGCTGTTTCATCGGCCGAGCGCGCCTCTTGGTCCATACAAGACAGCTTGTCCCGCGTTGGGCAGGAGGGTGGTGGTGTGGTTGTGCTGATCAACAAGCAGGAGTCTGATGCGGAGCTTTTAGCGCAGGTGGACGCTGTGCTGGGCGCTGATTTACCGGATGATTCGCAGCAGAAAAGCGTCGGCTATTCCCAGGTGGGGATGGGCGCGCAAATATTACGGGATTTAGGGGTGGGTAAAATTCGCCTCATGGGCGCCCCTGTGAAGTACAATGCGCTCGAAGGTTTTGGACTTGAAGTCGTCGAGTTTGTAGAGCCAGAGGCAATGCCTCCGGCGTAAATGAGGAGAGAAAGTATGGCGTCACAATCAATAACGACTACAGAGGGGCAGCTTCACTCTGTTTCTGGACGCTTTGCGCTCGTCGTTGGGCGTTGGAATAGTTTTGTCGTAGAGCATCTGCTCGAGGGTGCCATTGATACGCTCAAGCGCCACGGTATCAGTGAAGACCAACTGCACATTGTTCGTGCGCCTGGAGCATTTGAAATCCCCATGGTATGCCAGGCGGTAGCCAAGCAGGGTAAATGCGATGCGATTATCGCGTTGGGCGCTGTGATACGTGGCGGTACTCCCCACTTTGAGCATGTTGCGGGTGAATGCACGAAAGGCATTGCGCAGGTGTCATTGGACTCCGGCGTGCCGATTGCCTTCGGTGTCTTAACCGTCGACTCCATCGAACAGGCGATTGAGCGGTCTGGGACCAAAGCGGGAAACAAGGGTGCAGAGGCGGCAATGAGTGCCCTCGAAATGGTTAGCCTACTGGGTGCTTTGAAGAACTGATGACATCAATCAATGTGCTAGCTGCCCAACGGCGGCGGGCTCGTCATTTCTGCATTCAAGCGCTGTATCAGTGGTCCATGACAGGAGCCACTCCTGCCTCAATCGAGGCAGAGTTTCGCACCGATAATGACTTTACGAATGTCGATGTCGAATACTTCAATGAGTTGCTCGTCGGTATTGCTGAGCGTTCGCTGGACCTTGATGCACTTTACGTCCCTTTTCTTGATAGAGAGATTGAAGCGCTCGACTGCATAGAGCGGAACCTCCTTCGTCTTGGGACTTTTGAGTTGATGGAGCGTATCGACGTGCCTGCGAAGGTCACACTCAATGAAACGGTGGCGCTGGCAAAGAAGTTCGGGGCAACAGATTCTTACCGCTACATCAATGGCGTGCTCGATCAAGTGGGCCTTAAGTTACGACCAAACGAACTGGTCGAAGGTTGAACACCGCGTCGTGAGTGAGTTCGATATTATCACTCAGTATTTTTCTTCCTTGGGTGCCGGAGACTTTGTCGCACTGTCCGTTGGTGACGATGCGGCTGCGTTGATTGTTCCGACCGGTTCAGAGCTCATCGTATCGACTGACACCGCGGTCTGCGGTACGCACTTTGACGAGGATCTTTTCCCTGAAGATATCGCTTATAAGGCCGTCGCTTCGGCAGTGAGCGATCTGGCTGCAATGGGGGCTGAACCGCTCGGTATGACCTTGGCGTTGACCCTGCCAGACAACGATCCCCTGTGGTTACAGGGTTTGTCGCAAGGACTCACTCGCGCCAGCAGTCGATATGCAATTCCCTTGGTCGGTGGTGATACCACTCGCGGACCGCTGGCCCTGACGGTGACGGTGATGGGTCACTGTCCGTGTGGGGAAAAAATCCTGCGCTCAGGTGCTGCCATTGGCGATCTGATTTACGTCAGTGGGACCCTTGGTGATGCGGCCTTCGGCCTGTCGTTACTGGCAGGAGAACACCGTGGACTGGATTTAAATTTCGAAGATCAAGACCACTTGGTATCACGATTTACTGCACCTGACGCACATTTAGACTTGGGCGTGCGCTTGAGGGGCGAGGCGTCGAGCTGTATCGATGTCTCTGATGGGCTCCTTCAAGATGCAGCGCATATTGCGAACGCGAGCGGCTGTAAATTTATTATTGAAAGCGGTTTAGTGCCCCTTTCACCGGCACTGCAACGAGCGGTTGGTGAGCCCCGTGCACGGGACTTAGCGCTGCGCGGTGGCGAAGATTACCAGCTGCTTTTCACGTTGCCGCCAAGCGCTAATCCGCCCAGTGGGTGTATTAGGATCGGTCGCGTTGAGGGCGGTGAGGGCGTAGAGTGTGACGTGATGCCCAAGGAGCGTGGTTATGACCACTTCCACTGAGTCAAGGGGATTGCCGTTCATCGTCGCCACCTTTTTGGGTGTTGGCCTCTCACCGGTGGCGCCCGGTACGGTCGGCAGTGTCGCGGCATTACCATTAGCGGTTTTATTGCTCCATTGGCCCATTCTCTTTTCGAGCGCGACGCTTGTGGTGCTTTTTATGCTCGGGACTTGGTGTGCCAACCATCTTGAGCGCGCCACCGGGCTTCACGATGCTCAAATTATTGTGATCGACGAGGTCGTGGGGCAGTGCTTGACCTTGCTGATACTCGGGACGTGGTTTTTGACACACATCGACCCTTACGTTGTTTTGGCGCTGAGTTTTGTTAGCTTTCGACTGATCGATATTCTAAAGCCTTGGCCAGTCAGTTGGCTCGATCAACAGGTTGGTGGTGGCTTAGGCGTGATGATTGACGATGTTGCTGCGGCCTTGATCGCCGCGGGCTTGGTCGCAGGTGGTTACTCACTCATGCAGCTGGCGTGGAGCTAGGCCCAGTCGCTCAGCTGGCGCGATGCACCATCAGCCGGCCCAGTCGGGTGAGCGTGTCGGCTGACTCACCAAACTCGCTCAAGGCGTCGATCGCTTCGGCTAATAATGTATCGGCGAAGTTGCGTGCGGCATCCACTCCCAGGCAGGCAACATAAGTCGATTTAGCGGCGCTAATGTCCTTGCCCGCAGTTTTGCCGAGTGCCTCTGAGGTGGCCGTGACATCCAGCACGTCATCCATGACCTGAAAGGCAAGGCCAATACGCTTTGCGAACAGCGCCAGCGCTTCTTCTTGAGACGGAGTGGCCTCGGCGCAAATTGCCCCAGCCAAAACCGCGGCTTCGATCAGAGCACCGGTTTTGCGGAGGTGGACTTCTTGAAGACTTGATACATCGAGCGAGCGACCCTCTGCCGCAATATCCATCGCTTGCCCGCCCACCATGCCGTCAAAACCAACCGCATGACTGAGCAGCTTTATTAAGCGCACTTGTTGACGCGCACTCAATTGGGGTGTGTCCGTAATCCATTCAAACGCCAGCGCCTGTAAACCGTCACCGACTAAAATCGCTGTCGCTTCATCAAACTGTTTATGCAGTGTTGGTTGACCTCGCCGCAGGTCATCGTCGTCCATCGACGGTAGATCGTCGTGGATCAGCGAGTAGGTATGAAGGAATTCGATCGCCTGGCCCGCTCGAGTGGCGCTATCAAGTGGCTTGTCCGCCATCATTTGTGCGGTGGCTGAGCACAGCTGGCTTCTCAGCTGCTTTCCGGGTTTGGAGAGTGCGTAGGCGAGTGCGGCCTCAAGCCGCGGGTCGCTGCAGACAATGGGCACACTGGGATTCATGATTTTAAAGCCCACCGGCCGTTACAAAACGACTTAGCTTTGATGACTGTTGGTAACCGTTTCAATGCGCTGCTCGGCTTGTTCTAAGGCTTTTTGTGCGGCCTGCGCTATTTTCATGCCCGATTCGTAAACGGCCAGCGCATCTTCCAGCTCAATGTTGGGGTCTTCTAATTGACTGACCAACGCGGTCAGCTCCTCGATCTGCGCGCTCAGTTTTTTTTCATCGCCTTTTATTTCGCTCATAACGCCACCGCAGTTTTTGTTCCGTTGGGTTTCGCGTGCCCAAGATTTGCCTGCTCTAAAATATCATCGCAGCTCAATCCGGCGTCTATGCGCGTCTCGCCCTGACTGGCGTGATCGATAAACCGATCATCAATCGCCACGTGTCGAATCTCAATGTTCAGCCCCTGTGATGCCAAGTACTCGGCGACGCCGCTACCGGCACCACCGGCCACCACATTCTCTTCTACCGTAATAAAACGTGAATGGGTCTGTGCAAGTTGCATAATGAGATCAGTATCGAGCGGCTTCACCCAGCGCATGTCGGCAACCGTTGCATTGAGTACTTCGCCGGCTTTTTCGGCCTCGGTGAGCAACACGCCAAAATTGAGTATCGCTATTTCGCTGCCTTCGCGCACAACGTGGCCCTTGCCTATTTCAACGCCGCGCAACTGGGGCTCAATCCGGACACCCGTACCCTCTCCGCGAGGGTATCTCACCGCCGATGGGCCTGTGTGATTGTAAGCGCTTACTAACATTTGTCGGCAATCGTTTTCGTTGCTTGGTGCTGCGATGATTAAGTTTGGAATGCAGCGCAAGTAGCTGAGGTCGAAGGCACCGTGGTGCGTAGCACCGTCTTGACCGACAAGACCGGCGCGGTCAATCGCAAAGGTTACATCTAAGTTCTGTAGAGCCACGTCGTGAATCAGCTGGTCGTAGCCGCGCTGAAGAAACGTAGAGTAGATTGCAACGACTGGCTTGACTCCATCGCAGGCCATACCGGCGGCCAACGTGACGGCGTGCTGCTCGGCAATGGCAACATCAAAATACCGATCGGGGTACGCCGCGGCAAAGTTAACCATGCCGGAGCCCTCGCCCATGGCGGGCGTGATGCCTGCAACTCTTGAATCTTCTGCGGCGGTATCACACAGCCATTGACCAAACACGTCTTGGTATTTCGGCGGCTTTGGTTCGGACGATGAAGACTCTGGCTTTTTAGTCTCGATTTTGCCCAAGGCGTGGTAACCGATGGGATCCGCTTCGGCGGGCGCAAAGCCCTTTCCTTTAATAGTCCGAATATGGAGGATTTGTGGCCCATCTAAGGACGATACGCGCTTTAGTACCTTGGCCAGTGAGGGCAGATCATGGCCATCAAGAGGGCCGATGTAGTGCCATCCAAGTTCTTCGAACAATGTTCCCGGTGTGACCATTCCCTTCATGTGTTCTTCAGTGCGCTTGGCAAGCTCCCAGGCTGGCTTCACGTGCTCGAGAAGTTTTTTAGAGGTCTCACGTAACGTGAGGTAGTTTTGGCTCGCCCAGATACGTGCAAAGTACTTCGCGAGGCCGCCCGTGTTGTGACCAATCGACATTTGGTTGTCATTGAGAATGACCAGCATGTTGGGCCGTTCGTGTCCCGCATGTGCCAAGGCCTCAAACGCCATGCCACCGGTGATCGCACCGTCGCCGATAATGGCAACAACTTTACGGTCGATACCTTGCTGTCTCGCGGCGAGTGCCATACCCATTGCTGCTGAAATGCTGGTTGAAGAATGCCCAACACCAAAGGTATCAAATTCACTTTCTGACCGTTTGGGGAAGCCGCTCAGGCCGCCTTTATGTCGCATTGACGACATGCGTTCCCGCCGGCCTGTGAGTACTTTATGTGGATAGCATTGATGGCCTACATCCCACACGATGCGATCGTCGGGAGTATTGAAGACGTGGTGAAGTGCGATTGTGAGTTCGACGACCCCCAACCCCGCACCAAAGTGGCCACCGGTCGTGGAGACGGAGTAGAGCAAAAATTCGCGCAGTTCGTTTGCAAGGCGCACCAACTCTTCGTCATTTAAAGAAGCGATTTCATGGCCTGCGTCAGCGATTCGGTCGAGGACTGGGGTCTCTGGCGCGGTTGTGGGCAACTGATCAAAATTCATGGCGATACTATACCTGTAAATTCTTTATTACGCTCCTCAGACACGGTGATAAGGCGCTGAGTGATGAGCTGATAGCCCTCTTGCGTTAGGGTGTTGCCGTCCGGCCAAAAGTAATGCGGGTTTGTGCCCTCAGCGTGGTCTTCAAGTACCTCGTCAAGACCGACCCAGTGTGTGCCGAGCGTCTGCTTGGACCACTCGCTGATCTCACTGATGAGTAGGCTGATTTTCTCGCGTTCTGTTGAGGAGAGTCGGGGTGAGGTGATCGGTGCTATGACCCATAGGTCGAACCGAAGTCCATACACCGATCGTTGCTCCATAATTCCGTCAAGCGACGCCAGCAGAGCGCCAGAATCATCCCTCGATGCGTGTAGCGTGTCTAAAAAAAGCAACACACGACTGGGTTGATAGTGACCTATGAGCCTTGGAAAGCATGTATTGAGTAGCTCAGGCGTCAGTCCTTCCACGGTTCGCTTGAGAACCTGTGCATCGTCAATTTTTTTCGGTGAGCTTGACCAGTGCTTGATGCGCTGGTTGCCCGTGAGCAGTATTACATCGCTGGGCAGTGACGAAGAAAAGTCCTGCATTTCGAACGCTTGCTGCGCGGTGACGCAGGAAAGATCGCGTGTATTTGGATCAAATACGGTCAGTCTCAGGGCCAGAACTATTAAGGGGGCCACCGCAATAATCCATGCGAAGCGTGACATGTTTTCCTGTCCTTGGTGGTCGTTAAGGTAAGAGTATGCCCTGCACATCACTTCCTGCATAATCAACCTTGAGACCAAGGCAAAGGCAAGCAGTTCAGACATGCTTTATCAGCGGCGTATAGCCGATAATCAAGTGTTATCCGCAAAGTTGGAACTTCATTTGCGCGGTAGCCGATACGCCGGCGTTGGGACACAACTTCTGGGTATTGTGAGTTTAGGGCTAGCGGGATTTTACAGTCTCGATCCCGAGGTTATGCTGACGTGGGCGACATCACTCCTACTGCTCAATTTTTGGTGGTCTCGCCGGATTAATCGAACGCTTCAAACCAGCCGGCACTTTACACAGCGCCCCTCGGTGTTCAACGAGCTTATCGTGCACGCCGCGGTGTCCGGTGCGACCTGGGGAGGCACGGTCATTTGGCTCGATGGCTATCTTTCCGACCTTATCTTTTACTTGTGCGTCTGTGTTGTGGCTGTTATTTCCGTTGTGACGATCGCGGTGTCGGTGGTTATCCGGCAGGCTTACCTCACACAGCTCATTTTTTCTCTAGGCACGGTCGCATGCTGGCTGGCTTGGCACGCGAACGAGCGACCGTTTAATGCGGGCTTTGCGGTGTTGTTGGTCGGGCTGTCAATGTTCTTGATCGTCGCCAGCGAGTGGATGAGTCGCGCCTTCTCGGAAATGGTGGAAACCAGTCTTGAGCGTGCAGCTATGAGTAAGGATTTGGCGTCGCTCAGTGACAGCTTAAAGACGCGAAACCTACAACTGCAAGACGCACGTCGACAGCTTGCTGAGCAGGCGACGATCGATGAGATGACAGGCCTTCGAAATCGCCGCGGTGTGAATATCATCATCAATGATGAATTGGCCCGAATGAAGCGCTTACAGCTCCCCATTGCGCTGATTGCCCTCGATGTCGATCATTTTAAAACGTACAACGACACCTACGGTCACCCCGCTGGCGATCTGGTGCTCCAGCGCATCTCAACCGTCATGCTGGAAATGACCAGTCGCGCGGGGGAGTTTGCGGCACGAATGGGGGGCGAGGAATTCGTCATTTTTTATCCTGCGGCGAATCGATCGACCGCTTTGGAGGTTGCTGAGGAGCTTCGGCGGCGTATTGTTGAGCTCGATATACCGCATGAGAAGTCACTGACAGCACCGCACGTCACCATTTCAATCGGTGTTGTGTCCTGTGTGCCGGACTGGGAGTTGGAATTTGATGTGCTTCTTAAGGCTTCAGATGACGCGCTCTACTTGAGCAAAACAAATGGCCGGAACCGAATTACCTTTGGCGAGGTGAGCGTCCCCGAAGAGTCTTAAATATCGAATTGTTTTCGAAGTCGTTCCAGCGCCTTTCGTTCGTGTTTTCCTGGCTTGTTTGTCGGCCGTGCGGCAGCGCCTCCTGCCGCCTTTCGGGCCTGCGCTTCGCGCGCTCTTCTTGCGATACTGACATCGGTTTCCGCATACAGCATTTGCGCTGCCGAGGCAGGCCCTCGCTTGTCACTGAGCGCCTTAACGATGATTTCCCTCTCGTCCCACCCTTGCTTAATGACGAGCTTTTCGCCGACACAAATCTCTCGCGAGACTTTAACGCGCTGACCCGATAAGTGCACTTTACCGCCCTCGATCGCCGTTTTGGCGATTGATCGAGTTTTGAAAAAGCGTGCAGCCCACAGCCATTTATCGATTCTTAAACGATCCATTAGCGCTCCGAGACATCGAGGGGTGAGGGCCATACATCTTGGAACTGATCAATCGCGTAATTCGAATGCGGGACGTTCTTGGGTCGACTGGTGTCGGGGAGGCAAACGCTCACAGACCCTGCTATCCCAAATTTAAGCGCCGCCTTAATCACGGCCGCCGAGTCGTCAAAAAACAACGTCTTTGCTTTGTTAAAGCCCAGGCGCGTCTGCGTGCGCTGCCAAAAATACTGAGACTCTTTCGCAAAACCGATCGAATGACTGCTAATAGCCTCGTCAACTCTATCGGCAATTCCGGTGTGGCTATTTTTGAGCGCGAGAATATCGGGGTGAGCATTGGTCACAATAGTTGAACGAATCCCGGTACTCTTGAGTGCAGTAAGGAAGTTTTCGGCGTATGGCAAAAATCGTATGCCTTCGGCAAAGGTCCTCGAGTACTCGATAATGTCGTAGCCGTATTGATCGCTCCAGAAGTCTGTCGAGTACCAGTCAAGCGTGCCGGCGACCGACCGGAAAATAGGTGTAAATTTTTCGACGGTTGCCTGCAGGCTGATGTCATTCAATCGAGCGTACTGCTCGTGTATGCGTTGACCCCAAAAATTGTTGTCAAACTCCAGATCGAGCAAGGTACCGTCCATGTCCAGCAGAACGTGGTCAACTTGTGTCCAGTCTACTGTTGGAAGAATGCTGTCTTGCCGGCTTTGAACAATCATCTAATGGTAGGCTTCTCAAATGTGGTGGAACCAAACAAATAGAAATGAACGTCTGCAGCCGATTTTGTCTCAATCGGCCTTCTCGCAGGCGGACCTCCTAACTCAGTTACTGGCCATTGCCGATGAGGCATCGGACCTTGCTCGTGCATTCTATCGTAAATCACACGAGCTGGAGGTCGTTCGAAAAGGTGATTCGACGCCGCTGACAGACGCGGACACGGGGCTCCATCACCTGATCTACGAGCGCCTTGAAGCACTTTCCCCCAAGCTGCCCATACTGTCGGAGGAGTCGGAGGTCGCGCAGCTGGAGGACCGTCTCAAATGGCCGGCGTGTTGGGTCGTTGATCCACTGGACGGCACCAAAGAGTTCTTGGAGAAAACAGATCAGTTCACGATCAACATTGCACTCGTTATCGATGGGAAAGCTGAGCTTGGCTTAATCTCTATACCGTGCCGCTGCGAACATTGGCTGGGTGTCGTTGAAAACGGTGCCGCTGTTTTTCCTGAGCATGAGGGTCTTGAAGGCCAAGTCATTCAAACGTCGTCGCGGGATTCATCGAGACCCTTGGTGATGCTGGCCAGTCACCGCCATTCCGCAAAACGTGTTGAGTTGTTACTCAACAGCCTTGCTGATCGGTTTGGCCATACTGAGCGGGTCAATTCAGGGAGCGCAGTGAAATTCTGTGACCTCCTCAGCGGTGTCGCGGATGTGTACCCGAGGACCTCGCTCTGCAGTGAATGGGATGTGGCGGCGGGCGATGCACTGGTTCGGGCGGCCGGAGGGCGCGTTACAGACATGAGCGGGCGGCAGATTCAGTATAACCGTCGGCCCTCACTCCTGGCCGAGCCCTTTGTGGCGAGTGCCGACCCCGATATCGACTACGCAGCGGTGATTTCCAAATCTTTATAGCGGGTACTTTCCTGTAAGCGTGCAAAATGCGTTATAACATTTGTAATGCTTGGGGGAGCATGCGCATGATTTCGAATACCGAACAGCCGGCTGCTAATGAACCGATGACGCCTCAAATGCGGTTATCCGTTATGCAAAATCGTCATCGGTCTATCGATCAGCAGCTCCACGAACTGCAAGCTCATCCCTGGGGTGACCGGATACTCATTCAGCGCATGAAAAAAGAAAAGTTGCGATTGCGGGACGCTATTGAGCGCCTGCGTGATGAGCTCGTGCCAGATCTAGACGCTTAACGAAAGCTCAGTCCGCGCTGACGGCTCTCGATGAGCAGCAGTTGGCGTTTGATTGCGAGACCCCCGGCGAACCCGGTAAGCGATCCGTTGCTGCCGATAACGCGATGACAAGGGATAACGAGTGGCAATGGGTTGCGGCCTATGGCTGCGCCTACGGCTCGAGATGCTGAGGGCTTGTCGAGGCTGCAAGCAATGTCGTGATAGGACCGAGTTTCACCCCACGGGATGTTGCGGAGCTCACGCCAGACAGACACTTGAAAAGCAGTTCCTCTGGGCTCAATAGGCACTGTAAAGCTGCATTTTTCGCCATTGAGAAAATGAGCGACTTCTGCCGCTGCGAGCGCTAGTAGCTCGACATCCTCGTGAGTGGCCTCGGCAGCCGCACGATGTTTGTTGTCCCAGTTGATCTCGATTAAGACGCCTTTCTCGCAGACCAGTTGGAGGGTGCCAATCGGTGTAGCGATGAGTTGCTGGCGCATCACAGCGTGGCGCGCTCGCGCTTAATCTGAGTGAGGAGTAGCACCAAGCTCGCCGACAGTAGGGCGTACTGTGCCGATACGACCAAGGGCGTAAGGCCGGAAAGTGGGGTGCTAACGACGGTCGGAAGACAGATCAGCGCGCTGAGTGCGAGGCCCAAGCGTTGCTCTCCAATGAGTCCCAGTGCGACCAGCAAGAACAGCACGCCACGCCCAGCGTCAATAAGGCTCGCAGTGTCGAGCGAGACCATCCACAATTGCCCGATTAACAACGTGCCAATGGCAACGGATAAACACACGGTGATAAATCGCAGAAATCGGATCATATCGAGGCTCATGCAGCAACGTGATAGCGTGACCCGGTATATCACATTCCCAAGGGGCCATGAGTGTCATTTTCACCATCAGCCATGAACGACAAGCCCTTTGAGTGTGACGCAACGGTATTGCAAGACCAGCTCAACGAGTCCATCGGTTGTCAGGCACGCGTTGAGTGCGTCGAACACCTCACGTCAACAAATGCGGTGCTCAAGCGAGACGCGTTAGAGTCGCATGATAAGTTTTTATTGGCGGGGCAGCAGAGTTCGGGTGTGGGCCGTCGTGGCAGCGTCTGGCAGAGCCCGCCTGAGGGTAATCTCTACTTGTCGTATTGCTTTCACACTGAAACGTCACTTGCTGGTTTGAGTCTTTTGCCGCTCGCTTTTGCGCTTGCGATTGCCGACCGGGTTGAGTCGGAGTGGGCGATAGACGTCAAAATAAAGTGGCCTAACGATCTTTTTGTTGGAGGCGAAAAGTGTGGCGGCATTTTGCTTGAGACGGTCAGTCTGCCGGGTGATTCAGCTAACCAGCGCACCGCAGTCATCGTCGGTGTTGGAATCAACGTGGCGAGCCACCCGAGTTACCAGTCGATCGATAGGCCGGCAACGGCGCTGCAAGCGCACGTCGATGCTCCCGTGTCCCTCTCGCGTATTGCGCTCCTGGTCATGACCGCAATCGTCGAGGTTTGCCGCTTGGAGACGACACAGGTGCGCAGACGATTAGCGCTGGACTGGCCGCGTCGCGACCTATTGCTGAACCTGCCTGTGAGCGTTCCGGTATTGGGTGATGGTAGTGGCATTGCGCGGGGGTTGTCACTGGACGGTGGCTTACATGTTGAATTTCGGGGTGCGCTTGAGACGGTGTACGCTGGCGAGGTGACACTCGGACATGTTGAGAGTAAGGAAGGCGGTTCTGAATGAACATACTGGTTGACGTGGGCAATACCTCGATAAAATGGCAGTTCCGCGAGGGCCAAGCGGTCGTTCGTACTGAGGTGGGCGACCTCAACTCCCTCGAGGCGCAGCTTGCGTTACGCGACGACTTGTCTACTGCCACTGCCGCAGTCTCATGTGTTCGCGATGAGGCGTTTGCGCGCGAACTCCAGACGCTGTTCACAGCGGCGGGCTGTACGTCAGTGCATTTTGTTAGCAGTGTTGCGGAGTTTGCAGGGTTAAAAAATGCGTACTCGGCGCCCGATACTCTTGGTGTGGATCGGTGGCTTGCCCTGCTGGCAACGCGTGCTCGCGGGCACACCACATCGCTTGTGATCGATGCCGGAACTGCCTGTACGATCGATGTGATGTCGCAGGGTAGCCATGTTGGAGGTTACATCTTGCCGGGTGTTTGCCTAGCGCGCGAATCACTCATCGCTAATACGGACAAAATCCGATTTGATGATACTGTCCAGGCCAGTCTCATGCCTGGTACGACTACAGCGGCTTGCGTCTCGTCGGGTGCATGGCTCATGACCTATGGGGCGGTTAACGAGATTATCCGTCGATTTCCGGAGGCGGCGGTCTTTTTAACGGGCGGCTCTGCCAAGGAACTCATAGCTTTGGGCGTCGAAGGCGAGTGGGTGACCGACCTCGTATTCGAGGGTTTGGATTTTTGGCTAAATGGGGCTTGACCTGAGCGCGCCTGTTGACGATCATGTGCGCCCTTCGTGATGGCCCGTCCATCCAACGTCTAGCTGGCGTAGCTCAGTAGGTAGAGCATCTGATTTGTAATCAGGCGGTCGGGGGTTCGATTCCTCTCGCCAGCTCCATTTTTCCGTTCGCGTTGTTATTATCCGCAGTCGGGCTCGACGCTTTATGTTGGGACGCTCGACTGCCCGCAAGCGTTTCGCTGAGCACGGTCTGCTCGAAGCAGTGTTGTAAAAGCCCCTGGGGCTTTTTAGGGCCTCTATTTTGGTGTTCTATCAGTGTTGAAGGGCCCCTGATCTGCGAGACAGTGCCGGCGTATTGACCGAGTGTTGGTGCGCTGAATTATCCTCTGCTGAGCGAGGAAAAGAGCGCTCGGGTGTCGACAAATTTCTGAGACCCGTGAATGAAAGGAATCCGGCGCTGTTTTGAGGGTAAAATTTGGTGTTGACACTCCCCCTTGACACCTAGAGAATGTGCGCCCTTCCGGAGGGGTTCCCGAGTGGCCAAAGGGATCAGACTGTAAATCTGACGCGCGAGCTTCGGTGGTTCGAATCCACCTCCCTCCACCAAGGATTTTGTAAGACACGGTGCGGTAAGGGCCTTGTGAGTTAAAGAAGAGGGGGCTGGACCGGACAAGCCCTGTCGTGAGAGCGACGAGCCGTCAGATGGCGGTAGGCTTAAGGTTTAGCCACCGTCGGCGGTTGAATGCTGCGGGCATAGTTCAATGGTAGAACCTCAGCCTTCCAAGCTGATGATGCGGGTTCGATCCCCGCTGCCCGCTCCAAGATCCGGCGATGAGTTGATGCTCATATAGCTCAGTCGGTAGAGCACTTCCTTGGTAAGGAAGAGGTCACCGGTTCAAATCCGGTTATGAGCTCCATTTTGAGCAGTTGCATGTTGTGACTGTTCGACCGCTTCGGCGGTCAAAGCAGTACAGGCCACGGCCTATACTGAGTCGGGTGCACAGCGGTAGGTGTGCTTAATTGAGTAAGGCGCGTTGGCGTCGGGAAATATGCGAAGTTGACCAGGAGAGGGTCGTAATGGCAAAACAGGCATTTGAGCGTTCGAAGCCCCACGTAAACGTGGGCACAATTGGGCACGTTGACCACGGTAAAACAACGCTGACTGCAGCGTTAACACGTGTGTGCTCTGAAGTTTTCGGCGGTGAAGCAGTAGCGTTTGACGGTATCGATAACGCTCCTGAAGAGCGTGAGCGTGGTATCACGATTGCGACTTCACACGTAGAGTACGAGTCGACTGACCGTCACTACGCACACGTCGACTGTCCCGGACACGCGGATTATGTGAAGAACATGATTACCGGTGCTGCGCAGATGGATGGCGCGATCTTGGTATGTGGCGCAACTGATGGCCCGATGCCCCAGACTCGTGAGCACATTCTGCTGTCGCGTCAGGTGGGTGTTCCTTACATCGTTGTGTTCCTCAACAAGGCCGATCTTCTTGCTGAAGATTGTGGCGGTGTTGATACAGAGGAATTCGAGGAGATGAAAGAGCTCGTTGAGATGGAGCTTCGTGAGTTGCTCGATACTTATGAGTTCCCAGGTGACGACACGCCGATTATTTGCGGCTCGGCACTCATGGCTCTTAACGGTGAAGATGAAAATGGTCTGGGTACCACGGCTGTTAAAGCACTCGTTGAGACGCTTGACTCCTACATTCCGGAGCCAGAGCGTGCTATCGATCAGCCGTTCTTAATGCCTGTGGAAGACGTGTTCTCAATTTCAGGTCGTGGAACAGTGGTAACCGGTCGTGTTGAGCGCGGTATCATTAATGTCGGCGACGAAGTCGAAATTGTGGGTATTAAGGAAACAACCAAGACCACGTGTACGGGTGTTGAGATGTTCCGAAAGCTCCTCGACGAAGGTCGTGCGGGCGAAAACGTCGGTGTTCTTCTTCGCGGTACCAAGCGAGAAGACGTTGAGCGTGGTCAGGTACTTACAGTGCCTGGTGGCGTGAACCCACACACCAAGTTTGAGGCCGAAGTCTACGTCTTGGGTAAAGACGAAGGCGGTCGTCACACACCATTCTTCAAGGGCTACCGTCCCCAGTTTTACTTCCGCACAACGGACGTAACGGGTGCGGTTGAGTTGCCTGCAGGTGTTGAAATGGTTATGCCAGGTGACAACTTGAACTTCGTTGCTACTTTGATCGCGCCAATCGCGATGGAAGAAGGTCTGCGATTTGCTATCCGTGAGGGTGGTCGAACAGTGGGCGCTGGTGTCGTTGCTAAAATTATCGAGTAATCGGTAATTCGGTGAGGCGAGCTTCGGCTCGTCTCAATATAGAGCCGGACCGCTCTTGCAGCGTGTTCGGCTTTGTCGTCTCTGCCAAATCGGTGTGAGCAGACGCCAAAGATGTGATAGGCCAGTAGCTCAATTGGCAGAGCAGCGGATTCCAAATCCGCAGGTTGGGGGTTCGATTCCCTCCTGGCCTGCCACTCCTTTTTAACGAATGGGGTGGTGGGGAATTAGTGGGGAGCGAGTTCGGCTCCCCGGAAAGGATTTGATATGAGTGAAGCTGCGAGCAACAAGCTCGATAGCATGAAGTGGTTGCTGGTCGTTGCGCTGTTGGGTGCAGGGATCTTCGGCAATAGCTATTTTAGTGACGAGTCTTTGTTGTATCGAGTGATCGCCATTTTGGTGGTCGCCGGTATTGCGCTTTCAATTTCGGTCACCACTGAGCGTGGTGCGGCTGCTTGGGCAATGATCAAAGGCGCGCGCACCGAAATCCGTAAAGTGATCTGGCCGACGCGCCAGGAGACAACGCAAACGACGTTGATCGTTATGGTCTTTGTGGTTGTTTGTGGATTGTTTTTTTGGGCGTTAGACAGCTTCCTGGGATGGGTCGCTTCACTACTTTTGGGTTAAGGGAGAAAGCATGGCTTTACGTTGGTATGTAGTGCACGCATTTTCTCAGTACGAGAAAAAAGTAGCTGTCGCCCTCAAGGAGCGCATTGAGCGCTTTGGAATGGAAGATCGTTTCGGTGAGATTATTGTCCCAACCGAAGAAGTGATCGAGATGAAGGGTGGGCAAAAGCGTAAGAGTGAGCGTAAATTTTTCCCAGGGTACGTGCTTGTTCAGATGGAACTTGGGGACGACACGTGGCACTTGGTGAAAGATACGCCGCGAGTATTGGGTTTTATCGGCGGGAAGGCAGATCGTCCGGCGCCGATTACCGAGGCAGAGGCGAACGCCATTTTACAGCGTGTTGAGGCTGGTGTTGATCAGCCCAAGCCAAAGACGGTGTTCGAGCCTGGCGAAATGGTGCGTGTGATCGACGGTCCCTTCAATGATTTCAATGGTGTTGTTGAGAGTGTCAATTACGAAAAAAGCCGCTTAAACGTCGCTGTATTGATCTTCGGTCGCTCGACGCCCGTAGAGTTGGAATTCGGTCAAGTCGAAAAAGGCTGATTTAGGTCGCTATGAAAGTAGCGAAGTAACGCCGCGTAGCGGCATTTGTTGGGGAGCCCGCGTAGTTTGACTACAACGGCGTTTGCACCCAGGAGTTAAAACAATGGCAAAGAAAATTGACAGCTATATCAAGCTGCAAATCCCTGCCGGTCAGGCGAACCCGTCACCGCCCGTCGGTCCCGCACTGGGTCAGAAGGGGGTCAACATCATGGAGTTCTGCAAAGCGTTCAATGCGGAGACTCAAGGTCTTGAACCTGGGCTTCCGATTCCGGTTGTGATCACTGTCTACAGTGACAAGTCGTTCACGTTCATTAAGAAGACACCACCCGCGTCGGTCTTGTTGAAAAAGATTGCAGGCATTAAGAGCGGTTCAGGCCGACCTAATACTGAAAAAGTAGCCAAGGTGTCGCGTGCACAGCTTGAAGAGGTGGCGACGCAGAAGTGGCCTGACCTTACAGCGTCAGACATGGACGCTGCGGTACGCACTATCGCAGGTAGTGCTCGAGCGGCCGGTATAGATACAGAGGGGGTTGTTTAAGATGGCTAAGTTATCAAAACGTGTAAAAGCATTCAGAGCACGCGTTGACGCCAACAAGAGCTACCCTCTTGATGAAGCGATCGCGATTCTCAAGGAAACAGCGACGGTTAAGTTTAACGAATCTGTTGAATTGGCGGTAAACCTAGGCATTGACGCGCGTAAGTCAGATCAGGGCGTTCGTGGTGCGACGACCTTGCCGCACGGCACCGGCTCAGAAGTCCGTGTCGCTGTTTTCACGCAGGGCGAAAATGCCGACAAGGCAAAAGAAGCCGGCGCTGATCTTGTGGGCATGGAAGATCTTGCTGACCAAATTAAGGGTGGCATGATGGACTTTGATGTCGTTGTGGCATCGCCCGATGCAATGCGCGTGGTCGGTCAGTTGGGTCAGGTATTAGGTCCAAGAGGACTGATGCCTAACCCGAAGACAGGCACAGTGACACCCGACGTGGCAACTGCCGTTCAGAACGCAAAGGCAGGTCAAATGCGTTTCAGAACCGATAAAAACGGCATTATCCACGGTGGAATTGGAAAAATCAGCTTCGAGCCTGATGCGATCCAAGGAAACTTAGTTGCTGTTTTGGCAGACCTCAAGAAGGCGAAGCCTGCCGCGGCAAAAGGCGTGTATTTTCAGAAGGTAACGCTCTCGACCACGATGGGTCCGGGCGTCACGATCGATCACGGCGAAATCGAACTTTAAGTTGATGTGAATTTGTTCCGGGTTCAACCCCGGGGCAGGCTCGTCGTTGTTTGACGAGATTGGAGCGCAGTGTTTGGGTGCTCCGCTTTGAAGTCTCAAGCAGAGTGTGTGGGCATCGCCCCTAGCAGGACGCCAGACTATCAAAGACCGTAGGGGGAGGCGCAGTCTCCTTAAACGAAGCCGGTAGTGTTCAACCTACGCAGATGGTGAATCCGTTCACCTAGGGTGGTCACAGCGATGTTGTGGCCTTGGCATAAACCATAGGAGTAGATCCGTGGCAATTGGACTCGAAGAGAAGAAAGCGATCGTCGCTGAAGTCAACGAGACAGCGGCCAGTGCTTTGTCACTTGTGATTGCTGACGCCCGAGGCGTGGCATCCAATGACATGACGGCTCTCCGTGCTACCGCTCGCGAGAATCAAATTCATTTGCGTGTTGTTCGCAACACACTCGCAAAGCGTGCATTAGAAGGGACTGACTACGAATGTGTCACCGACACATTAGTGGGTCCGTCCATTTTCGGATTTTCGATGGAAGATCCGGGTGCAGCGGCTCGGTTGTTTAAAGATTTCGCCAGAGACAACGGTGAATTCGAAGTTAAAGCATTGTCTGTTAGCGGTAAGTTGCTGGGTGCAGATCAGCTCGACGTTTTGGCGAAACTGCCAACTCGAGAGCAAGCACTCGCATCGTTGATGAGCGTGATGCAGGCGCCTATCGGCAAGTTTGTTCGCACTGTTAATGAAGTGCCAAGCAAGCTGGTTCGTACATTGGCGGCGGTTCGTGATCAGAAAGAGCAGTCCGCGTAAGCGAGTGCTCGACTACACATTTTAGGAGAGATAAACATGGCAATTTCAAAGGAAGAAATCCTTGACGCAATCGCAGAAATGAGCGTGATGGATGTTGTCGCGCTAGTTGAAGCGATGGAAGAAAAGTTTGGCGTTTCAGCGGCAGCAGCGGTTGCAGTAGCAGCACCTGCGGCAGGTGGCGATGCAGGTGGCGCAGCCGCAGCTGAGCAAACTGAATTTGACGTCATTCTGACATCAGCAGGCGAGAAGAAAGTCAACGTGATCAAAGCAGTTCGTGCGATCACAGGCCTGGGTCTCAAAGAGGCGAAAGGTTTAGTTGATGGTGCTCCATCAGCAGTTAAAGAAGGCGTCAGTAAAGACGATGCCGAGGACGTTAAGTCGCAGATCGAAGAAGCTGGCGGTTCCGTCGAGCTTAAGTGATCCCTCGGGGTTACAGAGATGCCTGTCCGGGCTGGTGCGCGATGCGCACCAGCCTCTTCCCGGTTTGAATGACCGGTTGTTTTGGCGTTAAGCCATAAATGTCGGCGTTTGCCGACGACATTCGTTGAGGAGTATCAATGACTTACTCGTTTACAGAGAAGAAGCGCCTACGGAAAGATTTTGGTTCCATGCCGGAGGTGATGGATATCCCCTATCTGCTGGCCATCCAGCTGGATTCTTATCGAAAGTTCACGCAGTCGGATATCGCGGTAGAAGATCGCGGCGATTACGGCCTGCACGCAGCTTTCCGCTCCGTATTCCCAATCTCTAGCTACAGCGGCAATGCGGCGTTGGAGTATGTCGACTACGCGCTAGGCACCCCCGTTTTTGACGTTGATGAATGTGTGCTGCGCGGCACAACTTATGCCTGCGCGCTCCGAGTCAAAGTCCGCCTCATTATTTATGATAAAGAGGCCAGCACGAAGTCCATTAAGGACATAAAGGAACAAGACGTTTACATGGGTGAAATTCCACTCATGACCGAGAACGGAACGTTCGTGATCAACGGTACCGAGCGCGTCATCGTGTCGCAGCTGCACCGGTCGCCAGGCGTTTTCTTCGATCACGATCGCGGCAAGACGCACTCGAGCGGAAAGCTCCTCTACAGTGCGCGAATCATTCCCTACCGTGGCTCTTGGCTCGACTTTGAATTTGACCCGAAGGATCAGGTCTTTGCGCGTATCGACCGTCGTCGGAAGCTGCCGGCCACCGTTCTGTTGCGTGCTCTGGGCTATGAGTCAGAAGAGATCCTCGAGATGTTCTACGAGACGACGTCCTTCCAGCTCAACGACGACGACACGACCACCATGACGTTGGTGCCCAAGCGCTTACAAGGCGACATGGCCGCGTTTGACATCATGGTGGGTGATAAAGTCATTGTGGAGCTCGGACGTCGTATTACTGCGCGGCACATTCGTCAGTTAGAAGACGCCGGTGTGGAATCGCTTGTCGTGCCAGATGAGTACCTTGTCGGTCGTCGTGTTGCAAAGCCGGTCATTGACACGGCCAGCGGTGAAGTATTGCTCGAATGCAACGGTGAGATTACTGAGGAAGTCGTTGGCGTCTTCCGCGAGAAGTCAATTGAGGCTGTCGAAACGATCTACACCAACGAGATCGACTGCGGACCGTTTGTTTCAGATACCCTCGCGGGTGACAGTACGCGCACGGCGTTAGAAGCGCTGGTTGAAATTTACCGCATGATGCGCCCTGGAGAGCCGCCCACGAAGGAGTCGGCGGAGAACCTATTCCAAAACCTTTTCTTCTCGGCAGACCGTTACGATCTCTCAGGGGTCGGACGTATGAAGTTTAACCGTCGTCTGGGTCGTGACGAGGTCACCGGAAGTGGCACACTCGACAAAGAAGACATTGTTTCGGTGCTCAAGGCGCTGGTCGATATACGAAACGGCAAGGGCGTGGTTGACGACATTGACCACTTGGGTAATCGCCGTATCCGCTCTGTTGGTGAGATGGCCGAGAACCAGTTCCGTGTGGGTCTTGTCCGCGTCGAGCGCGCGGTGAAAGAGCGACTCTCGATGGCTGAGAGTGAGGGCCTGATGCCTCAGGATTTGATCAACGCTAAGCCCGTCTCGGCTGCGGTGAAAGAGTTCTTTGGTTCGAGCCAGCTGTCGCAGTTCATGGATCAGAACAATCCGCTGTCGGAGGTGACTCACAAGCGACGTGTGTCAGCCCTGGGCCCAGGCGGTCTGACGCGCGAGCGTGCGGGTTTCGAAGTTCGTGACGTTCACCCAACGCACTACGGTCGAGTCTGTCCTATTGAGACACCTGAAGGACCCAATATTGGGTTAATAAACTCGCTTGCTGCCTACGCGCGCACGAACGAGTACGGCTTCTTAGAGTCGCCTTATCGAAAGGTGATCGACGGCGTCGTGACCGACGAGATTGAGTATCTCTCTGCGATTAACGAAGCAAATCACGTTATTGCTCAGGCGTCGGCCACCATTGACGAGGGCAATCGCTTTGTTGATGAGTTGATTAACGTTCGGACAATGAATGAGTTCACTGTGAAGCCCGCATCCGAAGTGGACTTTATGGACGTATCGCCAAAGCAGGTGGTCTCTATTGCTGCGGCACTTATTCCGTTTCTTGAGCACGATGATGCTAACCGCGCACTGATGGGCTCAAACATGCAGCGTCAGGCCGTACCCACGTTAAAGACTCAGGCGCCTTTGGTCGGTACCGGAATGGAGCGCTACGTCGCTCGTGACTCGGGTGTCTGTAAAGTGGCGTCCCGCGGTGGGGTCGTTGACTCTGTGGATGCAAGTCGCATCGTTGTTCGGGTCAACCCTACTGAAGTGGATCAGGACGCATCGCCGGTTGATATCTACAACCTGACGAAGTACAAGCGTTCCAACCAGAACACCTGTGTTAATCAACGCCCTATTGTCAGTCCTGGAGACACGGTCCGGCGTGGCGATATTCTCGCGGATGGACCGTCGGTTGATCTGGGTGAGCTGGCACTTGGGCAGAACATGCGTATCGCGTTCATGCCCTGGAATGGCTACAACTTCGAGGATTCGATCCTGGTTTCAGAGCGCGTCGTTGAAGAAGATCGACTCACGACGATTCACATTCAGGAGTTGACCTGTATTGCACGCGATACCAAGTTGGGTGCTGAGGAGATCTCAGCCGATATTCCTAACGTGGGTGAGGGCGCACTGGGCAAACTCGATGAGTCGGGCATTGTCTATATTGGTGCTGAAGTCGACGCGGGCGACATCTTGGTTGGAAAAGTCACACCCAAAGGTGAAACGCAGCTCACGCCAGAAGAAAAACTGCTGAGAGCGATTTTTGGTGAAAAAGCGTCTGACGTTAAAGACTCATCGCTCCGTGTGCCATCCAGCTACAAAGGCACGGTTATTGATGTGCAGGTCTTCACGCGTGACGGTCTTGAGAAGGACGCTCGCGCCAAGCAGATCGAGGCGTCGCAACTAGCGGACTATCGAAAAGATCTCAAAGAAGAACTCCGAATTTATGAGGAGGCCACTTACGCACGTTTGGCCGAGTTGCTCGGCGGACAGACCACAGTTTCTGGTGGCGGCCTGTCTAAAGGCACAAAAATTGATACTGACGTTCTAGCGGGTCTCGATCGTGATCAGTGGTTCAAGTTGAAGTTCTCCGACTCTGAACTCAATAACCAGTTGGCATCGGCGCAGCGACTGCTTGAAGAGCAAAACCAGTTGCTCGAAGAGCGGTTTGAGGCGAAGAAAGATAAGCTGCAAAGTGGCGATGATCTTGCGCCCGGCGTACTTAAGATTGTCAAAGTCTACCTTGCCGTTAAACGTCGCATACAACCGGGCGACAAAATGGCGGGCCGTCACGGTAACAAAGGCGTGATCTCAGTGATTATGCCGGTTGAAGATATGCCGTACGACGAAAACGGTGAGCCTATTGATATCGTACTCAATCCGCTCGGTGTGCCGTCACGCATGAACGTGGGTCAAATCCTGGAAACGCATTTGGGTATGGCTGCACGCGGTTTGGGCGTGAAGATCAATGAGATGCTCGAGCAGCAAGTCAAAGTGGCGAAGCTTCGAGAGTTCTTGAAAGAAATTTACGCACACACTAGCGACACGCGACGTGACGCCGATATTGACAGCTTGTCTGACGACGAACTATTTGCCATGTGCCAGAACCTGCGAAGTGGCGTCCCTATGGCGACGCCGGTGTTCGACGGTGCGAGTGAAGACAGTATCAAGGCGCTGCTTCGTATGGCCGATATTCCCGACAGTGGCCAGTTAGTCCTACGCGACGGCAGATCGGGCGATGAGTTCGACCGGCCCGTCACAGTGGGCTACATGTACATGCTAAAGCTGAACCACCTGGTCGATGACAAGATGCATGCGCGTTCAACGGGGTCGTACAGTCTGGTTACTCAGCAGCCGCTGGGTGGTAAGGCACAGTTTGGTGGTCAACGCTTCGGTGAGATGGAAGTGTGGGCGCTTGAGGCATACGGTGCGGCACACACCCTGCAGGAAATGCTCACGGTGAAGTCGGATGACGTTGCAGGCCGAACTAAGATGTACAAAAACATCGTCGATGGTGATCACAGCATGGACCCGGGTATGCCCGAATCGTTCAATGTACTGATCAAAGAAATCCGCTCGCTCGGCATCGACATCGATCTCGAGTCCGAGTCATCAGGCTTCTGAGGGGAGAGACAACGTGAAAGATTTGCTAAACCTATTGAACCGCGAAAAGTCAGAGGATTTTGATGCGATCCGCATCGGCCTTGCGTCTCCTGAGATGATTCGTTCTTGGTCTTACGGCGAAGTTAAAAAGCCAGAGACTATTAATTATCGTACGTTTAAGCCCGAGCGTGACGGTCTCTTCTGCGCCAAAATTTTTGGCCCGGTTAAAGACTATGAGTGCTTGTGTGGTAAGTACAAGCGCCTTAAGCACCGCGGTGTAATTTGTGAGAAGTGTGGTGTTGAGGTCGCGCTGGCGAAAGTCCGTCGTGAGCGAATGGGCCACATTGAGCTTGCCAGCCCTGTCGCGCATATTTGGTTTTTGAAGTCGCTGCCATCGCGCATCGGCTTGTTGCTGGATATGACGCTGAGAGATATCGAGCGTATTTTGTACTTTGAATCGTATGTCGTCACGGATCCCGGTCTGTCGACACTCGATCACGGCCAGCTCTTAAACGACGAGCAGTACTTTGAGTCGATGGAAGAGTTTGGCGACGAGTTCACGGCGAAGATGGGTGCGGAAGCCATTCAGCAGCTGATGATCCAGTTGGATCTTAAGAGCGAAATTGAGCGTCTTCGCGAAGAAATTCCGCAGACGAATTCTGAAACCAAGATCAAGAAGCTGTCTAAGCGCCTCAAGTTGATGGAGGCCTTTGATAAGTCAGGTAACCGTCCAGAGTGGATGGTGCTTAATGCGTTGCCGGTCTTACCACCTGATTTGCGGCCCTTGGTTCCGCTGGATGGCGGACGCTTTGCGACGTCAGATCTGAATGATCTTTACCGTCGCGTAATTAACCGAAACAACCGGCTCAAGCGACTGCTCGATCTCAATGCTCCCGATATTATCGTGCGCAACGAGAAGCGAATGCTTCAAGAGTCTGTTGATGCGCTGTTAGATAACGGCCGTCGTGGACGCGCTATTACGGGTTCTAATAAGCGCCCACTCAAGTCACTGGCTGACATGATTAAAGGCAAGCAAGGGCGTTTCCGTCAGAACTTGCTGGGTAAGCGCGTTGACTACTCCGGTCGATCGGTGATCGTGACTGGACCGACACTCCGGCTGCATCAGTGCGGACTCCCTAAGAAAATGGCATTGGAGCTCTTTAAGCCGTTTATCTTTGGCAAACTCGAACACAGAGGACTGGCCAGTACGATTAAAGCCGCCAAGAAGATGGTCGAGCGCGAACCGCCTGAGGTTTGGGATATTCTCGCTGAGGTCATTCGTGAGCACCCGGTTCTTCTGAACAGGGCGCCCACATTGCACCGGCTAGGCATCCAGGCGTTTGAGCCTGTGTTGATCGAAGGCAAGGCGATTCAGCTCCACCCGCTGGTTTGTGCGGCTTACAATGCCGACTTCGATGGCGATCAGATGGCTGTTCACGTGCCGCTGACCATTGAAGCGCAGCTTGAAGCTCGCGCCCTGATGATGTCGACGAATAACATTTTGTCGCCCGCGTCGGGTGACCCCATTATTGTTCCTTCGCAAGACGTGGTTCTGGGTCTTTATTACATGACGCGAGAGCGGGTCAACGTGAAAGGCGAGGGAATGATCTTCGCTGACACCAAAGAGGTTTCTCGTGCCTACGCGAGTGGTTCGGTGCACCTGCAGGCGCGCGTCAAGGTCCGTATTCATGAAGAGGTGATCGAGTACGGTATGGCCGCCGAAGCGCGAACGCGCATCGTTGAAACGACCGTTGGTCGCGCACTGCTCTGGAATATTGTGCCCGACGGGCTGTCGTACGACATGATTAACCGTCCTATGGTCAAAAAGGCGATCTCTCAGGTCATTAACCAATGCTACCGGGCTGTGGGTCTTAAGCAGACGTGTATCTTTGCCGATCAGTTGATGTACACGGGCTACGAGTATTCGACGAGGTCCGGCTCCTCAATTGGTGTGAACGATTTCGAAATTCCGGAAGCGAAGACAGAGTTGATTGACCGCGCGGAGGCAGAGGTTGTCGAGATTGAGCAGCAGTATGCTGCGGGTCTGGTCACACAGGGCGAGAAATACAACAAAGTTATTGATATTTGGTCGCGAACGAACGAGCAGGTTGCCAAAGCAATGATGACCAATCTCTCCTCTGAGATGGTTGTCAATCGTGACGGCGAGGAAGAGAAGCAAGACTCCTTTAACTCGGTCTACATGTACGCCGATTCTGGCGCACGTGGCTCACCTGCGCAGATACGTCAGTTAGCGGGAATGCGTGGGCTGATGGCCAAGCCCGACGGCTCAATTATTGAAACGCCGATTACGGCTAACTTCCGTGAAGGTTTGAACGTACTGCAGTACTTCATCTCAACTCACGGCGCGCGTAAAGGTCTGGCAGATACGGCCCTTAAGACTGCGAACTCAGGTTATTTGACGCGACGTCTTGTTGACGTGGCACAGGACGTGGTGGTGGTTGAGCCCGACTGTGGCACTGAGCGAGGTCTTGTGATGACGCCTGTGATCGACGGTGGTGACATTATTGAGTCGCTGGCGGATCGTGTCCTGGGTCGCATCATCGCTGCCGATGTCGTCAAGCCCGGCACTGATGAAGTGCTCGTGCCGGCCGGTACGTTGGTGGATGAGCTGTGGAATCTCAAGATTGAAGAAATGGGTATCGATGAGATTTTGGTGCGCTCTCCGATCACTTGTGAGACGCGCTACGGGATTTGTTCGACCTGCTACGGTCGGGACCTCGGTCGCGGTCATCAGGTGAATATGGGCGAGGCCATTGGTGTTGTTGCTGCTCAGTCGATCGGTGAGCCCGGTACACAGCTGACCATGCGTACGTTCCACATTGGTGGTGCAGCGTCAGGTCAGGCGGCTCAGGATAATATTCAAGTGAATTCGGACGGTACTGTTCGCCTCCACAATATGAAAGTTGTCGGTCGTTCAGACGGCTCCTTGGTCGCTGTTTCTCGTTCTGGTGAGCTCTCCGTAATGGACGGCGTGGGTCGTGAGCGTGAGCGCTACAAGGTGCCTTATGGTGCTGTCATTAAGGTGGGTGACGAGTCACCGGTTGCGGCAGGCGATGTCGTTGCAACTTGGGATCCGCACACGCACCCCATTGTGACCGAGGTCGCGGGTATCGTGAAACTGGGTGGCATGGAAGAAGGCGTCACCATCAAGCGGCAGACGGACGAGTTTACCGGGCTGTCGAGCATTTCCGTGATGGATCAGTCTGAGCGACCCAGTGCAGGTAAAGATATTCGCCCTGCCGTGACGCTTGTTGATGAGTCTGGCAACGAACTGTACCTGGCGGGTACCAATGTCCCGGCGGTTTACTTCTTGCCTCCATCGGCGATGGTGAATCTCGAAGACGGTGTCAAGGTGTCGGTCGGTGACGTGATTGCGCGTATTCCGAAAGAGGGTTCGAAGACACGTGACATTACGGGTGGTCTCCCGCGCGTTGCTGACTTGTTCGAGGCCCGTAAGCCGAAAGAGCCTGCGATTCTGGCCGAAATCTCGGGGACGTTCAGCTTTGGTAAGGAAACCAAAGGTAAGCGTCGTTTGGTGATTACGCCAACAGACGGTAAGGCTTTACCCGACGGTTCTGATCACTACGAAGAGCTTATTCCGAAGTGGCGTCAGCTGTCAGTATTCGAAGGTGAGCAGGTCGAGAAGGGCGAGATCGTGTCGGAAGGCGCACTCAGTCCGCATGATATTTTGCGTCTGAAGGGCATTCCGGAGCTCGCAAAGTACATTGTGAACGAGATCCAGGAGGTTTACCGGCTTCAGGGTGTGAAGATTAACGATAAGCACATTGAAGTGATTGTTCGTCAGATGTTGCGCAAGGCTTACGTTGTTTCATCGGGCGAGTCGAGCTTTATCAAGGGCGAGCAAATTGAGTGGAACGCGTACTTGGAAGAGTGCGACCGCATGGATGCACAAGGGCTTGTTCGTCCGACTGTCGAACGCGAGCTGTTGGGTATTACGAAGGCGTCGCTTGCGACAGAGAGCTTCATTTCTGCCGCATCATTCCAGGAAACCACTCGCGTACTGACGGAAGCGGCGGTAACGGGCAAGCGTGACTACCTCCGTGGTTTGAAAGAGAACGTTATTGTCGGACGCCTGATTCCGGCAGGTACTGGACTTGCGCACCACGAGGAGCGACGTCGTCTGCGAGCCTTGGACAAAGAGTCGAGTGTCCAAATGTCGGCAGAGGAATTCTCAGAGAGTTTTGCTGAGGAGCTTGAGAAGGCAGAGGCCGCTGATGACTTAGCGGGTGCACTGGCAGCTGAGATAGAAAATGCGACTGCAGGTGGTGAAGCAGAGTAATTAAACCGCGCGAGCTTGACGGGGCACCCCCCCGTCATTAGACTTCGCGCTCTTTTTTGATGGCGTCCCGTTGGGGCGCTCTTAACGACTTGGAGTTAAGGCCGAATGGCAACAATCAACCAGCTAGTGCGTAAGCCGCGCAAGCGTAAAGTAGTGAAGAGTGGCGTTCCTGCCTTGCAGGCGTGCCCACAGCGACGCGGTGTTTGTACCCGTGTTTATACAACCACACCTAAAAAGCCTAACTCGGCACTGCGCAAAGTGTGTCGTGTTCGTTTGACCAGCGGCTTTGAAGTGTCGTCTTACATTGGTGGTGAGGGCCACAACCTGCAAGAGCACAGCGTGGTGTTGATCCGCGGTGGTCGTGTGAAGGATTTGCCCGGTGTTCGCTACCACACGGTTCGCGGAAGTCTCGATACGTCGGGTGTTGCGAATCGTCGCCAGTCGCGCTCAAAGTACGGTGCGAAGCGACCGAAGTAATTGGGCTGATTTTCAGCCGTATCGTCACCCCGTGTGACAGTAAGGACAGCCCATGTGTGGCTGTATGACCTGAAGAAGAGAGAGAGCTATGCCAAGAAGACGCGTTGTTGCAAAACGTGAAGTGATACCCGATCCCAAGTACGGGAACACAACACTCGCCAAATTCATGAACCACGTCATGATCAGTGGTAAGAAGTCCGTTGCCGAATCGATCGTTTACGGCGCAATGACGCTGGTTGCGGAGCGCTCGAACCGCGATCCGATTGAAGTGTTCGATGAGGCCCTTGAAAATATTGCACCCATGGTCGAGGTGAAGTCTCGTCGTGTGGGGGGTGCTACGTATCAGGTGCCGGTAGAAGTCCGTCCCGCGCGTCGCATCGCGCTGTCAATGCGTTGGTTGGTTGATTACGCGCGAAATCGCGGTGAGAAGTCCATGCGTCAGCGTTTGGCCGGAGAAATCCTTGATGCCGCACAGGGCAAAGGTAATGCGGTTAAGAAGCGTGAAGATGTGCACCGCATGGCGGAAGCCAACAAGGCGTTCTCACACTTCCGATTCTAAATTCGCTGAGTTTAGCGACGAGGTATCAACGTGGCGCGCAAAACACCGATTAACCGCTATCGCAATATCGGTATTTGCGCACACGTTGATGCTGGCAAGACGACCACCACAGAACGCGTTCTTTTTTACACCGGCGTTTCGCATAAAATAGGCGAAGTGCACGACGGTGCTGCGACCATGGATTGGATGGAGCAGGAGCAAGAGCGCGGCATCACCATTACCTCAGCCGCAACGACCTGTTTCTGGCGTGGTATGGACAACCAGTTCGATGAATACCGTATTAATATCATCGACACTCCCGGCCACGTTGATTTTACGATTGAAGTAGAACGCTCCCTGCGGGTGCTCGACGGTGCCGTTGTGGTGCTCTGTGGCGCCTCAGGAGTTCAGCCGCAAACTGAAACGGTATGGCGCCAGGCCAACAAGTATCAGGTGCCTCGCATGGTGTTCATCAACAAGATGGATCGGGCCGGTGCAGACTTTATGACCGTTGTGGATCAGCTCCGCGATCGCCTCGACTGCAATCCTGTGCCGATTCAAATGACGATTGGTGCGGAGGAAGGTTTTGTCGGCGTCATCGATCTGATAAAGAACAAAGCCATTGTTTGGGATGAATCGGATCGGGGCGTTTCATTTGACTATGGCCCGGTGCCCGATGAGCTCGTGGATCAGTGTTATGAGATGCGAGAGTTGGTCGTTGAAGCGGCGGCTGAAGCGAACGATGAGTTGATGGATCAGTACCTTGAGACCGGCGTTTTATCTGAGGATCAGATAAAAGTGGGTCTTCGGATACGAACACTGGCCAATGAGATCGTGCCTGTGCTCGGTGGCAGTGCGTTTAAGAATAAGGGCGTACAGGCCGTGCTCGATGCGGTTGTGGATTACCTGCCGTCACCGACAGAAGTGAAAGCGATAGAAGGCACGGAGATCGACGGTGAAACGGTCATTACGCGTGAGTCTGATGACGAAGAGCCGTTCTCTGCACTGGCGTTTAAAATTGCGACCGACCCCTACGTTGGGACGCTGACCTTCTTTCGTGTCTACTCGGGAAAGTTAGAGTCAGGAAACGCGGTTCTTAATTCGGTCAAAGGTAAGAAAGAGCGTGTTGGACGCATGGTCCAGATGCATGCCAATAGTCGTGAAGAGATTAAGGAAGTCCTCGCGGGTGATATTGCAGCGGCGATTGGTCTCAAGGACGTCACGACGGGCGATACCCTGTGTGCAATCAATAACGCAGTCGTTCTGGAGCGAATGGAATTTCCTGAGCCTGTGATTTCTGTGGCGGTCGAGCCACGGTCCGTGCCGGATCAAGAAAAGATGTCGGTTGCACTGTCAAAGCTTGCGCAAGAGGATCCCTCATTTCGGGTAAAGACCGACGAAGAAACGGGTCAAACTATTATTTCGGGAATGGGCGAGCTTCACCTGGATATCATCGTAGACCGTATGCGTCGCGAATTCAGTGTTGAGGCAAATATTGGTAAGCCGCAAGTGGCGTATCGTGAAAGAATCCGAAATACCGCTGAGATCGAAGGTAAATTTATTCGCCAGTCGGGTGGTCGCGGGCAATACGGTCACGTTTGGGTGCGCTTTGAGCCTGCGGAAGACGAGGGTGCTGAAGGACTCGAGTTCGTCAACGAAATCGTCGGTGGCACGGTGCCACGTGAATATATTCCTGCGATCAACAAGGGAATCGAAGAGCAGATGCAAAACGGTGTGCTTGCGGGTTACCCATTGCTCGGTTTAAAAGCAACGCTGTATGACGGTTCATTTCACGATGTCGACTCTAATGAAATGGCGTTTAAAATAGCGGCGAGCATGGCGACCAAGAAACTGGCTGACGAGGGTGGTGCTGTACTTCTTGAGCCCATTATGAAAGTCGAGGTCGTCACGCCCGAAGAAAATATGGGTGATGTTGTGGGTGACCTCAATCGCCGTCGCGGTCTCATTCTTGGAATGAGTGACAGTGCGTCGGGTAAAATTATCGACGCTGATGTGCCTCTCGCGGAAATGTTTGGTTACGCGACGGACCTGCGGTCGGCCACCCAGGGTCGTGCGACGTACACAATGGAGTTTGCTCGTTACGCCGAGGCACCGAATGCAGTTGCCGAAGGTATAATCGGTAAAAACCGGTTTTAAAGCATCGGTTTTCTCAGTGAGGAGAGGCCAGTAAAAACCAAATGAAGCCCGCAGTTTGCGGGTTTTCTTTTGGCAAAAGGGCATCCGTCTGATACAAAAGAGGTCATCGGTAGTCGCCACAAAAACGCTAACAGAGGACGCACCATGGATTTTTTATTAAACGGAGAGATGGTCAGCGCCACCAGTGAGGCTGACACGCCCTTGCTGTGGGTGCTTCGAGAAGAGCTCAAGCTGCGCGGTACAAAATTCGGCTGCGGTATTGCGCAATGTGGCGCCTGCACCGTTCATATTGATGGACGTCCTATGCGATCGTGTGTGACGCCAGTAAGTGCAGTCGCTGGACGCGCTGTGACGACCATTGAGGGGCTGGCAACACCGGTGGGTGAGGCCTTGAAGACGGCGTGGACCGAGGTCCAAGTTCCACAGTGCGGTTACTGCCAGTCGGGGCAAATTATGCAGGCGGCTGGGCTACTGGAATCAAATCCAACACCCTCTGATGAGGAAATTGTGGCATCGATGAACGGGAATCTCTGTCGGTGCATGGCGTATCCCCGTATCAAAAAGGCAATTAAAACGGCCGCAAGCGGAGGAGTTTTGTCATGAAAAATCAACGACAGGGTCTTTCTAGACGCTCTTTTATTGCCGGCGTTGCTGGATCGTCACTCATGATGAGCATGGGATCACTCGTCTCCGGGTGTAGTTCTGAGCAGGCCTCGCAAGCGCTGTCGAGCGGTGATCTATCAAAGGCGTTCGCTCCCAATATCTGGTTTGAGATTAATGGCGCTGGCGAGGTTCTGATTAATATTGTCCGAGCGGAGATGGGTCAGCACGTGGGAACCTCATTGGCGCAAATTGTGGCGGATGAGTTGGGTGCCGACTGGTCAAAGGTCTCCTTCAAACATGTCGATACCGACCCGAAGTGGGGCGTTATGGTGACTGGCGGTTCTTGGTCGGTGCACACCTCCTTTACGCAGTTGTCGCAAGCCGGTGCCGCAGGTCGGACCGTTATCATTGACGCGGCGTCGAAGCTTATGGGTGTGCCTGCGAAAGCGTGTAGCGCCGAGAATGGTGTTGTGTCGGCTGGCGATCGGTCGCTGACCTTTGCTGAAATTGTGAGTAACGGCGATTTCTCGCGCAGCATCTCAGAGGAAGAGCTGGCGGCGATGCCGGTTAAGACTGCGGCGCAGCGAAACATAATTGGTCAAAACCTTCAAAACCGCGATGTCGAAGCGAAGTCTCAGGGCGACGCAGTTTATGGCTTAGATACCGAGTTACCGGGAATGGCGTACGCCATGCCACTGCTCCCTCCGACACGTTACGGCAGCCGGATTGTGGCGATCGATGACTCGGCGGCAAAGTCGATAGCGGGTTACATTGGTGCAGTTCAGATTAATGACCCTACTCAAACAGTTCAGGCCTGTGTGGTTGTCGCGGCAGAAACCATGCCGGCTGCGCTCAAGGCGGCAAAAGCAGTGCGTGTTGAGTGGGTGCCCGGCCCCACGGCGTTGGTGACTGAGGCTGATATTGTCGCTGAGGGTGAGCGATTGGCCGCTGATCCAGAGCAGGGCGCCCTGTTCGTGAACGAGGGTGATGTGCTGGCTGCTAAGGCTCAGGCGTCAGTGGCTTTGAGTGCCACCTACACGACAAGTACCGCGCTTCATTTCACAATGGAGCCGCAAAATGCACTGGTGGAGTTTGACAGTGAGGGACGGTGCCATATCCACGCAGGTAATCAGTGGCAGTCGCTGATATTACCGGTCTTAGCACAGGCGCTTGAGATGCCTGAGGCAGATATCGTCATTCATCAATATTACTTGGGTGGCGGTTATGGCCGGCGGTTGTTTGGTGATCAAATGATTCCAGCAGCACTTGCCGCTCGGTCGTTAGGGCGGCCGGTAAAACTGATTTTTGACCGCGCATCAGACAGTCGATTTGATTGTGTGAGATCACCATCGGTCTGTACCTTAGAGGCGTTTTTCGATTCTGATGGCGCACTGACGGGGGTCGATCATGCCGTCGTTGCTGGCTGGCCCACTAAGAGTATGGCGCCTTTCTTCCTCGGTCCGGGCATTGACGGTAAAGGCGAAGTCGATGGCTTTTCGGTGAATGGTGCAGACCATTGGTACACCCTACCGTCGCATCGCGTGCGCACCATGAACAATGCGTTAGCCCAAGAGACCTTTTTGCCGGGTTGGCTGCGCGCTGTGGGTCCTGGCTGGGTGAGCTGGGGTGTTGAAAGCTTTTTTGATGAAATCGCTGATCAGCAGGGTGCGGATCCGGTCGCACTGCGACTACAGCTGCTCGATGCGGCGGGGAAGAATGCCGGTGATAACGCCAAGACGGTGGGTGGTGCTCAGCGCCTTGCCGCCGTCCTAAAAGACGTGACCAGTCGCGCCGAATGGGGGCGTCAGATGCCCGCTAACGAAGGCCTTGGCGTGGCTGTGGGTCATGGTCAAGAGCGCGGTATGCCGACCTGGGTTGCCTGTGTCGCGCATGTCGCGGTCGATGTGGCGTCTGGCGAGGTGGCGCTTAAAAAGCTTTGGCAGACCATTGATGTGGGTACGGTTGTGAACCCCGATGGCGCTATGGCGCAGGCCGAAGGTGCGGCGCTGTGGGGTGTGAGTCTTGCCTTGCACGAGGGCGCTCGCTTTGACGCTGGCGAAGTTGCTGAGCAAAATCTTGATCGTTACACACCACTGAGAATGCGCGACGTACCCGAGCTGGATATTGCCTTTGTCGACAGTCAGGAGTTTCCCAGTGGTTTGGGAGAGCCGCCGCTCATTCCTGTCGCGCCTGCGATCGGGAATGCTGTTTTTGCAGCGAGCGGTCAACGTGTGCGGAGGTTGCCAATTCGTCTCGCCTAACGGTGCGAGTTTTAGAAGCGGGCCGATGGCCCGTTTTTTTTTCCAAAAAGAAAGTTCGCTAAACGGTAATAACTGACAGCAAATTGCAGTTGACACTTGTTACCCACGTACTTAGACTTCGCTCTCTTTTTTTCGGGATCCCTTTGCGGGTGCCGGCTTTTTAGGAGATTGCTTGTGCAGAATCAACGTATTCGAATACGCCTCAAGGCGTTCGATCACAAACTCATCGACGCTTCCACTCAGGAAATCGTCGAGACTGCTCGCCGAACAGGTGCGCAGGTTCGTGGACCCATCCCGCTTCCAACGAAAAAGGAAAAGTTCACCATTCTTGTTTCACCGCACGTGAACAAGGATGCGCGTGATCAATACGAGATTCGCACGCACAAGCGACTCATGGACATTATCGAGCCAACGGAAAAAACCGTTGACGCGTTGATGAAGCTAGACCTGGCTGCGGGCGTAGAAGTCCAAATCAGCTTGGGATAGTGACAATTTAGAAGTAAGCCTGCCCAGTTCGCTGGGTGTGTAACGAGTAGGGAAAACTTACTCGGCCATAGAGGGTTAAGCCCCGTACACGGAGAGGTTAGAACCATGACTGTGGGAATAGTCGGCCGTAAATCTGGTATGACACGAGTGTTTACCGAGGACGGTGTATCAGTACCAGTGACCGTAGTGGAAGTAGTTCCAAACCGAGTCACTCAAATCAAAGAGCAAGATACCGATGGGTATCGCGCAATTCAGGTCACAGCGGGTAGTCGCAAGGCCTCGAAAGTCAGTAAACCAGAAGCGGGCCACTTTGCTCGTGCAGGTGTCGAAGCCGGTGTGGGACTCTGGGAGTTTCGCTTGGACGGCATCGACGAGGCGTTCGAAGTGGGCGCTGAGCTGACAGTTGCACGATTTGAGCAAGGCCAAAAGGTCGATGTCGCGGGCCAGTCGAAGGGTAAGGGATTTCAGGGCGGTGTTAAGCGCTGGAACTTCAGTATGCAAGACGCCACGCACGGAAACTCACTGTCGCACCGAGCACCGGGTTCATTGGGCCAATGCCAAACACCAGGACGCGTGTTCAAAGGCAAGAAAATGGCGGGTCACATGGGTGCGGAGCGCGTTACAACACAGGGGCTTGAAGTCGTTCGTGTTGACGTAGAGCGCAACCTGCTCCTCATCAAGGGTGCCGTTCCAGGCGCGCCGGGTGGTGATGTGATTGTTCGACCAACGACTAAGTCGCGTAGCTAAGGAGGCTTACTGTGGAATTAAATGTAGTTAAGCCTGGCAAGAAAAAGCCCGGCACTGTTGAGGTCTCTGAAGCAACCTTCGCGCGTGATTACAACGAAGCGTTGATTCACCAAGTTGTGACTGCCTTCTTGGCGGGTGCACGACAGGGAACTCGCGCTCAAAAGAATCGTTCTGCGGTCGCGGGTGGTGGTAAAAAGCCCTGGCGTCAAAAGGGCACTGGTCGCGCTCGTGCGGGCACCATTCGCTCGCCCATATGGCGCAGCGGTGGAGTGACCTTCGCGGCGACCCCGCAGGATCACAGCCACAAGGTAAACAAGAAGATGTATCGCTCTGCGATGCGGTCAATTCTTTCAGAGCTTGCGCGCAGTGAGCGCCTGATTGTCGTTGAGAGCATGAGCCTCGATCAGCCAAAGACAAAGCTTCTGGTTGAAGAGCTCAAGGGCTACGGGTTGGAGAACGTGTTGATCGTCGCCTCAGAGGTCGATCAAAATTTGTACTTGGCGTCGCGCAATCTACACAAAGTTGATGTTCGCGATGTTGAGGGTGTCGACCCCGTGAGTTTGATTGCTTACGACAAGGTGATGGTCACTGTCGACGCAGTGAAAAAGTTTGAGGAGGCTTTCGCATGAATCAGGAGCGTGTATTCCAGATCTTGATGGGACCTCACGTGTCAGAAAAGGCCGCAGTGGTCGCTGACACCAACAACCAGTACGTGTTTAAGGTTGCTCTTGACGCTACAAAAGCAGAGATCAAGCAGTCGGTCGAGCAGCTTTTTAAAGTGGCTGTCGACGACGTGAAAACTTTGCGCGTGAAGGGTAAGTCTAAGCGTAACCGTTTTGGTATGACCACTAAGCCAACGTGGAAGAAGGCTTACGTGCGTCTGGCGCAAGGTCAAGAGATTGACTTTGCGACGATCAATTAAGAGGTATAGCTCATGGCAGTCGTAAAAAGTAAACCGACATCACCAGGCCGTCGTCACCACGTAAGAGTGGTGAACAACGAGCTGCACAAGGGCCGTCCTTATGCGCCGCTTCTCGAGAAGAAGACGAAGACCGGCGGGCGTAATAATTTGGGCCGCATTACAACGCGTCACATCGGTGGTGGCCACAAGCATCATTACCGCATTGTCGACTTCAAGCGCCTGAAAGACGGTATTCCTGCGACGGTTGAGCGTATCGAATACGACCCTAACCGTACCGCGCATATTGCGTTGTTGTTATTCGCAGACGGTGAGCGTCGCTACATCATTGCGCCAAAGGGCGTGTCGGCTGGCGAAGTTTTGTACTCCGGTGCTGCGGCACCCATTAAAGCTGGAAATTGTTTGCCCATTCGTAACATCCCTGTGGGCGCGGTTATTCACGCGATTGAGATCAAGCCTGGAAAGGGTGCTCAGCTGGCACGATCGGCGGGTGCATCGGTTCAGTTGGTGGCACGAGAGGGCCAGTACGCCACGGTCCGTCTGCGATCGGGTGAGATGCGTAAGATTTCTGTCGACTGTCGAGCGACGTTGGGTGAAGTGTCCAACAGTGAGCACAGCCTTCGTAAGTTAGGTAAAGCGGGCGCTTCGCGCTGGCGCGGTGTTCGTCCGACCGTTCGCGGTGTGGCGATGAACCCGGTCGATCACCCGCATGGTGGTGGTGAGGGCCGAACATCAGGAGGTCGTCACCCAGTTACACCGTGGGGCGTACCGACTAAGGGTTACAAAACACGTAAGAACAAGCGAACGGACAGTCTTATTGTTCGTCGTCGAAATAAGAAGTAAGGGGAGTTAGAAGATGCCACGTTCATTGAAAAAAGGCCCCTTCATCGATCTTCATCTCATGAAGAAAGTGGAGACGGCGCTTGAGAAAAACGATCGTCGACCGATCAAAACATGGTCGCGGCGTTCTATGGTCGCGCCCGACATGGTGGGTCTGACGATCGCAGTACATAACGGTCGCCAGCACGTCCCCGTTGTGATCAACGAAGACATGGTGGGTCATAAGCTTGGAGAGTTTGCGGTAACGCGGACCTTCAAGGGCCACATTGTTGACAAGAAAGCGAAGCGCTAAGGCATACGGAGAAAGATGATGGAAGTCTCAGCAAAATTGCGCGGCGCACGCATCTCGGCTCAGAAGGTGCGTTTGGTCGCTGACCAAGTCCGCGGCAAGCCGGTGGGTGAAGCCCTGACGGTGCTCGAGTTTAGTACTAAGAAAGCGGCACAGATTATCCGTAAGATCTTGAACTCGGCGATCGCTAACGCCGAGAACAACAACGGTGCTGATGTTGATGAGTTGCGTGTTGCGACGATCTTCGTGGACGAAGGTATGACCATGAAGCGAATGCGTGCGCGAGCCAAGGGTCGCGGCGACCGTATTTTTAAGCGTTCCTGCCATATCACGGTAGGCGTCGCGGACAACGAGAGTTAAGGAGAAGCCACATGGGTCAGAAGGTACATCCGACTGGTATCCGCTTAGGTGTGGTCAAAGACCACAACTCGGTTTGGTATGCAGACAGCAAGAACTATGCGTCACAGCTGATCACCGATCTTGAAGTGCGTGCGTACATCTTGAAGCGTCTGGATGCGGCGTCGGTCAGTCGCGTGATCATCGAGCGTCCTGCGCAAACAGCGCGGGTAACGATTCACACAGCGCGGCCCGGCATTGTCATTGGTAAGAAGGGTGAGGACGTCGAAGTGCTGCGCAAAGAGTTGACGGCGCGCATGGGTGTTCCGGTGCACATTACAATTGAAGAGATTCGCAAGCCGGATATGGATGCGCGTCTCGTGGCACAAAATGTAGCGCAGCAATTGGAGCGTCGCGTCATGTTCCGGCGGGCCATGAAGCGCGTCGTACAGAACGCAATGCGTCAAGGTGCAGAAGGAATCAAAGTGCAAGTGGGCGGTCGTTTGGGTGGTGCAGAAATTGCCCGATCAGAGTGGTACCGCGAAGGCCGAGTGCCGCTGCATACTCTCCGTGCCGACATTGACTACGCGACCTATGAGGCCCACACCACCTACGGTGTGATTGGCGTTAAGGTTTGGATTTTTAAGGGCGAGATCATCGGCGATACCGATGGCGGCCAGGAAGCGCCACGTCGCGCAACCGCCAGTTAATTGGGCGAGGACTGAAGTATGTTGCAACCCAAGCGAACGAAGTTCCGCAAAATGCAAAAAGGCCGTAATCGCGGTCTTGCAGAGCGGGGCAGTAAGGTCAGTTTTGGTGAGTACGCTCTCAAAGCGACGGGCCGAGGTCGGATCACGGCACGCCAGATTGAGGCAGCTCGTCGGACAATGACGCGTCACATCAAGCGTGGCGGAAAAATTTGGATTCGGGTTTTCCCTGACAAGCCGATTACCGGCAAGCCGCTCGAGGTTCGTCAGGGAAAAGGTAAGGGTAACGTTGAGTACTGGGTAGCCCAGGTGCAGCCCGGCCGCGTTTTATACGAGGTAGAGGGTGTTTCTGAGGAACTTGCTCGCGAGGCATTTGCACTTGCGTCAGCGAAGCTTCCAATTCAGACGGCATTTGTTAAGCGATCGGTGATGTGATGAAAGCAAGTGAATTAGTTGAGAAGTCGGTAGACGACCTGAATAAGCAGTTGCTCGATTTGCGTGAAGAGCAGTTTAAGCTCCGCATGGCGTCGGCAACGGGTCAGCTTGGTCAGAGTCATTTATTGAAGCAGGCGCAGCGTGATATCGCGCGTGTAAAGACAATATTGCAGCAAAAGGCAGGTCAGTGATGGAAGCAGCTCAAAGCACAGCTCGTACGCTCCAGGGTCGCGTTGTCAGCGACAAAATGGACAAGACGATCACTGTATTAATTGAGAGGCGTGTAAAGCACCCCGTTTACGGTAAGTACATTACACGGTCGTCGAAGGTTCACGCTCACGACGAAGAGAACAAAGCCGGCATGGGAGACACCGTGTTGGTATCGGAGTCGCGTCCGCGGTCTAAAACCAAGTCATGGGCTTTGGTTGAAATTGTAGAGACAGCGACTGACATCGCTTGATTAAAGGGTTCAATGCGGCAATGTGCCGCGGTATGAGGTGGGGTAATGATTCAGACTGAATCGTATTTGGAAGTGGCAGACAACAGTGGTGCGCGTCGAGTGATGTGTATCAAGGTGTTGGGTGGCTCAAAGCGTCGTTACGCGCGTGTGGGTGACATCATCAAGGTGACTGTTAAAGAAGCGATCCCCCGCGGCAAGGTTAAAAAGGGTCAGGTGATGCGCGCAGTCGTTGTGCGGACACGAAAGGGCGTTCGTCGACCGGACGGATCGCTGATCAAGTTCGACGAAAACGCGGCGGTGTTGTTGAGCGCGTCTGATGCGCCAATTGGCACTCGTATTTTTGGCCCTGTAACTCGCGAGTTACGCGGCGAGAAGTTTATGAAGATCATCTCGCTGGCGCCAGAAGTCATCTGAGCGGCCGGGGTTTAGGAGAAAAGACAATGGCAAAAATTAAGCGCGACGACGAAGTGATCGTAATTGCGGGTCGCGACAAAGGTAAGCGAGGCACTGTACGCCAGGTATTGGATACAGGAAAACTGATCGTTTCCGGCGTCAACATGATCAAGAAGCACACCAAGCCGAACCCACAAGCGGGTGTCGCCGGTGGCATTATTGAGAAGGAAGCGGCAATTCAAATTTCCAACGTTGCTATTTACAACGCTGAGGCAGGTCGCGGCGATCGCGTCGGCTACAAAGTTGAAGACGGCAACAAAGTGCGAATTTACAAGTCAAGCGGCGACGCGATTGACGCGTAATCGAAGGCTCTCGAGGTAGCTTATAATGGCAACGCTTAAAATCAAATATCGAGAAGAGATAGCGCCCAAGCTCAAAGAAGAGCTCGGCCTGTCCAATGCGATGGAAGTTCCCCGCGTGACGAAGATCACCCTCAATATGGGTGTCGGCGAGGCGGTAGGAGATAAAAAAGTTCTCGAAAATGCGGTTTCTGATATGCAAAAGATTGCAGGTCAGAAGCCCGTGGTCACCAAGTCTCGTAAGTCGATCGCCGGATTTAAGATCCGTGACGGATGGCCCATTGGCTGTAAGGTGACGCTGCGAGATGAGCAAATGTATGAGTTTCTCGACCGATTTATTTCGATTGCGATCCCTCGAATCCGAGATTTCCGCGGTGTCAGTGGCAAGCAGTTCGATGGCCGAGGCAACTTCGCCATGGGTATCACTGAGCAGATTATTTTCCCCGAAATCGATTACGACCAAGTCGACAAGTTACGCGGCATGGACGTTGTTATTACGACTTCGGCTAAAAACGATGAGCAAGGGCGTGCTTTGTTAAGCGCCTTTAACTTCCCATTTAGAGGCTGAGGCAGAGTTATGGCTAAGAAATCGATGGTGGCCAGAGAAGACAAGCGAGCGCGGACTGTCGCGAAGTACGCGTCGAAGCGGTCCAAATTGAAAGAGATTATTGGTGATGTGAACGCGGATGACGACGCGCGCTGGGAAGCTCAGGTGGCGTTACAAAAGCTTCCGCGTAATGCGAATCCTGTGCGTCAGCGACGACGGTGCCAAATAACAGGACGGCCACACGGCGTTTACCGAAAGTTTGGTTTGTGCCGAAACAAGTTACGTGAAGCCGCAATGCGCGGTGATGTACCAGGCTTAGTTAAGTCAAGCTGGTAACGGAGACGAACGACTATGAGTATGCAAGATCCCATCAGTGACATGTTGACTCGCGTGCGCAATGCGCAAATGGCGGGGAAGAAGTTCGTCGACATGCCTGGATCAAAACTGAAAACCGCTGTTGCGCAAGTGCTCCAAGATGAAGGTTATATCGCTGGGTACAGTGTCGATGCAGGTGAGGGTAAGCCTCGGCTGAATATTGAGCTTAAGTACTACAACGGTAAGCCCGTCATCGCCGAAATCGAGCGTGTCAGTAAGCCATCGCTTCGTCGCTATGCGGGTAAGGGTGGAATGCCGAGCGTCAGAAACGGGCTTGGCGTCGCGATTGTCTCAACGTCCAAGGGCGTGATGACAGATCGAGCGGCCAAGGCGCAGGGCGTCGGTGGTGAAGTACTGTGTACAGTCTTTTAACGAGTAGCGGGAGAGTCGATTCATGTCACGTGTAGCGAATAACCCCGTCAGCCTCCCTAAGGGTGTTGAGGTCAGCGTTGCTGGCACCAGCGTTTCGGTCAAGGGTGGTAAAGGGAAAATGGAAATGACGTTGACCGATGGCATCGGTGTAGAGGTCAACGGCGACGTAGCGCAGATTATCTACGATTTTGATACTAACCGCGCTATGGCGGGTACAACGCGCGCTCTGCTCAACAACCTAGTAGTGGGCGTGAGTGACGGTTGGGAGAAGAAGTTAGTGCTCAATGGTGTGGGTTATCGTGCCAAGGCATCCGGTAATACGGTGAACTTGAGTCTCGGTCTGTCACACCCTGTTGACTACGATTTGCCTGAGGGCCTGTCTGCAGAGACGCCCACTCAGACTGAAATCGTGATTCGAGGAACAGACAAGCAGGCAGTTGGCCAGGCAGCCGCGGAAATCCGCAGCTTCCGTCCGCCAGAGCCATACAAGGGCAAGGGTATCCGATACGCCGACGAGTATGTCCGGCGCAAGGAAGCCAAGAAGAAGTAACGGGTAAAGCGATGAATGATAAGACTCAGGCGCGTTTGCGCCGCGCACGCAAGTCGCGTGTTCGTATGCGTACCGCAGGAGATGTGCGTCTCAGTGTGAACCGCACTCCGCGTCACATTTATGCGCAGATCATCAACGGCGACGGCGATCGTGTGTTGGCACAGGCCTCGACCTTGGACAAGGACCTTCGTTCAGGCGCTACCGGAAACATGGAAGCGGCAGCGGCTGTTGGTAAGTTGGTTGCAGAGCGCGCGAAGGCAGCGGGTGTTACGGAAGTGGCATTTGACCGTTCGGGCTATAAGTATCACGGGCGAGTGAAAGCGCTTGCTGACGCAGCGCGTGAAGGCGGATTGGAGTTTTAAGCAATGGCAAAGGATAAGAGACAAAGCGACCAACGCACTGAGGGCGATTTTCAGGAGAAGTTGGTGCAGGTAAACCGTGTTGCCAAGACTGTGAAAGGCGGCCGAATCATGAGCTTTACGGCGCTGACCGTTGTCGGTGACGGCAAAGGGCGTGTTGGTTTTGGTCGTGGCAAGGCGCGTGAAGTACCAGTCGCGATTCAGAAAGCGATGGAAGCGGCTCGCCGGAATATGATTTCGGTGGAGTTAGTCAACGGCACACTGCAGTACCCCGTTAAGGCGCGTCACGGTGCGTCAAAGGTGTACATGCAGCCTGCCTCTGAAGGTACAGGTGTTATTGCCGGTGGTGCGATGCGCTCGGTACTTGAAATTGCCGGCGTCCAGAACGTTTTGGCGAAGTGCTACGGCTCTACGAATCCCGCTAACGTGGTGCGCGCGACGTACAACGGTTTGCGCGACATGGTTTCACCAGAAGATGTTGCCGCCAAGCGCGGTAAGTCAGTTGAAGAAATCTTCAGCTAAAAGGAACTAGGTGATGAGCAAAGAAATGATCAAAGTGACCTTAGTGAAAAGTTTTAATGGTCGCCTTAAGAGCCACCAGGCCTGTGTACGCGGTTTGGGTCTTCGTCGCATCGGACATACGGTTGCAGTAGAAGACACCCCGTCAGTGCGTGGAATGATTAACAAGGTGAATTACCTGGTACGAATTGAGGAGCAGGCATAATGGGTGACGAACTCCGTTTAAATTCTCTGAGCCCTGCGCCGGGTGCCAAGCGTGATGCAAAGCGTGTCGGTCGTGGTATCGGTTCGGGCGTCGGTAAGACGGCGGGTCGTGGTCACAAGGGCCTCAAGGCGCGCTCAGGCGGTAAGGTCCGCGCTGGATTTGAGGGTGGCCAGATGCCGCTGCAAAAGCGTCTTCCTAAGTACGGTTTCACTTCTCGGATTAGCCGTACAACGGCGCAGGTTAGGTTGCATGAGTTAAATCGTGTCGACGGTGAGTCTGTTGATTTGGAGGCGCTGAAGACCGCCGACCTCGTCAGAGACGACGTTCTGCGCGCTCGCGTTTTCTTGTCGGGTACGATCGACAAGGCAGTGCACGTTAAAGGCTTAAAGGTGACCAAAGGGGCTCGCGAGGCGATTGAAGCCGCTGGCGGGAGCGTCGAGGCTTAATCATGGCGAACGGTATGCCATCAGCGAACAACACGGGCATGGGCGAACTGTTTCGCCGGCTGCGTTTTGTTTTAATTGCCCTTGTGATCTACCGGATCGGAACGCATATTCCGGTTCCCGGTATTGATCCGGCGCAGCTCTCTGCGTTGTTTGATCAAAACCAAGGGACAATTCTCGGGCTTGCCAACGTATTCTCGGGCGGCGCACTTGAGCGCATGAGTATTCTTGCGCTGGGAATTCTGCCCTATATTTCAGCGTCAATTATCATGCAGTTGATGACGGCAGTGACGCCAGAGCTAGACGCGATCAAGAAGGAAGGCGAGTCCGGGCGAAAGAAAATTAGTCAATGGACGCGTTACTTAACGGTGGCGCTGGCCTTGGTTCAGGGTACGGGTATGACCGTGGGTCTTGCGAACCAAGGGTTGACCTACGACGCAAGCATAGGCTTTTACGTCATCGCCATTACCTCCTTGGTGACCGGTGCCGTCTTTATGATGTGGCTGGGTGAGCAGATTACAGAAAAGGGTATCGGTAACGGTATTTCGTTACTGATCTTTGCCGGAATCGTTGCCGGACTCCCGCAGGCGATTGGTCAATCCTTAGAGCAAGCGCGTCAGGGAGAATTGAATATTCTCATCTTGTTGGGTGTGCTCGCGCTTGCGATCATCGTGATCGCGTTGGTTGTGTTCATTGAGCGCGGTCAGCGCCGCATCACGGTCAACTACGCCAAGCGTCAGCAGGGCCGTCAAATGTATCAGGCGCCAGCGTCGCACTTGCCACTTAAAGTGAATATGGCGGGCGTTATTCCTGCGATTTTTGCAAGTTCCATATTGCTCTTCCCAGCCTCGGTCGCTCAATGGTTCGGCAGCTCTGACAATTCCGATTGGTTGCAAGATCTGGCGGTCGCTATTGGTCCGGGTCAGCCACTGAATATCATGCTGTTCACAGGCTTTATCGTCTTTTTCTGCTTCTTTTATACGGCGTTAATGTTTAACCCCAGCGAAGTGGCGGACAATCTTAAGCGCTCAGGCGCGTTTGTACCCGGCATTCGTCCAGGCCAGCAGACAGCAAACTACATCGACGGTGTGCTCACGCGCCTCACTATTTTCGGATCTGCCTATATTGCGCTGGTCTGTCTATTACCCCAGTTCTTAGTTGTGATGTTTAACGTCCCATTTTATCTGGGTGGAACATCAATGCTGATTGTTGTGGTGGTGGTCATGGATTTCATGGCGCAAGTGCAGAGCCACTTAATGTCTCACCAGTACGACGGTGTGATGAAGAAAGCAAACCTAAGCAGCATCGGCACAGCCGGCCGACTGCGCTAGGTCTTGGGAGAGAGAAATGAAAGTTCGAGCTTCGGTAAAGAAAATTTGTCGCAACTGTAAAGTCGTCCGTCGCAACCGCGTGGTCCGTGTGATCTGTTCCAGCGACCCACGTCACAAGCAGCGTCAGGGCTAATTTCGAAGTGAAAATTCGGGCTTCGATGTAATCGGGGCCAAAAGATGCGGTGTAAAGCCGCTCAATAATGGAGATTGGTAATGGCACGTATTGCCGGTGTAAACATCCCTGATAACAAACATGCAGTGATCTCACTGACGTACATATTTGGTGTCGGTCGCACGCAAGCGAAGCGTCTGTGTGCAGAAACAAATATTCCAGAGAGCACCAAGATTGGTGAACTTTCTGAGGCAGAGCTCGATCAGTTGCGCGGGCTGGTGTCCGACATGAACGTCGAGGGTGATCTGCGACGTGAGGTGTCAATGAACATTAAGCGATTGCTTGACCTCGGGTGCAACCGCGGTCTGCGTCACCGAAAGAGCTTGCCTCTGCGAGGGCAGCGAACGAAGACGAACGCGCGGACACGAAAGGGTCCTCGAAAGCCGATTCGTCGGTAATTAGTGGAGTGGTCCAACCACTCCTCTCACGTGTAGCTACATCCTAATTTGTAGCGTTGATATAGAGACAGGAAGAGAAATGGCAAAGCAAGCCAAGAAAACAACAAAACGGAAGATTACTAAGCAGGTGGTCGATGGCGTGGCGCATGTTCACGCGTCATTTAACAACACCATCGTGACTATTACTGACCGCCAGGGTAATACCCTGAGCTGGGCGACGGCAGGGGGCTCTGGCTTCCGAGGCTCTCGCAAGTCGACGCCTTTTGCTGCGCAGGTAGCTGCTGAACGCGCGGGAGAGGCGGCCAAAGAATACGGTCTTAAGAACCTCGACGTTCAAGTGAAGGGCCCAGGGCCCGGCCGTGAGTCAGCGGTTCGTGCACTGAACGGCTGTGGTTACAAGATTACCAACATTACTGACGTGACACCGATCCCACATAACGGTTGTCGCCCACCAAAGAAGCGTCGCGTTTAATAACGCCGTCTGAGGAAGAGATAAATGGCTCGATATATTGGACCTAAATGTAAGCTTTCGCGTCGCGAAGGCACCGATCTTCAACTCAAGAGTGGCGTTCGTGCACTCGAGAGTAAATGCAAAGCGGAAACGGCACCCGGCCAGCACGGTGCGCGGCGTGGTCGCTTGTCAGATTACGGCGTTCAGTTGCGTGAGAAGCAGAAGGTGCGTCGTATATACGGTGTGTTAGAGAAGCAGTTCCGTAATTATTACAAAGAGGCGGCACGCCTTAAGGGCGCGACGGGCGAAAACCTGCTGCAGCTGTTAGAGAGCCGTTTGGACAACGTCGTCTATCGTATGGGCTTTGGCTCGACGCGCTCAGAAGCACGTCAGCTTGTCTCCCACAAAGGGATTCTGATTAACGGCCGCGTCGTCAATATTCCGTCGTATCAGGTCGCACCGGGTGATGTTGTATCGGTTCGTGAGAAGGCGAAGAAGCAGCTTCGGATTCAGTCGGCCATGGGGCTTGCAGAGCAGCGTCCAGATCCAGTGTGGATTGAGCTGAACACCGAGAAGCTTGAGGGAACGTTTAAGACGAAGCCTGAACGTCAAGATCTTCCAAGCGAAATTAATGAGAACCTGATTGTCGAACTGTACTCCAAGTAAGGTATCAGTGCGTATAGCGGTTAAACCGAATTCTTGAACGGGAAACATTATGCAAAATTCAGTTAACGAGTTTCTTACTCCACGGGTCATTAAGGTAGACGAGAAATCCACTACCCGCGCGCTCGTGACACTTGAGCCACTTGAGCGTGGTTTTGGGCACACATTGGGTAACGCCTTGCGGCGCATCCTGTTGTCCTCAATGCCGGGTTGTGCCGTCACTGAGGTCGAGATCGATGGTGTGTTGCACGAATATTCTACAATCGAAGGCGTTCAAGAGGATGTCATTGAGATTTTGCTCAATCTGAAGGGCGTTTCGCTCGTCATGAATGGTAAAGACGAAGCGGAGCTGACGCTGAGTGCGTCGGGTGCGGGCGTCGTCACTGCTGGTGATATCCAGACGGACCATGACATTGAGATCTGCAACCCCGAGCACGTCATTTGTACGATGACGGGCGACCATCCCCTGATGATCCGCGTTGTGGCGTTGCGTGGTCGTGGATACTCACCCGCTGACTCACGAATGGACAGCGATGACGAGACGCGATCGATTGGGCGTTTGCAGTTAGACGCGTCATTTTCACCGGTTCGTCGAGTGAGCTATGTCGTTGATTCTGCGCGGGTTGAGCAGCGCACTGACCTCGATAAGCTTGTTATTGATCTGGAGACGAACGGAACGATCGATCCTGAAGAAGCGATTCGTCGTGCTGCAACGATCTTGCAACAGCAGTTGGCGGTGTTCGTTGACCTGGAAGGTCAGACGCAGGCGGCAGCAGCCGAAGCGGCTGACGAAGTCGACCCGATTTTATTGCGTCCAGTTGATGATCTTGAGCTGACAGTGCGGTCTGCAAACTGCCTGAAAGCGGAGAACATCTACTACATCGGCGACTTGGTTCAGCGCACGGAAGTCGAACTACTGAAGACACCTAACTTGGGCAAGAAGTCGTTGACTGAGATCAAAGACGTGCTTGCTTCACGTGGCTTGTCATTGGGTATGCGCCTTGAGAATTGGCCGCCAGCGAGCTTAAAAGACGACGAGCGTCTTCTAAGCGTTTAATAATTTTAGTCTATTACAGATGACTTAGTACTCGCCTCAGGGTGAGTCAGACAGTAAAAGGGAATCGTCATGCGCCATCGTCATAGTGGTCGACAACTTAACCGGAATAGCTCGCACAGAAAGGCGATGTTCCGAAACATGACAGTGTCATTGGTCGAGCACGAGCTCATCAAAACCACTGTTGCCAAGGCAAAAGAACTGCGTGGGTATGCTGAGCCGCTGATTACGCTGGCAAAAAGCGACAGTGTGGCGAATCGACGGTTGGCTTTCGACCGCACGCGTTCAAAGGCTGCCGTGGGTAAGCTGTTTTCGGAGCTGGGACCAAGGTATCAAGAGCGACCAGGAGGCTACATTCGGATCCTCAAGTGCGGTTACCGCACAGGTGACAAGGCGCCAATGGCGTATGTAGAGCTTGTTGATCGCCCAGCGCCTGAGGTTCACGACGACATTGATGCGCTTGACGGCGAATAAGCGTTCAAGTCTACGTCAATGAAAAGCCGCGATTAATCGCGGTTTTTTTTTTGATTACTCGAAAAGGGAAGCAAACTCTTGTGAGCCCTGAGTATTGCGCAAGACACGGATAGCGCGTTTCTCAAGGGCTTGGACCAGCGTGAACTCATTGGTGAGTGCACCAATGAGTGTCGCTCGGTCGGTTGACCATTCGCTCATCACAGTGCGTTCATCGTCTGGCCAAGTCACTCTCAAGATATTATTGATAATCCGCAGGTCATAAACCTGACTGTTGTCCAGCGTTAAGCGAACGGTCATGTCCACATCGTCAGCTTTTTCGGCGACTAGGCGACTTCGTAGTCGAGCTAAGAGTGCCGCATCGCCTAATTTTGTCAGAGACACTGAAATCGGCCCGCGAAGCATAAGATCAAAGTCGATGTTGCCGCTTTCCTCGGCCACCAGACCCAATAAGTAGTTGCGCTGATTCGTGCTGGTTGTGACTTGCGCGAACCGTATGGATGCTTGCTGCCTAACCTGACGCGCCTCAGTGTCATCCGGATTTGTGAGTAGTAAGTACGTCGCTAAACGCGCCGCCCACTGCGGGTCAGAAGTGACGTTGGTCGTTGCGAGCTCGATTACCGTATCCCTTCCTCCAAGTGCGGGAACGAGACGCGCGGCCTCGTCATAGGCGTTGTGGGACAGGTAGTCCATCCAGTCATCGATGAACCCTGATCGTTTCACAAATCGCTGCTGCATCATCCACTCCCAACGATGGTAATAAGGCTGCAGTTGGGGGTGTTTGGCCACCGCCGGGGGAAGCTCAATTGTATTCAGCAGATCGTCAACTGACCGATTAGACAGGTAGAACCGGTCGACTTGGTCGATCAGGAACTGAATTGTGTCGCGCGTCAGTACCATAAGCTCGCGTATGTCCGCCTGTTGGTCGAGGATACGGCTGTGACCCGGAATGATGGCCTGGGGATTAAGATCTATCGCCTTCTGAACCGATGCCATCATCTTGTTCGGATCGCGCCCCATTTCAAAGCGCGCGGTCTCCACCGCTGGAAAAACGCCATGAGGTGGTGCGTCGCCAACAAATAAAACTTCATCATCGGGCAGCCAGACCCATAGATGCTCGGCAACATCGCCCTCCGCAGGGAATATGTCCAAGGCCACGCCGTCGATTGTCAGCGACATTGCCTCTGATACTTCAATCGTGGGAGGGTAGCTCAGCGCGTCATTTGCCTCGAGCCTTGGACTGGGCCCGATGCCGTTGCCCACCGTACCGTCGAGTCCCTCGGCCAGGGGGATGCCCATTTGCATAAATGCGCGTCTGAATGTCGCCTTCTGGGTTACGTTCTCACTCATTGCCACGGTAGCTTGCCAATCCGTTGGACCATAGACAGGAATATCACTGTCCTGCTTACTCATAATCGACTGTATTCCCCCGTAGTGATCCATGTGCAAATGTGTGTAGATGACAGCAATGATTGGTTTTGTGGTGTGCTCCCTCAACAGTGCGACCGCATTCGCTGTGGGTGCTGGGAACCAACCCGCGTCGACGACGATAATGCCCGTGTCTCCCTCGATAAAGCCAAAGTTGGAGTAGCCCATGAACTCAGCACCGAAGACCCGCGTGCCGAGCTTCTGGAGCCCTGGCGCCAGCGTTTGCTGATGTGCGAGAACCTCAGGGTGGGCTCGTTGATCGGACGGGGCAGTAATCGGTTGAGCACTCGCTCCCTGATAAGCCGCCAGTAATGCGAGCAGTGCGAAGACCTTTTTCATGCTGAGACCTTTTTGTTTTTGTTTTGGTCGTGAGGGTGTTGTGCCCCAACGCCTACCGACTGACGTGTTTGGGGGCTCCTTGTTGAGCTTATCTTGCCAGTTACGAATTTTCATCCATTGTTACTAGTCCCATAAATGACCGCTTTTCAGGGGTTGTCAATTACTCGAAACTCCACTAGCTTAAAGGTAATAACCCGTTTTTATGCGTGTTATGAATAAATCTAATAAAACAGCCGTTAAAAGGCTCTAAACGCCCTAAATAATGATTAAAGGAGAGCGTATGAAGTTCCACGCCAATAAGCTCGCAGTCGCCGTCGCTGGCTGTGCACTGTCACTTTCTGGTTTCAGCCAAGCGCAGCAACTTGAAGAAGTGGTTGTAACCGCGGCAAAGGTCGAGGCCTCGATTCAAGATACCCCTATTGCAGTAACCGCATTTTCTCAACAAGCGCTCGATTCACAGCTCATTAACGATGCTTCTGCACTGCAGTTCTCGGTTCCCAACTTGAACCAGACAAAAGGAAACTTCACGGCGGGCGATATTCGAATCCGCGGTATTGGATCCGGTGCTGTGGGAACATTTGGTGACTCCGGAGTCGGCATCCACGTCAACGGCATCTATCAGGTTTCAACCCGAATTTTCGAGACACAGTTTTTAGACATGGAGCGTGTGGAAGTGCTGCGTGGGCCGCAGGGTACGCTCTACGGTCGTAACACCACTGGTGGTGTTATGAACCTCATTACGGCAAAAGCCGACCCTACCGAGTTTAGCGCAAGCGTAGACGCCACCATTGGCAACTACGGAGCGACACAAGGCCGATTCCACATCAACACACCGTTGAGTGACACCTTGGCGTTGCGAGTTGCGGGTATGTCGCTGGAGCGCGATGGTTTCACGACCAACGAGTTTACAGGCAATGACGTCGATGACCGCAGTCTATGGTCAGGCCGTCTCTCGCTGACGTGGGATGCAGGCGAAGACACGCAAGTGAACTTTATGTACAGCAGCTTTGAAGAAGACGACTCGCGCATGCGTTCGCAAAAGCAGGCCTGTAACACGGATCCAGCGGCCATCTTAGGATGTCTCCCTGGAAATCCGACTTACGGGGTTGCCAACCAAGGTGGTATTGGTGATTCACTGATGAACTCGATTAGCGGCATTAGTGATGGCTCACAACTGTTCCTAGGTCTGGCTGCGGCGCAATTGGGTATTAACCCCGGCAACGCCGCATTGCTGGGTAACACAGCATTGTTTGGCACCGGCTCCGCAGTATTTCAAGCGCCATTCTTGACGGATAACAACCCTGACGATCGTCGCACAGTGAACATGGATTTCGAACCGACCTACTTCTCGGAAGAGGAAATGTTCCAACTGCAGATCACACACGATGCAGGCGATCTGACGTACAGCTGGTCTACCGGTTACACCGAAACGGCGTACTCTTCGACCGAAGACTACGAGAAGGGTGTGACGACAGGTGATTGGCAGCCTGGATTAGATGCTCTAGTCGATCTTGGTAATGCACAAGCCCTGAGTCTCGCGCAGTACGCGGCGTATCAAGGTGCGGCAGCAGGATCCGGTGGCGCTTTGCCTGCTATTCCAGACAGTCTTTTGCCATTCATGGTGGATTATGCGGGACCAGGAAGCGCTATTTGGGCCGGCAACAGTGCTCTGTTGGGTGGCTATGGTTCGGGAATACCATTGCTCATGCCTGATGGCACCCTGGTTCAAACAGGAAAGCAATTCGGTGCTGACGAGTCCTACTCCAACAACGAGGGTTGGTCACACGAGTTTAGGGTTCAGTCAAACTATGACGGTAACCTGAACTTCATGGTCGGCGCATTCAATTTGGACTACGAAGGCCGTAACCACTACGTGGTGAGAAATGCAGGCCTTGCATTGCCAGGTCAGATACTGCCCATTAACAGTGCCGTATTCCCGGCACCGTTTGGTGCGGCAAACCCACATGATGAGGTAAATCCTCACATGCAGGGTTACGAGAACGATACACGATTGTACGAACTCGACGCCCAGGCCATCTTTGGTGAACTCTACTATGACGTTTCTCCTGACCTACGGTTAACCTTGGGTG
>Ga0206126_10000074_pt1 | contig 128165 bp, 108 predicted proteins | sample Helgoland_Spring_5_FD_148621 | JGI IMG/M metagenome (GOLD analysis project Ga0206126, IMG submission 148621) | Pelagic subsurface seawater microbial communities from Kabeltonne, Helgoland, North Sea - Helgoland_Spring_Bloom_20160412_1 | ecosystem: Environmental > Aquatic > Marine > Epipelagic...
AAGCCACTTTCTTATGGACTGAAAGGCGATTTTGATTTTAAAGGAAAAATTGTTGAAAATAATATAAGTGGACTTTCTATAGAAATTGACGGATTTGAAATGACCTCTAGATTGATAGGAGAATTCAATGCTTACAATCTTTTGGTTGTTTTTGCAGTAGCTAAATCTCTTGGTGAAGAAGCTCTTACTGTTCTGACAATTATAAGTAATCTAAAAGCGCCAGATGGGAGATTTGAGTACATCGTTTCTCCCAGCAATGTTACTGCAGTAATTGACTATGCTCATACTCCAGATGCTCTTGAAAATGTTTTGAAGACATTGGTTAGTCTAAAAAGCGATAAAGAAAAGATATTCACTGTATTTGGATGTGGAGGAGACAGAGACAAGGGCAAGCGTCCATTAATGGGTGAAATTTCATCTGTTTATAGCGACAGGGTGATAGTTACTTCTGATAATCCTAGAAGCGAAAAGCCAAGTGAAATTATTAAGGAAATTGTATCTGGAATTCCAAAGTCTAAATCCTCTAAAGTATTAACTGTTCAAGATAGAAGACAAGCAATTAAAGTTGCTTGTGAATTAGCAGAAAGTGGAGATGTGATTTTAATTGCCGGAAAAGGCCATGAGAAGTATCAAATCATCAGAGATGAGAAATTACATTTTGATGATTTAGAAACTACTATAGAAATTTTCAAACAAATACAACAATAATGCTTTATCATTTTTTTAATTATATAAATCAAAATTTTGACTTTCCTGGTTCAGGATTATTCGAATTTATCTCATTTAGAGCCGGGATGGCTGTAATTACTTCACTTGTTATCACCCTTGTTTTTGGAGGAAGACTAATTAAATTCTTACAGAGAAAACAAGTTGGGGAGTCTATTAGAGATTTGGGTTTAGAAGGACAAATGGTGAAGGCAGGAACACCTACAATGGGTGGAGTTATCATTTTAGCTGGTATCATAGTACCAACCATGCTTTTCGCCAAGTTAGATAACATTTACATTCAATTAATGCTTGTTGCAACTGTTTGGCTGGGATTGATTGGTTTTCTAGACGATTACATTAAAGTATTCAAAAAAAATAAAAAAGGATTAGCTGGAAAGTTTAAAGTAATTGGACAAATTGGAGTTGGAATAATTGTAGGAGCTTCTATGTATTGGAGCGATTCTGTGACAATTAAATCCAAAACTTATTACAACACAGAAATTCTAGCCGAGCAGCAAGAGAGTTCGCAAGAAACTAAAAGTTATTTCTGGGAAGAGACAAAATCACTTAAAACTACAATTCCATTTGTTAAAAATAATGAGTTTGATTATTCGTGGCTAATTAGCTGGATAAGCCCTGAGTTGTCCAAATATTCGTGGCTAGTATTTATCCCTATTATCGTAATTATTGTTATTTCAGTATCCAATGGCGCTAATTTAACTGATGGACTGGATGGTCTTGCAACTGGAACTAGTGCAATTATTGGTATAACATTAGCCATCTTTGCTTACCTCTCAGGTAATTTAGTTTTTTCTGATTATTTAAATATTCTCTATATCCCAAATTCATCTGAGCTTGTGATTTTTATTAGCTCATTTGTTGGAGCATGCATCGGGTTTTTGTGGTACAATTCATTTCCTGCAAAAGTTTTCATGGGCGATACAGGAAGTTTGGCTTTGGGTGGTATAATTGCCGTTTTCGCTATAGCCATTAGGAAAGAATTATTAATTCCAGTTTTCTGCGGAGTTTTTCTTATAGAAAATTTAAGTGTTGTTCTCCAAGTTTCTTATTTCAAATACACCAAAAGAAAATTTGGAGAGGGTAGAAGAATCTTTTTAATGTCTCCAATTCACCATCATTACCAAAAGAAAGGAATTCACGAGGCAAAAATAGTCTCAAGGTTTTGGATTCTTGGTATTCTACTGGCAGTTCTTTCCATTGTAACTCTAAAACTTAGATGATAAAAAACTTTCAAAATATTGTGGTTTTAGGTGCTGGAAAAAGTGGTATTGGCGCAGCTGTACTGGCTAAGAAAAATAATTTAAATGTTCTGCTCTGTGACGATTCAAATATATCCAAGGAATCTACCAATACTTTAAGAGAATTTGGAGTTGAATATTACCAAGTGGATTATATGCCATTTATTTCCTCTGTTCAAGATGTTTTAGTTGTTAGCCCTGGAATCGATAATGACCATCAATTAGTAAAATATTTTATAAAAAGTTCCAAACCCATTATAAGTGAAATTGAATTTGCAAGCTATTTCTGCAATGCAAAAAAAATATGTATTACTGGAACTAATGGAAAGACCACTACCACTTTAATGGTTACTTACCTTTTAGAGAATGCAGGATACAATGTAAAAGCGGTTGGGAATATTGGTCAAAGTTATGCCATGTCAGTAGCTTTAGATAATGTGGACTACTATGTTATTGAACTTAGTAGTTTCCAATTAGATAGAATGTACGATTTCAAATCTGACATTTCAATAATTCTAAATATTTCCCCAGATCATTTGGATAGATACCAACAAGATTTCACAAAATATTCGAAAAGTAAATTTAGGATTTGTCAAAACATGTCCAAAAGTGATTGTCTAATTTATAACCACGACGATAAAGTAATATCAGAATGGATAATGTCTCAAGATGAAGTCTCTTACGAATTAGCTCCAGTTTCCATAAATGAGAAGTTACTCAAAGGATCTTGGTTAGAAAAAGAACAAATAAAAATCAGTATAAACAATAAAAAACAAACAATTATGTCCATTCATCAATTGGCCCAACAAGGCAAGCACAATTTATTTAATTCTATGGCTGCGGGAGTTGCAGCAAGAGTATTAGATATTAGAAAAGAAATTATCCGAGACAGTCTAGCGGATTTTCAAAATGTAGAACATAGATTGGAGGATGTTGCCAAAATCCATGGAATTAATTTTATAAATGATTCAAAGGCGACAAATGTCAATTCAACATGGTATGCTTTAGAAAGCATGCAGCAACCAACTATTTGGATTGTTGGAGGAATAGATAAAGGAAATGATTACTCGATATTAGAGGGACTTGTAAAACAAAAAGTTTTAGGAATTGTTTGCTTAGGAAAAGATAATTCTAAGATTAAAGAGGCTTTTGGTTCCATAGTGGATTCTTTTTATGAAGCTGAATCAGCGGATCAAGCAGTACAAATTAGTTATAGAATTGCTAAAAAAGGATTTAATGTATTGCTATCTCCTGCTTGTTCTAGTTTCGATTTATTTAAGAATTATGAAGATAGAGGGCATCAATTTAAAAATGCTGTAAGAACATTATAATTTTTGTAGATGAATATACTTAAGCAAAAATCTATAAGAAAACAGCTCCTTAATAAAAGAAAAGAATCTTTGAATTCCTTCTCTTCTATAGAGCACAGGCTTGAATTTTTTTCAGATAAGCTAGAGAAAATATGGATCAACGATTCCAAATCTACAGACACTGGAGCTACAGCATATTCTTTGTCAAAAATACAAGGGCCAATTATTTGGATAGTAGGTCAAAACCAATCACCAAGAGATTTGGACATTCTTGAGGATTTAGTTTTGTCGAAAGTAACAGAAATAATCTATTATGGAAAACATGAAACCAATATAAAATATCTGTTTGGCTCTAAAATTAAATACTCTCAATTGTCAACCATTAAGGATTCGGTGAATATGGCTTTAAATAATTCTACTAAAAATATAAATGTTCTTTTCTCTCCAGCTTGCTCAAGTTATATCACTCATCAAAACTACCAGTTAAGAGGAGATTATTTTAAAAATTTAATTCACAGTATAGATTAATGCAACAGCTAATTGAGAAATACTTAAAGGGGGATAAAGTAATTTGGACAATTATAATATTACTTTCATTGTATTCAATAGTTATGGCTTACAGCTCAAGTTCTAATTTAGCATTTAGAATTTCAGGTGGAAATGTTGCTCCTTACGTTATCAAGCATACTTTAATTATAATAATCGGAATTATTCTGATTATTTATTTGCAGTTTTTTCCATACAAGTATTTTTCACGATTATCCCAGATAGGAATTTTTGTTTCTATTGTTTTATTATTTGTTACACTCTTATTTGGGGTCAGTAAAGGAAATGCTTCAAGATGGATAATGGGTTTTCAACCTTCAGATTTTGCGAAATTAGTTTTGATCATCTATGTCTCGCGTATGCTTACCAATAAGAAGGAAGACATTAAGGATTTTAAAAAAGGTTTAATACCTATTTTATGGCCTGTAGCTCTAATTTGTGGCTTAATTCTCCCCGCAGATTTTTCTACTGCAGCGATGTTATTTACCGTTTGTTTTACAATGATGTTTATAGGAGGTGCTAAAATAAAGCATTTAGGATCTATTATAGGAACTGCTTTTCTAGGTTTTGCTTTTTTAATTCTTGTCAATATTGCAGTTCCTGGTTTTTTACCTAGAGTGGATACTTGGGAAAAAAGAATGATGAGCTTTGGAAGTGGTGAGAAACAAGAAAATTACCAAGCAGAAATGGCAAAACGAGCAGTCGCAAATGGATTTTTATTTGGAAAAGGTCCGGGGAAAGGGCATGTTAAAAATGATTTATATTCTGCTCAATCAGATTTTATTTATGCTTCTTCTATTGAAGAATTTGGCTCGATAATCGGAGGAATAGGATTGGTTATTTTATATATGATTTTATTTTTCAGAGCGATTAGAATTATGAACAAAGTGGATAGTAAATTTGCTTCTTTTATTGTATTTGGATTAAGTTTTATGCTAATCTTCCAATCTTTTATAAATATGGGGGTTGGTGTAAATTTATTTCCTGTCACCGGTCAACCTTTGCCTTTAATTAGTATGGGTGGAACTTCTATATTATTTACCTGTATTTCTTTGGGGATAATTTTAAATGTTAGTACAACAGTATATAAAGATTCTGAAAATGTCTAGCTATAAAATAATCATTAGTGGTGGTGGAACTGGAGGGCATATTTACCCAGCTATTGCAATTGCAAAGAAAATATTAGAAATAAGTAAAGATTCGGAAATACTATTTGTTGGAGCAAAAGGGAGAATGGAAATGGAAAAAGTTCCAGAAGAGGGGTTTGAAATTGTTGGGCTAAATGTTGTGGGTATCCAAAGATCTATGTCTATAAATGCAATTCTTAAAAACCTAAAGTTTCCTTTTCTACTTTTAAAAAGTTTCAATCATGCAAGAAAAATAATTAAGGATTTTCAACCAAATATTGTGGTTGGTGTTGGTGGTTATGCAAGTGGACCAACTCTAAGAATGGCACACAGTTTAAAAATTCCTACATTAATTCAAGAGCAGAATTCTTATGCCGGTCTAACCAATAAGTGGCTGAGTAAAAAAACCAAAAAAATTTGTGTTGCATATGAAAATATGAATCAATTTTTTGAGACAAATAAATTGGTTTTAACTGGCAATCCAGTAAGAAAAGATATTGAAAATTTAGACGCTAAGTTGTTGGATGCTAAAACCTATTTTAATGTTTCTAAGAATGAAAAAGTGATTTTAGTTTTAGGAGGAAGTTTAGGAGCAAAATCTATCAATGAAGGAATCTTAAATTCTATTAATACAATCAAAGATCAACCAATTAAATTACTGTGGCAAGTTGGCAAAAGATATTTTGACTCTATTGAAAATCAATTAAACCAAATTAATATTCCCAATGTAATAGCTTTAGCATTTATTAAAAGAATGGATTTAGCTTATTCTCTTGCGGATCTAGTTATCTCTAGAGCGGGTGCATTGTCTATTAGTGAACTTACTTTAGCAGGTAAGCCAAGTATTTTGGTTCCATCCCCCAACGTTTCAGAAGATCATCAGACTAAAAATGCAATGTCTTTGGTTAATAAATCTGCTGCTATTCTTGTTGAGGATAAAGACACCGATTCCCTTTTAAGAACCGCCTTGGATTTACTTAAGCAAGAAAATCAGTTGAACACCATTTCTAAAAATGCAAAAAAAATGGGAAAGCCTAATGCTAGTGAAGATATTGTCAATGAAATATTTAAACTTATTTCTTAATGAATTTAGATAATTTTAAATCCATATATTTTATTGGAATTGGTGGGATAGGTATGAGCGCATTGGCTCATTATTTTGTAAATCAAGGGGCTAAGGTAAGTGGTTATGATAGAAGCAAAACAGAATTAACTAAAGAGTTAGAAAAAGTTGGCGTTCAAATATCTTACGATGAAAATATAGATTCTTTAAAAGATCTTCAAAATATCCAATTGGTAATTTTCACGCCTGCAATAGATTCAAAAAATATATATTTCGAATATTTTAAAAAATCCCAGGTTCCTTTATTAAAAAGATCTCAAATACTTGGTGAAATTACAAAACCACTAGATACAATTGCAGTTGCAGGAACTCATGGCAAAACAACAACTAGTTCTATTATTGCTCATATTTTAACATCAGATAATAAAGATGGGCTTTGTTTTATAGGTGGAATTACTTCAAATTACAAGTCTAATTTTTTAATAGGAAAGGGAAATTTTTCAGTAGTAGAGGCGGATGAATACGACCGTTCATTTATGAACCTATTTCCAGATACAATTGTATTGACATCTATGGATGCTGATCATTTGGATATTTATGAAAATAAAGATTTTTTGGTAGAAGCATTTAAGGATTTCACCAATTTATTAAGCGATAAAAAAAAGTTGATTGTAGAAGAAAACATCAGTCATTTCTTCAAAGAAAATTTGTCCTATGGTTTTAAAAAAGACAATGATTTACAAATTATAAATGTTCAAATTAAAGAAGGCTTGTATTTGTTTGACATTGTCTTTAACAATCAAACTTACGAGAACTTCGTATTTAAAATGCCTGGAAGTTATAATTTATTAAATGCTGCAGGTTCTATTTTAGCATGTTTAATTAATGGAATAACTGTTGATAGTATAAAAAATGGACTCCAAAGCTACTCTGGAGTTAAAAGAAGATTTGATGTTCAGCTAAGCCTTCCGAAACTTATCTATATTGATGATTATGCACACCATCCTAAAGAGATTGATTCTCTATTAAGTGCTGTAAAGTCTTTTTATCCACAAAAATTTGTCGTTGGGGTGTTTCAACCACATTTGTTTTCCAGAACTAGAGATTTCATGGATTATTTTGCAGAAAGTTTATCCGGATTTGATCAAATTTTTTTATTGCCTATTTATCCTGCAAGAGAAGCTCCTATTGAGGGTATAGATTCTTCGGTTTTAATACAAAAAATTAAAAATAACAATAAGAGAATAATTAATTCAGTAAGTGAACTTTTCAATTTCATTAACCGAGACTTAGATATGGTTTTACTTACAATAGGAGCTGGTGATATCGATCAATGGCCAAAACAAATAAAAAAAATTGCTTTGAATGCTTAAGAAAATAGGTAAAATATTTTTTTGGATTTCTATTCTCTCAGGATGGATTGTGTTATCTGGATTTGTTTCCAGTTTTTACCAAGATATAAAACTTAAGAAAGTGCAAATTAATTTCATAGAGGACAATCTTCACGAATTTATTACAAAGTCTGAAGTGAATTCCATGTTGTCTTTAATGGGGATTGTCGAAAAAGTTACCTTAAAGCACGAAATTGATTTTTCTCACATTGAAACAAAACTTTTAAATCATTCTGCAATTAATAGTGCTGAAGTTTATTTTAATAACAATGGAAATCTTGAAGTAAATATTAAAAAAAGAACCCCAATTGCTAGGTTTGTAAGCCCTGTCTATGAAAAGAATTTTTATATAGATGATAATGGATTTCTTATGCCACTTTGTAGCACTTATGTTTCTAGAGTCCCCATTTTTTCAGGTAAAATAAATATTCCTGAAAGATTAAACTTGTATGTTTTAGATAGCCTTCATAAGTCCCCAGATTTTCAAAAAATTTATAAAATGAGTAAATTAATTAACAATGACTCGTTCTTAAAATCTCAAATTGTTCAAATCTACATCAACAATAATGGCTACTTTGAATTTATTCCAAGAATAGGTAACCAAAGAATTTTGTTTGGATCAACAGAGAATATGGAGAAGAAATTTAAAAAAATTAAACTTTTTTATAAAAATGGCCCACAGCCAAAAGACTTAAATAAGTACGATACACTTAATGTATTATATGAAAATCAAATAATCTGCTCAAAAAGAAACTAAAATGGATGCACCAGAAATAATTGTAGGACTAGATATTGGAACCACTAAAATTGCTTGTTTGGTTGGTAGAAAAACGGATCATGGGAAAATTGAAATATTGGGTATTGGTAAAGCGCCCAGCTTAGGAGTTACTAGAGGAGTAGTTTCTAATATTGAAAAGACTGTTCAGTCAATTAGAGCTGCTGTTGAAGAAGCAGAATCTAAATCTGGAATTGAAATAAAAGTGGTAAATGTTGGAATTGCTGGTCAACATATTAAGAGTCTTCAGCACAGAGGAATGATTACTAGAGATTCTATTGAAGAAGAAATTTCTCAAAAAGATGTAGATGAGTTAATTGAAGACATGTATAAATTAGTGATGATGCCAGGGGAGGAAATTATTCATGTTCTGCCCCAGGAATACATTGTCGATAGACAGCCCGGAATAAAAGATCCTATTGGTATGTCGGGAGTTCAATTAGAGGCAAATTTTCATATTATCACCGGTCAAATGGCAGCTGCCAAAAATATATTTAAGTGTGTTAGTAAAGCTGGTCTCGAAGTAGCAGAATTAGTTCTTGAGCCACTTGCATCTTCTTCGGCCGTGATTAGTAATGAAGAAAAAGAAGCTGGTGTAGCTTTAGTAGATATTGGTGGAGGAACTACTGATATTGCCATCTTCCACGATGGAATTATTAGACATACTGCAGTAATTCCTTTTGGGGGAAATGTAATTACAGAAGATATTAAAGAAGGTTGTACAATTATGCACAGGCAAGCAGAACTTTTAAAAACCAAGTTTGGAGCTGCAGTTACTCAAACCAATCAAGACAACGAAGTAGTTTGTATCCCAGGATTGAGAGGAAGAGACCCCAAAGAGATATCAGTCATGAATTTAGCAAATATTATCAATGCTAGAATGTCAGAAATATTAGAACATATTTATTATGAAATTAAAAATTCTGGATTTGAGAAAAAATTAATTGGTGGTATTGTTGTAACAGGTGGAGGATCCCAACTTAAGCATATGAACCAACTGATAGAATTTACTACTGGAATGGATTCTAGAGTTGGTTATCCAAATGAGCACTTAAGCTCCAATACCAATATTAACGTCACTTCCCCATTATTCGCAACAGGTGTTGGGTTAGTAGCCAAAGGATTTGAGAAATTTGAATTATTAAAGTCAAGAAACGAAAAAATAAATACAAGAATGCATTCCCAAAAAAATAAGGGAAGCTTTTTTGAAAAGATTAAAACATTTTTTGACGAAAAAGTAGATTAACAATTAAAAATAAAATCATGATGAAATTTGATTTACCTAAAGAACAATCTTCCATTATCAAAGTAATTGGTGTTGGTGGTGGTGGAAGTAATGCTGTAAACCATATGTACCGCCTAGGAATAAAAGGGGTAGACTTTGTAGTTTGTAATACGGACCATCAAGCATTAGACACAAGCCCTGTACCTACTAAAATTCCCTTAGGACAAAGCTTAACAGAAGGAAGAGGAGCTGGTTCTATCCCAGATGTAGGTAAAAATGCAGCAATTGAAAACCTAGAGGATGTCAATGAAATTCTTGCAAAAAATACCAAGATGATTTTTGTAACTGCTGGTATGGGTGGAGGAACTGGAACTGGTGCAGCGCCAGTGATTGCACAAGCAGCTAAAGACATGGGAATATTAACTGTTGGTATTATAACTGTTCCATTTACTTTTGAAGGAAGAAAGCGAAGAACGCAGGCCGAAGAGGGCATTGAGAAAATGAGGGAGTCTGTAGATACCTTATTGGTGATTAACAATGACAAACTAAGAGAAATGTTTGGTAATTTGACACTTGTAAATGCATTTGAAAATGCCGATGATGTTTTGGCTATAGCTGCTAAAGGAATTGCAGAAGTAATTTCTGTAACTGGACAAATTAATGTTGATTTTAACGATGTCAATACCGTTATGAAAGATAGTGGAGTTGCTATTATGGGTTCAGCAGAGGCAGAAGGTGAAAACAGAGCGATAAAATGTGTTGAAAATGCATTGAATTCTCCACTTCTAAATGACAACAATATTGATGGTGCTAAATATGTTTTACTCAATATTACTTATGGAACACAAGCGGTTTTAATGGATGAAATTTCAGATATAACAGATTATATCCAAGAAGAGGCAGGAAGTACAGCTGATGTTATTTGGGGTCATGGATATGATGAATCTCTTGGCGATAAATTATGTGTTACTATTATTGCAACAGGCTTTAATACAACTCCTCATACTGGTCTTTCTATGAAAGCTCCAAAGAAAAATATAATGAATTTAGAAGACGATTCACCAGAAATTATTACTAATGAATCAGAACAGTTAACCGAGCCAGTAACAAATACTGTTGAGGAAAGTTTTGAAGAAACCCCAGAACTAAACCCTTCAGAAAGTGCAATGAAAAGATATGTTCTTGAAGAAGATGATGAAATTAGTGAGGAAAATGAAATAACTAATGATGCTGAAGAATCTGACAACTCTAACCTTTACGAACAAAACACACAACAAAATGACGGTAAAGTAAGATTCTTACTGGAAGATGATGAAATGCCCAACTTAGATACTGACTTAAAGCAATCTGAAAATACTCAGATTTTGGAGGCTGATTTAATGACTGCAAATGATGAGGAAAAAATAGTGGACCAAGTAAAGCAAGTAGAATCAAAGGCAATTTCTGACGAACGTTTAGAAAGAATAAAAAAAGCCACAGATAAATTAAGATCTCCATTGGGTCTAAATGAAATGGAAAGTGAGCCTGCTTATAAAAGAAGAAATGTAGACCTTAAGGATGTAAAATACTCTGATGATTCATCTAGCTCAAGGTATACTTTGTGGGAAAATATCAACGATAGTGGAGAAAAAGAAACTGGATTAAGTGACAACAATAGTTTCTTACACGACAACGTAGATTAATATGGGAAAAATAGAGGATCAAATCCCTGTTGATTTGAAGACAGCAATGTTTGCAAAAGATAAGGTTAAATTAGCTGCATTAAGAGCTGTGAAATCTGCTTTTTTATTAGAAAAAACAAAAGAAGGTTTTTCTGGAAATATTTCGGACGACCAAGCTCAGCAAATCATATCAAAGCTACATAAGCAAAGAATGGATGCATACCAAATTTATGTAGATCAGAAAAGAGAGGATTTGGCGACTGAGGAGATTGAACAGGCAAACGTTTTAGAAATTTATTTGCCTAAACAATTATCTGAAGAAGAATTGACCAAAGAGTTAAAAAATATTATAGATTCCCTTGGAGCATCTTCCATTTCAGATATTGGTAGAGTAATGGGCAAAGCAATGGGCTTATTAAAAGGCAAAGCAGATGGGAGTTTAATTTCCAAAATCACCAAAGAGCTACTGAGTTAGATGGAGTTTTTGGATCCAGAAATAGAGCAGTATGCTCTTGAACACAGTGAGGAAGAATCCACTATCTTAAACGAACTAAACAGACAAACCCATTTAAAGATTCTTCAGCCTAGAATGCTTTCTGGCCATTTACAGGGTAGAATATTAAGTATGTTGTCTCAATCCATTCAACCAAAAACTATTCTTGAAATTGGGACTTACACCGGATATAGTGCACTTTGTATGGCTGAAGGATTACAAAATGATGGGGTACTGTATACAATAGATATTAATAAGGAACTAGTACCATTTGCTCAAAAATATTTTAACAAATCATCTTATAAAAACCTAATTAGAATGATGGTTGGAAATGCCTTGGAGATAATTCCTGAGTTGAATTTTAAATGGGATCTTGTTTTCATTGATGCAGATAAAGAAAATTATTCTAATTATTTTGACTCTGTAATAGAAAAAGTAAATAAAGGAGGTATGATAATTGCTGATAATGTACTGTGGAGTGGAAAAGTAACAAGACCAACTTCTGAAAATGACATTGAAACTAAGGCATTAAAAACTTTCAATGAAAAAGTGAATTCTGACAGTAGAGTTAGCAACGTATTAATGCCAGTTCGTGATGGCATGATGATAATGATAAAAAAATAATAACCTTCCTATTTTATTTTTATTATTTTTAAAAAAATATTTTAATCAAAATTAAATTTTAAATATGAAATTTTATACCAAACTAATTTTTACTTTTTTTATTTCCATTAATTTTTTATTTGTAAAAGCAGATGAAGGAATGTGGCTTCCTATGTTATTGGGAGAAGCAACTTATAAAAACATGGTTGAATGTGGAATTAAATTAACTCCTGAGCAAATTTATAATGCCAATAATTCTAGTTTAAAAGATGCGATAGTTGCTCTTGGTGGTGGGTTTTGTACAGGTGAAATAATATCCGATCAAGGTCTAATGATGACTAATCACCATTGTGGCTTTGGAACAATTCAAGCCAATAGCTCTACAGAAAATGACTATTTAACAGAAGGTTTTTGGGCAATGACTAAAGAACAAGAAATTCCTGCAGACTTCGGAGTCTGGTTTTTGAATAATATTAGCGATGTCACTGATAAAGTTTTAGAAGGTGTTAAAGATGGAATGGATGAAGGGGAAAGAAATAAAATTATAAGAAAAAACATGAGTGCATTAAAGACTACTGCTTCAGAAGGTAAAAATAAAGATGATTTTGCAGTTCAGGTTAAGTCTTTTTACTACGGAAATCTGTATTACATGCTTACTTATAATATTTTTAATGATGTTAGGTTAGTTGGCGCACCTCCGAGTTCAATTGGGAAGTTTGGTGGAGATACTGACAATTGGATGTGGCCAAGACATACTGGAGATTTCACCATGTTTAGAGTATATGCTGATAAGGAAAACAATCCTTCTTCTTACAACCAAGACAATATGCCCCTAAAACCCAAACATTCTCTTCCAGTTTCAATTGCTGGTGTAAAGGATGGAGATTATGCTATGATTATGGGCTATCCTGGAAGTACAGATAGATTTTTAACTTCTTGGGGGGTAAAACAAGCTGTTGATATAGAGCAACCAGCTAGAGTTAAAATAAGGGGAATTAAATTAGACATTATGGACCAAGAAATGTCTAAAAGTCAAAAAGTTAGGATTCAATACGCTTCTAAGTATGCTAGAGTAAGTAATTATTGGAAATATTTTATTGGTCAAAGTGAACAACTAGTTAAAAATAGAGTTTTTGATAAAAAGCAGAAAATTGAGAATTCCTTTACTACTTGGTATAAAAACAATGAGTTGGATAAAACCTATTCTGAATCTCTTTCTCTTATAGAAAACGCACTTAAAAACTCATCTAAATATACTATTCCAAAAGTATATTTTCAGGAAGCTGTTGTTGGTTCTGAGCTTATACTATTCATGTTAAGAAACCTTAGTCCAAGAACACCACTATTTAAAGCCCTTAGCTCCGGGGAGGGTATTAAAGATGCAAAAGATAATTTTTTAAAGGCAGCCGAATCATTTTATAAGGATTATAATGCAACAATAGATGAAAATACTTTAGCAGCAGTACTTTCACTTTATGCAAATGATGTCCCTAAAGAATTTCAGCCAGAATTATTAATAAGTTTAGACGATAAATACAAAGGAGACTTTAAAAAAGTTGCTTCAAATTATTTCAAGAAAAGTCCCTTTAAATCATACGATTTATTTAAGGCATGGCTTACTAGTGATAAACTTTCTGTAAAAATGATAGAAAAAGATCTGGTATATCAATTAAAAAACGAATTTTTAGATGTTTACAGAGCAAAAGTAATGACTCCCAACTCAGCCTTTGATGGTGATTATAAAAAAGGAATGAGATTATTTGTAGATGGTTTACAAAAAATGGGAATGAATAAGGCTTCCGATGCAAATTCAACCATGCGTTTTACTTATGGTAATGTTCTTTCTTACAAACCAGCAGATGCTGTTCATTATGACTTTTATACCACTTTAGAAGGAGTAATGCAAAAAGAAGTAATAACAGAGGATAAAAACCACGAATTTTATGTGCCACAAAAACTTAAGGATTTATATTACGCCAAGGATTTTGGGCCCTATGCGAGAAAAGAAGATGGAAAATTACCGGTAGGCTTCCTGTCTAACAACGATATTACAGGTGGAAATTCTGGGAGTCCAGTTATCAATGCTCATGGAGAGTTAATTGGTACTGCCTTTGATGGCAATTGGGAAGCAATGAGTGGTGATATTTATTTTGAGCCTAATATTCAAAGAACAATTTCTGTTGATATAAGATATTCTTTATTTATTATTGACAAGTATGCTGGCGCAAAACATTTAATTGATGAGATGAATATTGTAACAGATAGACATGTAGAAGAAAAGCTAGAAACAAGCCCTGCCTCTGCTAATCCTGTTCCAGAAAAATAGACTTTTATTTATTTAATTGTTGTTTGAAATTCCTTTACAATTAAATTTCTTGCATTCTCAGTTGGACTAATTTTTTTGGATGCAATAGATTCAAATATTTTAGCACTCAAGTCTAGTCCTGAGGAGTCAGCAGATAGGTTGTTTATCGCTACATTTAAAATTTGAATGGTTTCATCCTTAGCGTTTAAAACCGTTTTCCAAGATTTAGGATGAATATAAACTTGTTGAGACATATTGTGGGTATATTCTTCTCTTACTATTTTTAATAATTCTCTATGCAGAGTTATTGCATTCATTCCATTTTTATGAGTTCTAATAATCATATTGTTTGGATCAATTCTCTCCAAAAATAAAATAACTCTTTCGTAGGCCTGTATCTGTAAAGGGAAAAATGTTTTTGTTTTTTGAATGTCAATCTCTTTCTCATTTTCATGGATACTTTTATTATGAAAATGTTGCAACATCAAATAGGTGGCAACTAAGATTCCCGCAAGTGGTATAGATAATATTAATACATCTTTCATATTTGTTGTTACGAATAAATTCCTGAATTGTTACAATAGTGAATAACCTGTTTATTTCTTTTTTTAAAATCAACTTAATATAGATTCAAATCATGTAATTTAATTTTTAAAATTGATTTTATGGAAATTATATCCGACAGAGTAAATAGACTATCAGAATCTGCAACCATAGCAATGGCACGTAAAGCCAGAGAGTTAAAATCTCAAGGGATTGATATTATTAGTTTGAGTTTAGGTGAGCCAGACTTTAATACTCCAGATTTTATTAAAGATGCTGGAAAAGAGGGTATTGATAAAAACTTTTCAAAATATATGCCTGTGAATGGTTATCAGGACTTAAGGGAAGCTATTTCAAATAAATTTAAAAGAGACAATGGTATAGATTACAATACAGAGCAAATTGTTGTTTCTACAGGAGCCAAACAATCCATTGCCAATGTTGTTCTAAGTTTAATTAATCCTGGAGATGAGGTTATTGTCCCAGCTCCATATTGGGTAAGTTATGCTGAGATAATTAAAATGGCAGAGGGTGTTCCTGTTTTTATTGACACTTCTATTAAAAATGATTTTAAGATTTCACCCTCAGAACTTCAAGGTGCTATCACCAATAAAACAAAAATGATGATTTATAGTTCACCCTGTAACCCATCGGGAAGTGTTTATTCAAAAGAAGAGTTAAGATCTTTGGCAGATGTCCTAGTTAATTATCCTTCTATTACGGTTTTAAGCGATGAAATCTACGAGCACATAAATTTTACTGGAAGTTATTTTTCTATTGGAGCTTTCCCAGATATGTACAAACAAGTGGTTACAATAAATGGTGTTTCTAAATCTTTTGCAATGACCGGTTGGCGTCTGGGATATATTGGGGCACCCCTTCATATTGCACAAGCATGTACTAAAATCCAAGGTCAATTTACATCAGGAACATCAAGTATTTCTCAGCGTGCTGCAATTGCAGCAGTTTCTGCAAATCCATCCGAAATACATGAAATGAGAGACGCTTTTTTAAGTAGGAGAGATTTCATATTAGAGGAATTAAATAAAATTAAAGGCATAAATATTAACCAGCCTCAAGGAGCATTTTATGTTTTTCCAGATGTTAGTGCTTTTTTCAATAAATCCTATGGGAATTTTACCGTAACCAACTCGGATCAACTTGCAATGTATATTTTGGAAACTGCTAAAGTTGCAGTTGTTACTGGAAATGCTTTTGGTTCTCCCAATTGTATAAGAATTTCTTATGCTTCTTCCATGGAAAAACTTAAAGATGCAATGGATAGAATTGCAACAGCATTAAATAACTTGAATTAGACTCCTATATTTCTGAATTTATTGCTTTAACTGGGCTTGTTTTAGAACTTATTATGGATGGTAAAATCATAGTTATTAGACAAAAAATAAAAGCACTAAAATTTAAAATAATGATGTTCGATAAAGGATAGTCCATTGGTACTGCGTCGAGGTAGTAATTTTCTTGAGATAGTTTTAGAAATTCAAATTTATTTTGCAATTGAATAATTAAAATAGCCAAACTATTGCCTGCTAAAAACCCATAAAATAGTAAAATACCACCATGAGATACAAATATTTTTATTAAGGAAATATTCTTCATTCCTAAAGCTTTAAGAATGCCAATCATTTTTGTTTTTTCTACAATTAATACAAGTAGTGCACAAGACATATTAATTACTGCAACGGCAATCATTAGTCCTAAAATGATGTAAACGTTCTGATAGATTAAGTTTAACCACGAGAAAATTTCTTGGTGTTGTTCTTCAATAGTTGTTATTTTAAATTCTGGACCAAAGTCGAGTTTTAGTTGATCCTTAATAACACTTTTTTTCTCTTCATCTTTGGTGTATATTTCTAAACCACCCGTATAATATTGTTCACTTCCCAAGCTATTACTAAACTTTATTTCTTTATTACTAGATGTGAAAGAAATAATTAATGTATCCGCAATTGATATAAGATTGTTTTGCTCAAAATTATCTACTTCGTAACCAATTAAATTTATTTGAGTATCCACATTGGTTGGAATTTCAAATTGATTATTTGTAACAATTTTATTGTTGCCCCAGTCAAATATCATTTTGCCATTTTTTGAAAAGTTATCGGCATTAAATTCTATTATTGAAGAATCTTCTCTGAATGAAGAGGAAACCTTAAGTTGCATTCCCCATTTATTTATTTTTTGGAGATATTTAAGATCTATGAAAATAAATTTAGAATCGATTTTGTTAAGTCCCGTTTCGTAAATCCCTCCTATTGTTAAATTTCTTTGTTTTGGTTTTCCGTCGGAAACAAAAAATGAAGATACTTTGTCATTGATTGTTAAGTTTAGTTTTTTGCAAATCTCCTTGGAAATAACTATTGTATCATTAATTTTTTTGGATTTACTAGGATATTTTCCTTCTACTAAATAGTCATTAAAAAATGAGTTTCCTTGGAAGTGTTCCATACCCTTAAAAATAACACCTTCTAATTCGTTAATTGAACCACTAGTCTTCCTTTTAGATTGAATAATAGCAGATTTATAGGCGTATTTTTGTATTTTAAAAATGTCTTTTGAATTGTATAGATTGGTAAAAGATTCGTTTAATGTAATTATTGGACTTGTTTCATTATTATTACTTTGAAACATAGATTCTATTTGAATATGATTTCCAAAACTTAATAATTTATCTTTAATTCTATTTTGAAACCCCGTTGCTATACTAATGGTGACGACCATGACAGAAACACCAAGCATAACTCCTATAATAGATATAAGGACAATTGGTCTTGAAAAGTTTTTAGAATGCTTTTTATTTTTCAGCATTCTTTTGGCTACATATAATTCAAAGTTCAATTTTTCGTAAATTGTAATTAATAATGCTTACTATATACAAACATCAACATTTTCAAGAATATTTTATATTAACTAAGTATTTATTATTATTTTTTTTCCTAAATACTTTCAATGCCATCTGCCAATCGGAGTCAATAATTGTAGGAGCTGAAAGAACCTCTCTTTATTTTCAACAATTAAAGGGCAAGCGTATTGGGTTTGTCGCCAATCAAACTTCTAAGATTAAAAATGATCACTTAGTAGACATACTTTTAAATGAAGGAGTTAACATTGTTAAAGTTTTTTCTCCAGAACATGGATTTAGAGGAAATGCAGATGCTGGTGCCAAAGTTAGAGATGAAATTGATTTACAAACTGGGTTGCCTATATATTCCTTGTATGGAAAAAGTAGAAGAAAACCTTCCAAAGAAGTCTTAAAGGATATAGACCTAATTCTTTTTGATTTGCAAGATGTAGGAGTTAGGTTTTACACCTATATAAGTAGTATGCATTATGTTATGGAGGCTTGTGCAGAAAATAGCATTCCATTAATTTTACTTGACAGACCTAATCCGAATGGTTTTTATGTAGATGGGCCAATTCTCAATCCAAAGTTTAAATCTTTTGTTGGAATGCATAAAGTTCCTGTAGTTCACGGAATGACTATTGGGGAATATGCTAAAATGATAAATGGTGAAAGCTGGCTTAAAGACTCTGTAAAGTGTTCTTTAGAAGTAATTCCGTGCTTGAACTATACCCACTTAATGAAATATAATTTACCTATTCCTCCTTCGCCAAATTTACCCAATATGAGAAGTGTTTATTTGTATCCTTCTCTATGTTTTTTTGAGGGAACTAATGTTAGTATTGGAAGAGGAACTGATTCTCCTTTTCAATTGTATGGAGCACCATATTTTGATTCTAAATTATTTAAATTTACTCCTAAATCTTCCTACGGCTCTAAATATCCAAAGTACAAAGAGATAGAATGTTTTGGAAAAGATTTAAGGACGTTAAGTTTGGATTCTTTAAGAAATATCAGTGCATTGAATTTTGATTGGTTGGTAAAAAGTTTTAAGATGTCTAATGAGGCTTTAGATTTTTTTAATAAAAATGATTTTTTCAATCTTTTGGCCGGTACAGATAAGATTATGAATTTAATTAAAGGTGGGGCAAATGGATTTCAAATTAGGGAAACTTACCAAAAGGAGCTTGAGAAGTTTAAATTAATTAGAAAAAAATACTTGATTTACGATGACTTTGAATAGTATGGTTTAATTATTAAATAGAGTTTTTATGAAAAGTTTTAAAAATGTTGGAATAATAGGTGCTGGATCTATGGGTATTGGTATAGCTCAAATTGCTTCTACTTCAAATTGTAATGTTTTCATATTTGATCAGAACAAATCTGCATGTCAACAGGCTTTAAAAAAGTTAGAAAAAGTTTTGATAAGGCTTATAGAAAAAGGGAAAATAAGCACTATTAAAAAAGATTCTATTTTATCTAATATTAAAATTGTAGAAAGCTTAGAATCCATGAAGGATTCAGATTTGATTATTGAAGCAATTGTAGAAAATAGTGCGGCAAAAAAAGAAATATTTTGCCAAATAGAGTCTATAGTAAGTAATGATTGTGTATTAGCAACCAATACTTCTTCTATTTCCATTACTAGCTTAGCATCGTGTTTGAAAAATCCAATTAGGTTCATAGGAATTCACTTTTTTAATCCAGCTCCAATAATGCCTTTAGTTGAAATTATACCAGCTTTACAAACTAATAGTAATCTAGTAAAAGAAATTCATCAACTACTTTTAAATTGGAATAAAAAACCAGTAGTTGCAAAAGATACTCCTGGGTTTATTGTTAATAGAATTGCAAGACCCTTTTACAGTGAGGCATTAAGAATATATGAAGAGCAGATTGCTGATTTTAAAACAATTGATTTTGCGATGAAGCATATTGGAGGTTTTAGAATGGGACCTTTTGAGCTGATGGATTTTATTGGAAATGATGTGAATTATGCAGTGACAGAATCTGTTTTTAAGGCATTTTATTACGACCCAAGATACAAACCATCCTTTACTCAAAAACAATATGCAGATGCAGGATGGCATGGAAGAAAATCTTCCAAAGGATATTATGATTATGGCGATAATATTGAATTGATTTTACCATCCAAGGATGAAAGGCTATTAGTGGAGATTTTTGAAAGGATTTTAGTGATGTTAATCAATGAAGCTATGGATGCTTTATATCTTGGGATTGCAAGCGAACAAGATATTGAGTTAGCTATGACTAAAGGGGTTAATTATCCAAAAGGATTGATTAAATGGGGAAAAGAAAAATCTTTTTCTTGGGTTGTAGGTAAGATTGATACTCTCTATGGACTTTATCACGAAGATAGATACAGATGTTCACCGCTATTGAGAAAAAAAGCGATTCTTTAGGAAATTCTAGTTATTTAAAATTTTAGGACAACAAGAACTTTCAATATTTGTTTCTTGTGAGATATTTTCTTTCTTTGAGTTGGAAAGTTTTTTATCATTTGTTCTCGAAAAACTATTTTCTATTGTCTCAGAATTATCAAAAAGATTAAGACTACTTGTAGTAGTGCCAATCCCGAAAATTGCTATAGTACCAAGGGATAGTAATAATTTTTTCATTTAAGATAATTTTTTCGTGAGTACAATTTAAGTAGCTACTAATGTATTAATTTCGATACAAAAGTATAAATTTTTTGATAACTCTGTAAAATAGTGTAATTAAATCTCAGCAAGGATAGTTTCACCCCCAATAATAATATCATTTAGTGAAACTTTAATTTTACTTCCTTTAGGAACAAATACATCAATCCTAGAGCCAAATTTTATAAAACCAGCTTCCATGTTTTGATTTACTTCATCTCCTTTTGAAGAGTAGTTGCAAATTCTTCTTGCTACCGCACCAGCGATTTGTCTAAATAGCACCCTTTGATTCTCCTGTGTTTGAATTACTATTGTAGATCTCTCATTTTCAGTACTAGATTTGGGATGCCAAGCTACTAAGTATTTACCATCGTGGTTTTTACTGTAAATCACTTCACCATTAACAGGGTACCATTGTTTATGAACGTTTAATGGTGACATAAAAATACTTAGTTGGGTACAGTCCACTTTTAAAAACTCATTTTCAAAGACTTCTTCTAAGACAACAAGCTTCCCATCACTAGGAGCAATTATATGTCTGTTATTCACTTCAACGTCTCGGATTGGATTTCTAAAAAAATGTAGTATTAAGTAAAAAAGTACTAACGAGACCAAAAGAATGGGAAGTTGTATAATTATAAGCTTGGAGTAATAAAAACTTAAGAAGTTTATTAAACCAATAACTATAAAAGTTATTAATATCGTTGGGTAGCCTTCTTTATGTATTTTCATTTTAATATATTTATTAATAGATATAAAACAGGAATTGATATCATTAGAGCATCCATTCTGTCTAAAAATCCTCCATGCCCTGGAATTAAGTTCCCGGAGTCCTTGACTCCTGCTTCTCTTTTGTAATGGGATTCTATTAAATCACCTGCTGTAGCTGTAAAAGGCACAATTAAAGCCAATAGTATTATAAAATTCATAGAAAAAGAATCAAAAAAAGCATTTAAAAAATATACAGATAAAACCGTGAATGCCATTCCTCCAAAAAAACCTTCCCAAGATTTCTTAGGGGATATTTTGGGTATAATTCTATTTTTTCCAAATTTTGATCCAATTATATATGCAAAGGAATCAAAAACCCAAGTTAAAACAAATAGAATTAGAACTGGAGAGGAATCAAATTCTTTCTGTGGATAATTATGGTCAGTAAATCCAAAAAGTTGAACTATGAAAAAAGGTGTTATAACATAGATGAATGGAATTATTTTAGATTTTCCTTTTCTTAACATCCACATTTCGAAAAGACAAATTAAACCTAAAATAATAAATAATATACCAAAAGAGACTTGAGAATAACTAGTCGCTGACCATAGAACAACTACATATATAAAACCAGATAAAACTCTCTTTACAAACTCACTCATTTTGAAATAATAAAATTAAAAGTAAGAAACTTTAATGCCAAAAATTAATTAGGCAGACTTTTTGGAGCTTGTTTTTTTTGTTGTAGCAACTTTTTTCGCAGTCTTTTTAGGAGTTTTTGTTGTGGTTTTAACCTTTTCTTCGATAACCTCTTTTTCAAATGGCCTTTTACCGAAAATTGTTTCTAAGTCTTCTTTAAAAATCACTTCTGATTCAAGAAGCTTATTTGCTAATTGATGAAGTTTATCTTCATGTTTTTTTAGAATTGCTTTTGCTCTTTCATACTGTGTATCTATAATCTTCTTTATCTCTTGGTCAATTATTTTAGCAGTGTCCTCAGAATATGGTTTTGTAAAGCCGTAGCCTTGGTTTTGTGAATCGTAATAGGAAACATTTCCAATTTTCTCATCCAAACCATAAATTGTAACCATAGCCATTGCTTGCTTAGTTACTTTTTCTAAATCACTCAATGCTCCCGTAGAGATTTTATTAAAAATTATTGATTCTGCAGCTCTTCCTGCTAAAGCAGCACACATTTCATCTAAAATCTGTTCCGTGGTTGTCAAAGAGCGTTCTTCTGGCAAATACCAAGCTGCTCCTAAACTTCTTCCTCTTGGGACTATAGTTACCTTAACAAGTGGATTTGCATGCTCTAGCATCCAACTTACGGTAGCATGACCCGATTCGTGGTATGCAATTGTTTTCTTTTCTTGTTTTGTTATTATTTTATTCTTTTTTTCTAATCCTCCAATAATTCTGTCCACTGCATCTAAAAAATCTTGCTTTTGGACACTTGTTTTTTTCTTTCTTGCTGCTATAAGAGCAGCTTCATTACATATATTGGCAATATCTGCACCACTGAATCCAGGAGTTTGTCTGGCTAGAAAATCTTTATCTAGTTTTTTCTCCAATTTAAGTGGCTTTAAATGGACATCAAATATTTCTTTCCTTTCATTTAAATCAGGCATGTCGACATAAATTTGTCTGTCAAACCTTCCAGCTCTCATTAGTGCACGATCTAAAACATCTGCTCTATTGGTTGCAGCTAAAATAATTACTCCTGAATTAGTTCCAAAACCGTCCATCTCGGTTAATAATTGGTTTAGTGTATTCTCTCTTTCATCATTAGAGCCCATATTTGGGTTTTTGCCTCTTGCTCTACCGATTGCATCAATCTCATCAATGAAGATTATGCATGGTGCTTTCTCTTTTGCTTGTTTGAAAAGATCTCTAACTCTAGAGGCTCCAACACCCACAAACATTTCTACAAAATCTGAACCTGAAAGGGAGAAAAAAGGAACTTTTGCTTCTCCAGCTACAGCTTTTGCAATTAGTGTTTTTCCTGTACCTGGGGGTCCTACTAAAAGTGCACCTTTAGGTATTTTTGCTCCTAAAGCGGTATATTTTTTGGGAGTTTTTAAAAAATCAACAATCTCTTTTACTTCCTCTTTTGCTTCTTCAAGACCAGCAACATTGTCGAAAGTTACGTTGGTAGATTTGCCTTGACCAAACATTTGAGCTTTTGACTTCCCAATATTAAAAATTTGTCCTCCTGCACCGCCTCCGCCACCAGAAACTCTTCTCATAATAAAAGACCAAACAGCAATCATAATTCCAAAGAATATAATCCATCCTAAAATATCTTTTCCAAAATTATCTTCCTCCACATAATCGTACATTAAGGTTTGATTTTTTCTTGCATATTCTTTTTGAGCCTCCTCTAAATAAATCGAAAAACTTTCGTTATTTGGGATGTTAAAAACATAATGCGGGCCGTTGTTTGGACCACCAAAAACACTATTTTTTGGTATATTTTTGTCTTTGTGTGGGGGTTGGTCTAATTGATCAGGGGAAATATAAACTCTAGCTTCTTTTTTATTTATAACTTCAATTTTTCTTACCTGTTTATTTTCAACAAAAGATTTAAACTCCGAATAGTTAGTTTTCAAAATACCAGTATTTACAGGGTTAAAAAGGTTGATAGAAATCAAAATTACTGCTACAATTCCATACACCCAGTAAAAATTAAACTTTGGTAAATTCCCTTTGATCTTTTTTTTATTTTTATTGTCTGACATCTATAATTAATTATGTTAAATATTGTTTCACTGGTGCATCTCCCCAAAGATCTTCAATGTTGTAAATAGATCTAGTTTCCTTGTAAAAGATATGGGCTACTACGTTAACGTAATCCATAAGAATCCACTCGCTATTTCCTTTCCCTTCCTCTTTCCAAGGTTTTTCATTTAAGTCTTTAACACATCTTTTGTATACAGATCTATTTATTCCATCAATATGGGTTGCAGAGTCTCCATGTGCTATTATAAAGTAATCGCAAATAGAGCCATTTACTTTTCTCATATCAATACACACTACATCCTTTGCTTTTCCATCTTTGAGACCTTCTACAATTGTTTCTTTAAGCTGCATACTTTAAATGTTATTCTATTCAGACTAGCTAAATAGAATGTAAAACTAACTAATTATGGTTAATTCATTTGATTTGTTGAATTGTTTGTCGTTTATTTATTTAAATGAAAAGCCAATCGTTAGGAAATCAAATCATAAAACTTAGTTCTGTTAACTCTACTAACAATTATACTGCCAAACTAGTCAAAGAAACTAAAATCAGTTTTGGAACTGTAATAATGGCAGACTTTCAGACACATGGAAAAGGTCAAAGATCTTCTTTTTGGAAATCTGACAAAGGTTTGAACTTGTTGATTAGTATTTATTTTGATTCTTCTTTTTTGAATTCTGAAAATATTTTCTTCTTAAGTAAAGCTATTGCTTTAGCAATTAGGGAATGTCTTGAAAAAATCACTGGAATTAAAGCCTCCATTAAATGGCCCAACGATATATTGATAAACGGTAGTAAGATAGCAGGTGTTTTAATTGAGAATCAATGGAAAAATGAGAAATTATCTTCCTCAATAATAGGAATTGGTCTTAATGTTAACCAAGTTGTTTTTTCTGGGCTAGAGAATGTTATAAGTCTTAAAAATCTAACCTCTAAAGTCTATAACTTAAATTCAATTTTGAAGTCTCTTTGTTCCTCATTAGATACTCAATTTTCTAGACTTAGAAATTTTGACATTTTTGAAATAGACCGTCAATACCACAGCTTTCTTTTCAATCATAACCAATGGAGTAACTATGAAAAAAATAAAATCAATTTTAAAGGAAAATTAATTAAAGTAGATTCTTTTGGTAAAATGGTTTTAGAGCTAGAGAATGGAGATAAAAAGTCTTTTGAAATAAAGGAGATTAATCTTTTGAAATAGACTCTTCAATTTTAGAAGCCATATGGTTAAATAGTTCGTTTAGAGGCTTTCCAATAATTGTTTTAAGAACTGAACTCACATTTGCTTTACTTTCAATTTGAGCACAACATAAATCGTTACTTTTCTCATTAACTTCAATTTTAATTTCAAAGGAAAATGGAGATTTAACTCCGCTTTTTAAAAAAACAATATTTTCTGTTACAGATTCTTTTAATATTTCTAAAGTATAGGCATTTTGTAGATTGAACTCACAATAGTTTTCTTCAGATTTCCAATTCTTAATTTTATCTTTTGGAAAAAGGTTTTTGTAATTATTCAAATCTGAAAGAAAATCCATACAGTCTGCTTGTTTACCATTAAAAGTAAACTCTTCACTTTTTATTTTAAGCATTTGGTGTCCAGGTAGAAGGTGAATTTCTCCATTTAACTAATGTTTCAAGTTCTTCATTAGAAATATAATTATTTTTTAAAGCAGTTTCAAGTAAAGCAGAGTAGTTAGACAATGTTTTAAATGAACAAGATTCTTCTGAAAAATTATTTTCAGAAACCTCAAAGCCATATGTGAAAATTGCTCCAAGTCCTGTGATTTCAACACCAAATTCTTTTAAATCTCTTACTGCCTTGATACTGCTTTTCCCTGAGGAGATTAGGTCTTCAATTACAAAAACTTTATCCTCTTGCTTTAAATCTCCCTCAATATTATTTTTCATTCCATGAGATTTTGATTCAGAACGAACATAACAAAATGGAAGCCCTAGTTCTTCTGCAACAATTGCTCCAATTGCAATGCCTCCAGTAGCAACTCCAGCTATGCAAGTTGGAGTGTCAAATTCTTTAATTAAGCTAATAAATTCATTTTTAATAAATTCTCTAATCTTTGGATATGCAAGTATTTTCCTATTGTCACAATAAATTGGGGAATTCCATCCTGATGCCCATTTAAAGGGATTAGAGGGTTGTAATTTTACTGCATTGATTTGTAAAAGAAAATCAGCTACTTTAGCAGCATTATTTTTAGAATTATTCATTGTGCAAATTTATAAAGTTTTTGATAGCAAAAGTGAGATCATTTTCTCTGCAAAAAAAAGTATTACTAATTCTATAAGTATAAATCACCTTTCTGAAGTTTCTAAGTATAATAAAATTAATAAGTTTCATTTCAATTATACCACAACCAACCCACTTAAAAGTATACAAAGCTGGTATTCTGATTGTAAATTTGTAGAAGCATCTGGCGGAATTGTTATAAGTAATGGAAACTTCCTTTGGATTTACAGAAATGGAATTTGGGATCTTCCTAAAGGAAAATTAGAATATCTAGAGAATTTTGAAACAGCTGCTCTAAGAGAAGTTAGGGAAGAGTGTGGCTTAGATTCCTCACTTAAAATTGAGAAACTAATTTATATTTCTTTCCACACCTACACTGAAAATTCTAAAAAAATTATAAAAAGAACCCATTGGTACGAAATGAGTTATTCTGGTTCTGAAAATGTTTTTCCACAAGATGAGGAAGGTATTGAAAAAGTAGAATGGCTTTCTTTGAAGGAATCTATTTTAAAGTCTAATGAGTCCTATAAGTCGATTAAGGAAGTTTGGAATTCTTTAATTATTTAGTTTTTCTTTCCAATTTTAAATGATTCTTTCACTCTAGTATTTTTTTCAATTGTGAAAAATGTTTTGTCAATAGTTGTACTATTATAACCTTTTGAAAGTGGGCTAGGAGGAAGTGCAGGGAATTGAGAAATATTTCCGTCTGGATCAATTAAAAGATGACTTGGAAGATGGTCTAATTGAAAATCATCAACTATTTTTTGCTTATTTAATGGAAAACAAATAGGCCATTGATAGTTTAAATTTGATTTTGTAAAGCTCTTATATACCTCTTCATTATTCTCTAGATTAACTGAAATATAATTTACAAAACTGTAATTTTCTTTAAATTGTTTAATAATTTCCATCTCATGGAGACTTTTATAATTCCAAGTCGCAAAAAAATTAACATAAGTATATTTGCCTTTTAATTTATGAATTTCTATTTTTTCGTTGTTTTGATCTTCAACAATTAGCTCTGGGCATGGAGAACCAATATTGAATTTGGTAAGTTCTTTAATACAGTTACTTGCCAGTGTTTTGTGTTCTTGCCATTTGCTTTCAAGAGATATTTTTTTTAAAAATGATAAGATGTTTTCTGGCACATAGCTAGGTGAATTATATGCGTCAAAAAGTCCTTTAATTATTGCGAGTTCTGAAAGTTGGGAAGATGAAAAATATTTACAAGACTGGATAATTTCAATTAGTTTTTGCAATTCATTATAGTTGTTAATGGCAAACTTTATTTGATCGTTAAGTTCAATCCCTCCAATTTTAAAAACATCGCTATAAAAAAGATTAAAAAATTGCATATATGCATCGTTTTTGTAGTTTATTTTATTTCTTTTTAAATAATTCTCATAGAGGTATGCCTTGAAATAATCTCCTTTATTTTGGTGAGCTAACTGTTCTAGAATTGCAATTTCATATCTAATATAATTATGTAAATATTTTATTTTTTTAGTTTTATATCTATCACTAAGTAATATTTTAAAGTTATTAAGACTGTCTTGGAATTCATTGCTGTGCTTAGCCATTCTAATAATCTTACTAGTGTCGCCATAAAGAAAATAATCCAATTGATTATTGAAATCTAAAATCAAACTGTTGATATTATCTATTTCTAGATTTAAAAATACAATTTGAACTTCTGATTTTTTAAGAGAGGCTTCTTCAATAAGAGTGTCTTTAGGAAAATAAAGATTGTATTCGTAGTTTGAAGTATCAACATATAACATACTATGAGATCTCCCAATTGAAATTTCTGTAAGTTCATTGTCTTTGAAATCGAAATATAATTTTACATAACCACTGGAATCAATTATTTCATGTGCAATTATCTCGTTTACATTGGTTATATAATCAAACTTTTTTTTCCAAGTTATAGATTGATTTTTATAAGCTGGGGCGTAGATACTAATGCTGGTGCATAGAGCTATTTTTACCCCAAAAAAGATAAAAAAAAGTGATGTTGTAAGCCTATTCATGGCTAGGAGATTTTTACTTCTTTTGGAACAAAATCCTTAATGTTCCCATTGTTTTTTATGATTTCTCTGACAATTGAGGAAGAAATCATTCCATATTGCTTATCTGATAGTAAGAAAATAGTTTCAATTTCTTTATTCAACACTGAATTTGTTTCAGCTATTTGTTTTTCGTATTCATAGTCTAAAGAAGATCTAAGCCCTCTAAAAATAAATTCTGCATTTTCTTTTTCTGCAAAATTAATTGTTAGTCCACTGTATTTTTTGACTAAAATATTATCGTAATTCTCAAAAGTGTTTTTTACCCATTCTTCTCTTTTTTCTGCGGAATAGAAGCTTTTTTTGGAGGAGTTGTCTCCAATTCCTACTATCAAAACATCTACGAGTTTAGAGGCTTTCACAATAATGTGTCTGTGTCCTGATGTTATTGGATCAAATGACCCTGGAAATATTCCAATTTTATTTTTCACTTGTTATTTTAAAAAAAGAAAAATTTACATTGCTATACGTTCTTTTTTCGATAAAGTTAGTGGATTCTTGAAAATTAACGTCTCTGCCGTGTTCAAAAATAAGGAAGCCATTTTTTTTAAGAATTCCACTATTTAAAATAAGTTCTGGAATTTCTTGAATATTTTCTAGGTTATATGGTGGGTCTGCAAATATTATATCCAAGCTTTTCTTCCTACTTTTTAAAACATATTTTAATGCGTCTGCCCTGTAGGTGGTGATATTCATAGCATGTTTAGTCGCTATTGAGCGAATGAATTTTATTGAATTTATTTGTCTGTCTACACAAATGACTGATTTAGCGCCTCTCGAAATAAATTCATAGGCAATACTTCCAGTTCCTGAAAATAGGTCTAATACTTCAGAATCTGTTAAAATATCTTTGTTTTCCAAGATGTTGAATAGGGCCTCTTTTGCAGAACTTGTTGTGGGTCTAGCTTTTATACTTTTGTTAAATGGAATATGAATAGATTTAAATTTTCCTGAAATAATTCTCAAATCATAAATTTTTAAAGTTGGATTGTTGGTCGTATTGTATTTCTACATTTGGAAAAATATCTTTTATTTTGGAAAACAAAGTCTTGTCTTCAATTCCGGAATGTTCAATAGTAAATGGTTCGTTTATGAATTTTGATTCTTTAATAACACTTAGCAGGAAGTAAAGTGAATCTTCACTATTTTCAATATTATATCTATTGACCAAGATTAGTTTTTTATTGTTAAAGGATGCTATGTAAATACATTTTTCACCAAGAAAATACTTCAATTTAAAATCAAAATTTGAGGACCATATTATTGATTCACAAAAATGTTTCAAGTTTGCTGTTGGAAATTTATTTTTGATTGCGCTTAGAATTTCTTTATCAATACCCCAAAAGATCATAGTTTGATACTTGGATATTTTATCTTCTAAATAGTTTAGATCTATTTCTTGATTTGAAATAAATCTTTTTTTCTCATCTAAAGGAATGTGGCTAGCTAATTCATTTGGAATTAAAGTAAAGTATGGACTGTCTATATAAAGGGTTTCAATTTTTGAACTTGCTTTAATTTCAGACTCTTTGGTTAGTTTCCAAAATCCAGATTCAGAAATGCTAAAAAAATTGTTTTCAAATATATATGTGTCTGAAGGAGAGTATTTCAAAATGTGGGGTTATTTCCAATTCCCACTAGTTTTCACCTCTGTCAAAGAGCCGGTTGTTAAAGTGTCTCTTTCGTTAAGTGGGTCGTATGGAGATGGATCAAATGCGGTAAATACTGGTGTTCCTACTTTGGACAGTAAGTTAAAGTAATCTTCAGAATCTTCGTTTAGATTTGTAAATTTTATTTTGTCTCCTTTGAAAATTTCGAACGAAATACTAGTAGAGTCCATAGATCTGTTTTTAACCATCGATTTGAAATTTGAAATTTTAAGACTTGAACTTGAGAATTCGTCTTCTTTGGATATAAAGTCTTTACCAACGTAAAAAGGATCAAAAAGCTCAGGATTATAAAGTGGCGGCTGAAGATTATAAGATAATACATCTTCAAAGTCTGTCCAATACGATCTAGATGGTCTTGAAACAATATCTTTTTGAGTTAGTTTAATTTTTAATTTTTTATTGGATCTAATAACATGGAATAAAATAGTGTCTTTTTTCTTGTTTTTTAGAACCTCTAGGAAGTCTGAGGGTCTATTATAGGTTATTGAATCTACTGAAATTATGTTATCTCCTATATTGAATTGTGGTAATTGAGGAATTGAATCTTTAACGATTAATCCTTTAATATCCTTGTTGTAATAAGCTGTGTCATTACCATTAAAGTCAATTAAATAGGAGGATACAAATTCATAAGGATTTTCTTTTTTGTAATTAATTATTTCAAATGAAACATCGTCACTAGACTCTAGTATACCAGCGTACATTTTAAAATATTTTTTATCGGACATAGGAACTAAGTCTAAATTTTCTACTTTAAAATCATACAATCTATTGTTTGTAGAGTCTGAATTTGAAGGGAATAATTTTTCTAAAACATTTATCCAGGATGTATCTTTTGTTAATAAACCACATATTAAAGCTTCTTTTTCATCGTAAGATTCTAATTGGATGTAGTCAAGTATCGCGTCGTATCCAAGAATTTCGGCATGTTCAGCAGTGATTTTATAGTCCGGGACAACTCCCATAGTACTTATAGAGTAAACGCTGTCTTGTGCTAAAAACCTTTTAAGTTCCTCAAAATTATCGCTGTACCAACCGTATTTTTTTTTGTATTCCAACTGTACTATTTCAATATCTCTTAAGCCTTGCTTGATATTGTCATCAATTTCTTTTTTTAGCTCAATTTGAGCTATGGTAGTGGAGATAGAATTATAGGTAGAATAGCCTAGAAATAAGCAGCTTAAGAGTAGTGCAAATAAAATTTTTAAATGAGTATTCTTGCCAATGATTTCTTTAATGTAGAGAACTGTGACAACTCCCATTAAAAGCACAACAATAGCGCCCATTAAGAATGTTCCAGATTGGTTAATACTTCCAGTGCCACTAAATAGGGCAGTATTCAATAATAAAAGCCCAAGTAAAATTACTATGGCAGGAAATATGTATTTTTTTATGAGAAGGCTCCGTTCTTCCATTAGAATTAATTTGATTACAAATCTAATGTTTTTTTCAAATTTCGCTTCTTATAATGTTAACAAATTATAGTCAATTAATTATTGTAAATATTTAAGAATTTAATTTCTTTTTTAACTAAAATAATAATTTTTAATTTTAATTTATAAATGAAAAACAAAATTTAATTTCTTTCAAATTGTTTTAATGTCTTAAATATTTTAATTTGTATATTTGATTCATCAATTAAATCGATGGATAAATCTATTTTAGGTAAAGTTTATAATTTAATATCTCTTTCTCGTTCCATGAGTGCGCTTTTTGAACGAGAAAAATCCATTACTTCAAAATATGTCCATGCTACCTCTAAAGGTCATGAGCTCATTCAAATTGCTGCTGGTATCCAATTAAAAAAAGATGATTTTTTATATCCATATTATAGAGATGATTCTATGCTTTTATCTATTGGATTAGATCCATATGATTTGATGCTTCAGCTACTGGCTAAATCAAAAGACCCTTTTTCAGGTGGCAAAACTTATTATTCCCATCCTAGTTTAAATAATTCAGAACTTCCAAAAATACCCCACCAATCTTCTGCAACAGGAATGCAGGCAATACCTGCAACTGGTGCTGCAATGGGATTAAAATATAAAGAGGAAGTCGGTCTGTCAAAACACAATGAGAATGCTCCTATTGTAGTTTGTTCTCTTGGAGATGCATCTTGCACAGAGGGAGAAGTATCAGAGGCATTTCAAATGGCGGTTTTAAAAAAACTACCTATAATATATCTTGTTCAGGATAATGAATGGGATATTTCTGCAAAAGCAGAAGAAACAAGAGCTCAGGACATTTCCTATTTCGCTAAAGGCTTTAAAGGCCTTAAAGTATTTACTGTAGATGGAACTAATTTTCATGAATCCTACATTGCTCTTCAAGAAGCTCTTAAGATAACTAGAAATAGAAAAGGACCGGTATTAATTCATGCAAAAGTTCCACTTCTAAACCATCATACTTCCGGTGTAAGAATGGAATGGTATAGAGACGATTTAGATGCTCATTTGTTAAGAGATCCTTTGCCAATTTTAAAAGAATTATTAATAGAAAATGGTTTTAAAGAAACTGAGCTTGACGACATCTCTACAAAATCTGAAAAGATAGTTTTAGAACAGTACAAAAAGGCTTTAAAAGAAAAAGACCCCGAGCCAGACGAACTTTTTAAAAATATTTTTGCCCCAACAAAAGTTAAAGAAGAGAAGGGGGAGAGGTCTCCCAAAAATAAGGAGTCAACAGTTATGGTAGATTCTGCATTATTTGCCATTAGAGAATTGATGGATGCAGATAAAAGATGTTTGCTCTACGGACAAGATGTTGGTGGGAGATTAGGTGGAGTTTTTAGAGAAGCGGCTACCTTAGCCCAACAATTTGGCAACCACAGAGTATTTAATACTCCTATTCAAGAAGCTTTTATTGTGGGAAGCACTGCAGGAATGTCTGCTGTTGGCTTAAAGCCAATCGTTGAAGTTCAATTCGCAGATTATATTTGGCCTGGTTTAAACCAATTATTTACAGAAATAAGTAGATCTTATTATTTGTCAAACGGGAAATGGCCTGTTAGCATGATTCTTAGAGTACCTATTGGTGCTTATGGCTCAGGAGGCCCTTATCACTCGTCAAGTATTGAATCTGTAGTTACTAATATAATTGGAATAAAGGTGCTTTACCCTTCAAATGGTGCAGATTTGAAAGGACTAATGAAAGCTGCCTACTTAGATCCAAATCCTATTTTAATTCTGGAACATAAGGGACTATATTGGTCTAAAATTCCTGGGACAGAAAATGCAAAAACAATTGAACCAGACGAAAATTATATTCTACCAATTGGTAAAGCATGTAAAGTCATAGAAGCTGAAGAAAAGCATGAAAAATCTGGAGAATCTTTGGTAATTATAACCTATGGTCGTGGAGTATATTGGTCCTTGGAAGCATCAAAATCTTTTGCTGGAAAAATAGAGATATTAGACTTAAGAACCTTGTCCCCCATAGATGAAGACCAAATTTTAAAATCTGTGAAAAAACATGGAAAATCTCTCATAGTTACTGAAGAACCATCCTCTGCTAGTTTTTCACTTGGTATTGCAGGGTTTATTCAAGAAAATTGCTTTGAATTTTTAGATGCTCCAGTGAAAATTATCGGTTCAGAAAATACTCCAGCTATTCCTTTGAATGAAAACTTAGAATTTACTTATTTGCCAAATGCTTCTAAAGTTCAAAAAGCTATTTCTAATCTTTTAGAGTACTGATAGCCATCATTTAAATTTTATGTAATAGATTTATTTAATATTTTTATAACTATGGAATACTTAAATAAAGAATTTTTTGGAAATTCAATTCAGCACTGGATTATAGCCTTTCTAGTATTAATTGGTTCTTTTCTTTTAGTAAAAATATTATACTGGGTTTTCTCAACAGTTTTTAAAAACCTAACTAGTAAAACCAAGACTAATTTAGACGATGTTTTAGTCAAAAATTTACAAAAGCCACTTATAAATTTAGTAGTTATTGGTGCTTATTATTTTTCGGTAAGCTATTTACATTTTGACAAAAATATTGAAATAATTCTAGTAAATATTGCTTATTTACTCTTTACAATTACATTAACTTCAATTGTCTCTAAAATCATTGATGCTCTTATTTCAGAAGTTATTTTTCCTATTTCTAAAAAATATGAAACTAGTTTTGACAGCCATTTAATCCCAGTTATTCAGAAAGCTGTAAGAGCTATTATTTGGTCTCTAGGAATAGTAATAGGATTGGATAATATTGGTTTTGATATTACAGCCATGATTGCTGGACTTGGAATTGGTGGTTTGGCACTAGCTTTAGCAGCCCAGGATTCGGTTAAAAATATTTTCGCAGGTATAATGATTTTTTTAGATAAACCTTTTAAAATTAACGATAGAATAAAAATAGATGGAAATGACGGAACAGTGGAAGAAGTGGGTCTTAGAAGTACTAGAATAAGAACATTAGAAGGAAGAATCGTAACAATTCCAAACTGTACTTTTACAGATAATAGTGTCATCAATGTTACTTCACAACCAGCTTTAAAAGTTAAAATTAACTTAGGACTTACCTACGACACAAATGAAGAGCAGATGCAAAAAGCAATAGACATACTACAAGACATTGTAAAAGGGCAAGATGCTATTACCAATGACTATTCTGCAGGTTTCAATGGGTTTGGCGATTTTTCATTAAACATTCTATTCATGTATTATGTTAGACCAGAATCTCATTGGCTCAATACTCAAACTCTCGTCAATAAAGAAGTTTTAAGAAGATTTAATGAAGAAGGGTTGGAGTTTGCTTTCCCAACCCAAACTATTTTTAAAAAAGAGATTAATTAATACTAATTAATTCTACTTCAAAAATTAATGTACTGTAAGGACCTATTTGTGGGCCAGCTCCTCTTTCTCCATAAGCCAAATCGTAAGGAACATAAAGTTTCCACTTAGATCCTACTGCCATAAGCTGTAATGCCTCTGTCCAACCTTTAATTACTCCTCCCACAGGAAAACTAGCGTGCTCCCCTCTGTCAACAGAACTATCAAAAACAGTTCCATCTATTAATGTGCCATGGTAGTGAGTGGTTACATTGTCCTCAATGGTAGGTTTTGGTCCTGTTCCATCATTGATTACTTCATATTGAAGTCCACTAGCAAGAGTTGTCACTCCTTCTCTTTTTCCATTTTCACGTAAGAAATTTATACCTTCTTCTATAACTGATTCGCTTTGTTTTTGCTGTTTTTTCGAAAAGTAACTTTGGATAATGGCTTGGGCTTGGTTATCACTTATTTTAGCTTCTACATCTTTTTCTAAGACATCTTTTATACCAGCTTCAAAATTATCTAGGTTAATGTTTTCAAATTGTGTTTTAATATTTTCACCAATATTAACCCCCAAACTATAGCTTACTGAGTCCAGCTCAGTAATTAAATTTGCAGTTTTATTAGTTTTCTCCGTCTTACATGCTATAAACAGAATTAGAGAGGATAGGAATATTATATTTTTCATTTTAATTTATACTTATTAGTTCAACTTCAAAAATTAGGGTAGTAAATGGACCAATTTGTGGACCAGCTCCTCTTTCACCATATGCTAAATCATAAGGAACAAACAGTCTCCATTTGGATCCAACATTCATTAATTGTAGTGCTTCTGTCCATCCTTTGATTACACCACTTACTGGAAAACTTGCTGGTTCTCCTCTTTCTACAGAACTATCAAAAACTGTTCCGTCAATTAATGTTCCATGGTAGTGTGTAGTAACTTGGTCATTTAATGTTGGCTTAGCACCTTCCCCTGTTTTAATTACTTCATATTGCAATCCACTTTCTAAAGTAACTACATTTTCCTTCTTGCTGTTTTCAGCTAAAAACTTTCTACCCTCTTCAACCACAGATTCACTTGCTTTGGCTTGTTGTTTCGTAAAATATTCTTGAATTGTTTTTTGCGCATCGGCTCCCGAAATACTAGGTTCTTTGCTGTCATCTAAAACATCTTTTATTGCAGCTTCAAAATTCTTAAGGTCAATATCTGGAAACTGTGTTTTTATGTTTTCTCCAATATTTACCCCTAGGCTGTAACTTACAGAGTCTATTTCGTTATTTATTTTTTGTGCGGACATTTTTATATTTATTGTTAGGTTGGCTATAATTAATAATGTAAGAAATTTAAATTTTTTCATGATGTGAATAATAATAAAGTAGTTTATTTTAAATCAATTACTAACCACTTTTCTTTTGTGGTGTTTGAATTTTTTTAGGAATTTGTTTTCTAATTGCAGTATTGCTCTTTTTTGAAATTTGTTTTTTAGATTTTTTTTCGGACTTATCCACCTTTATAATTTCTTTTTCTGTTTTAGAATCTTCTTTTTCCGACTTTTTAAGTTTTAACTTTTTGGTTTTATGTAGAAGATTGTACCATTGGAAGAGTTTTTTGATGTCGGAATTATAGACTTGTTCTTTGTCATAATTTGGAACAAATTCTTCAAGTTTAGCTCTTAATTTTTCTGTGCTCTCAGAATGATCTATTGTAGCTTTTCCATCGTTAGATTCATATATTTTCCTGTAAATATCTGAAAGCAACACTTCTTCTTCATAAGTATATATGCTTATATCTGACAATGCACTAATTTTATTAGTATTAAATATTGGAAATCTCTTTTTATCAATGATTGATTCAACAATCACATTGTTTTTGGATTTTCCAACAGTGCTGAATAATCCAGATTTACCAGAAATTGATATGATGTCTTTTAAATCCATAATTTATTTATGGCGCAAATCTAATAATTATTCTATAACTAACTTTATTGGTTTAAAGTTTGATTGATTTTTAATTTTCAACCAATATATACCACTACTTGCGCTAATACCATCTAATACGAATTCGTCTTCATTGAAGGAGAATGATTTAATAACCTTTCCTCGAATATCAAATAGCTCTAAGTGATAAGGTCCTTTACCATTAATAATTTTTACTGTTGTGGATTTGGAAAATGGATTTGGAAATACAACAATCTCCAATTTAGAAGATGTTTCTTCCAATAGAAAAGAAGGGGTAGACTGACTTACGTAAAAACTTTTAGATGTAATAAATCCAAAATCTCCTTGACCTTGACTAATTACGTTACCGTTTAGATCATCTAAGGTCCAGCTTCCATCTGTTCCGTTCCACAACGAAGCACTTAATCCGTCTCCATATACATCGTTAAGTTCAAATGTATAACATTCATTTTCCTCTAAATAAATATCCTTTATAATTGTTGTATTTGCTTGATTTCCTCCCCCACTAGGGTTGCAATCGTAAGGACCCTCACTATACCATATTGAATCTTGACTGTCTTTTACAGTCCAAAATGTTTCCAAACAATAATCGTCTAAGAGTAAATCTAGAGTTAGAGGAGCTGCAGTATTGTCATTTACAGTTAGATAAAGTGTATTGATGCTGTCACAACCAAGAGCTGTTTGCAACGTGTCTGTATAGATTCCTGATGAACTGTATTGAACGCCATTCCATGTGTAACTTTGGCAGGAGCTTACACTATCTACGTTATTGAAAATACTGTAAATAGTAAGATGTAATGTAGCAATACTATCGCAGCCTTGACTTGTTTGTAGAGTGTCTATGAAAATTCCACTTTGTGAGTAGGTATTTCCATTCCATAAATAGTTGTTACATGAAAATATACTATCTGTAGATTGCTGAGTAGTATTAATCGTGAGAACTAAAGAAGAAATGCTATCACATCCAGAAATTGTTGATAAAGAATCGTAATAGGTTCCGGATTGAGAATAAGTATTTCCATGCCATATATAAGATCCGCAGGTTGATATAATTTCTTGTGAAACAGTACTTGAATTTACTGTTAATAGTAAAGTAACTATACTATCACATCCAGAGTTAGTAACTAAAGTGTCATTGTAAGAACCAGACTGGGTGTAGTTATTTCCGTTCCATAAATAATTATCACAAACAATTACAGATTCATTGGAAGAAACGGAGGAATTAATTGTTAGATTAAGATTAAGTACACTATCACATCCATTTGTTGATTGTAGTGTGTCAATGTAATTACCAGACTGTGAATAATTGGTTCCGTTCCAATTATAAGTCCCACATGTTGTCACATTTTGATTAGTTAATGAAGTTTGTCCAATTACTAAGTTTAATGTTTTAATACTATCGCAACCTGAAGGAACTAAAATACTATCTGTATAGTTTCCACTTTGAGTATAAATGTTTCCATTCCAAGTGTAGTTATTACAGGATATAATATTTTCCGAGGATGAAATATAGTTAGAAATGGTTAAATTGAGTGTTAAAATACTATCACAACCATTGACAGTCTGTAAAGTATCTAAAAAAGATCCTGACTGAGAATATGTATTACCATTCCAAGTGTAGTTATTGCACGTTGATATATTCTCTTGAGAAGATTCGTTTTGGTTGATTGTTAAACTAAGGGTTATAATACTATCACAGCCATTTGTAGTTTGCAGCGTGTTAGTGTAAGTACCTGACTGCGAATAAGTAGTTCCATTCCAACTGTAATTATTACAAGCTGTAATATTTTCTTGGGAATTTCCGTTACTGTTTATTATTAGATTTAAAGTGACAATACTATCACAACCAATAGATGTTTGTAAAGTATCAATATAATTACCAGAAATGGAATAAGTAGTACCATTCCAACTGTAGTTATCACAAGCGGTGATGTTTTCTAGTGTATTTACTGTAGAACCCACTGCTATAAATGCAGTTTTGGTTTCTGTATCTGTAATTGTTCCATCACTTATTGTTAAGGAAACATTATATGTTCCAGCACTAGAATATGTATGGGTTGGGTTTTGTAATGTGGAGGAGTTGCCATCCCCAAAATCCCATGTCCAAGAAGTTGGAGAGCCAGTAGAAATGTCGCTGAAAGTAATGGAACTTCCCAAACAGATATTAACATTATTAGCAGTGAAATCAGCACTTAACGTAGCAGCAGATTGATTAATAATCAATTGATAATCTTCCGCTTGTGCGTAAAATGGATTATAACAGGCACTAGTTATAGATCCTGTAACAGACGTCAATTCACTAACGATTCTTAATCTGAGAGGAGTATTTGCCAATACATTTATACCATCTGTAATCGGTATACTTAGTGTGCCATTTCCGGTGGACGTATTAGTTCCATTGGCTCCATTTAAGTTGGGAGGATTTGCTCCAGAAAAAACTTCTTCATTGGCATCTAGAAAATCTCCGTCATTATTAAAATCAATATATCCTTTAAAATCATGACCGTTATACCAAGTTGTTAGTTCAAAATTAAAAGTACTATCTTCTTCCAATGAAATAATTTTCAGACATTCTGTTGTGAAGTCAACATAACCACCATCATTTTGAGTGTTGGAGCTTGACGCTGAAAATTCATTGATAATAGTAAAATTCATTATTCCTCCATATCCACCACTTGTTGCAGTTGAAGAACTTTGAGGAATACAACTTGCATTAGTCAGCGTACCTGAAGTTGAATTTGGAGTTTCATCTCCTTGTGAATAAATTATACTAATTCCTGTAGTAGCTAGCATGGCTCTAGATCTTGTCTTTTGGTCGGGTGTTAACCTGTCTTGGCAAGAAGCATAAGACATAAAGTTTTTTGCAGTATTGTCCCCAAAAGTAGCTCCTGTACAATCATTTAACAATCCAGATTTACATTGGCTGGTATATCTTTTATGGGGTTCTGTATCTGCACATCCATCACTATCTAATCCAATAGTCACGTCTCCAGGACAAGCATCACCAATACCATTGTTATCTGCATCTCCATCGCCTTTAAATGTATGATGTAAGTGTAAATAATGTCCAATTTCATGAACAACAGTTGAGTTGTCTCTTGGGGCATTAAGATTAAAAGAAGGCTGAGTACTTGTAGGGTCATAACCGAATACTGAAGCCATCATCACAGAACCTTCATATGCAGAACCAGTAAAAAAATTGGCGTATCCTTGAATTCCAAACCCTCCGTTATTATTTTCTATTTCACTTACAATCCAAATATTAAAATATTCTGTTTCAGGCCATCTGCTTAAGTCTTTTAAAATAGTTTCATCTGCTTCACCACCATCTCCATAATAATCTACTCCACCAGTTAAATAATTCGGAACAGCACTAGCATTTATTCTATTTATTCCAGAGTGAGCAATGCAGTTAGGGTCTTGTTGTGCAAGAGCAAATTCAATTTCAAAATCTACAGGACTTCCAGCTGTTTGTCCTCTGTAAACATCATTTAAATTGGTAATAGCACTTTGAATTTGAGCATCTGAAATATTAGTGCCAACTCCAAGTAATTCTCCCAAATGCAGAACATGAACAACTACGGGGATAGTATAAATTGAACTGGACGATCTTAATTGGCTTTGAGAAATATACTGAGCTATTTTTTGCTCTGCTTCAATTTCTTTTCTTAAATAATTAGAATCTTGTAAAAGTATATTTCTTAGACGGTCAAATCCACACTTTTCAATTACCTGAATTTGACTATGTAAATTATTAAGCAATGAAAATATAAATAAATTTACAAGAAGGATGGTGGTGATTTTTTTCATTTTGAAAGTTGAACTATTTACTGTGAAAATAACTACAATTTATCACTATTCAATTATATTTCTATTATACTTTAAACTGATTAGAGTTAAGAAATTACTTTTTGTCTAACCAATGCTAAATTCTGGAATTTCTTTTATGTAGCTAGCTTTCTGTAATTCTAAATCAATTTCTATACAATAGGTTTTTAATCCATTGGTGAGTACAATAAAATTTGCAGCTAACTTATTTTGATAGGATAAAACTTGATCTAAGGTCTTTTGGTCAATTTTTACTTTTGGAGATTTACACTCTATTATAATATGCGGCTTACCAAGCTCATCAAACACCAATAAATCAAATCTTTTATTTAGCCCATTAATAACAATCTTTTTCTCTATTGCGATTAAACTTTTAGGATATTTTTTTATCAAATTTAAATACTTCCAAAATTGTTGCCTTACCAACTCCTCGGGTGTGGATAATATCCATTTTTTTCTAAGCTCGTCAAATAAATATTCTTTCGAATTAACTACCTTAGTTTTTAGTGAAAATGAATTGTCCATATTTTATAAATTTAAAGAATTGAATTTTAAAGAAATCATAAAATCTATTGAAAACAGAACTTTTCTGCCAATTTATTTCCTAAATGGTGAGAACTCCTATTTTATAGACAAGATAACAGATAAAATATTAGATTCTGTTCTACAAGAATCTGAAAAAGATTTTAACCAAACTATTTTATACGGAAAGGATGCCAATATAGATTCTATTATAGATATTTCAAAAAGATACCCAGTTATGGCGTCCCATCAACTGGTAATTGTTAAGGAAGCCCAACACCTCTCTAGAGGTTTAGGTCAATTGGAGCAATATTTTAAAAATCCTGTTCCAACTACCATTTTGGTATTCTGTTATAAAGGAAAAAAAATAGATAAAAGAAAATCAGTTGGGAAACTACTTTCCAAAAGTAATTTTTTGTTTGATTTAGAATTGGTTAAAGATTACCAACTTCCAGATTGGATTCTAAACTGTGCTAAAATTAATAATCTTGCTATTGACCCTCAAGCAATTGTTTTACTTTCTGAGTTTTTGGGTAATGATTTATCAGAAATAGAAAAAAATATACAAAAGCTAAAGTTACTGACTAAAGGTTCTCAAGTTGTAGATGCCGATATGGTTCAAAAACATATTGGATTTTCTAAAGACTACAATCTCTTTGAATTAACAGATGCTATAGCTGCTATGAATATTCAAAAAGCTGGTTTTATCGCGTATCATTTTGGAAAGAATAGTAAAAATCATCCAATTGTTGTTACCATAGGTCATCTTTATGGCTTTTTCACTAAACTAATGAAATTTCATTTTTACAAAGACAACATGGGAGACAGCCAATTAGCTGGGAAGATTGGAGTTCATCCATTTTTTTTAAAACAATACAAACAAGCATCTAAATTTTACTCCAAATCCAAGTTAGCTAAAATATTATCTCAGTTGAGGCACTATGATTTGATGAGTAAAGGAGTTTTTGCCCAAAACACCTCACATGAGGAAATCTTGAAAGAAATGATTTTTAAAATAATGCATTAAATTTTAATATATGATTGATTTAAGAAGTGATACTGTAACCAAACCGTCTAAAGAAATGAAGACTTTTATGATGGATGCTGTTCTAGGGGACGATGTTTTTAAAGACGATCCAACGGTTAAAGAACTAGAAGAGAAAACTGCTACTATGTTTGGCCATGAAGCTGGATTGTTTTGCTCTTCTGGAACAATGACCAATCAAATTGCATTAATGGTTTATTTACGACCAGGAGACGAAGTAATATGTAGCAGTGAAGCCCATATATACAATTATGAAGGAGGTGGAATTGCAAGAAATTCTGGAGCTTCTGCAAGATTAATAAATAGAAATAGTGGCATTGTATATTTAGAAGAAATAATCGATAATATTAACCCAGATGATATTCATTATCCAGTAACCAATTTAGTTGCTTTAGAAAACACAATTAATAGGGGAGGAGGGATTTGTTATCCAATAACAGAAATAGAGAAAATTTCTAAGTTTTGTAAGTCTAAAAATATCCCACTTCATTTAGATGGCGCAAGACTTTTTAACGCTCTGGTTAAAACTAAAGTTAAAGCAAACTATATAGGTCCATTATTTGATTCAATTTCAATTTGTTTTTCCAAAGGATTGGGAGCACCAGTAGGATCTGTCTTAGTAGGTTCTAAAGAGTTTATTCATAAAGCGAGAAGAGTTAGAAAAGTTATTGGCGGGGGGATGAGACAAGTTGGTATGCTAGCTGCAGCTGGAATTTATGCTCTAGAAAATAATATTGAAAGACTTGCTATAGATCACCAGCATGCAGATTTATTAGCGGAAGGGTTGAGAAATTGTACTTGGATTGATAAAGTCATGGACGTAGAAACCAATATTGTAATTGGCTATATGAAAGAAGGTTTTCAAAACTCTAATTTTGTGGAAAAGTTACAAAAACTAGGAGTTTCTATTGTCTCGTTTGGTAAAGGAAGAATAAGAATGGTGACTCATTTAGATGTTACAAAAGAAGATATTGATAAGGTAATTTCACTACTTAAATTCTAAAATATAATTTGCTGTATTTTCTATAGCTTTTTCGATAGAAATGAATTTATATCCAATTTGTTTTTTTATTTTTTCATTGCTGTAATAATTCTTTTGTGAAGATGTTTTTGCTGTTTCTTTAGTAATTTTTGGACTTTTTCTTGTTATTAAACTTATCAAATATTCTATCCTCCATGCTAAATTCATTAATCTTTCTGAGGCCACATTGGATGGTGGTTTAACATTCAAAGATTTAGAAATGTTCTTAAAAACTGACTCATAGGAAAGATTTTCTGCAACTAAAATATACCTTTCAGAACAGAAGGATGAATTCATTAGTTCTATAATAGAATTAGAAACATCTCTTACATCCACAAATCCATTTAGTCCTGAAGGGTAAAATGAAAGCCCAGAATTGATTTTTTTAAATAAAGCTGTACTTGATCTATTCCATGTGGATGGACCAATTATTATTCCTGGATTGACAATTACAGACTGAAGACCTTCTTGAACTCCTCTCCAAACCTCATTTTCTGCTTTGTTTTTAGTTATAGCATAAAAACTATTATCGTTACTCTCTACCCAACTATTTACTTCGGAATATTCTCCATTGCCTTTTCTGCCAATAGCAGCTACAGAACTTACGTGGCCTAATTTTTTTACTTTATGTTCTAGACATGCATTTACAATATTTGCAGTTCCTTTAATATTGATGTTAGACATCTTGGATTGATCTCTTTTTAAAAAACTCACAATTGCTGCACTGTGGTAAACATGATCTACTCCCTTTACAGTGTCAAAAACTTGAATTACATCTTCAATATCCATTTCTACCCATTCGATATTGGTCAGTAATGATTCTTTGTTGTAAAACTTAAAAAGTTTTTTTACGTTTTCAAGTCTAGAGTTTTTAGTAAAAGTTGCTTTCACTTTTTCTCCTTTTGACAAAAGATCTAATAAAATATGCATTCCTACCAACCCTGTGGCACCAGTGACTAGATTTTTCATTTTTAAGAACTAATTTTTTAAACCTTTTAATATTAAATTCAATATTTTGATTTTAATTTATGTGAAACAAATATATTTGTTAATTATCAATAATAAGAACTGAAATTGAATTTTGTACAAGAGTTGAAATGGAGAGGTATGATTCACGACATCATGCCAAAAACTGAGGAGTTTATAAAAGAGAATAAAATTTCTGGATATATAGGCTTTGACCCAACTTCAGATTCTCTTCATATTGGTAGTTTGGTACAAATAATGACATTGGTTCTTTTTCAAAAGCATGGTCACAAACCATATATTTTAGTTGGTGGTGCAACAGGAATGGTTGGTGATCCCTCTGGAAAATCTAAAGAACGAAACCTCCTTGAGGAAAAGGAACTCAATAAAAACATATCAGCTATCCAAAAACAGTTGTCTAAATTTCTTGTTTTTGATGATTCTAAAAATAGCGCTGTAATTGTCAACAATAACGATTGGTTTAAAAACTTTAGTTTTTTGGATTTCATAAGAGATGTTGGTAAGCATATTACTGTCAATTACATGATGTCTAAAGATTCTGTAAAAAAACGTTTGGAAACTGGGATATCTTTTACAGAATTTAGTTACCAATTAGTACAGGGCTATGATTTTTATTGGCTGTATAAAAACCACAATTGCTTACTTCAACTAGGAGGATCTGACCAGTGGGGAAATATTGTCACTGGAACAGAACTTATTCGAAGAATTGATGGAGGTTCAGCCTTTGCAATAACAACGCCATTAGTTCAAAAAGCAGATGGTACTAAGTTTGGCAAGACAGAATCTGGAAATATTTGGTTGGATGCTAAAAAAACATCTCCCTACAAATTTTACCAATATTGGATAAACTCAAGCGATTCTGATGCGGAAAACTACATTAAAATTTTCACTCTTTTTGACAAAGAAAAAATTGAAGATTTAATAACTGAGCATAAGACAAATCCCGGCCTTAGAATATTGCAGAATACACTTGCAAAAGACATAACTACTATGATTCATGGAGAAGATCAGTATTTAGCTGCTAAAGAAGCATCTTCTATCTTATTTAAAAAAGGAACTGACGCAGTTGTTGCCTTAAAATCTCTTTCCAAAGATGTTTTTTTAGAAATATTTGAAGGAGTTCCTCAAGCTGAAATTAAAAAAGAAGAAGTTTTAAAAGGGTTGCCAATTATTAATGCGCTAGTAGAAAGTTCAGGGTTTTTAAAGTCTAATGGTGAGGCAAGAAGAGCAATTGGTGAGAATTCTATTTCATTAAATAAGGCAAAGGTAGATTTGGACACTATTATAACTAAAGATGATTTAATTGACGATAAGTATCTTTTATTGCAAAGAGGAAAGAAAAATTATTTTATAGTTCTAGTAAGCTAAAAAGAAAGCAGATTACATCCTCTTACTTCCGACTGGTCAAACCTTCCTGAAATCTCAAAACTATCTTTTTCAACTTCTTTTCCAATGTCTTGGGTTTCAATAAAAGAACAGCTGTAAATATTAGCTAGGTCTATAATATTGATTCCACCACTAGAATTGATTTTAGCCAATGAATATGGATCTTCAAAATCTCTAATTATAAACTTCATCCAAGGCGGTGTTTTAAATAATCCATTTTTTTTGGAATAGGCTTGAGACAATAATTCTGTCATCCCATATTCGCTATGAATGGCATCTACATTAAATGCTGTTTTAAGTTGCTGGTGTAGTTCTTGTCTAACCATTTCTTTTCTTCTGCCCTTCATTCCACCTGTTTCCATTATTACCCAGTTTTCTAAATTGAATGAGTCTAGTTCTGAAAGCTCTAAAAGTGCATAACTAACTCCAATAAGGAGAACATTTTTATTTTTCAGTTTTAAAATTAAATTCTTCAATCCATCTAAATCATAGTTGATATAATTACTTTCTGGATTTTCACTTTTTTTAATGAAGTTGTTGACCATATAAATTAATGAGCTGTCTCCTTGGTCCAAATAAGATGGCAATAATGCCAATATTGTCCACTCTTTTGGGTCACTATAAAAGTGTTTGTAACCAGCACTAAAAGCCTGCTCATATAATTTTAAATCTTTTACTAAATGCTTACTTCTTATTGTATTGCCTGTTCCACTACTAAGAAAAGTTTTTTCTATTTTGGAGTTGTCTGCAATAATATGGTTGCTTTTAAAAAAGTCAATTGGCAGAAATGGAATTTCTTTATAGTGATTTATTGACTTTTTTTGACTTTTTACTAGGTCAACATATTTTTTGTAAACGGATATGTTTTTGTATTGAAATTCAAAGACTTCCAGCGCAATAGAATTGAATTCATCTTCGTTAGATATGTTAAATATTCTTTTAGACAGGCTCAAAATATAACTAAATAGCTTAAATTTAAAATATGATAATATCTAAGTTAAAAATAGTTATTGTTTTCTCATCCTTGTGTTTAATTTCTTGTCTCAAACCAGAGTCCTATCCAAATGAGCCAATTCTTGAATATTTGAGTTTTGAGAGTTTGTCCGATTCTGGAAAGTTAACTTTTTCCTTTACAGATGGCGATGGAAATATTGGTTTAGATCAGAACCAGTTGGATGCTCCTTTTGATCCAGGGAGTTTTTATTATTACAATTGTTATATTAATTATTATGAAATGATGGATGGAGAGTGGGTAAGAGCTACTGCCGATCCACAAGGAAATAATTCTCCATTTGCAGATTCAATTACCTACAGTTACAGAATAGGAAATATGACGCCTGTTGGTCAGAATAAAGCTCTGAAAGGAGAAATTGAAGTAATCTTAGAGCCTTTTTACTTTAATCCAATATCTAACCATTCTGATAGTATTAAATATTCAATTTTATTAATTGACAGATCTTTAAATCATAGTAATTTAATATTCTCCTCTACAATTTTGCGTTGAGCTATTACACCATGAAACAAAATATTTTTATTTATATATTTTTTTCATTTCTATTAGTAGCCTGTACTATAGCTAAGCCTGTAAATTATTCTTTTCAAGACAACAAAAACTCCTTACATCCGCAATTTTTAATTTACCATGATTCTGAAACTACCTCCAAATTATATTTTCAGATTTTCACAGAAGATATACTATATTCAAGAGTAAATGTAAGTGAGAAATTTAGTTCCAAAATAAAATTACAATTTACAGCTTACAATGAAAATCGAAAGGAAGTTATTGATTCGGGTTCTTTAGTAATATCAGACAAGTATTTAAAAAATAAAAAACTTAAAATTGACACCAACTTCAGTTTCCTTTTTCCAAAGTCTAAGAAAGGGTTTATAGATTTAAAAATTGTAGATATTAATAGAAATAGAGAGTTTTATAAAACCATTAAAATTGACAAATTAAATGATTATAACAGGCAATTTTATATTATTAAGGACGCCAATAATCAGCTTTTGTACAATGATTTCTTTTTTAAAGGACAGTCTATTTTTATCCAGAGCGAATTCAATACCAAAAGAATATATGCCAAAAACATAAATACTTCTTTTCCACTTTCCCCACCACCATTTAGCAAGTCTTATCAACCAATATTTAAGAGTAACAACTCTGTTTGTAAGCAGCTTAATTTCAATTCTAAAAAATTAATATCTTACCTTCTTCCAGATGTAGGATTTGTTTTTTTTCAGTTGGATACATTGACTAACCAAGGTTTTACATTATTTAATTTTCAAGAGGGTTATCCAAACTTAATCAATGCCAATCAACTGATTCCTCCATTAAGGTATTTAACTACTAAAGAAGAGTTTGCTTCACTAGTTTCCAGTTCAGATTCAAAGTTAGCAGTTGATCAATACTGGCTTTCCAAGGCTTCTTCTAAAGAAAGAGCTAGAAACCTTATTAGAATTTATTATTCAAGAGTTGAATTTGCAAATAAATTATTTTCTTGTCATTTAGAGGGCTGGAAAACAGATAGAGGACTAATAAGTATTATTTTTGGTCCTCCAAGTTATGTTACAAATAATAGAAATGCTGAAACTTGGATTTATGGAGATGAAAATAATATGAACTCTTTGAAGTTTATTTTTGAAAATAAAATGAACCCATTTACCACCAATGATTTTATATTAAAAAGAAATTACGCATATAAAAATCCATGGTATAGAGCGGTGGATAGCTGGAGAAACGGAAAAGTATATTTATTAAAATGAACAAAACAATTACAGAAGATTTAACCTTTGGAATTAGATCAGTTATAGAAGCCATAAAACAAGGAAAAACAATCAATAAAATTCTTTTACAAAAAGGGTTAACTGGAGAGTTAATAAAAGAGTTGTTAGTTCTTGTCCATAAAGAAAATATTGTAGTTCAGAAAGTTCCTGTTCAAAAGCTAAACCATATGGTGAAAAAAAATCACCAAGGGGTTATCGCTATGATTTCACCAGTTGCTTATCACGAAATAGATTGGCTCGTTCAGCAAGTTTATGAAAAAGGAGAAGATCCTTTTATATTAATTTTAGATAGGGTGAAAGACGTAAGAAATTTTGGTGCTATTGCTAGAACTGCAGAATGTTTTGGTGTACATGCCATTGTAATTCCTAGCAAGGATTCGGCCTTAGTTACCAATGACGCTATAAAAACATCTGCCGGTGCATTATTTAAAATTCCTGTTTGCAAGGTTACTAGTTTAAATGCTGCAGTAGATTTTTTAAAGGGTTGTGGACTTAAAATATTTTCTTGTACAGAGAAATCTGACACATTTATAAATAAGGTGGAAAGCTCTGGTCCTAAAGCTTTAATTATGGGGAGTGAAGAAGATGGAGTTGACTCGAATTTAATAAAAGCTTCTGATGTGAATTTTAAAATACCAATGACTGGAAGTATTGCCTCCTTAAATGTTTCAGTTGCCTGTGGAATAGCTATTCATAAATTAATGGGCTAAGTATTAGGATTTATGATCTGAATTACTATTTCTAAGTTCTAAAACTGCTTTATAATGGTCTTCAATAATTTTTTCTTTATTTTTTTTAATTTCAATTAAATATTTTTCAATTAGTTCAGTTTTTGAAGTTTTTTCTTTATTTTTTCTTGCCTCACACTCTTTTTTACATAGTTTCCACGACGAATCATCTACACTGTCTCCTGAACTAGATAATGGGCTAACTCCAAGTTTTTTTCTTTTTTTAGCAACTTTTAGTTGGTATTCTTTTGACATAGGATTGATACCTTTAGCTCTTTCTTTAGAATCATCAATAGAGTCGTACATAAAATCGTATTCTTCAGCAAATAATTCTGAGTGTAAATTATTACTATTTACTTTGATTTTATTGGATTTATTTGTTTTAATTAAAAACCACCATCAGTTTTTTCAAAACCTTGAACTATATTGTTAAAGTATTGACTTTTAATAACATGAGACAAAATTTACCCAACCTTTATGTATGGACCACCAGGTGGATTTACAAAGCTTTCACCAAATTTACAATTTTCAAATGTGCCTTCCCATAGTATATTGCCATCCTCTTGTTTAGTAAATTTGTATTCGTATTCCTTACCGTTAATAAAATTTTTCATACAAAATCTTTGCTTTCATATTCATTTTCTTTTTCAGAGTCTATTTTTTGACTTATAAATACCCAATAAATTTAACTAAAAATTTATTCCAACATTTTGAATGTCTTTCCAAAAATTAGGATAAGATTTATTCACCACTTCTTTATCATCAAACTTTATAGAATCAACTTTCATACATAGTGGAGCAATACTCATGGCTATTCTATGATCATTATGACACTCAATAATAGATGTTGGTTGAACTATCTTTTGATTCTTTTTTATTTTTATCGAAGAGTCACTTATGGAAGAAATTACATTAAACTTTTCCAATTCTTTTTTAATACACTCTAACCTGTTAGATTCCTTAACCTTCAAACTTTCTAAGCCCATTAAATGAGCTTTTATTCCAAGTCCACAACAAGTAACTATGATTGGTAACGCCAAATCGGGATGACCAGAAAGATCTAATTCTAGCTCTTTAGCTATGTTTTTGGCTTTATATAGAACTATAGAATCTTCATTAAATTCTGTTTTAATACCAAGTTTTAAATATATACTTGATAAAACAGAATCTCCTTGAAGAGAGTCAGCATATAAATTGGCGATTTTAACTTCTCCAGATTTAGACAAAGCCAAAAAACTGTACCAAAATGAAGCTGCAGACCAATCATTTTCAACTTCTATATTTTTAGCTAAGTAGTTCTGCTGTTCAACTTTAATAAGATTATTTTCCCAACTATACTCAATTCCAAATTCGCTCATTAAACCAAGTGTCATATCAATATATGGTTTGGATAATACTTTTGATGTAATTTCTAGGTTAAGTCCATTTTCTATCGTTGGTGCCACCAATAATAAAGCAGATATAAATTGACTACTTATATCTCCTGGCAAACTTAATTTTTTACTTTTTAATTTTTTACTTTTTATCTCAATAGGAGGGAACCCTTCCTTTTCTGAATACTTAATTTCTGCACCCAGCTCTTTAAGACAATCTATTAGAGGCTTTACAGGTCTTTCATGCATTCTTTTGCTTCCTGAAACTTTCCAAATGCCATCATTTGTTGCAAGAAATGCTATTAAAAATCTTAATGTTGTTCCTGCATCTTCACAATTAAGGTCTATTCTTTTATTAAAACTATCTAAGAGTTCATTTAAAATTTTGGTGTCCTTCGCATTACTTAAGTTTTGAATTCTGAATTTAGTTTTGCAAAGCGCTTTTATTACCAAAAGCCTATTACTTATACTTTTGGAAGATTCTAAATCTATAGACCCGTAAATAGTTTTATTCTTAGAAGAGATTTTAATCATTTTGTAAAAACTCTAATAAATAAGATTCCACTTTTTTTAATTCTATTTCATGGTTTATAGTTACTTCGCCAATTTTTGTTGGTAGTGAAAAATTTATGGTGCTTTTAGTATTTTTCTTATCTGATAGAATCAGCTTTATAATAGCTTTAGAATCTATTTTAAAATTTAAATAAGATTTAAAGTTATTAGATAAAACTGTTTTTATTTCTTGGAAGTAATTTTCGCTTAATAGGTTTTCTTTTTTTGCAATGAAGGATTCTATGATCATTCCCTTTGCAATTGCAAATCCATGTAAAGTAGGAACGTTGGAGTCCAATAAGAAACTCTCTATTGCATGACCAATAGTATGTCCAAAGTTTAATTTCTTCCTTATGTTTTTTTCATAAGGATCTTTACTTACAATTTCTAACTTTAGATTTTTAGATGATTTAACTATGTAATCTAAGTCTAGCTCTTTCGAATTTACTTTCAAGTAGTTCCATAAATCATCATCTCCAATTATACTGTGCTTATACACTTCAGCTATTCCAGAATCTATTTCTATTTTAGGTAGAGTAGCTAAAAATGTAGTATCTAAAAAAACTGCTTTTGGAAGCGTAAAAGTTCCTATATTGTTTTTTAAAAATTGGTAATTAAACCCAGTTTTGCCACCAATAGAAGCATCTGCCATTGCCAATAAGGTGGTAGGTAAATAAATAAATTCTATTCCTCTTTTATATGTGGATGCAGCAAAACCTGCTAAGTCGGTGAGCATTCCTCCACCAAGGATAATCAATAGGTCGTTACTCTTTACATTATTACGATTTAAAAAGTCCCATATTTTTAAAACGCTATTAAAAGTTTTGTTCTTTTCTCCACTTTCTAATTGTAAATGTGTAGAAGTAACCGAAAAATTTTCTTCCAAATAATCTATATGCTGAATGGTGTTTTCATCAACAATTAAGTAAATTTTTTCTTCATTGAAGATCTTTTTGAATTCTTTAAAGAAACTCTTAATATTACCTTGATAAATTTCCAATGGGTTATTTATTTTGGATTTTTTTAATTGCATTTTTTGAGAACTCTGAGAGAATTAATTCCCCAGATATTTTCGCTCTTTTGGAAAGTAATTCATCCCAATCCTCTGTTCCTTTCCAAAATACTTTTTTTAATTTTTTTGTAGCCTCTTGGTGAGATTTAGAAAGTTTAAAAGCTAATTCATCAATTACTTTATCCATCGATTCATTATCCTGGAATATTTCAGAATATAGTCCCTTTTGAAGACCCCAATTTGCATCAAACCATTTGTCTGCATTAATTGCAAGAGCGCTCATGGCCGACAATCCAACTTTTCTTTCTACGGCTGGTCCAACAACAAAAGGACCAATTCCTAAGGCCAATTCACTTAATTTAATGGAAGCATGTTGAGTAGCAAAACAGTAGTCTACAGCACTAGCTATTCCAACACCTCCTCCAACCGCTTTTCCTTGAACTCTTCCAATAATTATTTTTGTACATTTTCTACATGCATTAATAACATTGGCAAAACCAGAGAAAAATTCAATTCCAGAATTTATATTTTCAATTTGTATTAGCTCATCAAAACTTGCACCTGCACAAAATGTTCGATTACCAGCAGATTTAAGAACAATTACTTTTATTTCTTCATTAAGACTTGCTTCAGTAATAGTTTTGGCAATTTCAGATAGAATTTTCCCAGGAAGAGAATTGCTTTGTGAATGGTAAAATTCTATTGTTCCAATTCCATTCTCATCTGTATTTATTTTTACGTATCCTTTATTATCCTCCATTAATTTTGTTTAATTCTGTAAAAATAAGCATTACTTTTTTAGAGAGTAATTTTATTTTAAATAATAAACTATTTAATTATGACGTATATTTGGGTAACCTATTTTAACTATATCACGTATAGGGGGTTGCTTTATGGAAAGAAAACATTTATTAGTTATTGTAGGTATTTTATTTTTTTGCAGCCATTCTTATGCTCAAACAATAGATTCCACTGCTGTAATTCTTGATTCAAAAGACACTATTAAAATAAATAACAATAGTAGAAGTTTAATCAATCCAAGAAATTTAGAGTTAAAACAAAAAAATTATTGGGAGGATTATGCCAAAAAAACAAAAAAATCTGAATTAGTTTCTAACGAAGAAGTATTGTACAAACCAATTTTATCAGTAGGTGTTGGAACATTGTCCTTTTTTGGCGACATTGGGGACACAATACCTGGAAAAGATAGAATTAACAGGGCTCCTTTTCAAGGAGGTTTTTCATATACTCTTAGATTAGTAAATCCTATTAACGATTACTTAGATGTTGCATTTTATGCAATGCTTGGAAGTACAAGTGTAAATCAAACTACAGAAAGCCCGTTACACCCAACTCCAAATGGTCTTTTATTTCGTTCTTCCATTAAATCTGGTGGAATTACCTTCAATTATAATTTTAACCAGTTACTTAAAAAAGGACATATTGTTGAGCCATATGTTCATTTGGGAATAGAATCCATTGAATATAATTCAGAAGTTGATACAGATCCAAATGATGCATCCAATACCTATGATAGTGATGTAAGTATTTTTTCAGACGATCAACCTACCAATAAATATGCACTTGGTGTGCCATTAGAAATTGGAGCACATGTACACATTGGAAATAAAATTAAATTTAGAGTAGGTAGTGCAATTCATTTTACATCAACAGATTACATGGATGGGATTAACAATTCTGGAAATTTTCCTTTAGGTTTTGGCAAAGACAATTTACTCTTTACTCATATTGCTGTTGCTTACGACTTCAATGCAAAAAAAGAAAAACCACCACTTGACCCATTAATGGATGAAATATCCATGAATTTACTTTTACAAGATACTATAGATTCTGATGGAGATAGTATAGTGGATCATATTGATTTTTGTGCAAAAACTCCACCAAATACACCTGTAGACCAGTTTGGATGTCCACTAGATGATGATATTGATGGAGTCATCAATTCCAAAGACAAGGAGTTACTTACTTTTGAGGGTGTTATTGTAAATGAAGATGGAGTTACCATGACTGAAGACGACTTTATGTAAGGAGTTACTTACTTTTGAGGGTGTTATTGTAAATGAAGATGGAGTTACCATGACTGAAGACGACTTTATGTTGGCTTACAGGAAATATAGAGATTCCACAGGGGAGTATTCAGAGTGGGATACTATTTATAATAAATCATATGCAGGACCTCTTAGATCAAAGTTGACAATTGATGAAATAATTAAATCTAACCCTGTTGAAAAACTAGTTGAAAAGCCTGAAAAAGAATTATTTATAGTTGTTGGTTCAGATGTTCAGGGTGTTTCTTCAGAAGAACTTTGGGAGAAATTAGCGGATAGAGACTTTCAAGTTAAGGAATCAGGAGATTCAATAATGTATGTTCTAGGTGGGTATGATGAAAACGAATTGTCTACCAAAATAAAGGAGTTGGAAGATAATAATGTAGAGGTTCAGGGAATTGTTGAAATTTCAGCAGATGACGAAATCATTGCCTTGGAGGAAGAAGAAGTTGAACAAATAATGAATAATCCTGTATCTACTACGAATAATTCAACTAAAAATGAAAGTTCAACTGAATTTGTTCCAGTAATCGAACCCAATGATAATTCCCCAACTTTTAGAGTTCAAATAGGGGCTTTTAACAGGAAAATTAAAAAGTCGATCTTTAAAGATATTCCCAATGTTGTTGGTATAAAAGGAGATGATGGTCTTTACAGATTTTTCTCAGGATCTTACATAGATAAGTCTAAAGCAGCATCTCATAAAGTAGATTTAACTCTTACAGGCTATAATGATGCTTTTATTGTTGCATTTCAAAATGGTAAAAGAATTACTTTAAAAGAAGCAGGCTTTGAAGTTAAGAAAGACTTTTCTGAAAATTTAGAAGTGTCTTCCACTCCATCTGAAAATCCAATAGACTCTGAAATGGTCCGTTTTAAGATTCAAGTAGGAGCCTTTAAAGAAAAAGTGCCAGCAGATATACTAGCTAATTTTAAAAAATTAGGGAATGTAAAGGCTATAACCAATGCAGGTCAAGGATATACTAAATATTATATGGGTGACTTCATGGATTATTCCAATGTATTAAAATTTAGAAAAAAATTAGTTGCAAATGGATTAATAGACTGTTTTGTGGTTGGAGAATTCAAAAACAATATTATCACATCTAAAGAAGCTCGCGACTTACTAGGTCAGTAATTATATTCTTAGTTCCTACCAATATATTCTATTGTTTTTTTATAAGGCTATTTCCTTAAATATTTTGTTCCTTTACAATCTAATTCAATAGATAATGCAATACGCAAAAAATATTCTTGAAACAATTGGAAATACTCCTCTAGTTAGACTTAACAATATTACTAAAGGAATAGAGGCTACTGTATTGGCCAAGGTTGAATTTTTTAATCCTGGAAGTTCTGTAAAAGATAGAATGGCACTAAAGATGGTGGAAGATGCAGAACAAGACGGTAGATTAAAACCTGGAGGAACCATTGTAGAAGGTACTTCTGGAAATACTGGTATGGGTCTAGCTTTAGCAGCTATTGTTAAAGGATACCAACTAATTTGTGTTTCTACCGATAAACAGTCAAAAGAGAAATTTGATATTCTACGTGCTGTAGGTGCAGAAGTAATAGTTTGTCCAACCAATGTTGCTTCTGAAGATCCGAGGTCATATTATTCAACTTCTAAAAGAATTGCCGAGGAAACTCCCAATTCATGGTATGTGAATCAATACGACAATCCTTCAAATTCTATTGCTCATTACCAGCAGACTGGTCCTGAAATTTGGGATCAAACCAACGGAAAAATCACCCACTTTGTAGTTGGTGTTGGAACCGGCGGGACAATTTCTGGTGTAGGAAAGTATTTAAAAGAAAAAAATCCAGCAATTAAAATTTGGGGAATTGACACCTATGGTTCAGTTTTTAAAAAATACCACGAAACTGGAGTTTTTGATGAAAATGAAATTTATCCTTACATAACTGAGGGAATTGGTGAAGATATTCTACCTGAAAATGTAAATTTTGATTTAATTGACAACTTTGAAAAAGTTACGGATAAAGACGCTGCTATTTACACAAGAAAACTAGCTCGTGAAGAAGGTATTTTTGCAGGAAATTCTTGTGGTGCGGCAGTAAGAGGGGTAATTCAACTAGAAAAGCATTTTAAGAAAAGCGATGTAGTTGTAGTTTTACTTCATGATTCTGGAAGTAGATATGTTGGTAAAATGTACAACGATGAATGGATGAAAGAAAATAATTTCTTATAATTAAGTCCTTAATTAAAGGATTTTAGTTTTTGGTCTTCTTCCAAGTCTTGTATTTGTTAGGATAATTTTCAATTTTTTTTGTCGGTTCAGTTAGTGGTTCAGTCTCCTTAAGGGAGTTATGGTAATCCATTGGTAGACTTTGATATATTTTTGTTCCTTCAGTTTTCCAGGCAATCATTTCCTCACTAACGTCCTTAATTATTTTACCTGGGTTACCAACGATTACTTTTCTGTCAGCAACTACCATCTCACTATTAACCAACGTTAATGCACCTACAATACATTCGTTTCCAATTATTGCATCGTCTAAAATAACTGCATTCATTCCAATTAATGAATTACATCCAATAGTTGCCCCATGTACTATACAACCATGACCTAAATGTGCTCCTTCGTTAATAATAACTGTTTCTCCCGGAAACATATGAATGGTGCAATTTTCCTGAACATTTGCCCCATCTTTTATAATTATTTTCCCAAAGTCTCCTCTGATTGCAGCTCCGGGGCCAACATAAACATTTTTTCCAATGACCACATTCCCTGTAACATTTGCCTGAGAATGAATAAATGAACTTGGGTCAATTACAGGCTTAATTCCGTTAAATTCAAAAATCATCTTTACGGTTTTTCAATTATAGTTGCATAACCTTGTCCAACACCAATACACATGGTTACCAAAGCATATTTTTTGTTCTGGTTCTGTAGTTCAATAGCTGCAGTTTGTAATAATCGAGCTCCTGTCATTCCTAACGGATGACCAATAGCTATGGCGCCTCCATTTGGATTAATTCTCGGGTCATTATCCTCTAAGTTCATAGCTCTTGTACAAGCTAAGCTTTGTGCAGAAAATGCCTCATTAATTTCAATTATATCCATTTGATCAAGTGATAAACCAGTTCTTTTTAAAACTTTTTTACTTGCTTCAACTGGTCCTATTCCCATAATTCTCGGTTCAACTCCTGCAACTGCAGCACCTACTATCCTTGCCATTGGCGTAAAATGGTTCTTATTTGCAGCACTTTCGCTTCCAATTAATAAAGCTGCAGCACCATCATTTAACCCCGAAGAATTTCCTGCAGTAACAGTTCCATTCTCTTTTCTAAAAGCAGGTCTAAGAGTTTTTAATTTTTCAAGTGAAGTATGGGGTTTTATAAATTCATCAGAACTAAAAATTAAATCATCTTTTTTTCTTAAAGGAATTTTAACAGTACAAATTTCTTCTGATAGTCTGCCATTTTCTTTAGCTTTAGTGGCTTTCATTTGAGAATTGTAGGCAAACAAGTCTTGGTCTTCTCTAGATATTTTATAAAGGTCTACTAAATTTTCTGCAGTTTGGCCCATTCCATCGGTTCCATATAACTTTGCCATTTTAGGATTGATAAATCTCCAACCAAAACTAGAGTCGTGCATTTCCATATCTCTTCCAAAAGCTTTGGATGCTTTTGAAATAACCAACGGACCCCTTGTCATATGTTCTACTCCACCTGTAATAAATAAATCTCCTTCATTCAAACTTATGGACCTATATGCATGTATTGTTGCAGCCATTCCTGACGAGCAAAGTCTATTAATTGTTTCTCCTCCTATTTTATAGGGCAAACCTGCTAAGAGTAAAGCCATTCGAGCAATATTCCTATTGTCTTCTCCAGCTTGATTAGCACATCCTAAAATAACATCTTCTACGTGTTCCCAGTCTACTTTTGGATTTCTTTCCATTAATGCCTTTAAAGGAACTGTAGCTAAATCGTCTGCTCTAAGATTACTTAATGAACCACCAAAAGAACCAATAGGTGTTCTAATTGCATCTAAAATATATGCTGATTTCATAGTTGTTTTTATATAAAGTTAGTTCAAAATAAGCTTGTAGTATATATTAAAGCCAATCCTTATTTGTAAAATGTGCAATTCCTTTAAAAATAGCAATTTCTTCTTTCTTTTGATTAAATATATTAACTATAAACAGACTACTATCTTTTTGATTTTGTTTACATTCTGCAAATATTGTATCATTTAGTTCTACTTTTTTTAAGTACCGAATTTCTGCACTTTTTGTTAAAGATATTTTACCCAATGAATTTGCCGTAAATGCAAAACAACTATCTGCTAGGCTGTAGCAAATTCCCCCGTGAGCCAGATTAAATCCATTGGTCATTTCTTTAGAAATAGTTGAACTTAACTTACAATATCCTTTTTTAATAGAAATGATTTCTATACCCAGCCATTTGCTAAATAGATCATTACTCATCATTTTATGAACTATTTTTTCTGGAGACATCTATAAATTATAGAGATTGTTTTAACCCAGCTTCAATTAGCCCAAGAAATATCGGATGTGGATTTTCTACTGTACTTTTGTATTCAGGATGGTATTGAACTCCAATAAACCATGGATGATCTTTGATTTCAATAGTTTCCATAAGTTGATTTTTTGAGTTTTTTCCAGAGAAAATTAACCCTTTGGATTCAAATTCTTTTACGTACTTATTATTAAACTCAAACCTGTGTCTATGTCTTTCTAAAATAGTTTCTTTTTTGTAAATTTTGTGCAGTAATGTCTCTTTTTCAATATCACATTTGTAGGCACCAAGTCGCATTGTTCCTCCCATTTTTTTGAGTTTTTTCTGCTCTTCCATCATACTAATAACTGGAAATTTTGTTTCGGAATCAATTTCTATAGAATTGGCATTTTCCATTTTCAAAACATTTCTTGCAAATTCAACTACTGCACACTGCATCCCTAGACAAATTCCTAAAAAAGGTATTTTTTTTGTTCTAGCATAATGAACGGCTTTTATTTTACCTTCTATTCCTCTAGAACCAAATCCTGGAGCTACTATTATACCATGAATATTTTTCAAAACGGATTCACAATCTTGGGTCTCCAATTTTGAAGAATGTATCCAATGTAAGTTCACCTTAGTTTTATTCCTTGCACCTGCATGTATTAACGATTCGGCTATAGAAATATAAGAGTCTTTAAGTTCTACATATTTTCCAATTAATGCTATTTCTATACTTTGTTCTGGGTTATATAAATTATTTAAAAATTTCTTCCACTTTGTTAAACTTGGTTTATTTTCTATTTTAATTTTTAGTTTTTCACAAACAACAGTATCTAGTTTTTCTTTAAGCATTAGTATAGGAACTTCATAAATTGTTTTTGCATCTATGGACTCAATTACACACTCTTTCTCAACATTGCAAAAAAGTGCAATCTTATTTCTAATGGAATCATCTAAATGGTACTCACTTCGACATACTAGTATGTCGGGCTGAATTCCGTATTCTAAAAGGGTTTTTACAGAATGTTGAGTAGGTTTTGTTTTAAGTTCTCCAGAAGTAGATAAATAGGGTATTAGTGTTAAATGGATGAATAAAACATCCTGACCTAAATCCCATTTTAATTGCCTTATTGACTCTATAAATGGAAGTGATTCTATATCGCCAACTGTTCCGCCAATTTCCGTAATAACAACATCGTAACTTTTCCCTTTCCCTAATTTTAAAATATGTTCTTTTATTTCATTGGTAATATGAGGAATTACTTGAACAGTTTTTCCCAAATAGTCTCCATTTCTTTCCCGGTTGATTACAGACTGGTATATTTTTCCTGTAGTGACATTGTTATTTTGTGAAGTTTGAATATTTAAAAACCTCTCATAATGACCTAAGTCTAAGTCAGTTTCAGCACCGTCTTCTGTCACATAGCATTCCCCGTGTTCATAAGGATTTAAGGTTCCAGGATCTACATTTATATATGGGTCAAGCTTTTGAATGGTAACATTTAGTCCTCTAGATTGTAAAATTTTAGCCAAAGAGGCTGAAACAATTCCTTTTCCTAATGAGGAAGTAACTCCTCCTGTTACAAAAATATATTTAGTTGATGATGATGGCATTCCGTATGTAGATTTTGATACGGGAATTAAAGTTAATATTTAATTCCGATTTCTTAAAAAAAACAGAACTTAAAATTTCCAACTTGCACCTAAAGAAGGAAGAAGTGGAAGCTGGTAGACTTTTTCAGTGGTTATTCTATCCACGTAAAAAATATTTTTTCTTGAATATACATTTGTCATACTAAATGTTATATCCACAGTAGAGTTTTTGCTCAATTCTATATGTTTTTTAACTGCTATATCTAGTCTGTGATAAGAAGATAGTCTCCCTTGATTTAAATCTGCATAAATAATTCCCAATTGATCGTCATTAACAGTAGAAATATTTGTATTTATTCCTTGTGAATAATCTATTGAATGATAGTAGCCTTGTGTTTGAGTGAACGGAAGACCACTTCCAAAATTCCATCTTACATTAATTTCCCATCCTTCTCCAAAATTCTGTGTGCCTACAAGGTTGACGTTATGTCTTCGGTCAAAGAGTGGCGAGTAAGTTCTAATACCATCCCACCTTAAAACTTTTCCAAGCGAATAAACAGCCCATAGATAGGTTTTATCATTGCTGTACTTAAGAACAAAATCTGTACCTACAAGGTTGATATTGTGTCTTCGGTCAAAGAGTGGCGAGTAAGTTCTAATACCATCCCACCTTAAAACTTTTCCGAGCGAATAAACAGCCCATAGATAGGTTTTATCATTGCTGTACTTAAGAACAAAATCTGTACCATAAGCGTCTCCAGTTTCAATTACAAAATCTTTTCTAAGTACATCTGGTGCATCATCATTTTCTTCATATAACTTATTTCTATTAACGTTGCTTAATTGGTTAAACCACTTATAATAACCCTCAACATTTAAGGTGAGATGCTTTGCTAAGTCCCATTCAAATCCAAAAATTGCATGCGTAGCTTTCTGAAGAGAATGCTTTCTAGCTACTGTTTTTCCATTGTCTAGTGTTATAGAATCTTGCAAATTATCAGGGCCAGATAAAAAACCATAAAACAAGTTAACTACGTCTCTATCAGAATTTGCAGAAATCAAATTTTGAGAATAAAGTCCTGATGCAGCTTTAATCCTGAATTTTTCTGAGATATTGTATTTTAAACCTATTCTCGGTTCTGGAGAGAAATTTCTTAAGGAAGCATAGTATTGAGCCCTAAAACTTGGATTAATAACCAAAAGTCCTTTAATTATTTTTGCATCAACATAACCAGCAAGCTCAGTGGTATTATTATTTTGCTCAATTTTTCTGCCAACGCTATTAAAGAAATTAAAATCTGTAGTAAATCCATTTACTTCAATTCCATATTTAATTTCGTTTTCGCCAAGAAAATATTTGAAATCAAATCCTAAATTGAATCCATTAATTCTACTTTCTCTAGGTTCTAGTGTTTCTCCTTCATTGATTGGGTCAAGTTCTGCAAGTGAGATTTTATAATCACTAATATTAAATTTCCCCATTATTAGAACAGGTGAACTAGCTGGAACAACTACAAAATTAGAACCAATTCCCCAAGAGTTCCAGTTTAAGTCAGAAACTGCTTTGTATTTTACTCTATCGTTGTAACTAAACCCAAAAAAATTGACTTTACTTCCAGTGGTTCCATTAATAGAAACTTTTCCATATAAATCAGTAAAATTAAATGGCAGGCCATTTGAATCTATATAACTATAAAGTTTTTTTGATGTTTGTTCTAAATAGGATGTTTTACCTGAAAAAATATAGGATGCAGTTGAATTGTTATTTTCTTCATTTAGTTTTTTAATTGGGCCTTCAATTTTTAATTTAGAACCAAATGGATTTACCGAAATTTTTCCTTTGTGTCTTTTTTTATTACCATCTATGGTAGTTATATCCATTATTGAAGAAATTCTACCTCCATATTTTGCTGAAAATCCTCCAGTATAAATATCTGCACTTCTCATAATGTCTATATCAAAAACTGAAAAGAAACCAATAGAATGGAAGGGATTATATATTGTCATACCATCCAAAAGCACTTTATTCTGAATGGGAGAACCACCTCTAATATACATTTGACCTCCTTGATCGCCTGTGGTAACAACACCAGGAGTTGTTTGCAGATATTGAGCAAAGTCTGGTTCACCTCCGATGGCTACAACTCTTGCCATGTCTTTTGGAGTTGCAGTAATAACAGACATTTTGACTTCTGTTTTTCTCTCTTCTGCTTCTGCACTGTACTCAAACTCGTCTAAAACTTCATCGTTAACTTCCATGAAGAAGTTTTGAGTAGTGATTTTTCCTTTCTTTAATTCAATAGTGTAATCAATAGTTTTAAACTCTATATTGGTAATCTCAAGAGTAATCTTTCCCGCAGGAAGTTTATTAATTTGGTAATAGCCATTTAAATCTGTAGAAGAACCTGTCCCAGTTCCTTTTATTTTAACGTTAGTTCCAAAAGAGGGTTCTCCAGTTTCTTTTTCATAGACAGTTCCTCTTACAGTAGCGAACTGAGATTGAGCAGTTAAGAACCCAAAAATTAGCAATAGGGGTAATACACTTTTTATGATGATTCTCATAATTGCCTCGAAGATAAAATTATTTTTCTTTTCTAAAACAGTTTCTATCAAAGACTATACAACTTAATTGTTATTTTCTATAACTGATTTGTTCGGAAGTTCTTCAAAACCCATATTGTATAATGTAAAACCAAAAATATCAGAATATTGTTCAATTGTTTTGCTTATTGGAGTACCTGCTCCATGGCCAGCATCTGTTTCAATACGAATTAGTGTAGGGTTGTTACCAGATTGCTTTGCCTGAAGTTCGGCAGCAAACTTAAAGCTATGTGCAGGAACTACTCTATCATCATGATCGCCTGTTGTTACTAAAGTAGCTGGATATTCAACCCCCTGTTTCACATTATGAACTGGAGAATATCCGATTAAGTATTCAAACATTTCTTTACTATCTTCAGAAGTCCCATAATCGTAAGCCCATCCTGCTCCAGCCGTAAAAGTATGGTAACGAAGCATATCTAAAACTCCAACAGCTGGTAGTGCAACTTTCATTAAATCAGGACGCTGGGTCATTGTGGCTCCTACTAAAAGCCCACCATTAGAACCTCCTCTTATAGCTAAATATTTACTAGATGTATAGTTGTTTTGAATTAAGAACTCAGCAGCAGCAATAAAATCATCAAAAACATTTTGCTTTTTCATTTTAGTTCCAGCTTTATGCCATTTTTTTCCATATTCTCCACCGCCTCTTAGATTGGCCACAGCATAAACTCCACCTTGCTCCATCCAAACTGCGTTGGCTATACTAAATGATGGAGTCAGGCTAATATTAAAACCTCCATAACCATAAAGAATGGTAGGGTTTTCACCATTTAATTTTAATCCTTTTTTATGGGTAATAATCATTGGAATAATAGTACTATCCTTCGAAGTATAGAATACTTGATTACTTTCATAGTTGTCAGGGTTGAAATCAACATCTGGCTTTTTATAAATTTTAGATTCTCCTTCTCTAGGACTGTATGAATAAATGGTTCTAGGGGTTTTATAGTTTGAAAAAGAATAATAGAGAATAGTATCCATTTTTTTCCCGCTAAATCCACCAACGCTTCCAAGACCAGGAAGTTCTACATCGAAAATCATTTCCCCTTTATAGTTGTATTGCTTTACTTTAGAAACAGCATCTACCATATATTCTGCAAAAAAATACCCTCCACCATTTGAAGGGCTTAATACATGTTCTGTTTCAGCAATAAAATCCACCCAATTTTCTGGTCTTGGATTGGAAGCATCCACAGTTATTATTTTTTTATTAGGTGCATTTAAGTTGGTTGCTAAATACAATTTACTTCCTTCATTTTCCATCACATATGTATCGCTATTGGTGTGGTCTAAAATGGTAATAAAATCGCTGTTAGGCTTTGATAAGTCTTTCATAAATAATTTATTTCCGGAGGTTGAAACACTTGCGGAAACAAATAAGTAATTTCCATCATCAGTAACATTTCCGCCGACATATCTATGTTTTTCTTCGTCTGTTCCTCCAAATATAAGTTGGTCCTCAGCTTGTGATGTTCCTAGTTTATGGTAATAAAGTTTGTGCTGATCGGTTTTTGCAGATAATTCACTGCCTTGAGGTTTATCGTAACTAGAATAAAAGAATCCTTCATTTTTTTTCCAAGAAAGACCGGAGAATTTCACATCTACTATAGTGTCTTCCATAATTTCTTTGGAATAGACATCCATTACGATTACTTTTCTCCAATCACTACCACCTTCAGAAATAGAATAGGCAACAATACTTCCAGAGTCAGAAAAGCTTAAAGCTCCTAAAGAGATTGTTCCGTCTTTTGAAAATTGATTAGGATCTAAAAAAACTTCAGCAGACTCATTTTCTTTTTGCCTAAATATTACATATTGATTTTGCAAACCATTGTTCTTATAAAAATAAGTGAATTCGCCCTTTTTAAAAGGAGCACTTATCTTTTCATAATTCCACAGGTATTCTAGTCTTTTTTTTAGGTCTGTCCTAAATGAAATATTTTTTAAATAGGCAAATGTTGTTTCGTTTTCTGCCTTTACCCAAGATTCTGTTTCTTTAGATCTATCATCTTCTAACCATCTATATGAATCTTTCACTACAGTGTCAAAATAATTATCTACAACTTCTTTTTTTTCTGTAATTGGATAACTCATTATTGTTTTTACTTTTTTTTGGGTGTTACTACAGGATAATAAAATAGAGAACATGCATAAGATAAAAAGTGGTTTTTTTAGTTTCATTTTTTTAAAAATATATAGTTATTAGTTACGCAATAATTTATAACATTAAAAATAATTTTAATTAATTAAGCTAATGAGTTTGCATAGTCTTTAATTCCTCTAAATTAAAATTTTTTTATTGCTAAATGTTATATATTGTCAAACTCAAATTGAATTTTGTTGAAAAATCATCATTACGATATAATTTTTGTTGGCTGGGGTGCAAGTACTTGCATTTTGCTAATTGAAATGGCAAAACATTCGTTACTAAATAATAAAAAGCTTTTAATTATTGAACCAAGTGAAAAACTTGAAAATGACAAGACGTTTTGTTTTTGGGCCAATAGAAAAGACGATATATATAAAAACTTTTCAACTATTATATCGAAAAGTTGGACAAGTATTCAAATCAATGACAATGAAAGTAATCCAATAGATCCTACTGAATATTTTCATGTAGATAGTATTGACTTGTATAATTGGACAAGAAAAATAATGCTCAAATACAATATAGAACACAGTAGAGAAAAAGTATTTAAAATTGAAGAAAAAGAAAACTTAAATATAAATACTTTAGAAAAAAAATATACATCAGACTGGATTTTTGATAGTAGACCGCCAGATTTTAATAATATTCCCAATGGAGATTTCAATATTTCACAGTCATTTTTTGGATTAAAAGTTGAATTAAAAGAAAAGGAACTAGACCAAAGTGTTTACCATATGATGGATTTTAGAATTCCTCAAGAGAAATCTACACAATTTGTCTATATCCTTCCATATACTTCAAATTCAGCATTGATAGAGCTTACAAGATTTGGTAAAAAAATAATTGACAAATTGGAAGCAGAGAAGGAGTTAGATAAATTTATTACTAAAAACTTTGGATCATATAAAGTCATTTCTAAAGAAGAAGGAGTAATCCCAATGAGTTCTAATTTGCCAAAGCAATCCTCCGGAAAAAAATGGGTAAATATTGGAACAAGAGCAGGTAATGTTAAGCCAAGTACGGGCTATGCATTTAAAAATATGTATCGCCATGCCAAATTGATTTGTGACCAAGGTGTTTTGAAAGCCAAAAAGTTAAAGCCTAATAAAAGATTCCTTTTTTATGATCAGTTACTATTAATAATTCTTACTATTTGGCCAACGAAAGGAAAGCCGATTTTTGAAAGATTATTTAATGTTAAATCATCTTATTTTGTTCTACAATTCTTAGACGAAAAAACTTCTCTAAAAGAAGAATTATCTATGTTTTATAAGTTACAAATTGGAATATTTATAAAATCTATATTTTATTGGTTTTATTGGAAATTTAAAAAACTTCTCTTTCCAATTTTAATGATTGCCTATATATTGTTAGATGAAAGTATTGCATCCAACGAACTGCTAAATTTGTCGTCCAATAACTTAGCAGTTTTAACTTTTGGTTTGTTAATAATAGGAATTCCACACGGTGCTTTAGATCATTTAACGGAAATATTAAGCAAAAAAAACACAATTAATTTCAAGTTTATCTTTTATTATTTATTGATGATGGTTCCTATTTTATTAATATGGTTTTGGGTCCCCACATTAGGCTTGGTGTTTTTTTTAATTTACTCTGCTTGGCATTTTGGACAAACGGAAATTAACAATTGGAAGATAAACTCTAATGCAATAGCTATATTTTGGGGAATAGTTCTTTTTAGTTCTTTATTTTTAATTCATTTTGAAGAGTTTTCTAAAATATTACTAATTATGAATATTAAAATTCCAATGGTCAACTTTAATTATGTTTTAATTGGTAATCTTCTTTTAATCTTTCCTTTTTTAACTGCAATTTATTTTCAAAAATTAGAATGGTTGATAATAGTTGCTTTCTTTTTATTATCTAATAAGGAAAGTTTGCTTTTAACCTTTGGTCTTTATTTTATATTTCAACATAGTAGAATTGGTTGGATGCATTTAAAAAATAAACTAAAACATACCCACTTAAAGATGTTTAAGAATGCTTTACCTTTTAATATAGGGGCAATATTTCTCTACCTTATTGCAATTTATTATTTGAATTTAGCCCCAGAAAAGAGCATAGCTTATTTTTTTGTTTTTCTCTCTGCAATCAGTTTTCCCCATGTTATATGCATGCATTTTTTCTACAAAAAAAACTCTATTAAATAAATCTTTTATCTAAAGAAAATTTCTCAGGATATTTTGGTTTTTTATTATTGTAAAACTCCATGATTTTTTTCATGTCAGCCTCCTTATCATCAGTTGGAAATATTGGCCCTCCGATTCCAGCAATCTTGGTTTTGTAGTCCAAGTAACCAAAACATATTGGAAGGTCATTGTCTTTAGCGAGGTGATAAAATCCACTTTTCCAATTTTCTCTTAAAGATCTTGTTCCTTCTGGTGTTATAGCCATTGCAAATTCTTTATTTTTTTTAAAAAAATCAGCCATTATTTTAACATTGCCATTTTTCTCTTTTTTCTTAGTGTTTATAGGTATTCCTCCCAAAGGACCAATAATAAGATTAAATGGAAATCTAAACCATTGTTTCTTAATAGTGAATTTGAATGGAACTTTAAGGGTTTTTAGAAGTAAAATAGCATAAAATAAATCCCAATTACTTGTGTGAGGTGCCCCAACTAATACACATCTTTTATATTCTTCAGGGGTTTTTGTATCAACTTTCCATCCTGAAATTATAAGTAGTAGTTTGTACATAAATTCATTTTAATTATTCAAGGACTTGCTATTTCCATTAATGTCGCACATAATATTGCTCCATATGTTCCTAAAGCGTATCCTAAAACAGCTAATAATACACCTACCGGTGCCAAGCTAGGATGAAATGCAGACGCAACAATAGGAGCAGAAGCCGCTCCACCAACATTTGCTTTACTTCCAACGGCTAAGAAAAAGAATGGCGCTCTTATAATTTTTGCTACTAGAACCAAAAGACCTACGTGAAAAATCATCCATATTAGACCAACAACAATTAAAAGAGGTTGCTCTAAAGCTTTTGTAATATCCATTTTCATACCAATAATAGCTACAAGTAAATAAATAAATACACTTCCAATTTTTGAGGCTCCAGCGCCTTCCAAAGATCTTAATCTTGTAAAGGACAATCCAAGTCCAAGAGTAGTGGAGACTACTACTACCCAGAAAAAATGACTTGTAAAAACAGTATCATTAAAAATTGAAAAATAATTATTGCATTTAGACAAAATAGAACCTAAAAAGTGAGCTATTCCAACTCCTCCTAAGGCAATAGAACTTATTTTCATTAAATCATGAAAAGTGGTATTTCTTTCAACAGCTGAGGAATAATTTTCCATTTTATTTTTCAAATCATTTATGGTGCTTGAGTCTGCTTTTAACCATTTATCAATTTTATCACTTTTCCCTGCTCCATATAAAATAAAAGCCATCCAGATATTGGCAACTACTATATCAACAGTGATCATTGCGCCATATTTTTCTGGATTAAATTGGTAAAGTTCTAACATAGCTGTTTGATTTGCTCCTCCACCAATCCAACTACCTGCTAGTGTAGCCATTCCTCTCCAAATAGCATCAAATTCTAATCCTCCAACTGTTTCTGGAGAAAATAAAGAAGTAATCAAAATGGCAATTGGTCCACCTATAATTATTCCAATTGTAGCGGTAAAGAACATAATTAAAGCCTTTGGGCCAAGCTTAATTACTCCTTTTAAATCAGTACTAAGTGTCATTAAAATTAATGACGCTGGAAGAAAGTAATTTTTAGCAACTGGCCATAATCCAGAAACTTTTGGGGAGATAATACCCGCTGTGCTAAATAGGGATGGTATTAAATAACATAGAAGAAGAGCTGGTATTATTTTGTAAAAAGTTTTAAGGGATTTAAGTTGAGAAGTATAAAAGATAAGACCCAAACAAGAAACCAATAAACCCAATACAACAGCATCATCTGTAATTAAAACATCTTTTTCCATGGTAAAATCCTTTATTGAAAGATAGAATTAATTTTTATGATAGACTTCAGATAACTTTTTTAATTCATCTCTCCAATCTGAAATTTTAACTTTATTCATCTCGATTTTTGATTGGAAATCCTCTAACATTTTTCCTTTAGCGTTTGAAAAGAATCCTAAATTATTTTCCAGTTGTGTTGTTTCCTTCAAAGTAGTATTAATAAGTTTATTAATTCTGTTCTTCTCGTTTATGAAAGTTGTTTCTGGATTAGAAGAGTTACTTAGTAAAGAGGATTTTATAGCTCTTGTAATTTTATGTTTCTCCTCTTTAGTGAAATTATTATTGATAATAATCTGATTAATTAAATTTTCAAATCCCTTTATAATTTCCTCTGATTTTTTTCTTGGTACTTCACCAGTTTTTTGAAATTCATCAATAAAATTCATTAGATCTAAAAAGCTAGATTTTCCAGATTTTTTAAATTCTATAATTAGTGAGTTTTTAGTTTTTAAGTTTTCTTTTTCAGCAGAAATAATAGAATTTCTATTTTGTTTTTTTGTCTCAAAAAATAAGTCACATTGAGCTCTGAATTTTTTCCAAAGTTTTTGTTCTGCAAATCTTCCTGCATTTCCTATTCCTTTCCATTTTTCTTGAAGTTTCTTGATTAATAAAGGATTACTATCATTTTTAATGTTTTCTACATATTTTTTGGCTGTTTCAATTAACTCAAGTTTAGAATCGTAGTTTTCTTTATTGTTGTCTTTTTCAATCTTTAAAAATTCATTTCTTTTGTCAAAAAACACATCAAAGTAAGACCTAAACTCTTTCCATATTTTATCATTTTCTTTTTTTGGTACAGGACCTATTTTTTTCCATTCTGCTTGACATTTTTTTAATTGATTTGCCAATAAGTCCCATTCTTTAGAATTGTTGGTTTGTTGGCTAGAGAGTTCTTTGACTTTTTCGATTAGTTTCTTTTTATTTTCAAGATTGTCTTTAAGATTAGTCTTTAAATTACTGTAAAATTCATTTATTCTCTTTTGAATTATATGAACCTCTGACCAATATTTTTTCTTTAAATCCTCCCAATGCTCCTTGAAAGTAGGTCCAACTTCTTCCCATTTGTTCTGTAATATCTTTAGCTCTATCTGTAGTTTATTATAGTCTTTAAGTTCACTTAAGTTTTTCAGCTCATGAATTATTTGATTTTTAAGTGAAAAATTCCTTTTTAAATCATTTTCTTTAAGTTCTTTATAAATATTGAAGTTATAGTTAAAGGATTCATTTAGTTTACTAAATTTTTGTTGAAGTTTGTGATCTTCATTTGGTGATATACTGCCAATTTTGTTCCAGTTGGTTCTAATCTCTTTAATGCCCCTAGCTAAATGTCCTAATTCTTCCTTACTATTTATAAGTATTTGAAAATTTTCAAGAATTTCTTTTTTTAATTTAATATTACTTTTTTCCTCCTCCTTTTTTTTGTTTTTTTTATCTCCTTGTTCTTTTTTAAATGCCTGAATAGCTTTCAATATTAAAATATTTTCTTGCTCATTTTCTGGATTTAAGTTTTTTTCATCTTCTTCTGCTTTTTCTTGGAAATTTTCAATTTCTTTTTGGAACACGACTTCAAATACTTTTATTTGGTGTTCTGCCTCTTTAATGGCCAATTCATTATCAGCTCCAATAAAGCTTTCAATACTTTTAAGTATGTTTTCTTTATTTATTTGCATTGTTACAATTTAAGGGTGGGAGGGTTTTTGGATAGTGAAGATTATAATTTCAAATTTAAAAGTTTTCTTTTTATTAACAGTAAATTTTTAATTTGATTTTAATTTTTTTTTAACTACATTTTACACATTTAAGTGTCTCTGGAATAAGAAGTAATCTGTTGATATTAATTTCTCTTTTGCATTGAATACAAATGCCAAAATCTATATTCCCTAGTCTTTTTAATCCAGTTTTTAAATTCTTTAATTTTTGTAAAGAGTTTCTTAACATTCTATCATTTATGCTTTTATTATTTATAGCATCCATTCTACTAATTCTTCCAATTGCATTTTCTGGTTCAATAGGTTTTGCTATTTGTCTTAGTTCGTCAATTTCTAAGGCAAGATCTTTTAATTTTTCTTCTATAATATTTTTAATTTTATTTTTATCCAATTCGATAGTCTGATATTTTACCTGTATTTATCTTTTTTACTTCCCTTATATAGAGGAATGTGCACCAATTTTGTTTCAATTGGCCCATTAAATAATTTTATTCTCCTAATCGGTCTTAGACCAATATGTTTTAAGCTTTCTAAATCTCCACTTAATATCCATGCGTCAGAACCGCTCCAAGTGTGTTTCAATCTAGAGCCAATTTCTTCATAAAATAAGTGATTTTTTTCCTGTGCTATTCTTACGTTGTATGGAGGATTTAGAATTAACATTGGATTTTCAAGTGGTGGCTCTAAATCAAAAAAATCTTTGAAGGTAATTTTGCAGTTGTTGTTTGGTAAAACATTATTAATATTTGTCCTTGATGCAATAATCATTTCATTAAAATTATCAAACCCCATTATTGTTGGTTGGTTGTTATTAATCTCCTGCAACGATTTAGCCTTTAATTTTTCCCACAAACCATGGTCATAATCTTTATGGTTCATGAAGCCAAAAGATTTTCTTTTAATAGTTGGTGGAATATTTCTAGCTAGCATTAATGCTTCACATAAAAATGTTCCTGATCCGCACATTGGGTCTATTAAAGGTCTCTTTAAATCCCACCCAATGAAATTTAATATTCCCGCTGCCAAAACCTCATTAAGTGGAGCTATTCCAGTCATGGTTCTGTATCCTCTTTTGAATAAGGAGTCGCCAGAAGTGTTCCAAAGTAAGTTTACTTGGTCGTGGGAAATTCTTACTAAAAACTTATGGTCAGGATTTTCTCTATCTACACTTGGTCGTTTACCAATTTTCTTATTAAACTGATCTACTATTGCATCTTTTATTTTTAAAGAAGCATATTTAGAATGGTTAAAAAAAGGGGAATTAACTACACTAGTTATCGAAAATGTTTCGTGAATAGAAAATTCATTGTTCCAAACAAATTCATAGGCTCCATTGTAAAGTTCATCTTCATTACTTGCTTTATAATGGTGTAATTCTACCAACACATCTAGAGCTAGTCTACACCACAAGTTTAGAGAGTATATTGTTTCTAGGTTCCCTTCTAAGTAAACGGCTCTTTTGCCAATTTCAGGGTTGAGATTAGTGATTTGAAATATTTCTTTTGCAAGAATTTCTTCAAATCCAGCAAAAGTTCTTACAATAATTTTCATGGATTTTATTTATTTTTTTTTTCATCCATTTCCTCAAAATCGACATAAAGATCATCGTCTATATCAATTTTTTCACTTTCTTTCGATTCAGAAAACGGATTGCCATTTACATTTTTAAAAACTTCTTCTAATGGATTCTTTTTCATTTCTTTTGGTTTTTGCCCACTTAGTTTCATCATAAGGTCTTTTATAGTAGCAATTCCTTTTTGAAATATTGAAGCCATGAAAAATACTCCAGATATTCCAAAAATCCCTTTTAGAATTGGTGCTTGGTACAATCCTTCAATAGTGTTGTAAAACCAAATGTTTAAAGGGTTATTATGAATTATCTCTCCAAAAAAAGGAAATGCAATACAGGCTGTAAAAAAAACAATAGTGATACCCGCAATATGATTTTCATATTTAAGATTTTTTGAATTGTTAGAATTAATATTGAATTTTCCTTGTAGGCTCATGTTAGATACAAAACTTAACATAGATTTTTTCTTATTTAGTTTTCCTACAATATAAAGAGACAAAACAGTTCCGCCAGTTATATAAATAGAGGTAAGTTCAAAAATACTCATGGAGTTTTCTTGAACGCATTGTAGGCACTTGGAGAAAGTCAAATTGCTTAAAAGCAAAAACTTTAAGGCGGATAAAAAGTGATTCAACGGATTGTTTGAATTAAATCCTGTAATAAAAGTTTTTGGCAAGGTGACTATGATTCCCCAAACTAAGTTGAAAATGACAAAGACTATGCTTAAGTTGTAAAGGTGTTCTAAAAATACCATCCTACAAATATAGTTCAAAGGATAATAGATGTGAGTGAATACTTAATTATTATCAATTACATTTGCAAATAACAAATTCTAATATTTATGTCTATGAAGTTCAAAATAATAATAATTCTGTTGATTTTTTCTTTTAAAGGAATTTTAATCTTTGGTCATGAAGGAATGTGGATTCCTTCACTTTTAAAAGTTATTGAAGGACAAATGAAAAGTGATGGTTTAGAGCTTTCTGCCGAGGATATATACAGCATTAATAATTCCAGCTTAAAAGATGCAATTGTTCATTTTGGAGGAGGGTGTACAGCAGAAGTGGTTAGTAAACAAGGTCTAATTCTAACTAATCATCATTGTGGTTACAGTCAAATTCAGCAGCACAGTTCTTTAGAAAATAATTATTTAAAAGATGGCTTTTGGGCTATGTCTAAAAGTGAAGAATTAACTAATCCAGGATTGACGGCAACTTTCATAGTGAGTATTAAAGATGTTACCAACGAGGTTTTCATAGATACTGCTAGTTTGTCTTCAGCAGAATTTAAAAAAGTTATTTCCAAAAACATTAAAAAAATTCAAAATCAAGAAGGGAATCAGCCAAACTATAGTTATGTAGTTAAGCCATTTTTTTATGGAAATAAGTATTATCTGATAACTTCTAAAACTTACAATGATGTAAGATTAGTTGGTGCTCCTCCTAGTTCAATGGGGAAGTTTGGTGGAGATACAGACAATTGGGTTTGGCCAAGACATACTTGTGATTTTTCAGTTTTTAGAATTTATGCCAATCAGGAAAATGAACCAGCAGAAATTTCCGAAAATAATATTGCTTACAATGCACCTGTTGCTTTAGATGTAAAAGTTAGTGGAGTTAAAGAAAATGATTTTAGTATGGTGTTTGGATTCCCAGGGAAAACTGAACAATATTTAACTTCCAATGCTGTAGATAATTATATAAACATAATATTACCAGCTAGAATAGAAATGAGAAAAAACAGTTTAAAACATATAGATGCCTCTATGGATTTAAGCGAGTCAAATTTCATCAAATATGCATCAAAGCAATCTCGAATTAGTAATGCCTACAAGAAATGGATTGGTCAAGATTTAGGTTTAAGGAAAAAGCAAGCAGTGGATAAAAAGCGATCTGAAGAAAAGAAATGGGTTGAAAAAAGTCCTTCCAATCAATTGCTTTTAGATAGGCTTTTCGCTCTAGAAGAGCAAAAAATAAAATACCAATTAGCTTACAGTCTTTTTATAGAACTATGGTATTATGGACCTGAAATTATTCGTTTTTCTAATGGTATTGAAAAGCTGAAAGGTGCTGAGGAATTTGAAAATAAAATGACCAATAAACAAAAAAACAGTATTAATTATTTTAAAAATTACGATGCCAAGGTAGATAAAGAAGTTTTTAAATCTTTAATACCAATTTATTTAAAGCATTTGGCAGATGATTTAGAAGATCCTCTTATGATTTCTGCAATTCAAAAATTTGATAATGAAAATTTATTTGTAGATAATTTATTTGAAAAAAGTAAGTTTACCAATTTAGAGGCTACTCTTAAAGTTCTAAATTCAAATAAAAAATCTTTTGTAAAATATTTAGAAAAAGATCCCGTTGTTGAATTCGCATCCAATTTATACAAGCATTTTTTAAATGATATATTACCTAAATACAGAAAACTCGAAGAAGAACACCAGTTTGTAATGGGCAAGTATTTAAAAAGTCTAATGGAAAGTTATCCAGAAAGATCTTTTTTCTCTGATGCAAATTCAACCATGAGACTCACCTACGGCAAAGTAGAAGGTTCTAAACCAAGAGATGGAATGTCTTACGATTGGTTTACAACAATAGATGGAATAATAGATAAATATAATACGGGAGAATCTGACTTTAAAATACCAACTAGATTACAGAATCTTTATAATGAAAAAAAATACGGTAGATATGGCGCAAATGGAACTCTAAATATTTGTTTTTTAGGGTCTAACCACACAACGGGAGGAAATTCCGGGAGTCCAGCTCTGGATTCTAAGGGTCAATTGGTTGGAATTAATTTTGATAGAACTTGGGAAAGTACCATGAGTGATGTTTTGTTTGATGAAAATATTTGTAGAAATATTATGGTGGACATAAGATACGTTCTTTGGGTGATAGATGTTTATGCCGGAGCAGGACACCTAGTTAATGAGATGAATTTGGTAGAATAATTTATTCTCCTATATATTTGGGTTTTCGTTTTTCGAAGAATGCTTTTACACCTTCTTTATGATCATAGGAGTTTGCCGCTGTGATTTGATATTTTTTCTCTAATTCTAATTGTTCAGAAATACTATTTTTATCGCTTTTGTTTAATAGGCTTTTAATCAGGCCAATTGATTTTGTTGGCTTTTCGCTTATTTTTTTTGCAAAATCTAAAGTTACTTGATATCCATTTTCATCATCCACGCTTTTGTATATCATTCCAATTTTTTCAGCTTCGGCAGATGAAATTTTTTCACCACTGAACATAAGACCAGCTGCTCTTTGTTTTCCAATCAGTCTAGGAAGATTATAAGTTCCTCCGCTATCGGGAACCAAACCAATATTTATAAATGATTGAATAAATTTTGCAGAACTTGCAGCAAAAGTAACATCGCAAGAAATTGCTAAGTTGGCACCTGCTCCAGCAGCGATACCATTAACATAACAAATAATAGGTTTTTCTATGTTGATAATCTTTTTTATAATAGGATTATAAGTATGGTCAATTATAGCATCAATAGTAGGTCCATTTTTTCTAGTTGCTTCTTCCAAATCTTGTCCTGCACAGAATCCTCTTCCAATTCCCGTAATTATAATTGCTCTAACCTTTTTGTTTTTATCACATTTTTTCAAAGCATCTAAAAATTCATCAGCCATTTCATAGTTAAAACTATTTAAAAGCTGGGGTCTATTAAGCTTAATTTCAGCAATATTATCTTGAGTTTCAAATAAAATATTTTGGTATTTCATAATTTAAATTTTAGTTATTTAATGAACAAGAATTCCTATTAAAAAAATTATTACGATTTTCGCACAAATTAATAAATAAATAGAATGGCACAATTTTATTCCCTTAAAGTAAGTCAAATTAAAAGAGAAACCCATGACTCAGTTTCTATTTCCTTTGATATTGATGGTAAATATTCTGATGAATTCAGCTATGTGCCTGGTCAATACATTACTATTAAAGTTGATGTAGACGGGGAAGATTGCAGAAGATCATACTCAATTAGTTCTTCTAGAAACGAAAAACTAACCGTAGGGATTAAAAAAGTAGAAGGGGGAAAAGTGTCTAACTTCATGAATGAAAAACTAAGTGTTGGAGACTATGTTGAGATTTCTGCACCTCAAGGAAATTTCAAATTAGAAAATATTGATTCTAAAAACATAAGAAAATTTGTTGCTTTTGCTGCAGGATCTGGAATCACACCTATACTTTCAATGATAAAAGAGATAAGCCAACAGGAAATTAATAGTGAATTTTTATTGTTTTATTCAAATAAGACTAGCAGGGATGTTATGTTCCAAGAGGATATTAACTCCCTAACCAATGAAAATATTTCTGCAAAATTCATTTTTACTAGAGAAGATAGCGAAAAAGAATTATATAATGGCAGAATTAATGAATCAAAGGCAATGGAGTTGATTAAGTCTGAAATGTCGTTTTTAAATGCTGATGCTTTCTTTATCTGCGGGCCAGAAGAAATGATTTTTTCCTCTAAGAAAGCTTTAGAGTCTTTGGGTGTAGATAAAGAAAAAATAAAATTTGAACTATTTACTGCGCCTGTAAAAAAGGCTGAAGAAGTAACAGCAGATACTTTAAATGAAGATTTTGATGGCAACTCTAAGGTTACAGTTATTTGTGATGATGAAGAAGTAGAGTTTGACTTAAATAAGGACGGAGATTCCATTCTTGATGCTGCAATGGAGCAAGACCTCGATGTTCCATTTTCATGTAAAGGAGCAGTCTGTTGTACGTGCAAAGCCAAGGTTACAAGAGGAAAAGTAACTATGGATGCAAATTATGCTCTTTCAGATCAAGAAGTTGAAGATGGGTATATATTATCATGCCAGGCTCATCCTGCTGCTGGTGAAGTGACAGTTGATTTTGATTTTTGAGATAAAATATTGTTAATTAATACAGTTTTATGAATATAGTAATTACAGGTTGTTCTAAAGGGATTGGCTTTGAGCTCGTTAAAATTTGGAGTCAAAACCATAAAGTTTATGGAATTTCTAGAAATACAGAAAAGTTAGAATTGCTTAGAGCAAGTCTCTCAAATCCTGCGAATTTTAAATTCCTCTCAAAAGATATAGTTAATCTTAATCAGCACGATATTAAAGATTTTATAAAGGATAGTAAGGTTGATATACTTGTTAATAATGCTGGTCATCTTATTAATAAGCCTTTTAGTGAGATAAAATACGATGATTATAGAGATTTAATGGATGTCAACTTTTGGGGTGCTTTTAATTTATCTCAGCTGTTAGTTAAAAAACTTTCTAATGCAAAAGGGCAGATTATTAATATATCAAGTATGGGCGGTGTTAATTATACTTCAAAATTCCCCGGTTTATCTTTATACAGTTCCTCTAAAGCAGCTTTATCTGTTTTTACTGAGTGTTTAGCTGTTGAATTGGAATCTGAACAAGTTAAAGTCAATGCTTTAGCTTTAGGTGCTGTTGAAACTGAAATGTTAAATACTGCATTTCCTGGTTATGTTGCAGATACTAAAGCTCATGAAATGGCTTCTTTCATAGTTGAATTTGTAAACTCTTCCTCAAATATTATAAATGGGCAGGTTATAAGAGTCTCTAAAAGTAATCCTTGAATACTGATTTTCAGTAAGATATAATTTCGCGTGTCAAATATTAAATATTTAAGGTAAAATAGTTTGTCTTTATAAGAAATCATAGTATGTTTGCACCCCGAAAAAGTTATTTATGTATTTAAGTTAGTTTCTAGAGAATAAAAGTTTTTAACTTTTTTTTATTTTCTCTTGTATGATTTAAATATTAAACTATCTTTGCCGGCCGATTGTGATACCAAAAGAGGTTTTACATCGATAAAATGAGTTTAATCTCATAAAAATTTTTAAGTTCTTTGAATTATTGAAGTATAGAATTAAAAGACTAGCAAACCCTGAGATTTGTTTCAACAAAACTTAAAGTTATAATTACAATGGAGAGTTTGATCCTGGCTCAGGATGAACGCTAGCGGCAGGCTTAACACATGCAAGTCGAACGGTAACAGAAAAAGCTTGCTTTTTGCTGACGAGTGGCGAACGGGTGCGTAACGCGTATGCAACCTACCTTCTTCTAAGGAATAGCCCAGAGAAATTTGGATTAATACCTTATGATAATATTTATTCGCATGTTTAAATATTTAAAACTCCGGTGGAAGAAGATGGGCATGCGTAACATTAGTTTGTTGGTGAGGTAATGGCTCACCAAGACTACGATGTTTAGGGGGTCTGAGAGGATGATCCCCCACACTGGTACTGAGACACGGACCAGACTCCTACGGGAGGCAGCAGTGAGGAATATTGGTCAATGGACGAAAGTCTGAACCAGCCATGCCGCGTGAAGGATGACGGCCCTACGGGTTGTAAACTTCTTTTGTATAGGAAGAAACCCCTCTACGTGTAGAGGGTTGACGGTACTATTCGAATAAGCACCGGCTAACTCCGTGCCAGCAGCCGCGGTAATACGGAGGGTGCGAGCGTTATCCGGAATTATTGGGTTTAAAGGGTGCGTAGGCGGAAATTTAAGTCAGTGGTGAAAGCCTGCAGCTTAACTGTAGAATTGCCATTGATACTGGATTTCTTGAATCTAATAGAAGTAGGCGGAATATGACATGTAGCGGTGAAATGCTTAGATATGTCATAGAACACCGATAGCGAAGGCAGCTTACTATGTTAGTATTGACGCTAATGCACGAAAGCGTGGGGAGCGAACAGGATTAGATACCCTGGTAGTCCACGCCGTAAACGATGATTACTCGCTATTGGCGATACACTGTCAGTGGCTAAGCGAAAGTGATAAGTAATCCACCTGGGGAGTACGATCGCAAGGTTGAAACTCAAAGGAATTGACGGGGGCCCGCACAAGCGGTGGAGCATGTGGTTTAATTCGATGATACGCGAGGAACCTTACCAGGTCTTAAATGCATAACGAACGATTGGGAAACCAATCTTTCTTCGGACGGAATGCAAGGTGCTGCATGGTTGTCGTCAGCTCGTGCCGTGAGGTGTCAGGTTAAGTCCTATAACGAGCGCAACCCCTATTCTTAGTTGCCAGCGGTTCGGCCGGGGACTCTAAGAAAACTGCCAGTGCAAGCTGTGAGGAAGGTGGGGATGACGTCAAATCATCACGGCCCTTACGACCTGGGCCACACACGTGCTACAATGGTAGGTACAAAGGGCAGCCACTTGGCGACAAGGAGCTAATCTCTAAAACCTATCTCAGTTCGGATTGGAGTCTGAAACTCGACTCTATGAAGCTGGAATCGCTAGTAATCGCGCATCAGCCATGGCGCGGTGAATACGTTCCCGGGCCTTGTACACACCGCCCGTCAAGCCATGGAAGCTGGGAGTACCTGAAGTCGGTAACCATATAGGAGCTGCCTAGGGTAAAACTAGTAACTGGGGCTAAGTCGTAACAAGGTAGCCGTACCGGAAGGTGTGGCTGGAACACCTCCTTTCTAGAGTATTCAAATTTTAGGATGTTGGTCTTTTTTTCTTACTTCAATATTATATTTTAACTCACCCAATAGCTCAGTTCTCACTACTGAACTCCGTGGCTATTATTATAGTCCCTTAGCTCAGTTGGTTAGAGCGCTACACTGATAATGTAGAGGTCCGCAGTTCAAATCTGCGAGGGACTACGCTAAGGGGGATTAGCTCAGCTGGCTAGAGCGCCTGCCTTGCACGCAGGAGGTCATCGGTTCGACTCCGATATTCTCCACTAAACTCCAAATGAGTTGAAGTTCTTTGACGTATTTCAATATTAATAATCATAAAAAGTACATAACAAATTGTTACTTATTAAAAAGCAAATTAAGGGCGTATGGCGGATGCCTTGGCTCTCAGAGGCTATGAAGGACGTAATAAGCTGCGATAAGCTACGGGTAGGAGCAAATATCCTTTGATCCGTAGATTTCCGAATGGGGAAACCCGGCTAGTTGAAGACTAGTCATCATTTGAAGCCAACCTGGTGAACTGAAACATCTAAGTAACCAGAGGAAAAGAAAACAAAAGTGATTCCCCCAGTAGCGGCGAGCGAAAAGGGAATAGCCCAAACCATAAATGTTTCGGCATATGTGGGGTTGTAGGACTGCAATGTGGACTGTTAATTTATAGTGGAATAATCTGGAAAGTTTAATCATAGAAGGTGAGAATCCTGTACACGAAATAATTTAACTACCTAGCAGTATCCTGAGTAGGGCGGAACACGTGAAATTCTGTCTGAATCTACCAGGACCATCTGGTAAGGCTAAATACTACTGAGAGACCGATAGCGAACAAGTACCGTGAGGGAAAGGTGAAAAGTACCCTGAACAAGGGAGTGAAATAGTTCCTGAAACCATACGCTTACAAGCTGTAGGAGCCCTTCGGGGTGACTGCGTGCCTTTTGCATAATGAGCCTACGAGTTACTCGTATCTAGCAAGGTTAAGTCATTAATTGACGCAGCCGAAGCGAAAGCAAGTCTGAATAGGGCGTTTTAGTTAGGTGCGGTAGACGCGAAACCTTGTGATCTACCCATGACCAGGTTGAAGTTCCGGTAACACGGAATGGAGGACCGAACCAGTTGACGTTGAAAAGTCTTTGGATGAGTTGTGGGTAGGGGTGAAAGGCCAATCAAACTAGGAAATAGCTCGTACTCCCCGAAATGCATTTAGGTGCAGCCTCGAGGTTGAGTTTCATAGAGGTAGAGCTACTGATAGGGCTAGGGGGCTTCACCGCCTACCAACCCCTGACAAACTCCGAATGCTATGAAATATACTCGGGAGTGAGGGCATGGGTGCTAAGGTCCATGTCCGAGAGGGAAAGAACCCAGACCATCAGCTAAGGTCCCCAAGTGTATGCTAAGTTGACCAAACGTGGTCCGATTGCTTTGACAGCTAGGATGTTGGCTTGGAAGCAGCCATTCATTTAAAGAGTGCGTAACAGCTCACTAGTCGAGCGATCGGGCGTGGATAATAATCGGGCATAAGTATACCACCGAAGCTATGGGATTGAAAAATCGGTAGGGGAGCATTCTAAGGGCATTGAAGATAATTCGACAAGAATTATTGGAGCGCTTAGAAAAGAAAATGTAGGCATAAGTAACGATAAAGCGGGCGAGAAACCCGCTCACCAATAGACTAAGGTTTCCCCAGCCATGCTAATCAGCTGGGGGTTAGTCGGGACCTAAGGCGAACCCAAACGGGGTAGTCGATGGACAACAGGTTAATATTCCTGTACTAGCTTTAACTGCGATGGGGTGACGGAGAAGTGAAAGATACGCGTGCTGACAGAATAGCACGTCTAAGAATGTAGGTATAGATTGGTAGGTAAATCCGCCAGTCTGCTGAAATTCGAGTGATAACTGATCCTTCTGGTGACGGAAGTATCCTAATCATGCTCCCAAGAAAAACCTCTAAGCTTCAGGTTATAGCTACCCGTACCGCAAACCGACACAGGTAGTCAAGATGAGAATTCTAAGGTGCTCGAGTGATTCATGGCTAAGGAACTAGGCAAAATAGTCCTGTAACTTCGGGAGAAAGGACGCTTACGCAAGTAAGCCGCAGTGAATAGGCCCAGGCGACTGTTTATCAAAAACACATGGCTTTGCTAAATCGAAAGATGATGTATAAGGCCTGACACCTGCCCGGTGCCGGAAGGTTAAAAGGAGGGCTTAGCTTCGGCGAAGGTCTGAATTGAAGCCCCGGTAAACGGCGGCCGTAACTATAACGGTCCTAAGGTAGCGAAATTCCTTGTCGGGTAAGTTCCGACCTGCACGAATGGTGTAACGATCTGGGCACTGTCTCAGCCATGAGCTCGGTGAAATTGTAATCTCGGTGAAGATGCCGAGTACCCGCAACGGGACGGAAAGACCCCGTGCACCTTTACTACAACTTCACATTGGTATTGGGTAATTGATGTGTAGGATAGGTGGGAGACTACGAAGCGGCCTCGCTAGGGGTTGTGGAGTCGTCCTTGAAATACCACCCTTCAATTATCTGATATCTAACTTTTAATTAAGAACAGTGTGTGGTGGGTAGTTTGACTGGGGTGGTCGCCTCCAAAAGAGTAACGGAGGCTTCTAAAGGTACCCTCAGTACGCTTGGTAACCGTACGCAGAGTGCAATGGCACAAGGGTGCTTGACTGTGAGACTTACAAGTCGAGCAGGTACGAAAGTAGAGCATAGTGATCCGGTGGTTCCGCATGGAAGGGCCATCGCTCAAAGGATAAAAGGTACGCCGGGGATAACAGGCTGATCACTCCCAAGAGCTCACATCGACGGAGTGGTTTGGCACCTCGATGTCGGCTCGTCACATCCTGGGGCTGGAGAAGGTCCCAAGGGTTGGGCTGTTCGCCCATTAAAGTGGCACGCGAGCTGGGTTCAGAACGTCGCGAGACAGTTCGGTCCCTATCTGTTGTGGGCGTTAGAGATTTGAGGGAACCTGACCCTAGTACGAGAGGACCGGGTTGGACGAACCTCTAGTGTACCTGTTGTGGCGCTAGCTGCATCGCAGGGTAGCTATGTTCGGATGTGATAAGCGCTGAAAGCATCTAAGCGCGAAACACATCTCAAGATGAGATCTCTTTTAAAGGTCGTTAAAGACGATGACGTTGATAGGCTACAGGTGTAAAGTCAGTGATGGCAAAGCCGAGTAGTACTAATTACCTGTAAGCTTTTAATAATGACAGTTTGTTGTGTACTTTATGATTATTATATTTAGAAATACTAAAATATTTAACGCTACGGTGACTATTGCATTAGGGTCCACCTCTTCCCATTCCGAACAGAGAAGTTAAGCCTAATTGCGCAGATGGTACTAGGGTAATACCTGGAAGAGTATGTCGTCGCCACTTTTTAAAAACCTCCTTATGGAGGTTTTTTTTTGCCTTTTTTTCAACAACATGAATATTTTGACCTTCTTTTACTTATTTTCGTCCTCAAAGTTTTAAATATGTCAAAAGATTCATCGATAAAGTCTGTACTTATAATTGGTAGTGGTCCTATAGTTATAGGTCAAGCATGTGAATTTGATTATTCTGGTTCTCAAGCCTCAAGATCTTTAAGAGAAGAAGGTATTGAGGTTACTTTAATAAATTCTAATCCTGCTACTATCATGACTGATAAAGTAGTTGCAGATAATATCTATTTACTTCCACTTGAAATAGAATCAATAGAAAAAATTCTTAAATCTCATAATATTGATGCTGTTCTACCTACAATGGGTGGTCAAACTGCTCTAAATTTATGTATAAAATGTGATGAAGTTGGTTTATGGGATGAATACAATATTAAAATAATTGGAGTTGATATTGATGCAATTGAAATAACTGAAAATAGACAAGCTTTTAGAAAATTGATGAATGAGATCGATGTTTCCATGGCTCCACAATTAATTGCCAAATCATTTTTACAAGGAAAAGAAATTGCTCAAAAATTTGGTTTTCCTTTATGTATTAGACCATCCTATACACTAGGTGGATCAGGTGCATCTTTTGTTCATAGTGAAAAAGATTTTGACTCTTTATTGAATAGAGGACTTCATGCTTCACCAATTCATGAAGTAATGATAGACAAGGCAGTAATAGGATGGAAAGAGTTTGAGTTAGAATTATTAAGAGACAAAAATGACAATGTTACAATAATTTGTTCTATTGAAAATATGGATCCTATGGGGATTCATACTGGTGATTCTATAACAGTTGCTCCAGCTATGACATTAAGCGATAAAACATATCAGAAAATGCGAGATATGGCTATTAAAATGATGAGAGCAATTGGAGATTTTGCTGGTGGATGTAATGTTCAATTTGCTGTTAGTGATGATGAGAATGAAGATATTATTGCTATTGAAATAAACCCTCGAGTTAGTCGCTCCTCTGCATTAGCTTCCAAAGCTACAGGATATCCAATTGCAAAAATAGCTGCAAAACTTGCCATTGGATATTCGTTAGATGAATTAGATAATCAAATCACTAAATCCACCTCTGCTTTTTTTGAGCCTACTTTAGATTATGTAATTGTTAAAATTCCAAGATGGAACTTTAATAAGTTTAAGGGTTCTGATAGAAAGCTAGGTCTTCAAATGAAATCTGTCGGTGAGGTAATGGGAATAGGAAGGTCTTTTCAGGAAGCTTTACAAAAAGCCTGTCAATCTTTAGAAATAAATAGAAATGGTCTTGGTGCTGATGGAAAAGAGATTAAGAATCAAAATGAAATATTGAAAAGCTTAGAGTTTCCAAGTTGGAATAGATTATTTCATATTTATGATGCAATTAAGTTAGGAATACCCTTTAAAAAGATTCAAGAAAAAACAAGAATTGATGATTGGTTTTTAAGACAAATTCAAGAATTACTAGCCATTGAAGATAAAATTGAATCATTTAATATTGACAATTTACCTAAGGAATTATTATTTGAAGCCAAACAAAAAGGTTATGCAGATAGACAATTAGGCCATTTACTAGGCTGTTTAGAAAGTGAAGTTTTTAATAAGAGACATGATTTAGGAGTTAAAAGAGTTTATAAATTAGTAGATACATGTGCTGCTGAATTTAGAGCAGAAACCCCATATTTTTATTCAACTTTTGAACAAGAAAACGAGTCTATTGTTTCCAATAAACCTAAAGTTGTAGTTCTTGGATCTGGTCCTAATAGAATTGGTCAAGGAATAGAGTTTGATTATTGTTGTGTTCATGGTGTACTAGCTGCAAAAGAATGCGGCTATGAGACTATTATGATAAATTGTAATCCAGAAACAGTATCAACAGATTTTGACACTGCCGATAAACTATATTTTGAACCTGTTTTTTGGGAACATATTTACGATATTATTCTCCATGAGAAACCTATAGGAGTTATTGTTCAACTTGGAGGGCAAACAGCTTTAAAACTTGCGGAGAAATTATCTAGATATGGAATAAAAGTTCTTGGAACGTCTTATGAGGCTCTTGATTTGGCTGAAGATAGAGGAAGTTTTTCTAATCTTTTAAAAGATAATAATATTCCTTATCCAACATTTGGAGTTGTTGAGTCCGCTGAACAGGCAATTGAGCTTTCCAAAGATTTGGGTTTCCCTTTGCTTGTTAGGCCTAGTTATGTTTTAGGCGGAATGAAAATGAAGATTGTTATTAATGAAGAAGACTTAGAGCATCATGTGGTAGATATTCTCAAAGATATGCCCGATAATCAAATTCTACTAGATCATTTTTTGGATGGAGCTATTGAAGCAGAAGCAGATGCTATTTGTGATGGTGACGATGTTAAAATTATTGGAATCATGCAACATATTGAGCCTGCTGGAATCCATTCGGGAGACTCTTACGCTCTTTTACCTCCTTATAATTTGGGGGATTTTATTATCCAACAAATTGAAGAATATACCCATACAATAGCAAAAGCTTTAAAAACAGTTGGACTTATAAATATTCAGTTTGCTATTAAAGATGATACTGTTTATATCATTGAAGCTAATCCTAGAGCTTCAAGAACAGTACCATTTATTGCAAAAGCATATAAAGAACCATATGTAAATTATGCCACCAAAGTAATGCTAGGCAAGAAGAAATTGAAAGACTTTGATTTTAAACCTGAAAAAAACGGTTATGCTATAAAAATTCCAGTTTTTTCATTTGATAAATTTCCAAATGTAAATAAAGAATTAGGCCCTGAAATGAAATCAACTGGAGAAGCAATAAGATTTATCAAAGACTTGAAAGATCCCTTCTTTAGAAAGATATATTCTGAAAGAAACCTATACTTAAGTAAGTAAGTCTTAATTAATAATAAGTTATATTTTATAAATAAGCTTGTTATATTTGAATATATAAACTTTAATATGAATTATAATTTAAAAGAAAACTACCCTCATTTTGTGGCAGTTTTATTTTTTCTAATTGTATCTATTACTTATTTGTCGCCTGTTTTAAATGGTTATGCTTTAAAACAAGACGATATTGATAATCATAAGGGGGTAGCTAAAGAAATAAGAGACCATAGAGAAGAATATAATGAAGAGCCTTTGTGGACCAATTCTATGTTTGGAGGAATGCCAGCCACTCAAGTTTCAGTAAAACATGATGCAAATTTATTGAGTTACGCCCAAAAAATCATGTCTCTTGGTCTACCACACCCAATTAGTGTTCTTTTTTTATACTTATTAGGTTTCTACATACTTTGTATTTGTTTGAGTATAAAACCCTGGTTATCCATTGTGGGATCTATTATGTTTGGTTTAAGCTCTTTCTTTTTCATTAGTCTGTCGGTAGGTCATAATTCTAAAATAATGGCCATGGCGTTTATGCCAATGATACTTGGGGCATTTATTTATTCCTATAGGAAAAAAGCTATAGTAGGTTCCATATTAATGGCTTTGTTTCTTGGTCTTGAGTTGAAATCAAATCATGTTCAAATTACCTATTATACCTTTATGATTTTAATTCCCCTAGGGTTTAGTGAGCTAATTAGATTTTATAAAGCCAAAAGAATGCCTTCATTTTTTAAAACTACAGGTTTATTAGTTGTTGCAGGTTTATTGGCAGTAATGTGTAATTCTGGAAATTTATTTATGACTTTTGACTATTTACCTGATTCACAAAGAGGACCTTCCGAACTAACATCAAATACCCTGGGGTATAATGCTAAAGCTAAAACTGGGGGCTTAGATATCAATTACATGACCAATTGGAGCTACGGAGTTGGAGAAAGTTTAAATTTTATAATTCCTAATGTTAAGGGAGGTGGCTCAGGTCCTTATTTGTTGGATGAAAATTTAATGGAAAATAATGATGTGAGCACTAGACTAAAGAATTTCGTCAAAGATGCTTATCAAAAAGGATGGACTATAAGTTCTTATTGGGGCAATCAGCCTTCAACTGCAGGTCCGGTGTATATTGGTGCTACAATATTTGTTTTATTTATTCTTGGTCTTTTCTTTTTAAGTGATAGGATTAAGTGGCCTCTGTTAATTATACTATTAATTTCAATCTTTCTATCCTGGGGCCACAATTGGATGTTTCTAACCAAATTATTTGCCGATTTTTTCCCAGGTTATTCAAAATTTAGATCGGTTACTATGATTTTAGTCATTGCTGAACTAATCCTTCCTCTTGTAGGGATTTTATGGTTGTTTCAGTTTGCAGAAAAAAAGTCAGATTTTTTGAATAAAGAAGTGGATTTAAAATTTACAAAAATTGGAAACTTAAATTTATTTTATATTCTATCCTCTGTTGTTGTCGTTTTCTTTTTGACTTTGGTAATAAGTCCTGATTTATTTCTAAATTTTACATCTCAAAATGAACAACAAATAATTAATCAATTATCTGTTATGGATCCTCAAACTGGATCTTATGTAAGTGAGTTAATAGATTTCAGAATCGGAATTCTTTCTCAAGATGCTCTACGTTCTTTAATTTTAATTTCCATTGTTTTAGTTTTACTTTTCTTATTTATAAAGAATAAAATATCTAAGCATATTTTAATTGTTTCTATAGGCTTGACAGTTTTGTTTGATATGTGGGGTGTTAGTAAAAGATATTTGAATAATAATGACCATTCAGATCTCGAAACACAGCTTACCAGAAAAAGTGGATTAAAGTATTGGCAAGATTATGAACTTAAGATATATCCACATTCTCCCATAGCTGCTGATTTGGCAATTAGAGATTATGAAATTGCTCTAAATAACGATTTAAGGAAAGATGTTCAAAACACCATGAGAGATGTTTTAAATGAGTTCGAGGACAGTGATTATAGAAATAGAATTGCTAATATTCAATCTTTTAAAGCTCTTAACTTAAACACCAATTATCGTGTTTTAGAAATGGGTAATCCTCTTAACACTGCTAGAACCTCTTTTCTTCATAAATCTGTCGGAGGATATTCAGCAGTTAAAGTTAAGCGAGTTCAAGAGCTTATTGATTTTTATTTTCAAAAAGAGTATAATAATTTGAATAATTCTTTAAAGAGCAATCAGTTTGATTTACTTAAGTCAAATCACTTTTTTAATATGCTAAATACAAAGTATTATATTTTTAATCCAGATGGAAATGCTGTTGTAGATTTTGTGAATCCAAATAGAGACAGGACACCAGGGGTTTTAAAAAATCCATATGCTTTAGGAAATGCTTGGACAGTCAAAGAAATTAAATGGGTCCCTAATGCTGATGCAGAAATTTCTTTTTTAAACGATTCCTCTTTCGACCCATCCAACATTGCTGTAATTGATGAAAAATATAGAGAAATAATTGAAGATGTTTCCATGTCAGGTAATTCTGAAGTTAATCTCTTAAGCTATAAAGCAAATCAATTAGAATACGAGATTCAATCTGAGTCTGAAGAGTTAATTGTTTTTTCTGAGGTTTTTTATGACAAAGGATGGAAAGCATTTGTAGACGGAGTTGAAACACCTCATGTTAGAATAAATTATGTTTTAAGAGGGTTGAAAGTAAGTCCTGGAACTCACCAAATATTATTTAAGTACGATTTGCCAATTTTTAAGTATGCTTCTGTAATTTCATTTTCAAGTTCAATTATTGTTCTTCTTTTAGTTTTATTAATGTTGTTTTTTAAATTAAAGGAAAGACAATTCCCAGAAATATGAAAAAGGTTTTGGTCATCACTTACTATTGGCCACCTAGCGGTGGAGCAGGAGTTCAACGATGGGTTAAGTTTATAAAGTATTTTAAAAACCAAAATATTGATCCTTATATAATAAGTGTAGATCCAGATTTTGCTTCTTACCCAGTAATTGATAAATCATTAATAAACGATATACCTGAAAATACCAATGTTTATTTAACTAAAACAAATGAACCATACTCTATTTACAAGAAAATTAATAATAACCAAACTCCTTATGCTGGTTTTGCCAATGAAGGAAGGCCTAATTTTTTGCAAAAAATAGCAAGGTTTGTAAGAGGAAATTTTTTTATTCCAGACTCTAGAAAAGGTTGGAATGATTTCGCTTACATGAAGGCTGTTAAAGTACTAGAGAAAGAAAATATTGATACCGTAATTACTACAAGTCCTCCACATTCTACCCAACTTATTGGCTTAAAACTAAAAGAAACACTAAATATTAAATGGATAGCAGACCTAAGAGATCCCTGGACAGATATATATTATTATAAATCCATGCTTCATACAAAATGGGCAAAGCGAAAAGACTTAAATTACGAAAAAGCAGTAATTGAAAAATCCGATAAAATAGTGGTAGTTAGTGATTCTATCAAACAACTATTAATTAATAAATCTAATTTAATTCAAGAATCAAAAATTCACGTAATCCCAAACGGCTTTGACGAGGAAGATTTTTCAGTTTCATCAACTAATAAAAACAATAAATTTTTACTTTCCTATGTTGGAACCATTACCAAGGATTATCCACTAGACTCCATTAAAAAGTCAATTACCAATCTAAATATTAATCTTGAATTTACTGGTAAAGCTGACCATCCAACCAAACATTTACTAAACGAAATTGCTGTTTTTAATAATCATGTGAAACACAAAGAATCCATTAATCTTTTATTAGCTAGCGATATGCTCCTTCTAGTTATTCCTAAAATAGCTAATAACAAGGGAATATTAACAGGAAAACTTTTTGAATATTTAGGGGCTAGAAAGCCAATTTTATGCATTGGTCCAACCGATGGCGATGCCGCTAAAATTATTAAGGAATGTAAAGCGGGAAAAACATTTGATTACTCAGATGAAAATGGGATATATGAATTTATAGAAACTTGTATGTCAAATGAATTTATATTTGAAAACAAAAATTATCTAAATTACTCTAGAAGAAATCTTACAAAAACCCTATCAAAAATTTTAAATGATAAGGTAAATAATGAAAAATTGTAATGATAAATTTTGACGATACTAAAGCTGTATTTGCCCATAAGTCCAACTTTGAACTAAGAAAATCATATTATCTTTTTTCAATCCTCCAACATTCTCTTTTAGTTAAAATTGGAAGTTTATTATTGAAAATTTCATTTTTTTTAAGATTACCTATTAAAAAACTTATAAAAATTACCATTTTTAATCAGTTTTGTGGAGGAGAGAATATCCAAGATTGTTCCAATAGAATTAATGAGCTTTATGAATTTGGAATAGGAACTATTTTAGATTATTCAGTTGAGGGGAAAGAAAACGAGTCTGATTTTGAAAAAACAAAAGAAGAAATAATTCAAACTATTCTTTTTTCATCAAAGAACAGTAAAATTCCATTTACTGTCTTTAAAATTACCGGTTTAGGGAAATCATCTTTAATTAAAAAAGCAAGTCTAGATTTTCAAAGTCTTGAAGATAACGAGCTTGTAGAGCTAAACTTAGTTGCTATTAGAGTGGATGAGATTTGTCGAGTTGCAAGTGAAAATAGAGTTTCTGTTTTTGTAGACGCTGAAGACAGTTGGTACCAAGATTATATTGATAAAGTGGTAGAAAGTATGATTTTTAAATACAATAATGAATTTTCCATTGTCTATAATACTATTCAGCTTTACCGACACGACAGACTCCAATATATGAAAGATTTAATTTCAAGATGTAACTCAAATGGTAAGAAAATAGGTCTAAAATTAGTTCGTGGTGCCTACATGGAAAAAGAACGAGAGCAAGCATTTAAAAAAAACTATCCTGACCCAATTCAAAAAGATAAACAAGCAACCGATAATGACTTTACTAAGGCTGTAGAGTTTTGTATTGAAAATATTAAGACTGTAAGTCTTTGTGCAGGAACCCACAACGAAAAAAGTGTTTTACATTTAACTAGTCTCATGCAAAAAAAGGCTTTTAAAAAAAACGATTCTAGAATTTGGTTTGCCCAACTACTTGGCATGAGTGACCATATAAGTTTTAATCTTTCAAAAGAAGGATACAATGTTGCTAAATATGTTCCATACGGCCCTATAAAAGAAGTTATTCCTTACCTAATAAGAAGAGCAGAGGAGAACACTTCAGTTTCCGGACAAACCGGTAGAGAACTTTCTTTAATTAAAATTGAAGTAGAAAGAAGAAATTAGTCTAAGTATCGCATTGGTACTTTAGTCCCTTTTATAATTTTAGAGTAAACTCTAATAGAACCCACAAGAATTTCAGCTTCTACATAAATTGGGATTCTATTCGCATCGTCACTCACAAAAACATCCATAGTTTCATTGGCTTTGAAAATAGTTCCTTCAATTAGGTTAATTTGAAAGTGGATACAATCAATAGATTTTTTATTTTGATTTGTCACCTTATTTTTTCCTTTGTAAATAATATTTATGTTTTCATATACTTGTTTATCTAAAACTATATTTAATGGAATGGTATCGTCTTTTTGGTAGTTACCAAAGTTTATTGCTCTAGAAAAATATACAGAGCTCATAATGTCAAAACTGCAATTAATTATATCTAAAGTGTCTTTTTTAGATTCTTTATTCTTGAAATCTAATATATAAGCTAGATTTCTATCATAGTCAAAATCATACTCATAGTCTAGCTTAAAATCACCTTCTCTTACTCTTCTTGTAAAGTGAACTGGAAGAGAAGTTTTTTTTGAAATAAAGGATGCATATTTATCTCTCACTTTAAAAAACCAGTCATAGTTTTTCAAGGTCCTTCCTTTTCCCTCCAAATATAGACATGGTTGATTATTATATATCGAATCTTCTACTTTGAACCTTACTTTTCCAGCAGAGACCCATGTTTTACTCATTAAATATTCAATATCATATATAACTTCTTCACCCGCTATAAATGGAAGCTCATTGGATATACAGATTGATTGGGCCGATAAATCAAAGACTAATAAAACAAATAAAAATTTAAATAAACTATTCAGCTGTTTTATTAACAAAAGCAGTTATTTTAAGAATTGTATTTTCAGGGGAAGTATTTGCAGAAACTGTAACAGTTTTGGTTTGCTTGCTACCAGCTTGACCTTTAGATGGTCTAAATACAACTTCAATTTCACTACTTTCACCTGGAAGAATTGGTTCTTTTGGCCAGTTAGGGACAGTGCATCCACATGATCCCTTTGCATTTGAGATTTTAAGCGGTTCGCTTCCAGAATTTTTAAAGTTAAAAGAATATTTATTTTCAGAATTAACGTCTACTTTTCCAAATTCGTGAAGATCGGTTGCAAATTTAATAGCTGTTTTAGGTAATTTAGAAGAACCATCCATTGTAGGAGTAAATGGATTTTCTCGCATGTTTTTTTCTATATTCTCTATCTTGCTTTTGGCTGCAGGATCCGGAGATATGTATGTTTTATTTGGTGATTTAGTGAAAGTATCCTCATTATCAGTTGTTGAAGTTAGACTGTAAAGAGAGATAAAAAATGCAACTAAAGAAATTGCAATTGCTATATTAGACTTGTCGTTCATAACTAAATTTTAGTTTGCTAAATTATAAAACCCTTTGTTATCTTTCAAAATTTCAAGAGATTTTTGTAATGGAGCATTTAATTCATTGATAATTTCATAAAATCTTTTGTAATCAAATAAGTCTTGAGCAATATTTGCTTTTAGTCTAATCTCAATTGTTTTTTTAGAATCTTCAAATTGAGGTTTATTAAATTCTACTCCTTCTTTTTTTGCAAAATTTATTAATTCAGTAGTTATGCTTTTGCTATTAAAATCCTTTTTATACTTTTCAAAATTTGTATATTTTTTTTCTAGAGAAGCTCTATTTTTATTTACCCAATACAATGCGAATTGATTAAATATTCCTTTTCTAATAAGTTTACTAAAATAATCACTAGTTCCAGTTGTGTCTAGTGGCACGAAATAATCTGGCACAATACCACCCCCACCATAGACTATTCTATTTTTTAAAAGAGTTGAGAACTCTTCGTTCTTATTATTTTTTATGCTGTCTTTGTTAAAAGATTCTCCCGATTTATACCTGCTATATTTTTCCTTTCTGTAGGCCATAGATCCTTTGTTATAAGGTTTCTGGATGCATCTCCCACTTGGAGTGTAATATTTAGAGGTTGTAATTCTTACTTGGGTTCCATCTGGTAATTGAATTGGCTTTTGAACAAGTCCTTTTCCAAATGTTCTTCTTCCCACAATTAATCCTCTGTCCCAGTCTTGTATTGCACCACTTACAATTTCACTTGCACTTGCACTACTTTCATTAACTAGAATAATAACCTTTCCTTTTTCAAGTAACCCTGTTTTATTTCCTGCATATGTTTTTTCTGGAAATTTTCTCCCTTTAGTAGAAACAATTTTTCTATACCCTGGTAAAATTTCATCAGATAGATCAACCGCTGTCTTCAGATATCCTCCTCCATTGTTTTGTAAATCAAGAACAAGATTTTCCATTCCTTTACTTTGTAACTTGAATACCGCAGTTTTAATTTCATTTATACTTGTTGAGGAAAAATTGTTGAGTTTAATATATCCAGTATTGTCATTAACCATGTACGAAGCATCTACGCTATAAATTGGGATTTTATCTCTTATAATTTCAAAATCTAAAATCTCTTTATTTGTTCCTCGTACTACACCAATTTTAACTTTTGTTCCTTTTGCTCCAAGAAGTCTATCTCTAACTCCTTTATTTTTAATTCCATTACCTGCAACTAATTCATTTTTTATTTTAATAATTTTATCACCTGCCATCAGACCTACTTTTTCTGAGGGTCCACCAGGAATAGCTTGGACAATTAAAATAGTATCTTTAAATATTTGGAATCTAATTCCAACACCAGTAAATGACCCTTTTAATGGGGCGTTCATATCGTGAATGTCTTTCAAAGATATGTAAGTAGAATGCGGATCTAATTGTTCCAGCATATACCTTATCGCATGTTCCGTTATTAGGGAATTATCAACAGAGTCAGGATACATAAGGTCGAAAAATTCAATTCCTTTAAAATAGTTGTGGATGGTGTTTTTTAAATTAGAGTTATTATTAGGAATTGGTATGATACTAGAATTTGGTATTTTTTTTCTAACCACATCAAGCTTTAAAGTATCTTTATCTCTGACTAATTTAACCTCACATTTTGAATTTTTTTCACCGCACAACACCTTATTGAATTCAGAATAATAGTAAAACTCTTTTAAATTATTGTTATTAATTTCTAGAACTTGATCATTTTTTTTAATGTTTGATATTTCTGCACCACTGCCTTCAAATACACTATCAACAAGAATTTTTCCTTTTTTGAATTTAATTGAAAAACCAAGTGAGGTTTTTTCAGATGGTGTTATGCCAAGCGTTTCAAATACAGAGTCAGGTTGGTAAAGTGCCATTGGTCTTAGGTAATTATACATTCCTAGAACTAAATCACTTTGCAGTTTATTTTCATCCACCTCCTCTACATACATTTGTTCAATAAGAAACAATAACCTTTGAATTTTGACATCTGTAGATCTAGATTCTAAATTCTGCCCAAGAATATTAAAAGCTAAAACGGTTAGTATAGATAATATAATATGTCTAGTTGGCAATTTCTTTATGAATTATAATTTTCTATTCTGTTAAATTAGCTTAATTCAAACAAAAAAAGGTATATGTTAAAATTTATTTTTTGTGTAGGTATAAAATTGATTTACTCTCAAAAAAAGAATCTTCAAAATAATTAATAATTTTCTCGATTTTAAAATTGTACCTTTTAGAGACTTTTTGAATTTCTTCTTTCAAATCACCACCTTTTAAATAAATAATTCCATTTTGAATTTCATTTTTATTTGATTTTGCAATGTTTTGTTCTACCCAAGGACAAAATCTCTCAAGTTGGGTTACTGCTCTACTAACTATAAAGTCAAATTTCTCAGAAATATTTTCAGCTCTTTCAATTTTTGATTTAACATTTTTTATTTCCAAATCCTCAATAATTTGGTCAACAACCTTTATTTTTTTGCCAATTGAATCAACCAATGTAAATGAAGTGTCCTTAAAATATATCGCTAATGGAATGCCAGGAAAACCACCGCCAGTTCCTACATCTAATATTTTTGTGTGTTTTTTAAAATCAATAAATTTAGCTATGGATAATGAATGTAACACATGTCTTGTATAAAAGTTTTCTGTATCTTTTCTACTAATAACATTAATTTTAGAATTCCAATCTAGATAAAGATCTTTAAGAGTTTCAAATTGATGCATTTGATTTTGATCTAAGTTTGGAAAATAATATTGAATTATTTTTGCGGAATCAAATTGTTTCAAAGCTGTGTTTCATTATGTTGTACAGAAACTCTCTTGCTCTAAAGAGTTGAGCTTTAACTGTTCCTAATGGTAGATTTAGCTCTATTGATATTTCCTCGTAGCTCATTTCTTTAAAATACCTCATTTCAACTAAGATTTCGTATCTAGGTTTTAATTTTTTCACATACTGTCTCATTAATTGTATTTTCTGCTCATTCATAGCTATTTGCTCAGGAGTCATTCCATCACTTTTTATTTCGAACATATATTCCTCTCCGTCATTATTGGAGACACGATTATCTATAGACATTACGTTTTTCTTCTTTTTTCTAAGAAAATCGATACAATTATTTGTTGCAATTTTAAATAGCCAAGTACTAAATGCAAAATTTGGAGTGTATTGGTTTAATCTGTTGAATGCTTTCCCAAATGCCTCTAATGTTAAATCTTCTGCATCATCATTATTATTAACCATCTTTAATAACATATAGTATATTGGATCTTTATACTTATCCATTAAATCAGAAAATGCTTGTTGGTCTTTGTTATTGGTCGCTCTTAGGACTAATTCATAATCTTTTTGAGCCTTTTCCGAAAGGTGTGATAACGATTTTTCTTTCTCCATTAAAGTCTAATTCTTCTATTTATTTGAAAGATAGGATGACAAAATAGTAAGATGATTTCATAAATTGGGAATGCCCAAAGAAGATCTTTGCACATCATAATCTTGAAAGCTTTGAAATTTATAGCTATTATTAATAAATACCTTACTGTAAAGAGAAGTAGACCAATCTTAATATAATTAATTGAAAAGAGTGAAAATATTACTGAAAAGTAGAAGGCTAATGCACTTAAATATTGCATACCTAATAAAATTTTGTGCTTTTTCTTGTATTTAAAATTTGTAGTATGGTGTCTTCTTTTTTGATAAACCCAGTTTTTAAATTCTTTTTTGGGCTTTGATATTGTCATGCTTTTAGAATTAAATATGACTTGGGTGTTGGTTATGTTGGATGCTTGATTAACAAATAGATCATCATCTCCAGACTCTACATGGTAATGGGATTTAAATCCATCGTTTAAGTAATAAACATCCTGGTGGTAAGCTAAATTCCTGCCAACGCCCATGTAGGCTAATTTTGCTTTTGCATATCCTAAAGAGTTTATTGCTATTTGAACTGTGTCAAATCTTATAATTTTATTTAAAAATCCTTTTTCTTTTTCGTATATACCTACCCCAATTACTATTTGCTTTTCTTTATCAAAGCCTTTACTCATTTCATTTATCCAATATTCTGACAAGGGTTGACAGTCCGCATCTGTAAACAATAAGTAGTTGTTTTTGGCAGCCTTTATCCCAATAGTAATTGCTAGTTTTTTCCCAAAATTATCGGTTTTATTATCTGGAATATCCACTATTTTAAGATGGGAGTACTTAGCTTTAAAATTGTTTAATATTTCAATACTATTATCCCAAGACCTGTCATTAACAACAATGACCTCAAAGTCATCGTATTTTTGATTAAGTACTAATGGAAGATTTTTTTTAAGATTTTCATTTTCATTTCTTGCGCAAATAATTACGGTTATTCCTTTTTTCTCTACACTTTCATTTTCTTTGATAAAGGCTACTCTAGCGCTGAAATAAAACAAATAAAAACATTGAATTAAAAAACTTGTAATAAGAAAAATAAATCCAATTTCAAAATAGGTCATTTGTATTAAAACATTTAAAAATTAAAAGTATTGCTTAATTAAGATGTTCTATATTTGTTCTACAGTAGTTTATCCACAGTTTTATGAACTTTACTCTCTCAAAAAAAGATAAGAATTCAAATGCAAGGTCAGGGATTTTAAAAACCGACCATGGTGAGATAAAAACACCAATATTTATGCCTGTTGGGACTGCAGGAACGGTAAAATCAGTTTCCCAAAGAGATTTAGAAGATCAAATTAACGCACAAATAATTTTAGGCAATACTTACCATTTATATTTAAGACCGGGTATTGAAACTCTAGAAAGTATAGGAGGATTACATAAATTTATTTCATGGGACAGACCTATCTTAACAGACTCTGGAGGATACCAAGTTTATAGTCTTTCCGGAAGAAGGAAAATTACTGAACATGGGGTTAAATTTAAATCACATATTGATGGATCCTCCCATTTTTTCACACCAGAAAACGTAATGGAAATTCAAAAATCAATTGGTGCAGATATTATAATGGCTTTTGACGAATGTACCCCATATCCATGCGATTATTCTTATGCTAAGGATTCTATGGAAATGACCCACCGTTGGCTAAAAAGATGTGTAGATGGGTTTAATTCAACTCCTTTTAAATACGATTATTCACAAGTTCTTTTTCCTATTGTTCAAGGAAGCACTTATTCAGATTTAAGAAAACAAAGTGCAGAAGTAATTGCATCTTTTGATATGCCAGGCAATGCAATAGGCGGTCTTTCTGTTGGTGAGCCACATGATTTAATGTACAAACATACTGAAGAAGTTTGTGCTATTTTACCTGTTGATAAACCAAGATATTTAATGGGGGTGGGAACACCATCTAATTTATTGGAATGTATTGCTTTGGGAATTGATATGTTTGATTGTGTTATGCCATCTAGAAATGCAAGAAATGGAATGTTATTTACAAGTGAGGGAATAATTAATATAAAAAATAAAAAATGGGAAAATGATTTTAATCCGATTGACCCCAATGGTTTTTCTAGTGTTGACAAACGTTATTCCAGATCTTATCTTAGACATTTATTTGTGTCAAAAGAAATGCTAGGTCCCCAAATTGCAAGTATCCATAATCTTTCTTTCTATTTGTGGCTAGTAAACGAATCTAGAATTAAAATTGAGGAAGGAACTTTTACGGAATGGAAAAATAAAATGGTTGTTAAACTCGTTGAAAGACTCTAAAGTAAAAAATGAAAAAATTAGATTGGTTTATTGTGAAAAAATTCCTTGGAACCTATGTTTTCATGATAGGTGTAGTTATGAGTATATCTATAATTTTTGATGTTTCAGAAAAATTGAAAGACTTTATTAATCCTGAAAACAACCTTACATTTTATAAAATAATTACTGAATACTACCCTTATTTCTTTATTCATTACGCAAATTTATTTTCCTCGTTAATTATCTTTCTATCTGTACTGTGGTTTACAAGTTTTATGGCTCAAAGATTAGAAATTGTTGCAATTTTAAGTAATGGGGTTAGTTTTTGGAGGTTTTCCAGACCCTATATTATTGCTTCTTCTTTTTTATTAGTTATTTCAGTTTTAATGAATCACTATGTTGCTCCTTATGCAAATAAGAATAGGTTGGATTTTGAAAATAAATTTACCAAATACAATGTAAATTTTAAAGATGTTCATTTGGAGGTTAGTGAAGGAACGATTGTTAGTTATCGTCAGTTTATAGGAAATACTACTACAGTTAGACGACTTTGGGTAGAGAATTGGAGAGAAAATGAAAATGGACAATGGGAGCTAGAAAGTGATATGCAAGTAGAGCGTGCTGAAGGAGATAGTGTATTGTACAACTGGAAGCTTAAAAATACTTTTATAAGAAAAATTGGCAAAATCAATGACGAACTTATCACCAGAAAAATAATTGATACAGTTCTGTCTTTTAACATAAGTGACCTTGGACAGCGTTCTGCAATTACCTATGCTATGACCACTCCAGAACTCATTAAATACAGAGAAAAAGAGGAAAATAAAGGAAACTCTATTGCTCAAATTGACATCAGTAGACACGAAAGAACGGCTTATCCATTTGCTGCATATATTTTAACAGTTATAGGAATTTCTGTAGCTTCTCGAAAATCAAGAGAGGGTGTTGGGAAGAATTTAGTTATAGGTCTTTGTTGCGGTCTGGTCTACGTCTTTTTTATGAAAATGACTACCGTTGCTGCAGTAAACATTGGTTGGAATACAATATTGGCAGTGTGGTTTCCAAATATTTTCTTTTCTGTAGTAGCTATCTTTTTGTTCTATAGAAGGTTAATCTCTTAGTGAATTATTTTTTTTAATCTTTTAAATCTTATTTTCTTGTTTCCTTTCTCCATGGAGATTTCATAATCTAATCCCTCAATATTTATTCTTCCTATGTAAAAAGGATTTGCAATTCTAAACCCACTAGACTTTGTCCAGTTTATCTTAATTTTTTTTAAGTTTTTCTCAATATCTTTTTCGTTTAATTGAAAATTCTCTAAGTCTGTAATAAATTCTTTGCTATACTTTTTTTTCAGTTTTTCTACAACTTTATAAAAGTTAAAATTATCCATATAAACATTGGTGTCTATATGATTGATAGATTGATTTCTGGTAAAGTTTTGATTATTAAAGGAAGTGATTCTACAAGTAGAATCATCAAATGAAATATCTATAGAAATAGTATCGTTGTTACTTTCTAAGAAATAGTTTTTGGTATCGGTTTTGGTTTCACTTTTAGAGAAAAGTACACTGCCATTTATTACAATATCGAAAACTTTTTTAGAAAAACTCTCATTTAAATTTAGAACTTCTGATTTTTCAATGTTAATTTTAATTGGATTGGCCAAAAGGAATTTTTTTATTTTGTTTTCAGGAAGCCAGTCCCATTCTCGATCGTTGAAAAGAGAATAAACTAAAAACAGACCTAAAATAAAACCTACAAGGTAAAATTTAAGTCTGTTTATAAAGTTCATTTAAATACCCTATGGGTGATTAATATCTGTAATATTCTGGCTTAAATGGCCCTTCAACTTTAACACCAATGTACTCCGCTTGATCGTCTCTTAAAGTCTCTAGTTCTACACCAATTTTTGCAAGGTGCAAAAGGGCAACTTTTTCATCAAGGTGTTTTGGCAGCATATAAACTTCATTTTTATAATTCTCACTATTTTTCCACAGCTCTAATTGTGCTAATGTTTGATTGGTAAATGAATTACTCATTACAAAAGATGGATGACCTGTAGCGCATCCCAAGTTAACTAGTCTTCCTTCTGCTAATAATATAATATCTTTATCATTTATAGTGTACATGTCTACTTGTGGTTTTATAGTAGTTTTTGTTGATCCATGGTTGTTATCAAGCCAAGCAACATCTATCTCGTTGTCAAAATGTCCGATATTACAAACAATAGTTTTGTCTTTCATCATTTCAAAATGCTTTCCTTTAATGATGTCTTTATTACCAGTTGCTGTAACCACTATATCTGCTTCGGCTACTGCATTTTCCATTTTCTTTACTTCAAAACCATCCATTGCAGCTTGAAGTGCGCAAATAGGATCAATTTCTGTGACTATTACTCTTGCTCCAGCACCTTGAAGAGAGGCTGCAGATCCTTTACCAACGTCTCCATAACCTGCAACAACAGCTACTTTACCAGCCATCATTACATCGGTAGATCTTCTTATAGCATCTACTAATGATTCTTTGCAACCGTACTTGTTGTCAAATTTCGATTTTGTTACAGAGTCATTTATATTAATTGCTGGCATTGGAAGTGTTCCATTCTTCATTCTTTCGTAAAGTCTGTGAACTCCAGTAGTTGTTTCTTCAGAAAGACCTCTGATATCTTTTACCAGTTCTGGATAGTTATCCAAAACCATATTTGTTAAATCTCCACCGTCATCTAAAATCATGTTCAATGGTTGGTTGTCTTCAAAGGCAAATAGAGTTTGTTCAATACACCAATCAAATTCTTGGTCATTCATTCCTTTCCAAGCAAACACTGGAATACCCTCTTTAGCAATAGCTGCTGCAGCATGATCTTGTGTTGAAAATATATTACATGAAGACCAAGTAACTTCTGCCCCTAAATCAATAAGGGTTTCTATAAGAACTGCAGTTTGAATAGTCATGTGAAGACATCCAGCTATTCTAGCTCCTTTGAGAGGGAATTCACCTTTGTACTCTTCTCTTAAAGAAATTAACCCAGGCATTTCTGCTTCTGCTAATCTTATTTCTTTTCTTCCCCAGTCAGAAAGACTGATGTCTTTTACTTTAAAATTTTCTTTTACTGAATTAGTCATGTTTAATATTTTTTTGGCAAATGTAGTTTTTAGACGTATAAAAAACAAGAGTAAATAACTTTGTCTAAGGTTTGTTGATTAAAATTAGAAATAACTTGTGAAACCAAGGTGAATTTTACCTGTTCTGATTAGAAATGGATTGTCAATTTTTCTGCCCAAACCATAAATCAAGGTTAAAAGACCATTTGGCATAGAAATATTGGTTCCAAATCCAAAACTTTGAAAATAATCCTCCATCAAAAAATTATTGGTTTTACTTTCAGTCCAGGCAAAATCTGAGAAAAGAAAAACATTAGATTTCTCATCAATAAGATATCTAAATTCAAAATTTCCTAGGACAAATGAACTAACCCATATAGATTCTTCATCAAACCCTCTTATAGTTTTATAGCCGCCTATCCTAGTTAATTCATTTTCGTAAAGAATATTATTTTGAATGGTAGATCCAGAAAGTTTAATTTTAAACGTAGTTCTTTTAAGTAAGCTCAGATAACTTGAAAAAGATAAATCCCCATTAAAATTTGGTGATTTTAGAATGTTATTGGCCACTGTGTCTATTGCATAAGTTTCTTTCCATCCATAAGCAATTTCACTTTTAATTTTAAATCCTTTTCTAGGGTTAAATGGATTGTCTAGTTTTTTAAAATTGGTTACAAACCCAAAGCTATTAACAGAAGTGGAGCTATAGTCATCTTCTAAGAGGTTGGTAGAATTATTATTTGTAAATAAAAAGCCATTAGAAAAATTGGAGTTGGATTTATAATTAATTATCAGCTTTGAATTAAAATTAAAAAACGAACTATCTTTTTTAATCATATCTAGTCCTCCTTGAACTTCGAAATTTGTATTGAATAGAAATGGATAACTAAGCTCAGCAATAAGATTTTGTGAAGAGTTGAACATTCTTCTCCAATTAAATTTAAGTACTTCACCATAGCTCAAAGCATTTTGAAAATTTAGAGCTACATTTCCTGTGAATTGTACAGTTTCATTTTCTCCAGGTTGAATACCAACAAGGCCATTTATACTATTTTTGGACTGTGGTTTAAAGTAAGTGTATATGGATGCTTTGTTGTCAATAAACTCATATGCTGGCGGTCTTATTTCTTCAATAAATCCTGTGTTTTTAATATTTTCACTGATTTTATAAATCTTGTTTAGTTCAAATAGGTCTCCATTTCTAATGTCTGTAAATTTATATACAAGTTGTAGTTCTTTTTTAGTGATTTCTGGATTTATAATAGAATCAATTTTTACCAAAGGTCCAGAGATTAAATTACATATTAAATTAATTTTTGAGTTTATAATTTCACTCTTTTCGAATTCAAATTCGGCAAATGGAAATCCATTGTTATTCATCAGAACAATCCATTTTTTTATTTTCTCAGAAAAATCATTGGCATTAAAATAAGTTTTATCACTATTAAAATTCTCTCTTAGTTTAAGCGATAAAGAATTTGGTGAATTTACTTTTATACTGTTTAAAGAAATTAGATTTCCAGTCTGTAGATAGATTTTTAATTTTTGATTTTTTAGATTTATCGAATCAACATTACAAGTAAAATATCCACTTTCAATTTCTGAAAGTAAAATATTATTTACTAGTTCTCTAACTCTGTTAGAATTAATTTTTTCGGCTTTAAAAAGCTCAAGATTCTTATAAATTTCTAAGAAATTTACTTGTTGTCCAAAAAATAATATTGGAAAAAAAAAGATGAATACTATTGTTTTCTTTAAACCCATTCTTACCAAATAATTTCTTTTAAATGGTTCGATTTTAAAAACTCATTTGCCTTAGAAAAATGTTTACAACCAAAAAAACCTCTGAATGCTGAAAGAGGGGATGGGTGTGGTGCTTTTAAAATAAGATGCTTTTTAAAATCTATTAAAATTTCCTTTTTCTGGGCGTAATTCCCCCATAAAATAAAAACAACTTTATTTTTCAATAACGAAATTTCTTTTAAGATATTATTGGTAAATAAATCCCATCCTAAATTACTATGAGAGTTTGCTGTTCCTAACTTTACAGTCAATGAGGAATTTAATAAAAGAACTCCTTGTTTTGCCCAAAATTCAAGATTTTTTTTGGTTTGCGGATGGTGATTTAAGTCGTTTTTAATTTCTTTAAATATATTTCTTAAAGAGGGTGGAGTCTTTTGATTTTCATTGACTGCAAATGCAAGTCCGTTTGCTTGGTCATTGCCATGGTAGGGGTCTTGGCCTAAGATTACTATTTTTAAATCAGTAAAGTTTGTTTTTTCAAATGCTTTGAAGATATTTTCTTTTTTTGGACATAGTAACCCATTAGAGCTGCAATTATTTACTTCACTATTTATTTTTTGAAAATATTTTTTAGAAAACTCTTTTTCAAATATGGATATCCAGTCTCTATGTAATTGTTTTGTATTCAATTTGTTATTAATTCTCCTTCAATTAAATAAAAATCATTTGATTTTATTGTTGGTATGTCTTTTTTAATAATTTTGTTAATAGCTATTACGAAAAAATCATGAAAAAATTATTCACTTACACATTTGCAATTATAGTTTTGTCCTCTTTGTCTTCTTGTTTTGTATTCCAACCACCACAGAAAACATGTCCAGCTTACAGTTTAAATTCTCAAGAGGATAACCATAAAGAGTTAATTACATTGCAAGATAAAAAAACTAAAAAAGCCAACTTTTAATTAAAGTACTTTATTTGTTTTAAACTTTCCTTTAAACAATTCTTTTTATTCTACATTTTCTTTATTTTTGCTATTGATGTATAGAATAGCAACCCTTTCATTAATATTATTATTTCAGACTTTTTTAATTTCTGTTTTTTCTCAGGTACCTGTTAATGAAAAGTTGATGGTGAGAATTTCTAAAGAAATTTGGTTGGGAGGAACTGTTCATTCTAGCGGTTTTGCATTGAATTATGGTACGTCTAAGTTTAAAACCTACAAGAAAAAATCTTTAATTAATGTAGATCTAGTAAGCATCAACCACGACAAAGAGTATAAAATATTTGGATCTTTCGATGAAAATGCGAAGAAATTTATTTTTGGCAAGTTAAACTCTCTTTACACTGTAAGATTAGGTTTCGGAAATAGAAAAATTTTATATGAAAAACTAAGAGAAAATGGTTTACAGATTACAATGAATTACACAGTAGGGCCATCCTTAGGCCTAGTGAAACCAGTTTTTTTAGAAGTTTTTAAATACGATTTTTCAGGAAGAATTGCAGGAATTGCAACAGAAAGATACGATCCTGAATTACATAACTTTTATAATATTTATGGCAGAGCTTCTTGGGCAGCTGGTTTAATGGAAACAAAAATAAATCCAGGTATGTTTTTTAAGTTGGGACTTGATTTTGATTATTCAAGTAATCGAGAAATCATAAATTCTTTGGAGGTTGGGGTTTGTCTTGATGTCTTTTCTAAACCTATAATTTTAATGGTAGAAAATAACAACTACAGATTTTATCCTAGTGTATATATTAATTGTTCTATTGGAAATAAATTTTATTAATGAGTGTTGATACTGCTGTGAAAACTAAAAAGCCGAAATGGCTTAAAGTAAAATTACCTACTGGGGAATCTTATAAAAATGTAAGAAACCTTGTTACCGAACATAAACTTCACACAATATGTGAAAGTGGGAATTGTCCAAACATGGGTGAATGTTGGGGTGCTGGTACAGCTACTTTTATGATTTTGGGTAATGTTTGCACAAGATCTTGTGGTTTTTGTGCAGTTGCTACAGGAAAACCCGAAGCTGTAGATGTTTTTGAGCCTGGAAGAGTGGCTAATTCAGTTAAATTGATGAAAGTTAAGCATGCGGTAATTACATCTGTTGACCGTGACGACTTACCAGATGGAGGTTCCAATATTTGGGTAAGTACTGTCAAAGCAATTCGAAGACAATCTCCTACTACTACGTTAGAGACTTTAATTCCGGATTTTGCTGGAATTTGGGAGAACTTGAATAACATAATTGAAGTTGCTCCAGAAATTGTTTCTCATAATATTGAAACTGTTAGAAGACTAACAAAAACAATTAGAGTACAAGCAAAATACAACAGAAGTTTAGAGCTTTTGTTACGTCTTAAACAAGGAGGGATGAAAACGAAGTCTGGCTTAATGCTGGGATTAGGAGAGACAGAAGAAGAAGTTTTTGAAACTCTTGAAGATTTAAGATCTGTGAAAGTTGATATTGTAACTATAGGTCAGTATTTACAACCAACACCAAAACATGCACCTGTTGAAGAATTTATAACACCAGAGCAGTTTGCAAAATATAAAGAATTTGGTCTAAAAGCGGGGTTTAGGTTTGTTGAAAGTGGTCCATTGGTTAGGTCTAGTTATCACGCTGAAAAACACTTATTTTAAATTGTTTAATTTATTTTTAATAAAATTCATTCAACAACTGCTTGAATAATTTAATAATTTGTATTTTCGAAGTAGTTAAATAAATATCCATGAAAAAAATAGTTTTATATCCGTTAATGTTTTTAGGAGTTGTAATATCTTTCTACTCCTTGTCAAAAAACGATAATAATATTTCTAGAAAATATTCTTTTAAAGAAATTTCAGATTCCAAAGCTTTTGCTGGTGCTAAGGGTGCCCAAGAGTATGCAGAATTAATGTATAAGGATGTTGTTACTGGAAAAGTTGAATTAGCCAAATTGGCTGCTGCAAAAGATCAAGTTCTTCAAAGAATGCAGTCCAGATTTACCAATTTAAATTTTGTTGAAGAAGGACCTGATAATGTCGGTGGAAGAACAAGAGGAATAGCTATTCACCCAAATGACGATAATGTAATGTATGCAGGCTCTGTTTCTGGAGGTCTTTTCAAAACAGTAAATGGTGGTTCAAATTGGACTAGAGTCCAAGAATTCGACAATACTATGGTAAACAGTGCAGGTGGTGTAGGATCACTTGGAATTTCATCTATTGCTTTTTCTGATAACGGTAATATGTTGTACGTTGCTACTGGAGGTTCAAGATTTGGTGAAGGCCTTACAGACGGAGATGGTGTTTGGGTAAGTTCCAATATTAACACCAGTTCACCAACTTTTAATCAAATTCCAGGTACTGACAACAAAGATATTTTAAAAGTGGTTACTAACCCGAACGATCCTAATGGCGCTTATTTTGTTGGAATGGGTGTTGGATTAAATAAAATTGAACAGGGAATGAATGTCATCCCTGAAGCTAATACTATTTCTGGAATTCCGACCAATGCTACAATTGGTGACTTGAAGGTTTCAGAAGATGGACAAGTTATGATTTTAGGCTTAGATCAAGGTGGAATTAGATCGTGGATTAGCCAAGATGGAGGTCTTAATTGGACAGATTTACATTCTAACGGTGAATTATCAGGAACTGGTACAATTAGAGGAGAATATGCTATTTCTAAAAATAAAAATGATGCTAATAATTATACACTATATGCCTTATTTGCATCCTCAGCCGGTACTCTTGGAGGAGTTTATAGATCAGTAGATAATGGTACTACATGGTATCAAATAGCTCCAGGTGCTACAGGAAACTTCACTCCTTTAACGTCAAGAAGCGGTCAAGGTAATTATGATTTGGTTGTTACATCAAGACCTGACGGTGAAGAATGTATAATTGGTGGAATCGATTTATGGTCATGGGTACATACTCCAAATTCTGCAGACCCAGAAAATGGCCAATGGTATGCAGTTTCAGCTTGGTATGTAGATCCTTCTGTGCCTATTTATATTCATGCCGACAACCATCGTCTTTTATGGAAGAATGATTATACATTATTAGTTGGTAACGATGGTGGTGTTCAGGTTAGAACTGGTGGATCCGGTACCAACCAATTTGGTTCTGTAATTAATAAAGGATATAGTGTTACTCAGTTTTACTCTATGGCTTTTGGAGGAAATGGTTCTGTAATTGCTGGTGCTCAAGATAATGGTACTCAGTACAAAGATAACTCCATGCCATGGTCTAAGGAATTTGCGGAAGTTTCTGGCGGAGACGGTTTTGAATGCGAAATTTCCTATTTAAATAGTAATGCATTTGTAACTACGGTATACAATGGTTCTATCTCTAGATCTAGTGATGGAGGAACTACTAGTCAATCCGTTCCTGCACCATGTACAGGAATTGTTGGTGAGAACTGTGGCCCTTTTTACAATGCTATTGCGCTTATGGAAAATCCTGAGGATTTAAATACTAAAGATTCTGTAGAATATGTTCCTAGTGAGGATAAATTAAGTGGTGATACTATTACCTATTACAGTAAATCATTTAGCATTCCTATCAAACATGTTCTAACTCAAAACTTAAATGTATACGATACAATGAATATTGTGGGAACTGATACATTTGTAACTGTCACTGGTGCTGATACTCTTACTCTACCTGACTATGTTCAATCTTATTTTATAACACAAAATGATGCTTCAGTTTACGTTACTAGAGATATGATGAGATATACTACTGTTCCTGAATGGTGGAGAATTTATAATTTATCAAGTTCAATAAGAAGTTTTGAAATTTCACATGATATGAACTATGCATGGTGTGGTTCTTACAATGGAAGTCTTGTTAGAATCACAGGTCTTGGAAATGCTTATTCAAAGCAAGAAGCTGATATTGCTTACAGACCTTCAGCAACTGATACTTTGATAGAAATTGCAACTGGTAATTTTATTACTGGTTCTTTAGTGAATCAAATTAATTTTGCTCAGGATGGAAATCTATATACAAAACAAAATGGTTCAGAAATTGCATACAAAGTTCATTACGAAAGTGTATCCAATTTCCCAGGAACTATAACTGACATTTCTGTAGATCCAAATAACCCAGACAATGTATGTGTAGTTACTTCAGGAACATCAACCAATCATGTTTATTATTCAACAAATGCTACGTCTTCCAATCCATCTTTTAATTCTATTGACGGTGATTTACCAGATATGCCAGTTTTTGGATGTATTGTTGAAAGAGATCCTACTACAGATGTTATTATAATAGGAACTACATACGGAGTTTTCTCAACTGATAATATTGCTGGGTCTAGTACAAATTGGGTTTCTAATAATACAGAGATTGGGACTATTCCAGTTTACGACATTTGTCAACAGTGGAGAGATTGGGAAGATCCAATGGAAGGTGGATACAGACAAGTAAATAATCCTGGAGCTATTTATGCTTGTACTTATGGAAGAGGAGTTTGGAGAGCTGATAATTTACTTTCATTATCTGAACCAATTGTTCAAAATGAAGTTTCTAAAAATATATCTTCTAGTAAAATTTACCCTAATCCTGTAGTTCAAAATGCAAATATTTCATTTGATCTAAATAGTTCTAGTCTTGTAAATATTTCAATTTATAATTTGAATGGTAGTTTAGTAAAAACATTATATAATAATGTTAGAATGAATAAAGGAAATAATAGTTCTCCAATAAATGCTTCTGAATTATCAATGGGTACTTACTTAGTTGTTGTTAAAGCTGGTGAAGAACAAGAAGTAGTCAAATTTATCAAGCACTAAAATTTATCAAAATATTATTTAAAAAAAAGGCCCTGAATTATCAGGGTCTTTTTACATTTACAAAAAAATTACAATGGGCAAAGTTAAAATAGGAATAAACGGTTTTGGAAGAATAGGTAGAATGGTCTTTAGATCATGTCTGAAAAGAGATAATGTTGAAGTTGTTGCGATCAATGATTTACTAGATATAGAGCATTTGGCTTATTTACTAAAATACGATTCAGTGCACGGTGTTTGCGATGCAGAAATTTCTGTTAAAAATAATCAATTGTATGTAAATGGAAGGCATATAAGAATTACTGCCGAACGTGATCCCAAACTGCTCAAATGGAATGAAGTTGAAGTAGATGTGGCTGTAGAGTGTACTGGTATATTTACAACTTTGGAACTTGCTCAGTACCACATTGACGGAGGAGCAAGAAAAGTAGCTATTTCTGCACCCTCAAAAGATGCTCCTATGTTTGTAATGGGTGTTAACCATAAGGACATTAAACCATCTGATTTAATTGTCTCTAACGCATCTTGTACAACCAATTGTTTAGCTCCACTCGCTAAAGTATTAAATGATGCATATGGAATAGATGAAGCTTTAATGACTACAGTTCATGCAGCAACTGCTACTCAATTTGTTGTAGATGGTCCATCAAAAAAAGATTATAGAGGAGGAAGAAGCTCCTTGGTTAATATTATCCCAGCTTCTACAGGAGCTGCTAAGGCTGTAACCAAGGTTATTCCAAGTCTTGTAGGTAAAATTACTGGAATGGCTTTTAGAGTACCAACAGCAAATGTGTCTGTGGTTGACCTTACAGTTAAGCTAAGTAAAAATACTTCATATGATCATGTAATGGAGACATTAAAAAAAGCTTCTGAAAATGAGCTCAGTGGAATTTTAGGATATACAGAAGAGCTAATTGTTTCTCAAGATTTTATTGGAGATGCTAGAACTTCTATTGTAGATGCAAAAGCGGGTATCCAACTTAATGAATCTTTTTACAAAATTATTAGCTGGTATGATAACGAAGCTGGTTATTCTAATAAACTGATTGATCTTTCTGCTCTTATAAGCAGTATGTAATTTATTCTAATTAAATTTCTTAAGTTCGGTGGTTTTTCCATTGTAAACCGCATAGGTGAAGTGATTTATCCAATCACCTAGATTTATATATATACAATCTTTATCTAATTTGTGCTCTATAGGAAAATGTCTATGACCAAAAATAAAGTAATTAATGTCTTTATTTTTTTGATATTCCTCTTTACTAAACTGAATTAACCATTCCTTTTCTTCGCCAAGAAACGAAGGACTTCCTCCTTTTTCATTCTCTCTGCTTTTCCTAGACCAATACCTTGCTAATGAAAAACTTAAATTGGGATGAATTTTAGAAAATAGCCATTGACAAAACGGGTTGGTAAAAAACTTTTTTACGAACTTATATTTATTGTCACCTGGTCCAAGTCCGTCTCCATGACCAATAAAAAAAATACTACCATCTATTTCTCTTAAAATAGGTTTCTTAAGTACTTTTACTCCAATTTCTTTTTCTAAATAACCAAACATCCACAGGTCGTGATTTCCTGTAAAAATATGGACATCAATACCATCATCTATTAAGGCTGCAAGCTTACCTAGAAACCGAGTGTTTCCTTTGGGGACAGTATGCTTGTGTTCAAACCAAAAATCGAAAATATCTCCAACAAGAAAAATTTCTTTTGCATCGTTTTCAATAGAAGATAGCCAACGGATTATTCTATCCTCTCTATCTTTACTGTCATTATGACTTCCTAAATGAAAATCAGAAGCAAAATATATTTTAGTTCTATTTTTTATGGCTTTATAGTTTTTTTAATAGTGAAGGGGTTTATACTCTTAAGATTAAATATAAAATTTATTCTTTGTAATACTTTAAAATCATTTAATGTTCCTCCTATATTATCAGAATACAATATAGGAAGATAAATTCCTATTATTTCTTCATTTACAATGATGCTAGTGTATATTCCAGCATTGTATCCCCATTTAATTTTATTATCTCCCGAACTAGATTTAAACATTCCAAGATCAGCAAATATACCAATTGGAAGTTTCGGAATATCCATTTTAAAATTATTGGAAATCATCCAACTGTTACTTCTTAAAGTGGTATCCATTACCTTAAATCCACCATAAGAATTATCATTTTGCCTTGATAATAAATGTTCTTGATTTGAAGAATTCCTCCCTAAATAGATGTTTTCGTATAAATAATCTGTTCGTCCATTTTTTCCGCTAAGATAAAATGAATACTGTTTGGAAATGTCTTGGTTAAAATGGTAGCCAGCAAAAAACCTCCATCTAATTTTATCCGAACTTTTGTTATAGGATTTTTCTATTTTCGAAGTTAATTGTAAACAATTTACTAGGTTGATATTTTCATTAAAACCATATATATAATTTAATTTTAGTTCTTTAGGTTTTAGAATTTGTCTACTTTTTAAATTGTATTCTATTTCCCCATAATAGGCTGTTTTTCCTATTGGTTCAGCAGGCCAAATAAATGTTCCATCTGGCCCAAAGTCATCAACTCTTATAGTTCTAAGTATAATATTTTGAAATGGTGAGCTTCTTAAGTTTTTAGATTTTATTCTTAAATCTGTAAATATTTCCTGCTTGGTCCATCTTTGTTCTTTGTTTAGTTCATTATGTTCGTTATTATAACTTCTAATTTTATAGCCCAATTCTATTCTTGGGAAAAGTCCATTGGTATTGATATTGGTTTGAATTTTTCCAGATCCAACCAATTTTTTTGATCCAAAACCGTAAAGAGGATTTATCAACCATTCTACTTTTTTATCGTTTATGCCAGAATTATAAAGTGCTAGTCCAACCATTGTTTTGTCGTAAGCATTTCCTGCTATAATTGGGGAATAATAAATTAGGTTTTCTTTATTATTGTTTATACTTATTGGAAGAAATTTGAATTTTATTGGTTTGTAAAATTTAAATATTCCATTTGCTTTTGCTATATGATTCTTGTAATTATAATCTGTGGTTATCACATCATAATCCATAGCAATTCTCGAGGGATTTACACTTGTTTTATAAACAAAAGTTGTGTCTTTTTTAAATCCATTGATCCATTTTTCAGAAATTATTTCGTTAGAGTCATTAATCATCTGAACTGGGATAGGAGAATTATAGCCTGTCTCATTTTTTAATTTAATTAAGTATTCTTGGTCATTTATTTTAGATACCTTTTTTAAGGAGTAGTCTGTTTTTTTGGTGGTTTTAATATAATCTTCAAAAAACCAATCCAAATTTTCCTTGCTAACATTTTCAAATACTATTTTAATATCATTTGGATTTGGATGTTTAAATTTCCATTGATTGAAATACTCGTTCATACAATTGTCAAAAAGCGCTTCTCCTAGGAATGCTTTTAAGTAATGAAACCCTATACCAGTTTTACAATAAACCATTGCTCCATAATTCATTTGGGTAAAATCTTTAGATCCCATTTTCAGGGCTTGATCGTAATTTCTAGAGGCATTAAATTGATAGGCAATATGTTGCAATTCTTTTTCTTCCATTGGAATATTTAATGAGATTCCTCTTGATTTATTTTGTGTGGAGTCCTTTTTTCTAAAAAATCCATTTGGATATTTTTCTTCCATGTATCTTATTTCTATATAGGTATTGAGACCTTCATCCATCCAAGCATTTTCTCTCTCATTACTTCCTAGAATCCCATAATACCAGTTGTGGCCAACTTCATGAACAATTACTGTTTCAAGCGATTTACTATCTCCAGAACTGCCTATTACTGTGATATTTGGATATTCCATTCCACCTCCTGCACTAATAGTTCCATCAACTGCTGTTACATGGTTGTATGGATATTCTCCAACCCATTTTGAGAAATATCGAGTTGCATCATTGATATATTCTATAGATCTTCTCCATAGCTTGGCCTCGTTATTGGTGAATAATGCCCAAGATGTTATTTTTCTATTATTTACATTTACTTCCCCTTTTAATACGTGATACCTTTTGTCTGTGAACCACGCAAAATCATGAACGTTTTTTTGAATGAATCTTAATGTTTTTTTCTCTACGCTACTCTTCGGGAAACTCATGTCTTTTCTGCCAAGAGAATCTCTAACAGGTAGTTTGTTTTCTTTTATAAGTTGAGAGGTTAATTCTGCTTTTTCATTGAGAAACTCAAGCTCTTCTTTGTTCTGTAAATCTCCTGTTGCCATAAGTACATAATTTTTTGGTACTGTTATACTTACATCGTAATTCCCAAATTCTGAGAAAAATTCTCCTTGATCTAAATAAGACATTGGATGCCATCCATTTTTATCAAATACTGCAGGTTTGGCAAACCACTGCGTAATTTGATAAGACTGACCTATGTGACCAAGTCTTGAAAACTTGCCAGAGGGAATCTTAACTCTAAAAGGCGTCGTGATTATAATTGAATCTCCTGGCTTTAAAGGTTTTGTAAGAAGGAGTTCAGAAATGTCTATTTGTTCATTTAAAAATTGCCACTTTACAATTTCGCCATTTACTTTAAAATCAAGAGAGTCTATATAGCCTAAGTCTATGGATTCGGCATATTTAAAAGAAGTGCTCCCATCAGAATATTTTTGTTTAGCGAGGTTTGTATTACTATTCTTATAAGCATTTGGCCAAAGATGAATAATAATCTTATCCAAATTTAAAGAGGAGTTGTTGTAATAAACCATTTTTTCAAAACCTCGTAAAATATGATTTTCATCATCCAATTCAACATCTATATAAGTATCTACTTTTTGTTGAAAGTATTCTTGACTATTAGAAATTAATACAACAAAACAGGTTGTTATTGTTATGATTAGACGCTTCATACTTATAATTTACAGTATTTCAGAAAGTTTTTTTTCTAAATCATTTCCTCTTAAATCATAAGCTATTATTTTTCCTTTAGCATCAATTAAAAATGTTTTAGGAATACTAGAGACTCCATATTTATTACCAGCTGAAGATTTCCAACCAGTAAGCTCACTAACATGATTCGACCATGTCAATTGGTCTTGAGTTATTGCAGCCATCCATTTGTCTTTGTTTTGGTCTAGAGAAACGCTGTAGACTGTAAACCCTTTGTCTTTATACTTGTTATATAGTCTAACTACGTTAGGGTTTTCAGCTCTACAAGGTCTGCACCACGAAGCCCAAAAGTCTAAAAGCACTACTTTTCCCTTAAGTGAGCTTAAAGCTATCAACTTTCCATCGGGACTTTTAAGATTTATTTCAGGTGCAATTGCTCCTATATTTATCCCTAATTGTTCTCTTATGTTCTTCTCTTCGTTAACTCTATTTTTTTGTTGAAATATATAATCTTCTTGCTGTTTGGCTTGTTCTATTAGCTTTACTACTTCATTCAAATATTTTTGTTTTTCAAATTTTTCCTGAACTATATTTTTAATTATCATTAACTCATTTTTAAAATCTATGGGGTTCTGAATTTCTCCAAGAAGCATTATGATTGATGGTGAGTTTTTATTTTCATTAATAAACTTTTTTATATAAGATTGATAGTTTATTAGGATACTATTTCTAGCTATTATTTTTTCTTCTTCGCTGGGAGTATTTATACTTTGTATCTGACTTATAATATTATTTCTAAACCTAAAGTATTTTTGTAACAATATGTTGGTGGAATCACCTGTTACAACCAATTCGTTATACTCTCCATTTGTAAAAAGAAATTTATTGCGCTCATTAGGGCTTCCTATAAAAAGAACACTTTTTTCTGGGGAAGTACCAACTAAAAAAATATCCGATTTCTGTATACTAATATTAAATTGATGAATTCCTTTATTGGATTTTGACGAATCAATTTTTAAAGGGTTGTTTCGATCAATTTTATATAAATAAATATACTGATCGGTTTGTTGAATAAATTCTAAAAAATAATTATTCTCATTATTAATAGTTGCTTTTTCCCCTTTGCAGCTTATTATAACTAAAATCAGTAAAATTGAAATAATTTTTTTCATTTTTTTAATTGGTTAATTGGTTGAGTAATTGATTTATTTTTTTTGGATCGGCGGTACCATTGGATGCCTTCATTATTTTACCAATGAAAAAACCAGTAAGTTTTTTTTCTCCATTTTTAAATCTTTCTTTTTCTTCGGGATTTTTATCCAATATTTCTTTGATCAAGACTTCTAAATTATTTTTGTTTTGTTGATTGATCCACTGGTTTTTTTCAGCTATTGAATTTGGATTTTCGAGTGGATATTTTAACATTTCTGGAAATAATTTTTGGCTGGCCAAAGAATGAGTAATTATTCCATCATCAATCATATTTATAAGAATGCCAATGTTTTCAGCTTTAATTGGAAAATTTGTTATTTCTACTGCCTTTTGATTTAAGTAGGATTTAATACTTCCCATTAGCCAATTGGTTGCTCCTTTATAGTTTTTGGTAAATTCTAAAATACTTTCGTAATAAAAAGCAATTTCTTTTTGCTCAATAATTACTAAGGCATCGTAATTAGACAGTCCATATTTGGTAGTAAATTTTTCAAATAAATCGTTTGGAAGATTAGGCATAGATGATTGAATATCCATGAGCAGTTTTTCTTCAATTTTTATTGGATTCAAATCTGGTTCTGGAAAATATCTATAATCGTGTGCTGCTTCTTTCTTTCGCATAGCGCTAGTTTTTCCACTTGGCGCATCAAAAGTTCTTGTTTCTACATTTACTTTTTTGTTTTCATCTAATAATTTTGCTTGTCTAACAATTTCATAATCAATAGACCTTTGAACATTTCTAATGGAATTTAGATTTTTAATTTCTACTCGATCTCCAAATTTATCGTTTCCAATGGGCATAATTGAAATATTTACGTCACATCTCATACTCCCTTCTTCCATATTCCCATCACATATATCCAAATACCTTAGAAGTTTTCTTATTTCAGAAACATATTGATAGGCTTCGTTGGAAGTTTTAATTACTGGTTCAGTGACTATTTCCAAAAGTGGAACGCCTGCTCTGTTTAGATCTATAAGGGTATTAAATGAGTCTAAATCGTGTATGCTTTTACCAGAATCTTCTTCCATATGAATCCTAGTTAATTCAATATCCTTGGTTTTGTTATTTTCTAATCTAATTAAAATTTTACCATTTTTACAGATTGGTTTTTTGTCTTGAGTTATCTGGTATCCCTTAGGCAAATCTGCATAGAAATAATTTTTTCTATCAAAATGCATTTCTCTTGTAATATCACAATCTAAAGCCAAGCCTAATTTTACAGCATGATTTACTAATTCTTTATTGAATTTTGGTAATGTCCCAGGGTGGCCTAGTGATATTGGTGAAGTTAGGGTGTTAGGTGTGGCTCCAAATTCATTTTTATCGCTACAATATGCCTTTGTATTGGTTTTAAGCTGTGCATGAATTTCAATTCCTATTACAGGCTCGTATTTTGATAATACATTTTCTAGCTCCATTTCTAAATAGATTCTAAGAGTTTTTTAATAAGTTTTGTCAAGTTTTGTTCTGCTTTAGAAGCAACATTTTGTACATCTTGGTGGGTTACTTTTACAATTTTTCCTGGAACTCCTAAATCGGTTATTATAGATAATCCGAAACAGGGAATTTGCATATGTCTAGCTGCAATAACTTCTGGAACTGTACTCATTCCAACCGCATCGGCACCTATTTTCCTAATGTAGGAATATTCTGCTGGTGTCTCAAGAGTCGGACCGGTTAGACCTGCATAAACACCATTTACCGTTTTAATATTTAAATTTTTTGAAAGAGATTGAGCTAGGGCTATAAGATTTTCATCGTATGCATCGCTCATATCGGGAAATCTAGTTCCAAGTTCTTCTATGTTAGGACCAATTAAAGGATTGGTTGGAAAAAGATTTATATGGTCATTAATTATCATAATATCTCCAATTTCAAAATTGGGATTTACTCCTCCGGAGGCATTGCTTACAATTAATTTATTAATGCCCAAAAACTTCATTACTCTTATAGGGAATACAATTTGACTCATTGTGTAGCCCTCATAAAAATGAAATCTACCTTGCATTGCAATTACTTTTTTATTCCCCAATAAACCAAATATTAATTTCCCTTGGTGTCCTTCTACTGTGGAAACAGGAAAGTTGGGAATATCTTTGTAGGAGATAGATTTTTCTGTTTTAATTTCATCCACTAAACCACCAAGCCCTGTCCCTAAAATAATGCCAATTTCTGGTTGAAAGTCAGTTGCCTTTTTTAAATACTCAACGCTGTTATGAATGAGCTCTAACATACTTCATAATTTTTTCTTCAAATTTATCTTTATTCCTTATAAAATCAATACTAACTTTTAAATAGTATACAGGAAACCTCGATAATTCTTCAAATTCCTGCATTTTCTGAGCATCTTTCTCTGTAGTTAATATTATTATTTCGCTGTTTTCTTTTTTGTAATTATCAATAATTTTATTAATATCCTTTTTTTGGTATTGAAAGTGGTCTTTATATTTAAGATGTTTAATTTGAATATTTAATTTATCTAAATATTCAATAATTGGACTAGAATTTGCAATTCCAGTAACCAATAATACCTTTTTTAGGGATGATTTTTCAATGGTTTTATTTCCATTTAAAGAAACTATTTTGTCATAAATTAGTTTACTAAAAAAAACCTCTTTTGTGAAATTTAGTTTTTTCTCTATTCTATTAGATTCTTCTAAGGTTAAATTTTCAGGACACTTAGAAATTACCACACAATCTGCTCTTTTAATTCCTTTCTTAGATTCTCTAAGAAAGCCAACTGGCAACATCCAATCATTATAAATAGGGTTGTTGTAGTCACAAAGTAAAATATTAAAGCCAATTTTAACGGTTCTGTGTTGAAATGCATCATCAAGAATAATACAGTTTATTTCAGGGTGTTCCTTCATAATTTTATTTACTCCATTTACTCTTTTATGGTCTACTGCAACAATTTCTTTTGGTAAATTTCTTTTCATTTGAAGAGGCTCGTCTCCAACTTCATCACAATTGCTATCTATATTTACATATTTAAATTCTTTTGTTCTTCTTCCATATCCCTTGGATAAAATAGCAATCTTGAAATTGTTTTGTAATAATTCAGAAATATATTGTGAATGTGGTGTTTTTCCTGTTCCTCCCACTGTTATATTTCCTACTCCAACAATTGGAATATTAAATTTATTCTGCTTGAATATTCCAATCTCAAAAAATAAATTTCTTGTACTGGTAATTATCCAATACACCAATGATATTGGCAATAATATCCAATTGTACCATTTCATTGTTTTATATTTGAATTCATTTTTCAAATTATGATAGTCAAAGATGTAACAAAATATTTAGAAAAAATAGCTCCTTTGCATTTACAAGAGAGTTACGATAATTCTGGACTTCAAGTTGGGGATTACAATAGTGAGCTAAAAGGGGTATTAGTATCTTTAGATGTTACCTTAGAAGTTATTGACGATGCTATTAATCAAAAGTGTAACTTAATAGTAGCTCATCATCCTGTTATTTTTGGAGAAATCAAAAGTGTAACTAACAACTCATTAACAGGTTCTATTGTTTTTAAAGCTATTAAAAATCATATAAATATTTATGCGATTCACACTAACTTGGACAATGTTAAAAATGGAGTAAATGCTAAAATTGCAGAAATTATTGGTCTTAAAAGAAAAAAGATTCTTCTACCAAAGCAAAATCTTCTAAAATTGGCAGTTTTTGTTCCAGAATCTCATTCAGAACAAGTTTCTCAAGCTCTTTTTAGCTCAGGAGCAGGAAACATAGGAAATTATAAAAATTGTATTTTTTCTTCTTATGGAGAAGGAAGTTTTCTTCCTGTTTCAGGCTCAAAACCATTTAAGGGAAATGAAGGTAGGCTAGAAAAAGTAAAAGAAGAAAAATTAGAAGTTATTTTTCCAGATTATCTTCTTTCTGACATAATTCAATCTATGAATAGCGCTCATCCTTATGAAGAAGTTGCTTATGATATTTTTAAACTTCAAAATAATTCTAACACAGGTTCAGGGATGATTGGAGAGCTAGAAAAGCCAATAGAAGAGCTAGAATTTCTAAATTTAATTAAGAAAAAGTTTCACGCAGCAGGTATCAGACACACTAAATTAATTAACAAGCCAATTAAAAAGGTTGCTTTATGCGGTGGTTCAGGAAGTTTTTTATTAAAAAATGCTATGGCAGAAAAAGCGGATATTTTTATCACTTCTGATTATAAATACCATCAGTTTTTTGAAGCTGAAAACAGAATTTTAATTGCTGATATTGGCCATTATGAGTCCGAACAATTCACAATAGATTTAATAAGTGAATTTTTAATGAAAAAATTTACTAATTTTGCAATCCGTTTAACAACAGTTAATACTAATCCAATTAATTATTTATAAAAATGGCCAGAACAAAAAAATACACACCAGAAGAAACTTTAAGATCATTATTCAATCTTCAATTCATTGATTCTAGAATAGATAATATGAGGGAGGTAAGAGGAGAATTACCTATGGAAGTTAAAGATTTGGAGGACGAAATGGTTGGTCTTAACAAAAGATTGGAAAAAGTTGAAGAAGAAACTGAAGGACTTAATCAACTAATTTTAGAAAAGAAAAATATTATAGAGGAATCTAAGTCTTCCATCAAGAAATATTTAGAGAAACAAAAAAATGTTAGAAATAACAGAGAATTTGATTCTTTAAGTAAAGAAATTGAGTACCAAGAATTGGAAGCTCAACTGGCAGAAAAAAGAATTAAAGAAAATTCAGCAAGAATTGATGGTAAAAAAGAAATTTTAGAAGAAATTCAAAACCTTCACAAGGCTAAAGAAGAAGCTTTAGAAGCTAAGAAAAAAGAATTAGAAGAAATTATTTCAGAAACTGAAAGAGAAGAGAAAATATTAATGGAAGAATCTCTTAAAGCTTCTAAATCTATTGATGAAAGATTTTTAAAAGCTTACAATAGGATAAGAGGAGCTTCTAAAAACGGTTTGGCTGTAGTTCCTGTTGAAAGAGGAGCATCAGGTGGATCTTTTATTAAAATACCACCGCAAGTTCAATTAGATATTGCAGCTAGAAAGAAAATTATAGTTGACGAACATAGTGGTAGAATCTTAGTAGATGCGTTACTCGCCGATGAGCAAAGTACAAAGATGAATAGAAAAATAAATAAGGTTTTAAGTGCCAAATAAGGTATTTATTTACTATTCCTTCTCACATATCCCTTCAAATTGGTAATTTAGACTGTCAAATATATTTATATGTCGTCAAAGGGTATAGTTAAAAGAAGTGAAGATTTTTCAAGATGGTATAATGAGTTAGTTTTAAAAGCCGACTTAGCAGAGCACTCCGATGTTAGAGGATGTATGATTATTAAACCCTATGGTTATGCTATTTGGGAAAAAATCAAAGATCAATTAGATGTAATGTTTAAGGAAACTGGACATCAAAATGCTTACTTTCCATTACTTATTCCAAAATCTTATTTAAGTAAAGAAGCTGCTCATGTAGAAGGTTTCGCAAAAGAATGTGCAGTAGTTACCCACTACAGACTAAAAAACTCTGAGGATGGTTCTGGCGTTGTAGTTGATCCAGCTGCCAAATTAGAAGAAGAATTAATTATAAGACCAACTTCTGAAACAATTATTTGGAATACGTATAAAAAATGGATTCAATCCTACAGAGATTTGCCAATATTAGTGAACCAGTGGGCCAATGTTGTTAGATGGGAAATGAGAACAAGACTTTTCCTTAGAACTTCTGAGTTTTTATGGCAAGAAGGACATACAGCTCATGCTACTAAATTAGAAGCTATTGAAGAAACCGAGCAGATGCTAGATGTTTATGCAAACTTTGTAGAAAATTTCATGGCAGTTCCAGTTATAAAAGGGGTTAAATCAGAAAATGAAAGATTTGCTGGTGCTGAAGAAACCTACTGTATTGAAGCTCTTATGCAAGATGGTAAAGCTTTACAGGCAGGGACCTCCCATTTTTTAGGTCAAAACTTTGCAAAAGCATTTGATGTTACTTATGCAGATAAAGAAGGAAAAAAAAATCATGTTTGGGCTACTTCGTGGGGTGTTTCTACTAGACTTATGGGTGCTCTAATTATGACCCATTCAGATGACAAAGGTCTTGTTTTGCCACCTAAATTGTCTCCAATTCAAATAGTAATAGTTCCTATTTACAAAAATGAAGATCAACTTAATATTATTTCCGATTATGCTAGTAAATTAAAAAAAGAACTTTCAGAACTTAATATTTCAGTAAAATTTGATAATGACGATAATAAAAAACCTGGTTGGAAGTTCGCAGAATATGAAATGAAAGGGGTTCCGCTTAGAATTGCAGTTGGTCCAAGGGATATGGAAAACAAAACTGTGGAACTAGCAAGAAGAGATAATTTAACTAAATCTACAGTTGCACAAGAAGGTTTGCCAAAGTTATTGTTAGAGACTCTGGATAAAATTCAAGAAGAATTATTTTCAAAAGCTAGTTTGTTTTTAAATGAAAATACTGCTCAGGTAGATTCAATTGATCAAATGAACCAAATTCTAAATACTAAAGGTGGTTTTGTAGAAGCTTTTTGGAATGGAGATTCTATTTCTGAACAAAAAATTAAAGATTTAACAAAAGCAACTATCAGGTGTATTCCTTTGGAGGGTTCTGAAAATGGAAATTGTGTCCTCACTGGGGAACCTAATTCTAAGAAAGTTATATTTGCTAGAGCATATTAAAAATAATCAATGGATTATAAAAAAAACCAAGAATTACTTTTCAATTTAATTAAGGACAAGAGTGTTCTTAAGCAGGATGTTTTTAGCAATATCATTTTAAATTTCAAAGTCCTTAAAGGAGTCTTAAAGGAAATAGGAGATGATTTAAACGATAAGCTTTCGGATATTGACGAAAGAATAATAATTGAATACAAAGATTCTGGAGAGTTTGAAGCCCAATTACGAGTTTCGGGTGATTTATTGGTTTTTCAAATGCATTCTAATGTTTTCAAATTTGATCCAGAAAATAGTCTCTGGAAGACGAGCTATATTTCAGAAAATACAAATAGAGGTTATTGTGGTTTAATTAATATTTATAATTTCTTAAACGATTCTTTTAAATACAACAGATCCAACGATTTAGGATATTTAATAGGAAGATTATTTATCAATCATGAAAACCATTTCATGGTTCAAGGCAAAAGACAATTGGGTTTTTTGTACAACGACTTTATTAATGCAACTGTGGATAAAGACAAGCTTAAATCTATTGTCCAGTCTGCTATATTGTATTCCTTAGACTTTGACCTTTTGGTACCTAGTTATGACCTTGTAAATAAAGTTTCTGTTAACGAGGTAAAACAAGTTGGAGACCATCATAAATTAAGAACCGCTAAAAGATTGGGCTTCGTATTTGAGAGCAATAATGACGAAATTTAATTTTATTTAATTTGATTTTTTTTTGCCTAACTAAAAAAAAAACTAAATTTGCGCTCCATTTGATAAAAATGGCCCGTTCGTCTAGGGGTTAGGACGCCAGGTTTTCATCCTGGAAACAGGGGTTCGATTCCCCTACGGGCTACTAAAATAAAATAATATGGCAAACCATAAATCTGCAATAAAAAGAATTAGGTCCAATAAAGACAAGACCTTTAGAAATAAGTACCAGCACAAGTCTGCTCGAACAGCTATTCAGAAGCTTAGAGAAACTACGGATAAAAAAGAGGCTAGTTCTCTTTTAGTATTTGTATCTTCTATGATAGATAAGTTAGTGAAGAAAAATATCATTCATAAAAATAAAGCTTCCAACCTTAAGTCAAAACTTACTAAAAAAGTTAACGCTTTATAAAATTTAGTAATTTTTAAAAATATTTAAAAGAGCTTTAATAGCTCTTTTTTTTTGCATAATAAATCATGAAATTTAACGGTTAAATCCAAAATTTTTTATTCATTATGTTGTATAATAAGTTCTGTAAATAGAAGTTTGTTATATTTATTGGTATTGATAATTTAATTTATTAGATGATAATTTTAACTTTAGTAGGGGCAAGACCCCAAATTATAAAAGCTGCAGCTTTATCCAGAGTTATTTCAAATAACTTTCAGAATATTGAAGAGATAATAGTGCATACAGGTCAGCATTATGATAAAAATATGTCTGATGTTTTCTTTACTGAACTAGAAATTCCCAAACCACAAATTAATTTAAAAGTAGGTTCTTTATCTCATGGAGCTCAAACAGCATTAATGATTGAGAAAATTGAAAAAGTAATGCAAGAATATTCTCCAGATGCTGTAGTTGTTTACGGCGACACCAATTCTACTTTAGCTACTGCTGTAGCTGCTTCGAAGCTTCATATTCCTATTGTCCATATAGAGTCTGGTCTTAGATCATTTAATAAAAAAATGCCAGAGGAAGTAAATAGAATTTTGTGTGATCATGTTTCCACTTTACTTTTTTCGCCAACAAAAAGTGGATTTAACAATCTTCTAAATGAAGGTTTTTCAAAAGAATATTCAAATAACGCATCTCCAGATCACCCAAACATTTACCATTGCGGTGATGTTATGTATGACAATAGTCTTTACTTTTCTAAGCTTAGCGATGAAAATTCAGATATTTTAGAAAAATTAAAATTGCGAAATGAAAAATTCATTTTAGCAACAGTTCATAGAAATGACAATACCGATTCTAAAATTAAATTAACAGATTTATTTTCTACTTTTTTAGAAATTACTGAAATACACCAGCTAAAAATTATTCTTCCATTGCACCCAAGGACTTCTAAAATGATGGAGCAGCTTTTAGATTCTAAACTTTTAAAGAAAATCCAAGAGTCTAATTTACTTACCATTATTAATCCAGCTGGTTTTCTAGATATGATTGCACTAGAGAAAAATGCTGAATTAATAATAACAGATAGTGGAGGAGTTCAAAAAGAGGCTTATTTTTTTAAAAAACCATGTATTATTTTAAGACCTCAAACAGAGTGGGTAGAAATTGTAGAAACTAAAAGTGCAGTTATTTCAGATACCAACTCCAAGATAATTTTAGAAGCCACAGAAAGATTCCTATCAAATCCAGATTTAGAGTTTCCTGAAGTCTTTGGCAATGGAAACGCAGCTTCATTCATAGCTCAAGAAATGCTCAATCAATTTTCATGATTACTGTATATTCATCTGTAAAAAGTTCTAGATTGGAATATGTACTCCATTTTATTTTTGAAAATCTATTAGAAATTGAATTTAAATGGACTCAAGATTCAACAAATTTAGAAGGAGTTATACTTAATTATTCAGATGAGATACTTCCATTTCAAAATTATCAAATACAGCCATCAGGATTTCTAGTAGATGGCAATTGGGATTTTAAAAAGTATATTTTCTTAAAAAACAAGTCAAACTACTTTTTTCCTGAAGAAAAAGGCGATCACGATTTTGATATTTTAAGTTCTATTTTTTTTATAATATCTAGAATGGAAGAGTACTATACTAAAGATTATGATGAGCACCAGAGATTTATTTCTAGCAATTCTAGTCTAGTAAAATTAAATTTAGAGCAAAATCCTATAGTTGATCAGTGGTGTTTTTCGCTATTAAGTCAATTAAATGCAAAATTTAATGTGGAAATAACTTCCCCAAGAAAATTCCATCAGTATCCTACTTTTGATATTGACAATGCTTATGCTTTTAAGTATAAGGGTTTCTCGAGGTCTTTCGGTTCGTTTTTTAAAGATTTAATTAGTTTTAGATTTTATAAGCTAAAGCAAAGACTTGAATTTCTTATAGGGAAAATTAAAGACCCATATGATAACTATGATTACATTCTTGAATTTTTAAAAACAAATCAATTAAAATCAATCTTTTTCTTTTTGTTAGGTGATTATGCGAAGATGGATAAGAACATCAATCACAAGCATCCTTATTTAATAAATTTAATACGTTCTATATCCAAGAAACATTTAACTGGAATTCACCCGTCTTATACGTCATTTAATAATTTAGAGATATTAAAGATGGAAATTTCTAGAATAGATGAAATTACCAGTAAAACAAGTATTTCTAGATTTCATTATCTTAAATTCAACTTTCCAACATCCTATCAGATTTTATTGAAAGCTGGAATTAAGCAGGATTACAGCATGGGTTTTTCAGATAGAATAGGCTTTAGAGCTGGAACCTGTACACCATTTTATTTTTATGATCTAGAGAATGAATGTACCACAGATTTAAAAATATTTCCATTTGCATATATGGATGGTGTTTTAAATGATAAATTAAATATGACTCCAGAATATTCATCTAAACTAATCTCTAAAATAAAGCATGAAGTGAGAAAAGTTAACGGTGCATTTAATGCTGTTTGGCATAACGAATCCTTAAGTAATCAGGACAGGTGGAAAGGATGGAGATCAGTCTTTGAGACAACTTGGTTAGATTAATCCACTTTTGTTCGTTAAATTCATACTATGAAAGTTTATAATTTTAGTCAGTATTCATCTCTTTACAATAAGTTTTTATCAGAGCTCAGAGACGAAAATATTCAAAAAGACAGTATGAGATTTAGAAAGAATCTAGAGCGTTTAGGGGAGATATCTGCCTATGAAATTAGTAAAACTTTACAGGGTTATTCTCAAGTCACTAAAACTCCTCTTGGAACTTCCAAAACTTCTGTTCCATCCGAAAACTTGGTTTTAGCCACTGTTTTGAGAGCTGGCTTACCCCTTCACAATGGATTATTAAAATATTACGACAACGCTGAAAATTGTTTTATTTCAGCATACCGGAAACACACTAGTAAAGAAGAATTTGAGGTGGAGATTCAATATATGGCAAGTCCTAACTTAACAGATAAGATTGTTTTGCTTTCAGATCCAATGTTGGCTACCGGAAGGTCTATGGTTTTAGCTTATAAGGCGCTTTTAAAAAAAGGGACTCCTTCTAAAATTCATATTGTTTGTGTTATTGGAAGTGAACAAGGGGTTGAATATATTTCCAAAAACTTTCCTGAAGACACTACCCTTTGGATTGGAGGAATTGATTCTAAAATGACTAGTGAGTCTTATATTGTTCCAGGATTAGGAGATGCTGGAGATTTGGCATTTGGAAAAAAAGAAGATGAATGAGTTGGGATGTCTATGTATATGTATTTTTTTTAGCACATGTTAAGTTTTTATTTGCTGCATCAATTGCAGAAGCCACAACAGACTTAAATTTTCTAGAAATTTTATTATCATCCACCTTCGGGGCATTGTTCTGTTACAATGTTTCCTATTTGATTGGACGATTTATTTTTTTTAAAAATAATCCTTCCAAAGACAGAGTTTTTTTTAAAAAGAGCAAAAAAAATTTCAAGAAAAGAAATAGGATAATAATTAGAATTAAAAATTCAAAATTAGGTTATTTAATTTTGTGCTCACTAGCCCCAGTTTTTTTAACAATACCAATAGGAACTTTTGTAGTTCTTAAATTTTATGGAGATAGGAAATGGACTTACTGGTTAGTCTTTACCTCTCTTGCTTCAATTTCTTTTATTTTAACCTTTATAAATCACTTTATTTTTAATTGATGGATATAAAGCATTTGTTTTTTGATTTAGACAGAACTTTATGGGATTTTGAAACCAATTCTTTTAATGAATTGATTAATTTATACAATTGTCACAATTTGCATCAAAAAGGAATTTCCATAGCAGAAGAATTTGTAAAAATTTATAAAAAAATTAATGAAAAGTGCTGGGAAAGATATAGATTAAATCAACTTAGTAAAGAAAATTTAAGATTCGAGAGATTTAAAGAAACCCTTGAATATTTTGGCATTTATAATTTAGAGCTTTCAATTAAAATTGGGGATGATTACGTAAAAAACTCTCCTTACAGAACAATTTTAATTCCAAATACTATAGAGTTACTAACCGAACTACAGCATAATTATCAATTGCATATAATCACCAATGGTTTTGAGGAAGTTCAACATATCAAAATTGACCAGTCTGGGTTGTCTAAATTTTTTAAAATAGTTGTAACATCTGAAATGGCAGGAGCAAAGAAACCAAGTCCTTTAATATTTAATTATGCTTTAGAAAAAGCTGGAGCAAGTCTAGAGAATTCTGTAATGATAGGTGATGATTTAAATACAGATATTCAAGGCGCTCTAGAGTTGGGAATGAAAGCTATATATTTTAACCCTAATCAAAAATCAAATAATTCAAATGTATGGAAAGAAGTTACGAGCTTAAAAGAAATTAAAAATATTCTTCTGTAAATTGCCTCTTTTAAAACAGTTTTTTTTATTTAATATTGAGCAAACTATCTTTGTTACTTCGCTCAAATTCAGTAAATTTGAATCCTAAAATTTTTGGATTGTAATCTGTTAGGTAGTTTGTAATTTCCAAATTTTAAAAAATTTAAAAGTCTTTAAAATATGAGTTTATACCAAGAGTACTTAAAAGAAATTGATTTGCGAAGAGAAGATGGGCTTCACCCTAAGCCAATTGAAGATGGAGAATTACTCAGTGAAATTATTAATCAAATAAAAGACGAAACCCACCAATATAGAGGCGATTCAATTAATTTCTTTACCTACAATGTTATTCCTGGAACAACAAGTGCTGCAGCAGTTAAAGCTAAATTTTTAAAAGAAATCATCCTTAAAACCTTCACTTTAGAAGAAATTTCACCAGCTTTTGCCTTTGAACTATTGTCTCACATGAAAGGTGGTCCTTCTATTGACGTTCTTCTTGATTTAGCTTTAAGTAGCGATTCTTCTAATGCCAAACAAGCAGCTAAAGTACTTAAGACTCAAGTTTTTCTTTACGAAGCTGATATGTCTCGACTAGAAGATGCATTTAGAAATGGAAATTTATTAGCCAAAGAGATTTTAGAAAGTTATGCAAATGCTGAATTTTTTACCAAACTTCCAGCAGTTGAAGAAGAAATAAAAGTAGTTACCTATGTAGCTGGAGTAGGAGATATATCTACAGATTTATTATCTCCCGGAAGTGATGCCCATTCTAGATCTGATAGAGAGCTACATGGTAAATGTATGTTTGAACATAATGTAGAACGTCAAAATGAACTCCTAGCTTTAAAAGAGAAACATCCAGATAAAACAGTTATGTTGATAGCAGAAAAAGGAACTATGGGTGTTGGATCTTCAAGAATGTCTGGTGTAAATAATGTAGCACTATGGATTGGGAAACAAGCAAGTTCTTTTGTTCCATTTATTAATATCGCACCTGTAGTTGCTGGTACTAATGGGATTTCTCCAATTTTCCTTACTACAGTAGGTGT
>Ga0206126_10000076_pt1 | contig 126533 bp, 182 predicted proteins | sample Helgoland_Spring_5_FD_148621 | JGI IMG/M metagenome (GOLD analysis project Ga0206126, IMG submission 148621) | Pelagic subsurface seawater microbial communities from Kabeltonne, Helgoland, North Sea - Helgoland_Spring_Bloom_20160412_1 | ecosystem: Environmental > Aquatic > Marine > Epipelagic...
TAAGCATCTCCTGGATAGTATGCATGCAATAGTGTGGAGCCAGCGCTATATAACTGTCTCCAATATCAATATCCCATAACTTACTAATACATGTATATGCTAGAGTATCACTATCCAGGAAGATACATTTATCAGAATTAATCAACTCCGGTATATACATACGCTGCCACAACAACGGTATATCCTTATGAGGCGAGATTACATTCTCAATAAATGGTGGTAATCCTTCCAGCTCCATTTCACTTAACGCATAGATCTTTAGGTTATGATCCTCAGATCTAAAGAATTTTTTCAGTTGTTTAGCAGACTTAATAGTAAGGTCTATAAAATCCTTGTTATCGTTAATAACATAACAAACATGTATATCAGTCACCTTCATATCTTATATTCAGAGTCCTCTAAATTTATCCAGCTACCTAGATTCCAGTGCATACCGTATAAATTTTCTTTATTAAAAGCCTCTTGATTTAATAGAATTTCTTTACGCCTGGTGTGTTTGTATGGTTCAAAGAAACCGTAACTATAATCCTTTACATCAAAAACCCTACCATATTTAAAAAACATTCTTGTTAAAAATCCACTACCGGCTGACATCGTTATGTGTGTATTGCATACACACGACTTATTTAAAAAGTCAAATTCTGTAAATCTATACCGTTTACTTTCCTCGTAACTCTTCTCTAAGCCCTCTATACACTTCTTAAAAAATTTATGACCACCATTACTGTAAAAAATACTATTAGTTAAAAAATACCCCTTCTTAAGTTTATGTAACGGGAAGTGTTTACGAAGTGGGTGCTCTCGGTTATCTGCATCTATTATTGCTTTCATTTGGTGCTCCGGGTATGTCTGAAATATTATACAATTGTCCGTTAAAAGGGTGTCTAATGGTTTAAAGCATTCAATATCAAGATCAGCATATAAGCCACCATATTCATAAATGATAAAGTATCTGAATGAATCAACTCTCTGTATTTGCTCCGGATATGCCTCAAATGTAGGTAGAAACCAACTATATTTGGTTGAGATAAAGTCATGCATATCTTCATCAGTCCATAATTTATACTCCCAAGTTGGGTTTAAGTTCTTCCACGACTCAACCCAATTTCTCTTAAAAGTATCGTTAGGAATATTCTTATTTTTCCATGTTTGGTGTATTATTTTATTCATTTAAACCTCTCGTTATACTTACATATACTATCACCTGACCACATATAAGAATCATCATTGAACTCTCTATCCTTATAGGTATTATCCAGATAACCTACTCTCAGATCTTGCCTCTTCGCGAAGCACCTGTCAAGAGCTTCAGAATCTATATTCCACTCAAAATGTCTACCACTATTAAAAATAAAGTTTTCAACATCTTTAAAGAATAGAACTGATTGAGGTGTATTACCTATATGCAAAAGACCCTCGTTATACCATAATTCAATCTTATTGCTCGTATAAGTAGGTACTATAGACACATCATATGTATGATTATTAAACATATGATTTATATCCTTTATAACAACAGTATCTACATCTAAACTCAATACATTATTATAACCTCTATTCAATAGCATACTAATCGTCTTAAAGCGGCTATGACATGTATACACACTACGCTTACTATACAGTAACTTTTTAATATTTTTACTACCGTTTCTACATACATCAACCCCATATACATAATGCATTGCAGAATCAACGTCTTTTAATATATCCTTTCGATTACTAAGATTAGGTTGATCGATGATATACTCTACTTTATTACTTGTTATTTTTGATCTCACCTCCTCAAATTGATCCGGCGTAAAATCAACAATACGTATAAAAATATCAGCATCCGTATTATTTGCATGTAGACTATCTACTAGTTTATACAGGTAGTGAATATAGTTGTAATCAGTAGAGCAAGTTATTGCGTTATTCGAAGTAGTTTTCATATTTGCTCTTTCGTCTTACATCCAGGGTAGTGCAATGGTGTGCTCCAGCAAAAATCTCACAATGCCGGAACGGAGTACCCATTGCTGTTATACCATACTTAGCTAAAACCTTATTTAACTCCGTCTCATACTGGGAGTGACATATAATAAGCTCCGGTGAGATTGAGAGTACATTTAATTCTATCCTCGGAGACGCCAGCTTAATACCCTGCGCTTCCTTTTCAGATTGAGTCCGGTTTCTAGTAGGTATATGCACCAGATCCCATGACTGTAACTCAGCAGGAAGCCGTGGCCTTACATACTCAGGCTCCTTCATAACAATAGCTAGACCTGGTCGTAATGGTAGAAATGATGAATCAATATGAGAATCTGTGAGCGGTGTTGTGATTACTTTATACTTGTCACCTACGGCCTGCTGTAACCATTTAGCGCCTAGTTCCTGATTCTCGTTTGATACATTCATTAATATATGACTACCCATCCTAACACAATTAGCGGCATCAAACATTATCTCAACACCGCAATCCATATAATGTTCTTTTTGCCTGACGTCTATATAATACTTCTTACCATTATCTTCATTAATTCCGGATAAATCAAAACTATGATCTGTCATTATGGGCTTAGGGGCCTGGATCCATTTACCGCCCTGTTTAAAGTACTCTAAAAATAGGTGATGTAGGTAATCGTTCTCAAAATATCTATATTTACACGTCGGAGGAGACTCAATGATAGTATCACCTACAACCATCGCCATATCCCTTACATTAAGAGCGGGGTGGTTAGTACTGCTCCATAGCGGAGTTTTAGTCTTGCTTATTCTTTTAGGTGTCTTAGGTCGCCTAACCTTTACATTAAGTGACTGTAAAAGATCACAAAACTTATTTAAGTCTTCTGCATGCTCTTCACAATGCCGTTTTTGAATGGTCTGTTCACCAAATTCATAGTCTCTCCCGTCCGGACAGCCGTCCCAGAGATTTTCATGAAAAAACAATTTAAACGAATAATCCAGTAGGGGTAGTTCACTCGGGAAACCATCACCTACTATAACTTCTTCTAGTTGATCCCATTCATTGTGACTATTTACTATCATATAATTTAAGCTCTTTAAGCTGCTGCTTAAAAGTAGGTACATATGGTAAGCGCTGCGTACTCGCTAGCGTTCTATCTAGCTTATTACCTACACCTACTCTTGTACCACTTATATCAGTAGCTTTTACTTGGTTAATATTAATATTTAAACTGTAAATATTACTAATCAATCTACACAGATCATATTTTGAAATGGCGCCGGGTGTATGGAAGTGCCGAACCCCGTCCCAGAAGTCATCTGCATCAATAATTAAAGCGATATATTTACATAGCTCTAGAGTTGTAACACCATTCCATATACAGTTATCATAACCGGTGATCTCTTCGGCTCCGAGCTCATAGCTATCTAATACCCATTTAAGTAAGCCGCCATATTTACCTATAAATGACGTACGTATAATAGTACCTTCTGTTACTTGGCTTTTTGATATACCGTAGGCTTCGTTGCAGTCAGGCTCATCAATTTCTAGGTACTTACCTCTATCTCCTTTAAAGACGCAATCACTGCATATATGTATAAAGTTGGCATTATTATCTTCACATATGGATTGCATAATTTGAGGAAATACAGCATTTACCTCCCATGCAGCTTCCTGTGACTTAATATTTGGTTTTAAGAGACCTACACTATTAATTACTACATCACCTGATTTAATATTACGTCTAAAAAACTCTGAATCAGAAAAGAACATAGCATTAAAATGCCTTCTATCATACACTGTAACTGAGTAAAGCTTACTCAAATACCGCTCTAAATATTTACCTAAATTACCGTTACCTAAAATTATAATTCTTTTATTCATGGAATGCTTTTAATGTAGAGAGATCGAGATTATAATCTCTATACCCCATTTTATCAGGGTTCCTGTCCGGTAATCCGTAGAAGTTTTGTATACCAATAACAGCTTGTTCCGGGGCCATATACATATGATAACCTAGTTGATCAATATCAGTATTTTCATTATAAAATATAGATGTACGACCATCATACTTCATTATATCCAACCATTTTTTTGCATCGATATCATCTGTTAAAATCATACCACCCTTACCTGTTGATAGGGTTTTTTTATGGTTAAAAGATAAACAATATAAAGACCCCGGTATATACATACCCTTTGTGAATCTCTGAGCGGAATCATATACAGATAGAGGGCTTAATTTATATGCACCTATCCATTCAGCTGTTGTGAACTTTACTCTATATCCTGCATGCATTACTTGCATGGGTACTGATATATAAGTCTTCTTAGGCACCTCAATATAATCTACATCTTCCCTCAATACATCCTTAGCATACTTAAGAGAGAGAAAGATAGCGTTTGTGCAACTATCAACCGCAACAGCATATTTACTACCTGCGTAGTCTGCTATTAATTCTTCAAATTTTGAGACATTATCCCATGGTGTATTCATAAGTCTTTTGAGTATATTAAGTTAAAGTATTCAGCATATTCAGCATCACACTCCATACCTCTAAATTTAGCGTAAGTGAGAAGGCCCTCGCTACTTCTAGGATTAGGGTACACTCTCACTTCATGTATATATGATGTGAGTAAATCTATCTTAGTGAGAATGTCATTGCGGGTCAGCGGTATATACACATTACCTTTAAAATTATTATCAAAGGACTGAGTAGTTGAAGAAGGTATTTCGTACTCGAAAATCTTAACTGGCGCATGTTCTTGATACCGTCTAAGAACTACTTCACACGCTCTATGTACCGCTCTATGATCTAGATTAAGGTCATTCTCACGAGGTATAAAAGTCCAATCTGGCTTTATAACCGTATATACCTCCTCGATACTCTTTAGTAGAGGAGTTACTTGTGCCTCTAGAGACTCGTCTTCAAAAGGTAAGCGAAATGTTTGCTTAAAGTGTGTAGTACATTCTTTATATTCTTCAATGTCTTTTTCGCGTGTACAACATATAATAAGATATACATCATGACCTTCTCTGATAAGCTTTTGTGTAGTGCCACCGACACCTAATACCTCATCATCCGCATGCGGCGCTATTATTAATATCTTTTTTGATGTACTCATAAAGTGTTTTAGAACCTGTTTTAAAATCAATTGTAGGTTTCCAGCCTAGTATAGCTGCAGCTTTCTTATTATCAACTACCTTGCCTATATAGTCACCATGCCGTTTCCCTGTAAATTCAATAATAGTATCACCTGAATGCAGCTCTTTGACCCTTTCTGCGACTTCAGTGAGTGTTATTTTTTCAGGACCTTCAAGATTGATAGTCTCATTTTTTGCTTCATCACATAAAGCTAGGCAGTTCCCCTTAGCGTGATCATTTACGTTCAAGAAGTTCCTGTAAATGTTCCCATCCCCGGTTATAGTGAGCGGAACACTGGTAATTGCGTTGGTTATAAACCGAGACATAACGGTATCTGGGTGACAACCAGGGCCGTATGCAATACCATACCGTAATATAGTGTAATCTATGTCCTTAACAGCACAAAAATTACGCACTAGAGCCTCACACGCTACCTTACATGTTGTATAAACATGGTCAGAGCTGTTCATATGTAGAGGAGACTCCTCATTCACTTGAGTATCTGGTGATATACTGTACACCCACACAGTAGATGAAAATATAATTCGCGGTATCTTTAGACTATTTGCGGCTTCTAACGTATTTGCGAGGCACATAATGTTAGTACTAACTGCATGAGGTATATCAGCTAGATTTTCCTTACTATCTGATATAGCTGCAAGCATATATACGGCGCTAAACCCGTCACCGTATGATAACATACTCTTAAGCATACGATAATCCTGAGCCTCACAATACACAAACTGTAAACTCAGAATTTCTGCCTCACTAAAGAAGTCATGACAGTTAGCTAAGTTATTATCAAATATTGATACGGTATGCCCGTGCGATATAAGTTCACGAGCGGTGTGTCTGCCGATAAAGCCAGCGCCTCCTACGATTGCTATGTTCATATTAACCTTTTTTATATTCTGGGGTCTTAATATCCTTAAGATACTTTGATAATACTCTATATCGCTCACACACTAAAACAACCCTCGGTTTATCTGTTTCTTCAATCGCTGTAACTGCGTGAGGCGTATTCGGTGATATTATTACTGCAGCGTTTTCTATTGGCTTGAACGTATTCTGGTCAATCACTAATTCACCCCCCTCCATATTAGGATCAATAGTTTCATAATAGACAACCGTCTCTGGCTTGCTAATAAGCATCCCGGGTTGTTTGTGTATTAGTACTTCTCCTAGAGCGAAGTCGGCGTGCTCTTCAATACTACCACTTTTATATGTTCTTATAGCGACGAAGTGATATAGGTTATGCTTTGGTGTTTTAAATTCTGAGAGGAAATCAGGTAGTTCGTCTGCCTTTAATGTAAAGTTAAAGGCGTCTCTTTCTGTATGTTTACTGTCACTAAAACTCTCCCAGTACGAAGAGTTTTCTAAAAATACAGAGAGTGCATCCTTTTTCTCTTTAGTAAGAAACTCTCTACAAACTTTCATTATTAAATATTTTAGTATATATTCTCATAAATGCAATTGTAAATATCAATGTGTACGACGATATTAATAAAAGAGTTTGTAGTATATTAAACATACTTAAATTTACGCCAATTAATAGAGAAGGTATTAAATCGGCAACAGATATCTTTATGGCTCTAAATTATCTGATCCAAGAAACTAACAATAGTGATTTTAAGAAAGTAGTATATGAATATATTATAGTAATGTATCTTGTTATGGATAAGAAATTTATGAGTAATCCGAGTCACTCATGTCTTCATGAGCTCATGATAGTGCCTGGAGGCGCGTATAGTATTTTAAAAGAAAAAATAGATAGACAATTACCTATTCCTAAACTAGAGAAAAAAGATGTAATTGATATTACAACTACTGATATCCCTCTATTGAGGCACTTATATATAGCTAATCGATCCGCTGTTGATAGTATTTTTCGACAAAGCTAGGGTACGGTAAAAAAAGTGTCGGCCAATACGTTAAGACATCTTTGATGCTTTGAAATTGCCTTTCTTCTTCATAGGGTGTTGTTTTCTCAATAAGATTTTTAGTAAATAGTAACTCCTTCCTTAGTCTATCTCTATCACCTTTATATTCTGAGCCTTGATATTCATAGCCAGGTACAGGTATATCTAGAGTATCAGCAAGATCTCTGTCCATTTCTTGTAATATTCTTTCCTTATAGGTCAGTATAAATTCAAACCATATACGAGTAGCGACACTTATATTCATATTCATAAGCTCTTCTTCTGACTCAACTTTAAAAATTTTAAGTAATTCATTCATTATCTATCTTATTTTCTAGCTTGTATATATTGCCTATAACATTGGTGACCAGGTTTAATATATTTGATGCCGCGCAGTTTTCAATAATTTTTAGATTTGTATTATTTGAACAAACATCGCGCCAGCAAGAAGCTTTACCACCGTAATAAAGTTCTGGATCTTCGCTGTAATTTTTTATGTTGCCCTTATACTGTATTTCAGGATATATCGCGTCTAAAACAAGATCGCGATCCACGCCTTTAATATTAGAATTATTAAAATGAATAAACTGTTTTGATATTATAGGTATAGTATATGAATTTAAATCCGGTAAAGCACCGCCATTAAAATGTAGTGTATTAGAATATAAGCAAGTCTGAGTAATAAAATTATTCCCTGTTTCAAAACTATGATTAAGTTTTAAATCATCAAATATTTCAAATCTTTCATGCAGTGGCGCTGCTCTGACGATTAAAATATTATTAAAATATTTAAAATTATTATTATCTATGTATTTTTCAATAATTTTATAAATTAAAATAGTATGAAATATATCCATACTAGCTGTATTTTCCAAATCTCTCCACGGCCCACGGAAATATATAACAAGTGTTCGCTTACCAATATTAACAATGTTCGGGTCTAATACTGCTGTCTTAATATCACCTACCTTCACTTTAAACGCTCCGGTACCATAATCAAAACGCGGCACAGAGCTATACTCTATTTTGAAGTTATTCTTTTTTAGTTTCGTGTATTGCTTGCAATTTATACGATAACCGTTCCTTACAATATCACTCTTTTTAAATTTTTCTTTATATAACTCAGAATAAAGATAGTCTACTAAACTATCTAGAGTGAGTTCATGTAAATTTAAACCTTTAATATAATTCCTGGTTTTTAAAAAATTTAAATGACAATGATGAAACTTTAAAAAAGTAGATACCTCATCGTCCGGTAATGTTTCATAATATTTCGGGAGATAGCTATGTTTATTATAGATCACCATACTTTTTACATTCTTCTATATATCTGTCGTGCGTAAATTTTGTATTCCCGGAACCAGACCAAATTATAGAACCACTCTCTAAATCCTCGTCTTTATATTTTTTATCTATATTCTTTATACTTTTAGATAACTCTAAGAACTCAGTAATTATTCTCTCATCCACATCCCAGTCAAAAATTTCTGCATTAACAACACTACAAGCCCATTTAATTATATCTCGTGTATCTTTATTATTATGGACACCTATTAATCCACCGTGATACAAAAAATCCTCATCAATAAGTCTTTTAGTATCTAATTGCTCGCTATATGGCTTATCTTTGAAAAAGCAAAAGTCATGTTTACTTAAATCAGCAAATAGTCTATATACTTCGCCTCTTACTATTGAGTCAACGTCAAGATAAATTACACTCCCTACCTGAAGTTTAAGCAGCCTCTTCAAGGTATCAAATTTTATATTTGAGCAATAAGCTATAAGCTCGCTATAGAACAATCTCAGCGGTTTAATCGTAGTTTTATTTTTAAGAACAAGATCCTCTTTATCTACCGCGTACAGACCCTCTTTTGTTTTTAAATTACGTACCGTGGATAGTTCTGTTTTATCTGAAATAATACTAATGCTATCAAAACAAGCTAGATCTTCGTCTTCGCAATTGACAAATCTCCCAACAATTTCTACGTTTGGAGAATTTTTTTGAATTGAATTGACTAATATTTTTGCGAACGGTATGTAGTTTTTATCTGATGTAAAGGTAATTACATCTTTACCTACCAGGTCTCTGTACAATTCTCGCATATACCTGTATATTTATCTTGCTTATGCTCAGTAACAACTCTCTTCCAACCGTCACTATTATATATTTCCTCTAAGGACTGTTTAAAAAGATTACCAACAACACCGGTATTATTAAGATCATTAAACGGGCAGAATAGAAAATCACCATTAGGTAAAACACCTCCACCTACACCTGGTCCGAAGGGGCAAATACCTGACCTAGGCCTCTTTTCCGTTTCGAAATCCTTTAAATTATCTCCTCTATTATGGTTGTATATATCCTCTTGATTTATTTTAACGTTCTTTAACTTATTAAGTCGTAAAAGCTTAATATAGAGATCGTTCTTAGGAAATTCAGTTAAGTGTCGACCACATCTTATGTTTATTTCAACTAAAAAATCAACACCTTCATTTAGGGTATCAAATAAGGTATTAAATTTTTCTTCAAACACCTTAAAGTTATCTTTATTGGTATTTGCGCTAAAAGACTCGCTATCGTACCCGTATAATGATACCGTTAAAATAAGTTTTTTTAAGTTCTTAAGTAATTCGAAATGCTTAGGCTGAAGTATTGTTAAGTTAGTCGTTACGAGATAATGATCAATCTCTTTTTTTGATTCTAAATATTTTAGCTTTTTATCAAACTCCTTATCTAAAAAAGGCTCACCAATCGCCGGTGTTAACTCAATATACTTTATACCATAATCAGCAAATTTATTAACAAATATCTCGAAATTAGTTTGCGTCATTGTCTTTACCCTTGATAATTCCTTTATATTAGGTATAGATCCTCTACAAAAACAGCAATTCAGGTTACAATTAAAAATAGTCTGCATATTAACCATCTTACCAAATTTCTCATTAAGAGTGTGGGGTTTAAATGCACCCTCATCTACTTCTCTATCATGGTTATTTAAAAAATTATCTAGATATCTCATTATGTATTGCTTTCCAAATCTTATTATAGGAGCAGTTCTTATGTTGGTTCAACCACGGACCACCATCAGTATAATGGAGGGCTTTGGGTTTGAAGCTCTCTGTCTCCGTATAGTAATCAACTAGCCAGTTCCACTCCACAGGTATTGAGCCAATTTCACTATCTTGAAGCCATTCGAATCTATGCAAGTGTGCACCTGTATATGTATTTAAAAATATAGGACATAATGCATCGTTTGCTAGATATGAATTGTTAAAAATAATTAAACTACTCCAATTCTTCCTCGGGTACTTAGATTGTAATTTACCTCCCATCTTAACGTCGCCTTTAGGTTCGTAATCTTTATGCTTACAACACATTACAGCATATCGATCATCATATAGATCAATAAGATTATCTATGGACTCCAAGAAGACGAAATCGCTATCCACAAATATACTTACCCCTGTTCGGTTGCTTTCCCATGGAGTCCAGAAACGAGCGAACGAGAATTGAGTAGATTCTGTTTCATTCCTAGCTCTGTAATAGTCTGAAACAGTATTATAATTAATAGGTTTAATATTAAGCTCATACTTCTTATTACCTTTTAATATGCTTTCACGACATACATCATATGCTTCGGGATGCGCTTCATCTAACCCGATAAAAATATTAATGCACTCTTTCATGATATTCGGTATACACCTCTATTGATTCAGCTCCTCTTAATAATCCACCAACAGAGCAGTTCTTACATGGATCGCAATGCGATCTACTACACATCAGCTTATCTCTATGAGCATTCAACTCATCACCAAACCAAATTTTATCAAAACTTACTTCGTTTATATTGCCATATATTTTACTTCTCTTCCAATCATTATTACATAACAATACATCGCCATTCCAATCAATCATGGCTTTATAAAATGGAATATGGCACGGTGTATCGAAATAAGCTGTGGCATCGCCTTTTAGTAATTCTGACCTATTAACTATATTCAGATTATAATTATTACTCTTATCGTAGTGATGTCTGAATATGAAATTAATAGGTATATCCTCCTTCATCGCTGTTAGTCTATCAGTTATATCCTCGTCGTACATACTTACTGCAATGTGAGAGCAACCTGCTGTATGAAGGTTCTCTAAGGTCTCTCTATCTAATAAATCGCCGTTCGTATTAATCTCTAGCCACTTTAGACCAGGTAGTATATCTCTAGTGACTCGGATACATTCGTATATATCTTCATGTAATAAAGGCTCACCAAAACCAACGAACCCTACTCTATTATTAAAATTAATATCTCTTAAGCTGTTACATAGACTCTTAACTGTATCTACACTTATATGGTTATTAGTGTTTGGATATAGTTTAGAATCATGTCTAGGGCAAAATGAGCACCGCCGGTTACATAGCTCAGTTGGGTTAATCTCAACAGCACGTAGCATAGAGTATATATTACTAGCTTTATCTATATTAGATTGAGCATCCCTATGATCAGATATATTTAACCCATCCGTAGACATTCCTTTAATAATCTTTTATTTGTTAATGCTATCCTCAAGTAATCGCCGCGCGTGGAGAATTTACAAAATTTACTAAATGTATCGGCATACTTAGTATCCAATAAAACATAATTACCATCAGATTTTATATGATTAAAATTCTGTTGTAAAAAATCCTTACCTTGCTTCATTCTATCAACAATTAGCGGTATCTGATCAATTTTTTCGTTTAAGATATGATATGCTAAACTTGTAGAGTTATACAGTAAATCACGTTTTCTTAGCTTATTAATATTTGACTCTGATGATACTGCAAAACCGCACCTAATACCAGGCATACCTAAACTCTTACTAAATGTTCTCAATACTATTAACTTATCACTTACATTAGTTATAAGTGACTCACCACCAAACTCAATGTACGCTTCATCTAGGATAGTTAACTTACTACGTTTAATGATCGCGAGTAGGTCTTCTCTTTTAAAACTGTGACCGTTATTACCGTTCGGGTTTGCTATATAAATAATACCATTGGTGGGGAGTGATGATAGTTGTACTTCGTTAAATGTAGTGTAATGTAACGGTCTGTATGATATGCCTTTATTACGAGCGTATACCATCGCACCTCTAAACGTCGGTTCAACAACATATAAGTGATCTACTTCTGGTAAATCTATAATTCTCTTCAATACATCTCCAGACCCAAAACCTATCGATAAATTTTTCTTATCAATATTATAGTAGCTAGATATAATATCTATAACACCATCATCCCTCAGCAGTTCATTACTACCAATATTAAGGCTACTCAAACATATTTGAAGTTGACCTAAAAAAATCTCATCATAGTGTATGTTCTTAGATAGATCAATCATAAAGCTTCCATTCGATCTGTTTTTCGAGTGCTGCGAAAACATTTACTCCCGTTTTTGGATCAATAATAAACTGTGGCGCTGGTAGTAATAGCGGTGGCCATGCTTCGAGCAGGTCTTTATATGTTGTGCACTCATCTAGGTCATCTCTAAACTCCTCGGGAATCTCATCAAGTAAGTTTTTTATAATTTCAATCTCTTCTAAATCGTATTCATATGTATCTGCTTTACCGTCTAGTGAGGCAGCCTCATTATCGAGCTGAGCCTTAGCTTTTTCAACATGACTCTTAATTACAAATAACCACTGATCTTTTGCTCTCTCAAAATCCTGCATATCCATCGGCCCTCTTAGGAGCTTATAGGGTGTGCTTTTGAGTAGCATACACAACTTGATCAGGTATGCATGCCTACCTGGCTCGAACTCCGCAAATCGGTGTGTATTAATAAGATTTATATAGCACATTGTATCTTCTTCTGTAAATACCATATTATACTCAGCACTTAATTCAGTTTGTATATCTATAATGACCTGACGTCGCTTATTGTGTATATTAATAATTTCTTTATTATGCTCATCTATGATCTGCTGATCCGTGATGTTTAGAAGCTCAGCGACATCATCACCAGGTAATAGGTGCAAATTATGGAAGGTGAAACTAATATCACCTTCCGCAGTAGGCAGGCGTAATATTTTTTTCCTAAACAAATCCCAAAAGACAAATTCCTTGAGTTCTGTAATGCTGTGTACTTCAGACACCACCTCCTCCGGAGCTATATCAGGTGATGTTGTTACTAGCGCGTATAACCGTTCTCCGGAATCATCCGTGTAATTTATAGTATATAAAAAGCGCTTGCTTACTTCCTGTAATACATATTCAAAGTGCATACGGTTATTTAGTACTGTCGCTTAAAACATCAACATAAAGCCACTTCACTAGACGCTAAGATTATCTTGATTCTGCACGCACCCGTATAGATTCTGACCACCAGCATAAGTAACGCGAGCAGTTTGTCTAATATTTGCACCTAATGTATTATCTTTCAGCTCGACACAATAGTCTCTAAATCCACCACTTGCAGTACCTCCAGCTCCTGTACCACCGCCCTCTAAACCGGTCCACGTTTTAACATTATTGTTTGTACATATTTGAAACGGACCAGAGCCGTTGATCCGGTAACCATAATACCTATTACCACCGTCTGTGTTGATAGTATCAGGTCTAATACACGCCTGAATCCGACCATCATTGATGGTACCATATGTACCTCCGTTACTTTCAGGGAATGTACGAATACAAGCTGTCAGTACTTGAGCACCTCTAAATTCAGAAAAATACAGACCGTTATCTTCTCCATTAAACCCGCGCATGGCAGCCCGATTTCTATAGAAGTTTTGACTACCGGTAGCGTAAGTATTTGGATTTTCGACAATACGGGATTGCTGATTAGTCTTGCACCTTCTTACCGAATTGATGCACGATATACTTACTTGGCCTGCTCTTGGTACAACTCCACTCATAAGATTATTTATTTACTTCTTTCTTTTTCACAACTAACCTAATTATCTACTAAGATTATATTAAACGTAGTGTTGACAGGTATGCCAGTTGCGCCGTTATATGCTCTGATTTCGATATCGGTTTTCTCCTCTAGAGGTAGTGGTACTTTATAATCTTTTATTGTATTACCGATAAAGAAGACATTATCTAATATAGATGTAGTACCATTCCCGTTAATTGGTCTTACATAAATAAAGGCATTTACCCCTTCATTATATCGGCTACATCCCATGGTCCACTGCGTTAAATACCCCGTCTTACCTGCAGGTATAGTGTATACTCCTGTCTGTGATTGACCAAAACCTTCTTCATTGGCACCGGTACCATGCGTGCCTATTGTAACTACCGTTATACCACCTGATTTCATCGTTATAACACTATCATTGGTACCAGTTGAACCTGCTTTAGTTACTCTAGCTCTGTAGAGTCTTAAAAAGTTTTGAGTAGATACAGGACCACCATTCCGGCCATCAGTCGCATTAGTTGAAATCAGCTCAGTTATAGTTTCATAATTCTCATCAAGACCTAAAATTTCTATCTCACGTGCTCCTGTACCCGCTTGATTATCTGTAGCATCTGTACTTACCGCTGAAATTGGACCAGCAGTAGTTAAAAAGGTATATAGACCACCTGTCTCCCATATAGTTTCTAAGTTATTCCCAAGTTCTAAATTAGCACCAAATTTTTCAACATAATCAGTACCTGATTGACCACCGATATCTAACCCGAGCGGGTCGATTTGCTGTACTAAAATTGCAGACTTATTAAAAACATCTTGACCCGATCCACCAGTTACTGCTGGGTAGCGAGTATCATTTTCAATCTCAACATACTTCATGTAGTTGAGAGTATTTTCTGGGGTATTTATGGTTGTCTTAATACTCATCGTATAATTATTTAATATATAGCTTTATACTCTATTACCACTTCTTACATGACCAGTAACCTGCAGTGGTTCTATCTTTTTTTTGATCACACTTGTGTCTAGCTCTAAAAGATTTACGAGCCTTTGGATTACTCTTACGAATCTTCATTGTCTTCTCACCTCTCTTCTTAGCAGACGTACCACCATGTCCGAAATTAACCTTCTTAACGTTACCAGTCTTAGGATCCTTTACATATACCTTAAACTTCTTAACATCACCTCTGGTGGGCTTATTAAGAGTTACCTTCCTGCCTCTATACTCAGCATCTTCTTCAGGTACTTCTTCACCTTCAGTTTTTTTCTTGCATGAGCCTTGCTTACTACGCGGAATACCCGGAACCTTTTCATACCCGTCCCAACACTTCTTTGCATCCTCTTGTAAGGATTCCATGAGCTGGTTATATAACTTATCAAATTCCATATAATTATTTAATACATAGTATAAATATTATTATGGCTAAGGTAGAATCTGAACTCATATATGAGGCGTACATGGAAGCAAAAGAAGCTCCAAAAGGTAAACACTATACAAAGGGCGGTCATCTCCGTAAAGGAGATGCAGATTCAGATGGTAGAGGTGGTCCGAAGTTTAGATCAGACCCGACTTATGTCAATCCTAATGATGAAGAGATTCCTGAAGAGGACGATCTTGGTTTAGGTCACGGTACACCCTCTATGATTAGAGTAACATCAATTGGTAGTACTACGCCCCATTCACGGGTACGTCATATACCAAATGTTCGTGGTGTTGCTGAAGATGAGACAGTATATATACAAGCTGGTGAGATAGATGATGACTGTGATCACGACCACGACCAGGACGATTATGATGGTGAGGTTGATATGGCGAGAGCTGACCTACTTAAAGCCGCTGAATATTCATCGAAATTATTCGACCATATAGCCAATGTAGACTCTCTAGATGGTTGGGTTGCAGCAAAAATTACAAAGGCATCAGATTATCTCTCTTCAGTATTCCACCACCTCGATTATCAGGATAATCATGAGCAAGTAGAAGATGCAGAGGATGAAGATGGAGGTATCAGGACTTTGAAGTTCGATGATATCAGTGAAGACCCCGCCGCTAGAGATACAGGATTCGAAGGAGCTTAGTTATATGATAAAATTTAAACAATATTTTGAAGAGAGCAGTGCTGTTATTTATGATGATGTTCTCGCGAATAATATCGGAGAAGAACTAGACCTTACAATTTCCGATGTTTACCAAACTCAAAGATCACCTGGTAGATTTGGTAAAGTATGGGTTATGACTTTTAAGGGTCACGATGCTAAAACCAAATGGGGAATGAAAGATGAGTTTGGTTTTGATCCTAAGCTCAGTAAAGACTTCAAGCCCGGTGATGAAGTCAAAGTAGTGTTAAGTAATACACCATATTACGCAAACATTGCTTCAATAGAAAAAATTTAAACTAGCTTATTATCAAAGATATTCTTTATCTTCCGGTCCTTAGAACCGTATAAACTATGGATAAGATCTTCTCTTTGACTATCATCAGCATTCTTATACATATCTCTGATTTCTGAAGCACTTCTTACGCTTCTATCGTTAATCTTGAAGTCCATAGTCGGTAGTACATCAACATAGCCGTGCTTTGACATATACTCACTCTCACCTACACTCTCAAAAGGTTGAAAGTAGCTAGGTGTACCGTCTCGCTTAGTGCCAAATTTGAATCTAGCTGATGAACCCTCCATATCTTTCTGAGATACTACGTAGATGATTTTAGTATTATCTCCATCATATCTTTCAGTTATCTCTTTAGCAATATAAGGAGATGCTACTTGAACGATCTTATCAGCATCGACACCAGCTGATATCATCATCTCTTTCTTTTCGTCAAACGTAAATGGTGATGTATCTTCATCAGTTTTACCAGAAGTAGTAATATATACGTCGGCATAAGGAAATTTTTGCGTCAATTTATTGTATATTGATGAATGACCCTTATGAAACGGATGAAATCTACCGGGGTATATAACAACAACGCGCTCATTGTCAGGCTCTTCAAACTCTCTTAGCATTATACTGTTGTAGACAGCATCAAAGCTCTCACCTATTGCATCAACACTTTGTTTAAAGCGACCTCTACCGAAGAAATCTCCTCTGACTGGTGGTTCCGTGACGTAATTAGAATAGTAAGGCGTCACTTCTTCATCTTCTTTTCTAAACTGTGATGACATACCGCCAATAATGAATTCACCGGTAACCTTGACTGGTGAGCTATGAAATTTTGGGTCTCTTATAACAATACCTTCGTGGTACTTAACGTCACCCATGTCGGATGTTAAGGTTGTTAGCAGCTCGTCACCTAAAAGTCTAGTAGCGTGGTATATTGCCGCTCCATCAATAGCCTTTTGGTGATCAGCTTCATCTTTTATAAATGTATCGAGTGGTACACCGTTAAGAATCTGTAGATAGACGAACTTACTAAGAGCTCCTACCTTTTTACCATCCTGTAATGTGATCTTATCCCCGAATGGGTTATTAGCATCATTTAAATAATCGCGCAAGGGCTTTGAAATTCTTTCTGTACCTACATTAACGTTAAAGTTCTTACTAAGCACGTGTGCGTAGTTAGGCTGCTTAGTTAAAGTGGCAGGTACACTACCATATACTTTAAAATTATATTCTGCTGCAGTCTTATCAAGCTTTTCAATAAGTGAATCAAGTACCTTTGGATTGTACTCAACCTCTTTACTGGCTCTTCTCTTAGGAGTCGCTTGATAGAACTCGTTAATACCATGGATCGCGAGGAAATCATTATCATACTGTAGTACATTAGTAGTACCTTGCACGAACTCTGTATTAAAAAATCTATTTGCATTATCCCACATACCTAATTGCTTGAGTTCGGGTGTAATTTCATCTATAGACTCATTCATAATGGTCAATAGTGTACGGCCTGCATTAACCATTCCATGTCCCTCGCCGAATCTAGCTACAAGCTTATCGATTGTGATACCTTCAAGGTCTAGAGGCTTCATACTACCTCTGTCGAGTGCGAATTCCTTACCTTCAGGTGTATCAATGAGTCTAAAACTAGCATTCACACCGTCAATCTTAACAGAAGGTGGGTTTGTCTTAATAGAACTAACAGCTCTATCGAAGAAGCTCACTAAATCCTTACCTGTCTTAACTTGAGGTAGGTCAAATGGATGAGCCATATGACCTGCGGCACCACCTTCATTTAGGATAGTGTTATAGTATTGCTTGAATGTTTTCATTTTGGTTGAGTTCTATCTAGTGACCAACCGGAACCATCCCGGTTAACACCAAATTTATAGAATGTGTCTCTTGTAATTAGCTTATGCAGCCCTACTAGATTATTGATACTCTTCATATTTACTGGCTTGAAGAGTATTCTACCATCTTTTTGTGTGGAGAAGGACATAAAGATGTCAAATCCCTGTACTTGCTTATATGCATATAATTGAGCTAAACCCCCTATATAGACGAGCTCGTTACCTGGTCTCATCTTTCCGCGTTCTCTGAAGTAGGCATGCTCTTCAATCATTGATTCTTTAAATAATGCTACCATTTCGCGAATCAATGATTTATGTGGCGCAGTTTGTGATAGTTTAGCAATATATTCAGTAATATTATCTAATAATTCATCTTCATCTTTATAATCTTTCTGCAGGTCGCTAAAATCATTAACTATTTTTGGTGTCTTAAAAATACGACCACCTGGCCCTTTAAGTTCAATTTCAACTCCGCCTACACTCAAATCACCTTTCTTAGGCTTACTGCCATTTGCAAAATAAGCTAAGTATAATTCACCTGCGCCCGGGCTGCCAAAAACTGGAGCTTGTGGCATACTGGTAAATGCAGATTCATAGTATTTGTTTACTACATCTGCAGCAGGCCAGTTGGCTTTTATAAAATCAGTTAGGTAAAACGGTGTACTCTGCTCAACTAGAGATAGTAAATAGTCTTCACTACTATCAAAATTATCAGCTGACATATCGAAAGCACCTTCTAACATATAATTTTGCCATATGTCAGCATTGTTATCAATATTACCGTTACATTTATCTAAACGCTGCTCTACTACCTTACGTAAGCTAACATTTTCATGCGAACCTAGCTCAACTCTATTTTTGAGAACACTATCATAGTACTCTCTACTCACGTCGCCTATATGCTCTGTTTTATCGTTTTCTTTAGCGTATATTGAGACGTCCTCACCGACTAGTTGTTGCCGTGTTAGTTTAGTAACATTCTTTAAGGCAGCCTCTTGTAAGTATACTTGTGTTAATGATTTCCAGCTCATATTTAAATTTCTATATCGATTTCAGTTGAGTAACTCTTTATAATTCTAAGGATATCTCCTAGCACCTGCTTAGCATTTTCTTCGTTAACCTCCGCTAAGCTATTAATATTGTCAATATCCTCAGGGTCAAGATCTACAACTAGAGCCTTCTTTAGTAATCTAACGTACATTACCTCGCTCTCTGGAGATAACGTACCAACCTCAGCTTCTACTTCAGGAGCATCATCAATCTCTTGAGGCGTTACATCATTGACATCAGCAACACCTGGAGGAGGTGGTGCTTGATCTTCTTCATTGATCAAATCGAGTTCGTATATTCTTCTTAAAAACTTATTCATAATTACATCTTCTTAGCTACGTTTTTCATTTGCTTGGATATCTTGGTAAGCATCTTACCATACGCTTGTTGTATTTGTTTTTCAGGATTGCTAAAAAGGCCTCCATCTGCTTTACCGCCTGCTAGTGCTTTGACAGTCTCTAGAGTTTTTAAATCATCAGCAGTTATAGCATTTTGATTATCTTCAACGTGCTCGGCATCATTAAACACACCCAACTCATCTAATTTAGCATGTACCCACTCATATGGATCCCCTGTTCTAGCTTTTGCTACACCATAAGGCATCTCACCACTATCAAGATAAAATTCAAATAGCTCATCATACAGCTCATCAGCAAACTCTCCACTATTTTTGAGATCCTCTACTTCACTTGGATATTTCTGCAAGATAGCTTGTAGTCCGTCTGATGGAGATTCATTATCTTCAATATAACTCTTTACAGGCGGGGCAATAAACTTACCATCAACTATTTTACCATATGCACCGGACGGATAAAATTCTACAGCGTCACGGAATGTAACATTGTGTGGTCTAACGCCGTTTTCATCCTTATAATCATCCGAATGTGCGCCGTGCAGATCTGGATCGATAAGATGGATAGGGCCGTCTATCCCAAACTTGTCGATGGCTTGAGTTCTTAGAGCTTCATATCTATTAAGCGCCTTTTCGTGAGCCGCTTTATCTCCTGCGTCTACAGCACTGAAAAGTTCATCATCTAGTGCGATCATTTCATCTCTTAATGCTGTATCACTGCTAAGTCTCGAGCTATCCATACTCTCGTTGAGAATTTTATTTGCAAGTTGGGTATAATTATCCATGTTATTATTTATTTAATTAGAAGAAACTTAGTTGATAGTCTATTAAAGTACTCTTCATTAAGCCAAGTTAATCCGTATTTTTTAGTGTATTGCTTAATTTTACTAAAAGTAAATCGTGTATTATCATGATCTGCAGTACTTCTTACCTCATTTAGTAGTAAATAACCTTTACCTTGGTTAGATTCGAGTAGATGATGGAAGTAATCCAGACTATATCTACTAATGTATACTTTTACTGGTAGCATAACCTTAACTTTCCTAAGGACGCTGCATATAGACTTAATAATATCACTTTCATTGTGAAATTTAGCTAACGAAACATCATTTAGCTGTGTATTATTAAAGAATAGAATATTTTTCTTGTTAGACTTACTCTTTAGGATAGCTTCACATAAATGGAGTATAGTGTAATGTAGGAATAGGCGTCTTACAGTAGTATTATTCAGAGATTTCTGAAGTAAATCAAACTTGTATAAGTCATCTACAATACTATCACTAGCCTTTTTAAAAACCTCATTACAGTTAATAAGGTTTATATTGTATATTCCTAGATCTACATTATTCATTAACCTTATTATAATACTGTTCCTTTAGAGCTTTAGGTGGTCTACCTATTCTACAGTTTATAATACCATTATAATAATCTTCACTTAATAGAACATCACGTTCAAATTGCATCTTAGATTCAAAATAACTTAGTTCAAATTTACTACCACAAAATCTTAAAATTTGGAATGTAAAAGTCTCCTTACCAAGCTCTTCAATATCAGCATTAAGTCTATCTGAAGAGCCTGTATAGGACTTCCAATCACTCTCTACAAAATCAATTCGTTTACGCTTCTTACCTTTGAGTGGTGCTCGTTTAATACGCTTTACCATCTGTTTTTTACCTATATACTTCCTTTGATTTACTGTATTAGTAATTTCATATATAAAACCGAAAGCATCCGCAGGTATCGTGCCATGTATTGTCCAGTGACCTGTTTCCATCACATGTACTTACTTTTTCTTTTTCTTTTTTCTACGTTTCCGGCCAATCGTCCCGCGCCGAGTCTGAATGCCGCCTAATATCTGAGGTACTCTAGCATCGCCGGGAGCGTACCAATCGCCTGATTGTGAATGACCTACTGCAGCTGCTGGTCCAAGAGCACCTCCACCTACTGTATTACCTTCATCCTCGTCATGAATTGTCTTAAGCTTACTATAATATGCAGGATCTTCAGCGAGATGCTGTTTGGCTATAGTTGTTGCAACATCTTTATCATCAGTATGTTCTAACTCTACCTCAATACCCATTTTAAGTTCATTTTCATCATAATCAATATCTTCCACCCCTTTGAGTAGTTTATCTATTGTACGTTCAAATAATCTCTGTGTATCCCTCATATTAATATTTATTTATGTATTACGTCTTAGGCTTTCTATGTTATATCACTAGTTAGTAGTTGCAAGCCGTGTAAATACATGTATAATAAGGATGTGAATGCGGAAATAATTGAAAGATATAGTAAAGAGATTGAGACTGAGCTACATATCGATGAGTTTAATATCAAAGAGATGTCACTTAAGACTCCAGCTCGTAAACACTACTGGGTCTGCAGATTGATTCAGCATAAAAAGTCACTCCTTAATCTAAAAGCTGAGAGGTATTCCTTAAGAGAAGATATAGTACAAGCTATACAACGTGAATCTCCAGTAAAGGTGACTAGACCTATAGCAGAGAAAAGCTCATATCAACATGAGGGAATGATAGAATTGCAAAATCGTATCGATGAGCAAGAACTAATTGTTGATTATCTAGAAAAGGTTGAAAGAACATTTACAAGCTTAGGTTTTGACATCAAGAATATCATCGAGATAATGAAGATGGAAACTATATAGGGATGATTAAATTTGAACTAGTTAATAATAAGATTAGAATAGCAGGCGAACTCGTGCCCGCTATTCGCGATTTTTTTAGTGAAACCGATGCAACAGCTCGATTTAGGTTGAAGGGTAGAGCTAGACATTTTGCTGATATCAGAAATTATTGTATTACACCAACCGGTCTCTTCGAAGCTGGATTATTTTTTGATATATTAAGATACATTAAGGAGGTTTATCCTGATGAGGAATTACATATTGATAGTAATGTATCTGATATTATAAAACCTACGTTAGCAGCCACAGACGTATATGATGAGTTAACACTACCATTGAGAGACTATCAGTTAGCTGCTTGTAAGAAAGCAATTCAATTTGGTAGAGGTATTCTAAAAATGGGTACAGGTGCCGGTAAGACTCTAACAATATGCTCTCTACTATCGAGTATGTTTAAGAGTACGGGTGATACATTTAAATGTCTTTTGATTGTACCAGATTTAGGCTTAGTCAATCAGACGTTTAGCGACTTTAGTGAATATGATGCACCCTTTAAGTATACTAAATGGTCCGGTAAGAATAAACCAGACTTTACTGCTAATGTTATTATAGCTAACCTAGGTATACTTCAGAGTCAATTTAAGGATAATGACTGGTTAGAAAAGGTAGATGCGTTAGTTATAGACGAGTGTCATAAAGTCAAAAAAAGTAATAAGGTAAGTAAGATGGTACAACAAATTAGAACTGTTCATAAGTTTGGATTGACTGGCACAATGCCTGATGGTAAGGTTGATGAATGGAATATTATCGGTAAGATAGGGAGTATCATATATGAGAAAGATAGTTTTCAGTTACGTACCGAAAAACACCTTACCCCAGCAAGTACAACTATTATTGAGTCTGAATTTTTAAAATCACCAGCATATAAAACAGGTGCAGACGCTAAACTGAATTACAGGCTCGAATTAGATTTCATATATGAGAATCAATTTCGAAATAATATGATAAATCAGATATGTGCTAACTTTAACAACAACATTCTAGTATTAGTAAATCACCTGAAACATGGTGAAACACTTTATGATCTAATGTCAACCTTAAAAGATAAGCGAGTATATTTTGTTCAGGGTGAGCTAGAGGTCGAAGAGCGCGAAAATATTAAGAGAATAATGGAGGTAGAAAGTAATGTAGTTTGTATAGCTATGAGTTCTATTTTTAGTACCGGGGTTAATATTAAAAATATACATATGATTGTATTTGCTGCTGGTGGTAAAAGCTCCATACGTACTATTCAGACTATAGGCCGTGGCTTACGTTTACATGATAGTAAAGACAATCTTAGGATAATTGATATAGCGGATCAGCTTAAGTATGGTCAAAAGCATGTTGCCCGTAGAAAAGAAATCTACGAGCAAGAGAGGATACCTTATAAAATAGTGCAGGTTACTGAAAAATAAGTTGAAAGTTACATAGTCATATACTATACTATAGTTATATTATGCCTAGAGACAAAGAACCTAAGACCGATAAGAAGCCTAAGACTGATGAGGCGCCTGCACTCGAGGAGAAGCCTAAGCCTAAGAAGAGAGGGCCTAAGCCTAAGATTGACCAGTATTATGTTAATCCTGCTGTGTTTAAGCAGCAGATTAGAGAGTATTATGTAACTGAGGATTGTATTTTCGAGCTTGCAAACTCACTTAAGAAGATTGCTTATGGTCTTGGTAATAAATCAAATTTTATAAATTATACCTATAAAGAAGATATGATAGGTGACGCTCTAGTTAAGATGTATACAGCTCTGCAGAACAAAAAGTTTAATGTAGATTCAGAATACAATCCATTCTCTTATTTTACTACTATTGCATTTCACGCTTTCATTAATAGAATTAAAAAAGAGAAAAAGCATCATCAAACTCTATGTGATTATAAAGAAGTAGTTTATGAAAAAGAGATGATGGATTCCGGAGGAGGTCATGTTTATGTAAAACCCACCAACCCTGACGACTATTAATATGGGTAAAAAGGTAGCCATATTTTCTGATATACACCTCGGCGTTCACCAGAATAGTGACTTCTGGCTAGGTGTAGCAAATCAATGGAGCGACTGGTATATTGAGGACTTGAAGTCCAAAGGTATTTCTGATATTATATTTTGTGGAGATTTCTTCCACTATAGAGACGAAATAAGTGTTAAAACATTAAATTTCGCTAAAGACTTTTTAGATAAATTTAGCGACTTTAATATTACGATGATTACTGGTAATCATGATGCGTGGTATAAAGATACTAGTGAAATTAACAGTCTGAGTATATTGAGAGGTTATAGTAACCTGACGGTTTATGATAAAATGACGCAATGTAATATACACGGCGTTAATACAGTCTTCTGCCCATGGGGCACTCAACTAAAAGACATTCCGGATTGTGATTTAGTATTCGGTCACTTTGAGTTAGTTAACTTTAAAATGAACTCCTTTAAGGTATGTGATCACGGCGACAATCCGGAGGCTCTAGCTAATAAAGCACCTCTAGTATTCTCAGGTCACTTCCACTTAAGAGCGAGTAGAAAGTTCGATAATAGTGAAATCATATATGTAGGTAACCCTTATGAAATGGATTTCGGTGATTCAGGGCAGACCAAAGGATACTATGTTTTAGATCTAGAGGATTTAAGTTATGAGTTTTATAAAAATACTGTAACACCTAAACATGTTAAGATATTTCTATCTAAGCTTATAACACAAAAAGATCCTGAAGCATACTTTAGATCTGAAGTAACCGGTAACATTATTAAATTTATTGTAGATAAAAATGTTAATTCAGCAGATATGGATTTACTAGTTACAAAACTTGCTAGTTATAAGCCTAGTGACATTAGAATTGATTATGATGCTAATTATAATAAAGTACAATTCGCAGAAGATAATGAGTTTGATCTTTCTGGAGTAGATATGTCGGAAGCTATTACTGAATTTATTAACATGTTAGATATTGATAATAAGAGTGAAGTTGCAAAATACACTACAGAACTATATAACCGATCAGTAGATAGACCAAAATGAAATACGTAAATTTTAAAGAGTTAAAAATTAAGAACTTCTTATCAGTCGGTGAAGAAGTAGTGAAGGTAAACTTCGAGACTGGCTTGCATATTGTTACTGGTATAAATCGCGATAAGGAGGATAGAAGAAATGGTGTGGGTAAGAGTACTATTGCTGATGCTCTATACTTCTCAATATTCGGTAATACATTACGTGAGATTAAGAAGACCTTTATACCTAATAATTTAACAGACGGTAAGACATCTGTCGAGCTATTGTTTAGTGTTGATGATCCGCAATATGGTATAAATGACTTTAGAATTGTACGTACCTTAGGACCTTCAAAATGCACAATATATAAGAATGATATCGATAAGACACGTGATACTATTCAAAATACAAACCAGTATATTGAAACCGTATTATCATCATCACCAGAGATATTTCAGAATTGTGTTATTATGACTCTCAATAACCATATACCTTTTATGGCTAAGAATAAGGTCGAGAAGCGTAAATTTATTGAAAAGATTTTTAATCTAGAAGTATTCTCTAAGATGCTAAACGATGTTAGAGGCGATCAGAGTGAGGTTAAGAAAGACTTTGATATTAATGTTACTCGGTTAGAAGAAACGTCCGGTTATTTGCAACTACAGCAGAACCATAAGAATAATTTTGATATTGACCATGGCAGGAAGATCAATACATTAGAGTCAACCCGCGACCGACACTCAGCTGATCTTAAAGCAGCTAATGAGCGACTGGACAGTATTAATAATTTAGATGCTACTCCTTTTGAAAAAAAGAAAGAGGAAGTAAGTCAGAAGAAGAATGCAGTACGAGATGAAATAGATGCAATTAATCATGATTTAATTGAGTGTAAGCTAACGCTAAGAACTGCAGCTGAGGACTATAAACAGATAGGTACATCAGAAGCCGATTGCCCGGTATGTCTCCGGCCAATTGCTGATCATGATATAGAAGCTATCAATGAAAAGAAGCTTCATATAAAGGCTGGTATAAACAAACAGAAAACAAAACTAGATGAACTTACTAGTGACTTAAATGGTAAGAAGACTCTTGAAGAGAAAATTAATAATGCAATTCAAACTCTAGCCGATAAAATTACTAACATTGAGAGAGAGAAATATAGTATCAGTCAAGTTAGTGACTCTGTTAATTATATACAAAAATGTATAACCGAAATTGAGAGTGAGTTAGAAGGAGTAAAGAATGAAACTAATACTTTCGATAGTGTAGTTAATGAGTATCAAGATAAGGTTGATACTATTAAGGCTGATATTAACAGTCTTAAAAATAGATTAGACTTCTTAGATGTTGCAAAGTTTGTCGTCTCAGAAGAAGGAGTAAAGAGCTTTATCGTTAAGAAAATTTTACGCAACTTTAACTCTAAACTTACGCACTATCTCAAGAAACTAGATAGTAATAGTATTTGCGTCTTTAATGAGTATTTTGAAGAGGAGATTATTAATGAAAAAGGTAAGGTATGTCTTTATAATAACTTCTCTGGAGCTGAAAGAAAAGCTATTGACCTCGCATGCCTCTTCTCATTTATGGATATGCGAAAAGCTCAAGGAGATGTTCATTATAACCTTAGTTTTTATGATGAGCTATTTGATAGTAGTTTCGATGAAAAAGGTGTTGATCTAGTTTTAGAGATCTTAAATGATCGGGTAGAGACGCAAAAAGAGTGTATATTTGTAATTAGTCACCGTAAGGAAAGTATTAAAGCTGCTACCGGTGATATTGTATTTTTAGAGAAGAGTAACGGTATTACTAAACGCGTAGAATTTGTGGATTAAATAAAAAATCCCTATAATTAATAGTATATATGCTCAGCCAATCTCCCTTCCAGACTTCACCTATGCGAGGCGCTCTCCCTATGGGACTAGCTAATCAAGTGCGTAACGTTCAACAACCAGCAACGCCAAAGCCTCAAGAGCTCGGTCTGCCACGTTTTATGAACTACTACGCTGATTACTCCGGCTGTGGTCACTGGAGAATGATATGGCCTGAACAGGTTATGAATGCTCATAATAAAGCTGTAGTGCATGGTACAACAGTAATGAATGGAGATACGAGACAGTATGTAGGAGTGAAGGGTGTGCGTATACAGAGACAAGCAACGCCACAGCAATTAGAGTTTATTAAATTTGTGCGCAATATTGCAGACAAACAAAATTTTAGGCTTATATATGAAATTGATGACATCTGCTTCGCGGAGGATATACCTGATTATAATAAGTTTAAGGGGGCATTTACTGATCCTCAAATTAGAAAGAGTGCTCAGGAGATTATGGCCATGTGCGACGAAATTACTGTTACATGCCCATTCATGCGCGACTACTATAAAGAGAAAACGGGTAATGAAAATGTAACTGTTATACCTAATTTTATGCCTAAGTTTTGGTTAGGTAATAGAAGCGACCTGAGTCGCACGATGAAAAGTTTTGAAGATAATAAAAAGAAGCCAAGAATCTTATATGCTGGTTCCGGTGCTCATTTTGATGTTGATAATAATGTAGGCCAGAAGGATGATTTTGAGCATGTAAATAATGTTATTGCTAAAACAGTTGATAAATATCAATGGGTATTTTTAGGAGCTTTTCCGCTGTCACTTAAACCATTAGTTATGTCCGGTAAGATCGAATTTCACCCATGGGTGAGACTTTTTGAATACGGCGACAAATTACGTGATTTGAACATTAATATGGTTGTTGCACCTTTACAAGATAACGTATTTAACCGTTCAAAGTCAGATTTAAAATATATAGAAGCATGTGCACTTGGCTTACCTATTGCATGCCAGGATATGTGTACATACGAGAATGCACCCATTAGGTTTAAAACAGGAGATGAGATGATTGCTCAGATCGAGAGGACTTTAGGCGACAGACAGCGTTACAAGTCTTTATGCAAAAAAGCTTCAGTATATGCTGATACACGCTGGCTAGAGAGCGATATTAATGTCGACTGTTATACGGAACTTTACCAGTATAACGTCGGTGATCCTAAGAGAGTTAATCTAGCTAGATACAATAAGTAGGTTGATACTAAGCGGAACTACATTATAATTATGATGTGAGTTATCGAAATATAGTATATAATGGTAAGGAGAGTTCAATTAAGCTCTTTACGTGGGATGAAGATGGTAAGCGTATATCTTATGAGGTGTCTCATGAACCGTATCTATTTGTTGAAGGTAACGGTAAGTACGAGTCTATTTTTGGTACTAAGCTAATTAAGAAGAAGTTTCAGAATCAGTATGGCCGGTATAAGTTTATTAAAGATACTGGTATTAAGAGAGTATTTGAAAACTTACAATCACATCAACAATATCTTGTAGATCGTTACTGGGAGGAGAACGAAGAAGAGGACTTCAATAAGCATCCTATTAAGACGATGTTTATTGATATTGAGACTTACTCCCCCGACGACTTCCCAGATATTCAAACTGGTAATCATAAAGTAACTGTTATAACTGTATACGATACTATAGCAGATCACTTCACGACGTTCGGGCTATATGACTACAAAAATCATCAAAGTGACGTAACTTATATAAAATGTGATGATGAGAGGGACCTCTTTAAGAGGTATATTCAACATCTAGAGCAGGATTTTCCTGATATACTGTCTGGTTGGAACTCTGAGTTCTTCGATATACCTTATATTATTAACAGATGCCGCCGTATCCTTGGGGATGAATGGGTTGCTCGTATGTCCCCTACAGGTAATGTAACTAGTAGGATCATTAAGGGAGCCTTTGGGAGAGACCAGGTGAAATGGTCTATAGAAGGTATATCACTACTTGACTATCTTGATGTGTATAAAAAGTTCTCTATGGGTCTCCGTGAGAGTTATAAGCTCGATGCTATCGGTGAATTAGAGCTCGGTGAGAAAAAGGTTGAGTATGGTAATATGAATCTTGCTACTCTATCTGATGAGGATTGGCAGACGTTTGTTGACTACAACATTCAAGACGTTAGACTTCTTAAGAATTTAGATGTTAAACTGAAGTATATTGATTTAATTCGTATGTTAGCTTATTCCGGCCTAACTTCGTTTGAAGCAGCTATGGGGTCATTGTCCGTCATTAACGGTGCTACTGCTATTAGAGGTAGACGACGTCAGCAATGTATACCTACGTTCATTCGCAATGAGGATACTGGCAAGAATCCAGGCGCATATGTAGGCGAACCGTTAAAGGGATTTCAGAAAGATATTATTTCGTTTGATGCTAACTCACTATATCCGAACGTAATGATCTCTCTTAATATGTCTCCGGAGACAAAGGTAGGTAAAATTGAAGATAAGACTGACGAGGAGGTTACGATTAGGCACGTCAACGGTAAAACATTTACAATGCCTATCGAGAGCTTTGGTAAGTTTGTCAAAGACGAAGAGATCGGTATAAGTCGGGCTAATGTACTGTTTACACAGAAGCGTAAAGGTGTAATGCCTGAGATTCTCGATGAGTATTATAACAAGCGCGTTGAGGTTAAAAAGATACTTACTAAACTAAAGCATGAGTATGCTGCTAACCCGACACCTGCTCTAAAGGTACGTATTGATCAATTAGACTCGAAGCAGCTCTGTATCAAGATCTTTATTAACTCGATATATGGATACTTCGGCAATAAGCATGCCCCGTTCGGCGATGATGATATTGCCGCGTCAATTACCCTGACCGGACAGGCAGTAATTAAGACCTCTAACGAGTTACTCAAGCAGTATATAACTAAACGCGTAGGTATAGATGACGAGAAGAAGCTTAATGATAGTGTTATATACAACGATACAGATTCGTCATATATATCCCTTAAGCATATTATTGATAATACTGATATTGATTTTGTAGGACCGGATGGTAAGATAACTGACGAGTTACATAAAGAGGTTCAAAAGATTGAAGATTTCTTGAATGATAAAATTAAGATATGGGGAACGCGTTCCCTCAACTCTATGGACTGTAGGTTTGTTTTTAAACGTGAAATGCTCGCTGATGTAGGCGTGTTTCTGCAGAAGAAACGTTACGTTATGCATGTACTAGATGACGAGGGAATTGCCATGGATAAATACAAGTATACCGGTGTAGAGGTCGTTCGTAGTACTATGCCGGCAGCTATTAAACCTTATGTTAAGAATATTATTGAGACGATGCTGAGTACTCGCGATATTAATAAGACTAATAGTGTACTGAATGAAGCTTATAGGATCTTCAAGAGCCTACCTATTGAGGATATTGCTTTTGTGTCGGGTATTAAGAATTACGAGAAGTATTCGACTCAATGCAATGGCTTTACTACATGCAAAGGTATGCCTAGTCATGTTAAAGCTGCGTATTATCACAACATACTTCTCAAGAAGTTTAATATTGATAAGGAATATGAAGAGATTGGTAGTGGGGATAAGGTTAGATTTTTTTACGTGCAGAAACCTAATCCATATAACATAGGTAATGTGGCATATAAATACTACCTACCTAGCGAATTTAAGGAAAAGCTCAAGATAGATTATGAATTAATGTTTGAGAAGATTATCTACTCTGCTATTGAGCGCTTTTATGATAATGTGAGTTGGTCTATTCAACGACCCGGAGCTGCAGTTCAGACAGATTTATTTGATTTACTTAGTTGATTAGATAGGAACACCTGTATAATTATACGTATGACAGATAAGAAATATACCACATTTATTGATAACGCAGGCCGCACCGTTTTCGGTGAGGAAGTATCAAAAGGCGATTGCATTCAGGTAAAGAATCCTGTAATGATCACCGTTCAGCCTCAGCAGGATGGCCAGATGGCCGTGCAGCTTTTTCCACTATTCTTCCCAGAGTTTATTCAACCAGTAGGTGAAGATGCAGAGCGATCTACTGTCTTCTCCTGGAGTGTTCAAAACATCGCTCTAGGTAGTGAGTTTACAATCGAGCCACGTATTGTTGAGCAGTACGAGAAGGTTGTTAACCCGGTACTAGTACCGGTTGAGGCATCATCAGACGAAGCAGAGGATGCCGAGGTAATTAAGCTCTTTGATGAGTAATATTTATCTGCTCGCCAGGTTACGCCTCTGAATGTATGTGTAACCTGGCAAAAAATCTAAAAGATAAGTAAGTATTTTTATGTCAAATTGGTCAACACAATCATTCCGGCCTCCGTCTGATGACTCGTCATACTTCGGTCATGTGAGACAGGACGAAGCCGAAAAAATCCGTAATGAGATTAATCAGCAAGTACGGGCAGAAGCTAATGCAGCCATACATAATATTGTTACACAAAAAGACGCTGAAATTGCTAAATTGGAAGCGAGGATTGACAAGCTCAAAGCAGCTCCGAAAAAAACAGAGCCGGCAATAATTGAGCCTGGTCCTCCGCCTGAATATACAAAAGGTGTAATATCAGCAACATTTTCAGAGTCCGAGGATATACAGACTATTAATAATGCTTTATATAGAGCAATAAGATATGGTCAGCTGACTGAAGACGATTTAAAAGACGATAATCTCGAAAGATTGAGGACGATTATTCTATCATGGAAGGCATTCTTCGAAGAATATAAATGGAAGAGTAACCATATATCTGTAAAGATTAAAAAATTACTAAAAGAGACTGATGAACTACTATGACTATAGTATGTACGAGTGATGAAAAATATCTACCCCTATTTAACGCTTTTGCACAGTCTGCATTAGATAATAGTCCAAATGTTAAAATTATATGTAGATGCGTCAATGTTGATGAATCCGCTCTCATAAATTTTAATAACGTTAAATATATATTTGATAATATAGAGTTAAATACGAAGCCTACTATATTATACCCTGATTGGGCAGACAAGCATTATATTACTGATGAACATTTAAGAAACTTACCTAAGATTCATGATTATCAAATTTTTAAACGAGTATATAGTGAGCATGCAAGTTATTGTACAGGTATAAAATATGATACCCTCAATACGTTGATGGTAGATGAGGTGGATGAAGTTTATATATATAGTGACGTAGATGCAATAGTACGTAAAGATATTAATGATCTCTATGATGCTATGCACGAGTATAAGTCGGATATTGGTGTCGTGACAGATGTCGCGGTCAAGGTTGACGATAATAATTTTAATCGTTTTGAAAAAGTTAAACTCGGCGAGGATTTTGAACTCGAAACAGGTGGTTTAATTGTTGTTAGAAATACAGAGGTAAGCCGTAAATTTATAAAGTTTTGTGCTGAAAAAATTGATTTATTTAATGTATCATCAGACGAGTCTGTATTTAATGATGCGTGCAAGTTATTTAACCCTACGTGCTTAAAGGTGCCATTAAGATATAAAGATGAAGGTGGTCCAGATAATACAGAGTTTAGAGTAGATGCGTGTATATGGTCTGGTCAAGGTGGCATTAAAAACTTTGTACCCGTATATACGAAAGAGCTAAACTATTACTTGAACAAGGCGAAAGGTATACTATAATTAGGTATATGAGTAAAGAAATTGACGATATTTTATCTGTAATTGATAAGTCTAATCCTTACGCGTCCTTCTTAAATGAGAGCGCTATTAGCAACGTAGACGGTTGGATCGATACTGGTTCTATGGTACTTAACGGTATTGTATCAGGTTCACTCCACGGCGGTATTCCAAAGAATAGAATGACCCTACTAGCTGGTCCGAGTATGACCGGTAAATCGTTTATTCTGCAAAAGATTCTAGCTAATGCTCAAAAGGAAGGTTTAATTCCAGTTATCTTTGATAGTGAGAACGCTATCGATAGGGATGGTGCTGAAGCGTTAGGTCTAGATGTTAGTAAGGTGAAGTATGTACCAGTCTTTAGTATTGAAGAATGCCGCAACACGATTTTCGACTTCTTAACTAAAGTAAAGGAGAAGGGTCAGGAAGGTAAATTTATAATCGCTATTGACTCTCTAGGTAATATGGAAAGTCAATTGCAGATCAATCGTCAGACAAAGGGTAATGTAAGTGCTGATATGGGTAGTAGAGCTAAAGCAATGAAGTCGCTATTACGTACACTTACTCAACTATCCGGCTTAACTAAAACTACTATTCTTGCCACTAACCACATTTATGAAGACCCATCAGCAATGTTTCCGTCGCTTGTAAAAGCAATGCCAGGTGGTACTGCTACTGTATATCTACCTTCTGTTACTATACAGCTAGCTCGTAAACCGGTTAAGGAAGACAAGAACACTGACGGCAAATTAGCTGTAGGTCAAAAGAGCTACTCTGGTGTTATTCTACGAGCACTGACCGTTAAGAATCGTTTCGTTAAGCAGTACTTGCAAGGTGAGATGTACCTGTCATTTGATCGTGGCCTGCACAAGTACTTTGGCTTATTGGATCTCGCGGTAGGTCTTGGAGCAGTTATACAGACTGGCGCAACATATCAATTACCAGATGGTAAGAAACTCGGCTATTATAGTAAGTGGAAAGATGATACTGAACTATGGGATAAGACTATTATACCGGTTGTAGAAGAGAAGATTAAGAAAGAATGGAAGTACAGTAATAAAGATGTAGGTGATACAGATGAGATTATTCCAGACGAAGTAACTGAGGATGCTGTGATAGCAGTTGAGTAGTAACTAGTATATAATTAAAGAATGAAAAGAAAAATTGTTGTAACTCTCAGTGGTGGGATGGATTCTGCTGTACTGTTGTTTAAAGCTGCGAGGCTAGCTGATGAAGTACATACTATTAGCTTTGATTATGGGCAGCGTCATAAACGAGAACTAGAGTGCGTTGAAAAGCAGCTAGCTGATATTAAGAACTTATACCCAGATAAAGTATTTCATAATAAATTACTTGATACAACTTTTATACGTGAGATGGCGCCAGTATCGTCACTCACTAATGATAGTATTGATACCCCGAATGTAAATGATATGATGGGTGAAGCTCAACCTAAGAGTTATGTACCATTCCGTAATTTAATGTTCTTGAGTATGCTTTGCTCTTATGCTGAGGCTGTAGGTGCCGGTGAGGTATGGTACGGGGCCGCGCAAGCAGATAGTTTAGCCGGTTACTGGGATGGATCTGAAGAGTTTGTAAATCAGTTAAATGACGTAACAGCACTTAATAGAGAGAATAGAATTACAGTAGTTGCTCCTCTTATTGAAATGTCTAAAAAAGATATCGTCTTAGACGGCGTCTCCCTTGGGGTAAACTTTAGTAATACATATACCTGCTATTCAGGCGAGTACCCTTGTGACGTTGAGTCTGCTAGCAGCAGCTTAAGGCTACAAGGCTTCGTTGAAGCTAAGCTGAGGGACCCTTTAGATTATATACAGCAGGATAAGTTAGACGCTATATATGAGAAGAATGGTTGTAAGTCTATCAACTAATCTTTTTTACCCCACGATAGCTTACCAATAAGTCTAACTGAGATATAAAACAACGTAGCTATAACTTCCCAGAATATAGAGCTCTTTGCCTGTCTTATCATATGAAGTAAAAATCTAGTATCTGCCTCTTCTCTACTAAACCTCGTAGTATCATAATCTAGATCATGTACTTTACAACTAGCGTTAAACCTAGTACTTAAAATCCTACGAACCCATTTCGGCGTCCACCACGCACCGCAATAGTATTTATTTTTCTCGTACTCACTCATTCCCCGTATGGGACAGCTAAGCCCTCGCTAATTAAATGTTGATTAACATTTAGAAATCCACTCTCTTGAGTTTCGTCTGGTATAAACACCTCTACCAGCCACCTACCATACTTACCGTACTTGTCCTTTATAGTGGTAATTATAATTTCTTTATCTGATAATAAATCTCTCATGTAATCCCTCGCAGCTATACCAGATTCACGCTCCTCACCCCTCACTTCCGGTGTATCTATTCCGAGTAATCGAACGCGCTGGTTTTGCATAACGACTTTGAATCCGAGATCAATATCCAATCTCAAGGAATCACCATCATATATGGATACTACTTTTGCCTTATAAGTGTATAGTGTATTTGCTATTAACATGTGTTATGAATTAATATCCTTGAGTATGCAGTCTTTGTTGAGCGTAAAGGTTTTGAACTCTTTCTCTCTCTCGGTTAGCGAGCATTTGGTTAATCTCTTGTTGAGACATTCTCGCTTCTTCAGACTCTTCACGTTTTTCGACAGGGGCCTTGGACATATATTGAGCAGTTGATTGCTCTTGATCTTCACCACCTTCTCTTTTTCTAAAGTATAGCTTCTGTGACGGGCTAAAGAACCATTCACTAGCATCAAAGTCTGCCATTCCTCGAGCTTTTTCATACTGCTCTGGGGAAAGATGGTATTCATCTTTAATGCTCTTCTGCTCTTCATCCGAGGTACCATATCTTGCATTATCAGCACAATCCGGACACATGCCACAATCACACCCATTTTCGGCATCTTCACATGCAGCGTGCTTATCTTTAGCAGCTTTCTTCATCGACTCTTCTTTGTCACCATCGCCGTCCATATCCATATAGTCCGGCTTTGCCTCTGCATCTTCATCAAACTTTGATTGTACAGTGAAGTGATTAACGAGTGACTTAGTGATACTAGCTCTTTCTTGATCACCCTGTCTGCTATATTGGTCATGAAGCTCTTTAGCTGACTGAAGCATACCAGCTGCTTTATGAGCAAACTCACCAGCACCTTGTTTAACAGCGTTAAGTACTTCTTGCTTTACACTGACACCTTCAGCGTCTTCTTCTGTGTCGTAAACGGGTGCATAAGATGTATCATAATCAACTACCTTTCTCTTCTTCTTCATACCAGGAAATTTACCAGCCCTCATCGCATGCAAGTCCTCTAAATATTCCGGAATATCTTCATCTGAATGACGACTTGTATCAAAATCATCAAGCTCTTCGTCTTCCTTACTAGCCATTTCCCTTTCAAGAACTGCGATCATATCACGTAAGTATGCTTCGGCGAGATGGTACTCTTCGAACTGGTGCATGTAATCTAAAAACTGCTTGAACTTATCAATGCTGTCTACTTTTGCGCCAGTGTCAGCGATATTGACAAGCACCTTAGGGTCAAGCTCGTCAAGCTCTTGGAGTTGAGCAAGTACCTTAGTGAATGCTACTTTCAGTAGAAGCTTCTCATCCCCAATATCAGGATCTACTCCTTTTTCAACTGGAGCCTTTTCAATTGCATCCATTGTTGTGTTTTTGATCTCCTCAGCTGATAAGTTGCTATATTCCTTTGTCTTATAACCTTCATGTTTTTTAGGCCGAACGTTTTTGCCAGTTCTAAGTATCATCGCGATTCTAAGAAACTCTGATACTCTATCCTCATCTGGATTTTCGTCATCCTTGCCGGTGGCGTATGCTTCGAATTCGTTTGCAAACGTATCGAGCATTTCTGGGCGATCAATTGCAATCTGACCTACCATTGCATTAACATCTTTTGCTGATGGTTTTCTTTTTGAATCTTTAAATTCAGCTGGAATAACTTCAGGGTGCTGATCTTGAAGGTAATTGAAGAAAAATAAGCGAGCATCACGGTATGGTACACCTATGTTTAGTTTCTTCATTTTATTAACTACTGGCTTCAGTGTCTTAGCAATACTTTCCTCTAGAAGCTCTTCAGCAAAGTAATGTTCACTGCTCTCATTAATTACTCGGTTTGTCCATGTAGCGAAATTCATAATAATATTTATGGATTCTACACTGGTTTTATACTATAATAAGAGTATGTGCGGAATATATTGTAGTGATGATAGTAATACCTTCGAGGTGTTAGAGGAAGCTAACCAATCTAGAGGCAACTTTGCTACTGGATTATTGTATGCATCTGTTAAAGGTGATAAGGCACATTACGGCATTATACGTAAAGAAGGTTCTTTCTGTATGGAAGATATGGGTGTACCTGCAGATTGTAAATTATTCCTAGGGCATAACCAAGCTCCTACTAGCAGTCAGAGGTATTTCCAAGACGATACATCACACCCATTCGAGGTAGGTGACTGGGTAGTAGCTCATAACGGGGTATTGACTAACTTTAAGGAGTTACAACAAGAATGTAGAGCTGTACCTCATAATCCGGTAGATAGTTATATTATACCATACCTTCTAGCCGAGAATGATTATAAAGATGGCCCGTGTGAAAGTGTAATAGAAGGTGAAATTAATAATATTACAAGAGTGCTGCAACGACTTGAGGGTACCTATGCTGTTTGGATGTATAATACCTGGAGTAATAACTTATATGTAGCTAGACAGGGTAGTACTTTATTCTATAAAGGAACACATGTATCATCTATTAAGGGCAATGGTTATATAGAGGTAGCGGAAGGTACCATATACAAATATACCCCCACTGGGTACGAGATAGTATCCACATTCAATCATAAATCACCGTTCTTAACACTATGAGACATATAGCACTATTTTCACAAACTGGTTCAGAGATAGCGAGCCTGGTAGAACGAGGAGTTAATCCATCCTCTATATTTTTTGATCAGAAAGATGATACTAAGATTGACCGTAGACTTAATATTAGTGATGTAGGTCATCGAATTGCAAAGAGGCACGTTAAGGATGTTCAGTACTTGAGAGATTGCTTTGGTGACCCATCCACATGCTTTATTACGTTACATGGATGGCTTAATATTATACCTAAGGAGATATGCGAGGAGTATAAAATTTATAACGGCCATCCCGGACTAATAACATCCTATCCACAACTTAAAGGTAAAGATCCGCAAGTACGTGCCTTTGAGGGCTGCTACTCTACTATAGGCTCAGTTATTCATCACGTTACACCCGGTGTTGATGAAGGTAAGGTAGTGTTGTCACATGGTGTAAAAAATGAATGTGCCTCATTAGATGAAATGTTTACTACACTTAAGGACATATCACTTAATCTATGGCTTGATTTCTTTACTAAGTGATATTATAATTTCTATATGGATGATCTGAAAACAACTGGGAAGCCTCGTCAGTTTGAAACTGGCGCACAACGTGATAACTGTGAAGGTAAGGTACGTATGAGTTTAGTACCACACAAAGCCTTAGAATCGGTTATGGTGAGATACTTGCAAGGTGCTGAGGCCTATGGAGAAAATAACTGGCGGAGAGGTATGAAGCATTCTGTACTATATGACAGTGCAATGAGACATCTAATGCAAGACTTCAGAGGTGATGAGAGTGAAGACCACCTAGGGGCGGTATTGTGGAATGTAATGGGTATGATTTGGAATAGAGATAACAAACCAGAACTGGATGATCGCAAAGATTATGAATAATATTAAAATTTATAGCGCGACTAAAGGCAATAAGGAGGACTGCGTACTCTATAAATGTTTAGAGAGTTACGGGCTAGATCACCTAGGAGTTTCAGTACAATACGAGGATAAAAATACTAAAAGCCTTCAACAGTGTTACAATAATTTTATTGACGATGCACGGAAAAACAATATTGATATTGCAGTTATGGTACATGATGACGTACATATTAATACCCGTGATTTATACTCTCTTATATCTAAAGCTGCAGATCAATACACCGTATTCGGGCTCGCCGGTGCTACTTCTTGTAAAGTTGGTAGCCCTGCTTTATGGCATATTATGTCAAAAAGGGAAGATCAAAGAGGGTGTGTAGCTCATGGAGATAAAGATTCATATATGTATACCTCCTTCGGACCTGTACCGAGCAGATGTTTAGTTATTGACGGAGTCTTTATTGGCATCAATATTAAAGAGTTACCTGAAAATGTGAGATTTGACGAATCTTATCCATCTAAGTTTCATTATTATGATTTAGACTTCTCACTTGAATGTAATAGGAACCACGTTACAATAGGCGTAGTGGATATACCGATCATTCACAGTAGCCCAGGACTAACTAAACCTGATAAAGAATTTTACGACGGCGAGACATACTTTATTAAGAAGTGGCGAAAGTAGTACAACATAAAATATAATGGAAAAAATTGATTTAGATTATTTTGAGAAGGTTTTAATATATAAAAGCTTAACTGATGAGCAGTACCTTGCGGAGATCATCGGTCATGTAGACCCTAAAATTATTGCCGATAAGAATATTAAGGTACTCTTTACCATCATTAAGAGCTTTTATGATAAGAGAGGTGTGCCTCCGACTCTCACTGAACTAAAGACATATCTAGTCAATGATGATGTTAAAGCTGCTCTTAAGACTGTTGCTGGTAGTTTCGATGAAATAGATAAGAATCTTAATAAAGATGAGTTATTAGATAATACTGAAAGATACCTTAAGGAAAGAGCTATCTACCATACAATGATGGATGTAGCTGAAGACATTACTAACGGTAAGGTTGATACTAGTTATATTCTCGAGAAGTTTGAAAAGAGCTGTAGTATCGAGTTGAAGGACGACCTTGGTATTGATCTATTCGGTGATATTGATGAGGTGGCCCGTGAGTTGAGTGTAGATGAACCGACGCTATCTTCTGGATGGGACTGGCTTGACGAAAACTTAAATGGTGGCTTCTTAGCGAATGGAAGAGCGTTTTATGTATTCGCGGGCCAGACGAACGTTGGTAAGAGTATTTTCCTAGGTAATATTGCGACCAATCTAGCTAGAAAAGGTAAGAACGTATTAGTACTATCTCTTGAGATGAGTGAAATTATGTATGCTTGTCGACTTGCATCCGATATTACTAAAATACCTATTGCAGATCTTAGATCTCAAACACCTACGTTAAAGCATAGTATGGATAGCATGGAAGGTATGGGTAAACTTATTATCAAAGAGTTTCCTCCTAATACTATTACTGCTCAGCAGATTGCCTCCTATGTCAAGACCGTTCAATTAAAAGGTATTCAGATTGACGCTATTGTACTGGATTACATTAACCTGTTGAGAGGTTCACTTAACAGTAATCTATATGAGCGTATTAAGTGTGCTACTGAAGAAGTGAGAGCGTTGAGTTATAAATTCAACTGCCCTATTATTAGTGCTACTCAGCTTAACCGTACAGGTTACGATACAGAGTCACCGACTCTTGATACTATTGGTGAGAGTATTGGCTTAGCCGCTACAGCTGATGTTATTGTTGGTATTACTCAGAGTGATACAGATAAAGAACTTAATATCATTAACCTGCATATGATGAAGAATCGTTTCGGTGCTAACTTCGGTAGGAATGAAATGAGAATTGATTATGGTACTCTTACCGTATCAGAGGATGATACTCTCAATAACGACGATGGTGACTTTGGCGAGATGACAGATAAGCTCGATAGGATGAGCCTATAGACTGTATAAGTTGAGATTTTAAAAAGGAGCAGTAAATAGTTTATATGGGTAAAATACACGTATTTACTGACGCAGACTTAGATGGGGCTGGATGCGTCTTCTTACTCAGACAAGCCTTTCCAGCTCATGAGATATCTTATAAGGTAACTACAGAAAGAAGCTTCAGGCAGGACATTCTCAACTGGCAATTAACCGACAGTTTTAAGAACTATGATAGAGTATTTGTATGTGACCTCAATATTAAGGATGAGACATCCCTTGTCGACGTAGAGAACGTTATAGTATTTGATCACCATAAAGATCACGTAGAGGTAAAGAACGAATACGTTAAAGCTAAGCCGGTTGTTGAAGACTATACATCATGCACACGGCTTATCTATGATAAGCTAAAGCTAAAATCTAAGCTAAATGATTACCAGTTACTCTTAGTTAAACTCATCGATGATTACGATAGCTATACTTTGAGTATACCTTACAGTAGGCAGTTAAATCATATTTTCTGGAACTATACAGGCGATAGAGTCCTAAAATTCCTTACTGATTTCAGCGCTGGCTTTAATGGTTTCAATACATATCACAAAAGCGCACTTAAATTAGTTGAGAGTAGATTAGAAAAATACTTTAAGACTGAAAAGCTATACATGAATGATGTAGAGTTAAACGGTACCGAATATAAACTGATTGGAGGTTTCTTTTCCTTTTCGCCGAACGAAATATGCGAAAGAGCTCTTAAGGATCATGATGCTGATATCTGTATGTTAATGAGCACTAAAAATAAGACGGTAGTCTTTCGACGATCAAGTAAATGTACGTTGAGTATGAGAAAGCTAGCTAGTCAATTATCGGATGGCGGTGGGCATGACGATGCTGCCGGAGCAACGTTAAACGACAATATTATTAACCTTACAAAGCTTTTAAAGGAGATTAGCAATGAGTAAGTCACCTTCCCAAAACATGGAGGATGCAGAGTTTGAACACGCGTTCTACTCCTTTTGTACTTTTGTATCTCTCCTGCACGGTAAGAAAATGAATTTCCCTACTGTCTTTCTCAAGATTTTAGAGAACGAAAAGATCCGAAAAATGTTTATTGATCTTATAGGTGAAGAAAGTGATTTTGGAGCAATTCAGAAATTTATTGAGACAGAGCCCTCTATAACAAAGAGTAAATATGTGACAAAGTACTTGAATAAGAACAAACAGGTACTATCATAGTCATATATGACTCAACTAGAGAAAACCATCTATAATCAATGGTTGATAGTTTCGAGAGCTGTAGATAGTAAACCGTTCAAGGTACGTCAGAATTTTGATAAGTTTGAAGATAATAAATCCTATCCGGCTGTTGTTAAGCTAGCCAACTTTTTTAAAAGGCATCCTTCACTAGATATAAAGACTTTTTTCGAGGCTCCTTATTTCGTATACGACGATAAGTTCTTCCCTTTAGAGTTCTATAGTAGTATGAGAGCTATTAAAGCTTATACTAGATACCACGATGATTATCTATTGAGCAACCCAGATGAGAAGGTGGCATTAGACTTCGTTAAGAGTAGTCTAGTTTTTATAAATGACTTCTGTAAAAGCGTAGGAGTACCTATTGGACAGTATCCAGATTATATGGAAAATAACTTACCGGTGTTTTTTAAACATTTAGGCGAGCGTAAAATTTCTTTGTACATTCTATTTGCCTTTGATGAAATAGACTGTAAAATAAGAGAGTATAGAGGTAGTTTATATGTACAAGCGAAATGCTGCGCCTTGCAGAGAAGCAATTACATTAGAACGAAACTTTATGCTTCAACTAAACAAAAAACAAATATCGAAAATATTAAAAAATTCGTAAAAACAAAAAGGAACTAAACTATAATTAAATTATGACAAATATATCAAATTCAATGTTCGAATCTATCCGCGGCGCTCTTGCGAGTACTGAAGAGAAGTCTTCCGGACCTACTAATATCTTACGTACAGAGCCTGGTAATACCTATACTGTACGTCTATTACCGTTTGCTAGTGACGCTAGTAAGACCTTCTTCCATTATTACCAGCATGGCTGGAATAGTTTTGCGACCGGTCAATATGTAAATGCTATTTCGCCTCAGACTTTTGGTGAGCGAGACCCTATCGGTGAAGCTCGTTATAAGCTTTATCGTGGTAATGACGACGAAAAAGCCATGGCTAGTAAGATTAATCGTTCCGAAAAATGGCTGGCGAACGCATATGTAGTTAATGATCCTGTTAACCCTGATAATAACGGTAAGGTAATGATCCTTCGTTATGGTAAGCAATTGCATAAAGTTATTGCTAGCGCTATTGAAGGTGAAGATGCAGCTGATCTTGGTGCTAAGATCTTTGATGTATCTCCTAACGGCTGCAACCTCAAGATCGTTGTAGAGAAGCAAGGCGATTATCCTACCTATGTGTCGTCCAAATTTAGTTTCCCATCTGAGATTCCTGGTATGGATGATACTAAAGCTGAAGCAGCGATGAGTAATCTATATAAGCTAGATGAAGTGTTTACTATTAAGGGTTACGATGAGCTAGTTCAGATGGTGCATGAGCATATCGCTGGTACTGGTGACTCTGCAGAGTCTTCACAGCCGAGTGTATTACCAGCAGCTACTCATGCTGTACCTGCTGTTGAAAGTGTGCCGACACCTGCTGCGCCGGCTGAAGCTCCTGCTCAACCAGCTAATGACAGCGACGCTGAAATCAAAGACCTACTCGCAGGCTTAGACCTCTAATTAGACCTCTAATATATGGACCCAGAACTACCATTACCTGAGGTAAGCTCTCAGATGCCTGAACAGATACCGATGCCAGCTCCGTTGCCAATGGACGATAAAGAGGCACAACCGGCTTCGTACACTAAGGAATTAAGCCCCGTAGAAAAGAGCAATGCATTAATTCAATTTATGGGTGCGCAATATGGTGCACTTAATCAATTAGATGGTCAAATTGAAGGTCATGGCGCCCTCGGTAAAGGTAGTTCTGCAAAGGTAAAGCAGCAGGTAGCACAGGTACTTGAACGTACACATGCCACCGCGCCGGTAGATATCCCGCCACCAGTAGTACCACAACAGCAGCAGGTTCAGCCTGCTGCTGTCCCGGTGCTTAATGTAATGGAACCTGACATTCCGGTAGATACTAATCAGTTGGAGTTCAACTTCAACGTTGACGAGAAACAAGAATTACTATCGATGGTACGCACTCTTGTTAATAGTGTTAAAGCGCAGCGAAAAGAGATAGATCTATTAAAAGATAAAATTGATAGTCTTATTAAGACATCAAAAAAAAAATCTCCCGGTAGGCCGAGAAAAGCCGTTGATACGACGTCCAAGGTATAGTATAATCAAAATTGTAAATGGCTTATTTAAGAGTAAAAAATAAAAAGGACTTCGTTAATAACTTTATTGGACCTATTTCCAATCTACATAATATGTGTGTAGTTCATCTTTCAAAGGATGAAATTAGTTGTATCGTAGCATCAGAAGACTCTACTATTGTATGTAGGACGTCAATTGAAGTTGAGAGCGATGTAGAGGGAACAGTAACACTTAATATCCCAGATATTAAGAAGTTGCATAGAGTATTAGATATCATACCTAAAGAAGATATTACTATTAAAATTAACGAGAATAGCATCTCATATAATGAGAGTGGTTTTAAATTTAAATACCATCTACTCGACGATGGTATTATCAGGCAGCCTAATATTAATATTAATAAAATTAATGATTTAGAGTTTAGCAGTACCTTCTCCGTAAAAGAGAGTAGCCTAGCTACAGTATTTAAGGGTAGTTCGTTTACTACTGAGACGTCTAAGCTATATCTATATACTGAAGATGGTAATATTGTAGGTGAGTTAGGTGATAGAAGCCGACATAATACAGATAACTTTGTTTGTGTTATGAGTGAAGATTGTGAAGGCTCTGGGATTACAACACCTTTAGCTCTTAACTTCGAAAGCTTTCGACTAATAAGCTTTAACAATAGTAGGGAAGTTCAATTTAGGGTTAATCAAGATATGGGTGTTATAGTTTGCGATATGAAAAAGAGTAATACATCATTGATTTATGTAATTTCAGCCCTAATTAATTAATATGGCTAATAGACATGAGAAGGTACGAGTTAAGCGCATCAGTAATAAGCTAAAAACAGCAGGTTATGTTATTAAGCGGCTTAAAGATAACGGGTTTGTTGTATTTAAAATGTTCAATGCATACAGTGAAGTTGATTTCCGTAGATGGACGATACTGATAGATCCAGGTAGATCTTCTGTATTCTTGACCTGTTATCATAATAAAGATAATATTAATGAAATTATGTTTGAGTTTGATGATGGAGGAATTAACTTTCCTCGAGGCTTTTACATACAAACTGAAAGTGTTGAAGTTTTAGTATCTCATCTAATTCAGAAGGGTATATCTAATGATCCAGATGGAAATCGTTTCGCAAAAGTATAAGTACTTTTATGAAACGAGACGGTACCCCTAAAAAGAGGTCACGAGCGCCATTGAAGCATAAGATTGATAAAGTAGATAGCGTATCTATCGCACTATCCGATCAACAGGACATCGAAACTCTCATAAGGGATGCGTTATCTGGTATGCTAACGGATATCACTCCAAGAGGGAGTGAGGGTGTACCTGTTAAGGATAATCTTGATGCAATGGTGGCAACGTGTTCTGAGTTCATGAATAACTTTATCATTATGGGGTACGACCTGGATGGCAATCCGATTCAACCGGTAATACATGCCAAAAACCAACTCGAGGTCGATGCCCTAGGGCAGTATCTGCAGCAATACCTTCACACAATTGTTTCATACATGGATTAGATTGAATAGTTGATTATCGGAGTCTGTCATATAAAATACCTATATGAATATACTCGTACTATCAAAAGGCTTTATTGCCTCTCGCTTGACTGAATACTTGATTCGCGAGAAGCATACAGTATACAACTTCTCTAGAGAAGAGCTAGACTACGGCGATAAAAGTCGCTTTTTTAATTTTTTAGATAAGACAGCTATTGATGCTGTTGTTAATTGTGCAGGGTTCACCGGTAAGCCTAATGTTGATGAATGTGAGGTTCGAAAAGAAGAATGCTTTATTCAGAATTCAATTCTACCTCGAGATATTGAAGAGGTTTGCAAGATTAAAAGAGTGAACCTAATTCATGTTAGTTCTGGCTGCATTTACACCGGGTATGATAAAGAGTATACTGAAGATGATGAACCTAACTTCGGAATGTTTGATAGTGATTCTAGTTTTTATAGTAAGACAAAGCATGCCGGTGAACTTAACCTCGATACCAACTTTACTAACATCATTAGAATTAGAATGCCAATTGAAGGTACTCTAGATTCAAAAAACCTGTTACATAAACTAAAAGGCTATAGTAAGCTGATTGATTATAGGAACAGTAAGACAGATGTAACAGTTCTGTGTGAGTTTATTGAGACTGTTATCGATGATTTTGAACCTGGTATATTTAATGCGGTTCATAGTAACGCACTCACTACAAAAGAAGTAATAGAGATATCTAAAGAATATCCACTCACAGTTAACCCAGAGTGGGAGTTTGTGGATTTTGAAGACTTAAACACGAAGTGTGGTAGAAGTAATTGCGTCTTGAGTAACGATAAGAGTAAACTAGTATTTGATTTTGATTGGGGTGATGAAGAGTATTACATTCGAAAAAGCTTTCAGGCGATGACAGAGATATTGCAAGAAGAAGAGAAATAAGCATAAAAAAATATGGATAATTACCAATTACAACGACTTATCGACCAGCATAAAAGTGAGGTATATAAGCGTATCAAAAAATACAAACCGACCGGTGACATTACAGCCTTTACAGCTGGTAACTTTGATATAATTCACCCGGGTTATACTGCAACGTTTGAAGAAGCTAAGCGACATTGTGATAAGTTTATTGTCTTCCTACACGGCGACCCTTCTGCTACTCGTAATACAAAGTATAAGCCTGTCGTACCGTATTACGATCGTTATAAAATGCTTATGTCTATTAAGCATATTGATGAGGTATATATGTACCAGACGGAAGAAGAATTATACGAGCTAATGAAGACATTCGATTGCGATGTTCGTATATTAGGTGAAGATTATTTAGGTAAAGATTTTACAGGTAGCGAGCTCAGAGCAGAAGTTATATATACTACTCGGTCACATGAATGGTCTACTACAAAATTTAAAGACCTAATTACAAAACAAACAATTAAGCAGAACCCAAATATTCGCGATGACGACGGCTATTAATAGACCTAAAATACTTGTCACAGGAGGTTATGGGTTTATTGGTGGTAATTTTATACAATACCTACGTGAGACTTTTCAGCAGAGTGTATACATTGTTAATATTGACAAGAACGGTTACGCGTCAAACAAAGAGTATGCTAGCCCGTACTGTGATGAGACTTATGATATTGATATTACGGATGTACCGGCGCTTGAGATGCGATTCGATGAAGATGAGCCATATGATTATATCTTTCACTTTGCTGCTGAGTCTCATGTAGATAATAGCATTTCCGGACCTACTGTTTTTGTCGAATCGAATGTATTAGGTACTCAGAATCTTCTAGAATGTTACCGTGTCCGGAATAAAGGTCATGGCAGATTCATTCATATATCTACTGATGAGGTGTATGGTCACTTAGATCTAACTGACCCTGCCTTCACTGAGGAGACCCCGTTATCCCCACGCTCTCCCTATGCTGCTAGTAAGGCATCGAGTGACCTGATGTGTATATCATATATGAAGACGTATGGCTTAGACATTGGGATAACACGTTGTTGTAATAACTTCGGACCTAATCAATATAAAGAGAAATTTATACCGACTATTATTGACTCCTTAAAGAATGGTAATAAGATTCCGGTATATGGTAAAGGTAATAACGTTCGGGAATGGATTCACGTTACATCTCATAATGAAGCCGTCTGGAACGTCGCTATTAAGGGTGATGCCGGGGTATACAATATTGGTAGTGGTGTAGAGTTAACAAATTTAGAGCTTGTTAAGCTAGTCTGTGAGATTATGGGTAAAGAACCTGTCGATAATATAGAGTTCGTCGCGGATCGCCTGGGTCATGACTTTAGATACGCCATCGATTGCAGTAAGGCTAAGAAAATTGGCATGCAACAAGGCACATATAATGACTTTGTAGTTGAATTAACTGACTACATAGGTTATTATATTAGTAATGACCGATAAGCCGAAAGAGAAAGAGATATACGCGTGTCATCACGGTGATTACGCTGGTCAATCGTTCGTCTTCATTAAGGAAGAGGAACTGTCGTATAATTTTCTTAGAATACCTGATATGGCAAATATATCTGTACCTCATGAGGATTTCTATAATGGAGTCCATAAGGAGATATTACAGTTGATGAAAACCGTTCCAGGAGATGTTTATAAAGTAATACAAGCACAATATAAGAAAAATGAAAATACTGACAATTGATGGCAATAACCTAGTACATAGGGTATATTGGGTAGCGGATAATATGAAGCATAAGGCTGATAATATGCATGTTTATATGTTTCTAAATAGCGTCCGTAGCTATGTAGATCAGTTTAAGCCTGATAAAGTCTTCTGTGCATGGGATGAAAAGCCTGACGGCTTACCTAATAAGCGAAAAGAATTACTAAAGGAGTATAAGGGTAATAGAGACCAGGAACGCAATCAAGTGGTTCATACTAAGAACGATATAATTAAAAAGCTCCTTACCAGTATGGGTGTACCGTCTATCTTTCCGCAGAGATACGAGGCAGATGATGTTATTAAAATAATTGACCAGTATATGGACAAGGAGGCTCGTAGTCAATTTTATAAAACTAGACAACACTACAAGCACGTTATCGTTACTGTAGACAAAGACCTGTGTCAGCTAATATCTAATAAGGTGTCTGTGTATGATCCTATTAAAAAGATCGAGATTACAGAAGATAACTTTAAGGAGGTATTAAAGTACTCACACGCCGATTTCATAAAGGTAAAAGCTCTTACAGGAGATAAGAGCGATAATATACCCGGCATTAAGGGCATGGGTAAGGTTAAGGTAGGTAACTACCTTGCTGGCAGATATAAACTAACTGATAAAGAGCAAGAACTCTACGAGAAAAACGTACAATTAGTAACACTTACATCGGATAAGGATGAGGTGGCGTACGTAAGGTCTCAGCTAGCACGTCAGAATTATAATACTAATTGGGAGACTTTTTTATCTACTTGCAAGGAGTTAAAGTTTGAGCAAATAATCAAACATGAAGCAAAGTGGTATAGTGCCTTCTTTCAAAAGAATAGATTAGAGGAGATTTTGTCCTAAATAAATATATGAATGATTATAATCCAAACGACTTCGTTAACCCGATGCAAGTAAGAAGCCCATACTCCGGAGAAACAGCGCGCCCGGTTATTAGTCAATATGACCAGGGTGGTAATACCTATGAACAGGCAATTTTTACAGACCCAGTAACTGGGCATATAATTAAAAAGGGCATAACCTCTATTAAGTCTAAAGAGACTGGAGAGACTCTTGTTGATTGGCAAACAGTACATGCAGTTGCATCAAATACAACTCAGAGTAGATCTTAGTAAACTATATACTATAATCAGGTAGATGATACCCATACCTGAACAGTATATAATTCAATTTCTTTACGAGAATATATATAAGATCTCGTATAATAAATTTAATAAGACATATAATGGATGCTGCCCTATTTGTCGTGAAGGTGATTCATGGGGTAGAAAGAAACGATTCTATTATATTGTCGATAAAGAAGTCGCTTACTGCCATAACTGTGGCTATAGTAAGAAGCCTATCGCTTTTATCTCAGAGATAGCTAACAAACCTTTACAGGTTATTATCTCTGAGATAAAAGACTTCGATACCGAGATATCTCTCGAAGCTCCGAAGCAGGAGAAGCCTGAACAGGTAATTAAGACTGAGAGTCTACCTAAAGACTGCATTAATTTAACTGATGAGAGTCAGGTCGAGTACTATAAAGATAACCCGTTTGTTAGAATGGCTCTACATTGTATCAAGACACGTAAACTAGATAAAGGCGTCAATAGCCCTAAGACATTTTATATATCTCTTACTGATCCTGTTCATAAAAATAGATTGGTGTTACCGTTCTATGATAGTAATAATAATATAGTCTTCTATCAGACGAGAGGATTAGATAACAAAGACTTGCGAGACAGGCCAAAGTATCTATCTAAGGTAGGTGCTGAGAAGACGTTGTATGGTATACAGAACGTTAGTGCTGATCTCGATGCTGTGTTTATATTTGAGGGGCCTATTGACAGTTACTTCGTACAGAATGGTCTAGCTACATGCGGTATTACGGAGAGAGGTTCAAAAGTATTTACTGCCCTACAACAGCAACAAATTAATAGTTTGTATCTACACGATAAGGTATTCGTACTAGATAATCAATACATAGATACTGCAGCGCTTAATAAGAGTATCATACTCGCTGATAATAACGAAAGAGTCTTTATATGGCCAAAGGAGTTGAGAAAGTTTAAAGACTTTAATGATATATGCGTGGCAGGTAATAGAGACAAAATAAAACCTGAATTCATATTAAAAAATACTCATTCAGGTCTTAAAGCTAAATTACTATTAACTGCAATTAAGAATAGTTAGTTATGATAATCTGTTCTATCTCGGTAACCGACCTGGTCACTGACAACCTCCATTAATAGTTCAAATTGATCTTTACGTAGAGTCGATAAGAATTCTAACTCATCATCTCCAATAGCGTCGACGAACTTCTCAGCCTTTTCGATAAACTCGTCGAATTCCCCTACTGACTCATCTTCTTCTGGTTCAATTTCTCCAAATTGATCATCTTCAGGAGCATCTTCAGGTGCATATTGATCATTGTCTTCGGTTAGAGCTTTATTTTTGATATAGCTCTCAAATATTAAATTGATATCTGTTTTGTTTTTCATATTATTATTAAATATTATCTAGTAGCTACTAGAGTCTATGATACTTACCTTCAGCGTTTGGTGCATTAAGCGGCATTTCCATTATACCAACCCAAAACCCAGGTACTAATTCAACCTCCGCTGCATGCTTCTTAGCTGTTTCAAAATCAGTAAAAACACCATGTGTGTCAGTATCTTCGTGTTCTGCATTTGATTGGACGATATACACAACATCACCCTCACCATCTCTAGTTGGATCTTCCATTGGATCAGGTGCATATTGATCATTGTCTTCGGTTAGAGCTTTATTTTTGATATAGCTCTCAAATATTAAATTGATATCTGTGTTGTTTTTCATATTTTTAAATGTTAGTAAATGGAGATAATCTATCAAGATGTATGCCTAGATCAACTGCATCTATCTTCTGATCTGGTGCTTCAAGAGCATTAATGTCAGTCATAATGGCTTCGATCTCATTAAGAAGTGAGCTCAAGTATTCTACTGTTTCGGGATGATACTCCATAAACGCTTGTAGTTTCTCATAGACATTACTTTCATATTCCTCCGCGTCTTCTGTTGATACAGGACCGACGTCAGAAATGTACTCGACGCCGATCTCTTCACCACCGTCAATTGTAAACATATTAGAGCGTGCTAGATCAAAGCCATCGAAATCAAGCACTCCTTGTAATTCACTACCATCGGTAAGAGTAACATAAACTTTTTGGCCTTTTTGAAGAGAAAGAAAATCGTCACCTTCGGCATCTTCAAACGGGCCTTCAAAAAGATCGTTTTGCTCTCCAAATCTCTCATATGTTGCAACAGCATCCTCACCATACTTACTGATCAGCTCTGCCTTACTGACACCGTTACTAGCTTCAGCATCGAGTACATCGAACAGAAATGAGTCTGACTCATCCTGTGACTCTGGTAACCTGTCATACACCTTATTAAACATGGCATCAAAATCAGGCGCAATTTGCTTAGTCTTAGAGTAGCTCTCAAAAATTAAATCAATATCGGTCTTGTTATGCATCGGCTTATTAGTTAAATCTATACTTAGGATCATTTGCACCAGCAAGATAACCCTTGAGAATTTCACTTAAGGACATTACCTCCATAGCAACTCTAGCAATCTTCTTTGTTTCAGAATTACTGATACTATCGAAAATAGTATCTGGTTCTGCCGAGTTAAGAGTAGTTTGTATACTGTCGTCTGTGCCATTTAAGTAAGATGCAAATTCATCCATCTTAGAGATCCAGCTATTCAACTCATCATACATCTGCTTTTGCTGGTTATTCAAGGGAGAACCTGAAGCATTATCTGGTAGATCTGCGCCTAGCTCGTCAGATGTGATGTCACTAAGCTCAGCGTCTAAAGCCTCTGCGTCTGTTAACGCTGGATCTTCATCCTGCTCCCGGAGAACCTTAGTAAATCGGTTATAGTATTTATTTGCCATATTTATATTTATAGTCCAAAGCTTAAATATATACATGAAGCGTAGATTATTTGAAGACCAACAAAAACCAGATACTGACCGCCAAGTATCTGGCATAGGACCGGGTGCAAAAAATCCAGGTACCCCTGGTGGTATGACGACAGCAGACTATCTACAGCAGCGGAATGAAATACCGCCGACCATGAACGGAGTACCTTACCCGTTAGAGGCTATAGAAACTTCCATGGCAGATGTATTTGTCGACCTATCTAACCTATCTAAAATGCTCGATATAGCTAAGCTCAACCCTGTACTCTCTAAGAAAGTAAAGCACATTGATAGTCTAAACGAGTTACTCCAGAATATAGCAAAAAAGCTAGTGGATTTTGACGGTAAGTTAGCTATAATAAAGGGAGATGAGTAACCTATATAAATTATTTAGATCGTTAACTGTAACAGCATTAGTTAGCTTTATATTCGCTTCGATTTTTGCTGAGTACTTCTGGTCCGTGTTCGGTCTCACGACATTGGGACAGATTATTATATCATCATTTTTTTCACAAATATACAGTAATAGAGTTATCAGAGAGTTTGAAGATGTTAAAACTAATCAGATAAAGGAAGCTAATAGGAATGTTATTACTATAGCATGTCCTTGTGATGAGAGAACTGAACTAACCGTAGATTATAGATTTGATGAGGTAAATGTTGTTGAGTGTAGTAAGTGCAAGAAAAATATTAAATGCACTGCTGGTATAGGTACCGCCGTAACAACTGACCCGATATACTTTGAAAGATAATGAATAAGCTTGAAGAAATAACTACAGAAATTAGCCCAACAGCGTTCGAGCAGCTTAAATCAGAAAAAGCTCTAGACCGTGACGATATAATCGCTGGTATAGTATCAAGCATTAGCCGAGAATTAGGTGATGAAGTGCTACGTGGATGTGCTAAGCAAGGTAACGTTAAAAGCGACTCACTCGCGCTTATAAGGTCATTCCTACTTGAAGAGATTGATAATCTGAACTTAGCAAAAGATAGTGAAAATACAACGAGAATATCTAATGACAAGTTTAAGGATGGCCTCCGGAAGCAGCTTAATACTATTGTTTCCATATTAGAACTGTCAATTGAGAGAAAAGACATAAAGCACTTTATGGTAGGTGCTCTCCTTAAATCACTTTAAAAGAGGAACATCGATATAATTACGTATGAAGAAAAACAAAGTAATTAAAGGCAGAGGTAACGAAGTTCTAGCGGAAAACGATATAGATTATTTAGCTAGATTTGCATGCCTAATGGTTGGCGTGAATGTGGCGGCAGAAGCTGCAGAGAGGTTAGGTATGGATCCAGATAAGAATAATAAATGGATTAAGCCTATGGTCTTCCAGAAGTATATCGATGAGAGATATGAGGATATGAAGTTTAATATTAAAAGAGGAGTATTAGAAGGTAGAGAAGATGCAACATATTCCTGGTAGTACATTTCTCAATAATACAACTAGATACGGTAAGTTCTTTAAGAGAGGCACCCGTTACAAGTTGCTTAATATTAAACCTAGCAGAGGCGAAGACAAGAGCTTTATATATGTATTCGATGCTGGCGATGGTCGAAAGGAAATTACTTTTGCCTCAACGAAAGAGGCTGATGCGTTTTTATCGAACTTCGTTATCTAGTAATATTCACCATACACGTCTGTATCGTTTTCTGACATATCGAATACTTGCTCCTTACTAAATGAATCAACATCGTATTCATCGTAATTAACTTGCTTAGGCAGCGACTCTGGATTCTCACCACCTGATAGTCTACCAGCAAAAGAATCTTCGTAGATCTGATCATTACCGGAGAAGCCGACGCTTAGGGTATCATCACCCGGATGGTCCCCGACGAATAAAGGATCGCCCCCAACCTGCTCCCCTTGTTGCGTTATTAAGAACTCCGGCCCTATAGATGTAAAAGGTATACCAGGCTCGAAGCTGTAATCGTAACGTTTAGCTTTTACTAAGAACACGTAATGACCGGCCAGTGGATTTATTTGAGTGATATCCTCATCTAGCTTTTCTGTTATTTCAAAATACTTAGGCTGTCTACTGGATGGCCTATCTTCACCAAATTCAGAGAGTTGGAAGATGTCACCAGCTTTCGGCTCAATTATGTCATTCTGAGTACCCCATAACCCTTCGGCCGTTAAAGAGCTGAATGCAGCTTCGAAGGACTCAATATGTATAAAGCCTGTAACCTCATCATCACTAAGAAAGCCGAACTGACTTAAAGTTATAGCGTTATCGTTTAAGTTTATACCCATTACAAACTTAACAGGTGGCGCAAATCTCTTCGTAGGTTGCTCACCGTATAGATTATCAGCTGATAATGTATTGAAAGTATTTACATAGTAGGTAGTCTTGACACCAAACTGATTAATCAGCTCTCGCCACCAGTTATCAAATAGAATACGTTCACTTTCTTGGTTCGACTTATCAGTAAATCTCCAACATGTTTGATCATTCTGAACCAATCCAGGGAATGGGTTATTGTTATAATCGACGCTCATTTACTTTTTTAATACGAATGTGTTGTTTTGCGGATTGTAAGAGATAATAATACCAGTCTTACCCAGCTTTTGTTCCTTGTCCTTATGCGGCACGATACCGTATGTATCTCTAATATATTCTAAATCTTTATTATTACATACGCATGTACCAGGATGTTCTTTTAATCTCTCGATATTTTGATTCTTTGCAAGGTCCTTCTTGTATGCATCAGGTACTAGGTTGAGTTTCTTTCTTCTATACGAGTGATGCGTATCTGTGAATCCATGACCTCTATGTCTTGGTCCACGATTGGAGAAGAAGGTAGCAAAGCTGTTCATATTTATATTTATACAAAAAAAAGCTGTAACCTAAGTTACAGCCTTTTTTAGTCTAAGTTTTTTTTATTTGATATTAAGCGAATAGTGACTCACCAGGCTTATTAGCCTTAGTTGCGTGTACCTTATTTGATCCAGCAGCAATCTTAGTAGCGTCACCCTTCTTCTGATTTACAAGTGGCTCGCCAAGATCTTCATCTGCAACACCTTGTTGCTTCTTAACTTTAGCATCTGCTTTACCACCAGCTGTTTTACCAGTTACTGTAGATTTAACTCTATTTGATCCAGCACTAATCTTAGTTGGTTGACCACCCTTAAGATTTACAAGAGGGTGACCATGGTCTTCAGCATCAACAGCTTCGTCCATTGTGTCATCTTCATCTTCGTCGCACTCTTCCATTTCCTCATAATCCTCTGCATCTGCATCTGCATCTTCGGATTCATCACCCATAGCAGCTTGGAGTAATTCGCAAAGGCCTTCAGCCATATCACGGTCGATTGTAATGGTAATGTCACCAGTATCTTCACCTTCAGCGGTATCTTCTACCTCATCCACTTCAATACCAAGAGCATCTAGCTCAGTATCATCGCCCATTACTTCTTCAAATAGTTTATCAAATGTTGACTTCATATTATTATTTATATCTACCTTGTACCTTTTTGCAAGCTTTTCGTCAAATTGTTCAGCAGAAAACTTACCCGGTGTATATAGGTTACCCTTCTTATCCTTCTTTTTCATCTTCTTCGGATCTATGGCTGGCTCGAAACCGTCGATCTCCGCGATGTCTGATGTCATCTTGTTTTGAATATCATGAGCTTGCTTACTATCGGCATCAACTGGACCAGGGCCTGCCTTAGTGCCGAAATTCTTAAGACCACCTTGCATGCATCCGGTGGCGGCAGCCTTTTTACGACTATCTTTTGACTCTTTAATTAGGGAGTCTTTATAGACATCCCAAATTTCAGTTAGATTTTTATGTTTTGACATGTAAATATTTAATAGATGGTTGACAAAAATAAACAGATATATATGAATAACCCTAATCTACCCAGTAAAGGGTCGGTTTTTGAATATTCACCAGTGCAGATTAAACAGCTTAAGAAGGCATCTAAGAACCTTCTATACTTTGCTGAGACTTTCTTTCACATCATCTCACTCGATGACGGTAAGCAGAAAATTAAACTACACCCTGCTCAGAAACGAGCTCTGCGTAAGATGAGAGATAATAGGTTCTTTATATTACTAGCGTCGCGTCAGATAGGTAAGACTACAATGATGACGATTTATGCGTTATGGATAGCATGCTTTAATAGAGACCAGAAGATACTTGTTGTAGCAAACAAGGAGGGGACTGCTATTGAGATTATGCAGCGTATAAGAATGGCTTACGAGGAGCTCCCTAACTGGCTTAAACCTGGTGTTGAAGAGTACGGTAAGACTGCTGTGACATTTGCTAACGGTACTCGAATCGGTATATCTACTACGACAGGTACAGCTGCTCGTGGACAATCCGTAAACTGTCTTGTACTAGACGAGCTTGCCTTTATTGAACCTCACCTCGTCGACGAGTTCTGGAAATCAGTATATCCTATTATTTCATCATCTAAGAAGTCTAAGATCTTCGTTGCATCGACAGCTAATGGTACTGGTAACTTATTTCATAGATTATACGAGGCAGCAGATAAAGGCGAATCTAACTGGGCATGTGATAAGATTTTATGGAATGAAATTCCTGGTCGAGATGAAAAATGGAAAGATGATACAATCGCATCTATCGGCTCAATGGAAGCCTTTAACCAGGAGTTTAACTGCGAGTTCTTAGACTTAGGCGAGAGTTCATTGAATGAAGAGCAATATGCCCGTATGGTGGCAGGATGTGAAGATCCAAAATTTATATTTGAAGAGGGTAAATACCGGCTTTGGGAAGAGCCGATTAAGGATGGTATATATATAGCGAGTGTAGATACAGCTGAAGGGGTAGGTTCAGATAGTTCAGTTATACAGATCTTCGAATACTCTGATCTAACTAAGATCCGCCAAGTAGCTATATACTCCTCTAATACTATATCACCAGTTAACTTTACAGAGAAGGTTCACGAGATACTAAAACACTGGGGAAGTCCTCTGGCATGTATTGAAAGAAATAATTGCGGAGCTCAAGTCGTCGATAACTTAAAGAAGATCCATCAGTATGATAATATTGTATCATGGGGCGCATCTACAGCTGGTAGGGCGAAGAATCAATTAGGTATTGTTGCTCATACTAACACAAAGCAGAAGGGAGTTACAAATATGAGATACTGGCTCAACGATCTCGAAGCAGTTAACTTAAAAGATATACATACTGTAAAGGAGTTAAAGGACTTTGTAAGGTATCCAAACGGTACATGGGCAGCTAAAAAAGGTGCCGGGTATCATGATGATAAGGTAATGGCCATGTTATGGAACCTAATTATGTTAGATGATGAATTAGTAACTAGATATTTTGAGGTACTACAGACTGATAAAAATAACAAGCCTCTAAAGATTAAGCAATTCGACTTCGGGATTAAATATTTTATGAACCCAACCTCTATATATAGTGGTGAAGGTAGAGAGGATGGTTATAGTGATACAACGCCTATTATAATAGGCAATGCTCAAAATACTGACTCTGACCTGGATCAACTAATGGGGATGGGATGGACACCTTTATAATATGTCAGTACAGCAATCACAGTTAAATAAAAGTAGGTTAGATAAATTTCTATGTGTTATCAACCTGCCTGAAGGTCTTAGAGGTATTAATGATAATAGCATCGGGGCTACAGACAACAATAAGATTAACGAAAATTCATTACAATTTTCTGTATATGGTGCTGTTGTGCCAGATGTAACAGTACCGGATGTTATTCTACCCTATGCCGGTCAATCGTATAAAATATCTAGTAATACAAGACCTCCTTATGCAAATGTAACTGTTAGCTTTACTGTTGATAGTAAATTTAGAAACTATTGGGTTATATACAAATGGTTAGATCTCCTTAATGATGATAAGGAATCTGTATTTGATGCGGGTAATGTTGCTAACACGGTTAAAGTATCGCCAGAATCTCGTGTTTCAGATACAAAAAGGAATAGATCTTCTACTCCACCAGAGCTGTATCAATCTCTTATTACCATATACGGTCTTGATGAATTCGATAAACCGATGGTTCAATTTGACTATACAAAAGCATTTCCTGTATCGCTTGGTGGTATTAACTATAATTACCGAGAAGCTGGTGAGATTGAAATAGAATTTGAATTCGCATTCTCGCAATTATTAGTGAAGTTACCGTAATTTTTATCCCGTTGGACCATAAATAATATTATGGCACGTACAATTCAATCACCAGGTGTAGAGATTAATGAGATAGATTTGTCTCTCAGACCTAATATACCAGCTGGTACCACAATATTAGTCCCAGGTTTCGCAGACAAAGGACCAACAGACGAAGTTATTCAAGTAACGAGCTTAAGTGAGTTCGAGCAAATCTACGGATTGCCCACTACACCAGCAGAACGCTACTTCTATCATTCGGTTAGACCTCTATTCAATTCACCAGCTAATATTCAAGCGTACAGGTTACCGTATGGTGAACAAACCGGAGCAGGCTTCGGTAACACTTACGGAGCACTTGCATACCCAGCAGTAGGTATTGCACTATCTGGTACTGGTGAGACCTTAGCAACATACTCTCAGCCGACGTCTGGTGATCAAAATGTACCTGGTATTTACGTACTCGGTAAACCCTACCACATGGAGTTAACGCAGGAAGAATACTTCCAAGTACTACGACAAGACGAGTTCAACTGGACTAACGATTTAACCGCGGTTCCAGACACATTCGCAAAACTAGGAAACGCTGCAGTAGTTGTTCTTAACAAAGGGCAAACGACAGTTAATGGCCGATTTGAAGGTTATTATCTCGGTCTTGCAGACAATACTAACCTAAACGATGCAACAGACTTTGATGCTATATTAACAGCAGAGACAGTAGCTACTAGCGCAACTGTTACATCTAATTACCTAAGACTGCCAACTCAGAGATTAAACTTTACACTATCTGGTGCAAATGATGCAACAACCAATACATTCGGTCAAGAGACTGATAGTATATCTGAGATCATGGAAAATCTCACAGATTTCGATATTGCAACACCTCAGTACGATGATGTATTATCAGTCGGTCTATTCAAACTAAGACAATCAGTATTCGCTGCTGATGTTATTAAACTAGATTACATCTTATCTGAAAATTATGTAGGTTCATTTGACTTCCATAGACAACAGCAAAGTCAGCAAGGTGGAGCTCCTCAGAGCTTCTTCTTAGGATTCAGAGAAGATGAATCACCTAATATATCAGTCGTGATTAATGACAACTTATCACACAGAAATGGTGATACGTGGCTCGATCTTAATGGTAACCCTATTAACAAGATAAGAATTGCTAATAGTAAGTTTACTGCAAATGAAGCTAATGCAATCGATGCTGATCCAGGCTTTGCAAACTTCCAGCTACTATCCAGTGGTTATATTCCTGAGACATCAATAGTACCAGCTACTAGTGCTGCTCTTATTAATAACGTCTTTAGTACCTTATCTGGAGCGGTTGATACTTTAGGAGCAGCTGACTCACTATTCACAGTCGGTGCTTATGCCAATGCTAACTTACAAGCGGAGCAAAAAGATCTAGGTAGTGTACCGAGAAAGGTTGACAGATTACTCGACACCATTGAGAACCCTGAAGTCTTTGATCTCGATATTACTATTGAAGCTGGTCTTGGTACAATTAACGCTGCCAGAAAAGACAATGGCGATGACAAATACTTCGACGATCTAACTAATGTCTCAGCAATGTCCGGTTTCTATAAATCAGATATTACTAAGATATCATCAGAAGCACAGACTTACAGAGATAACTGGAAGACAATCTACAATAGGTTTAACGACTTTGCGGAGAAGAGAAGGAAGGATCATATGTTTATTGCCGATTTACCAAGGCCTATATTCGTACAAGGACGTAACTTCAAGACCCTAGATGATCCTGAAAAGAACTTCTCGTTGAATGTATCAAAGCCCGTGCAAGCCTTTACGACTATTCTTAATTCAAGTTACTCTACTACATATGCAGCTTGGAATAAGGTTTATGATAGTTCATTAGACGATCAAGTATGGGTGCCATTCTCTGGTACTGCTGCAAGTCAAATGGCTAATACAGATGCTAACTTCCAACCATGGTTCGCACCTGCTGGATTTACTAGAGGTAGAGTAGGTAGTGTTAATGATATCGCGCTGTACCCTAAGCAGAAGCAAAGAGACCAACTTTATAAGAACTCGGTCAACCCAGTTGCATTCTTCCCGGGTGATGGCTTCGTAACATTCGGACAGAAGACTCTACAAGCAGCTCCGACTGCATTTGATAGAATCAATGTACGTAGACTGTTCTTGAATCTTGAGAAAGCGACAAGAAATACAGTTAAGTACTTCTTGTTCGAGCCTAATACGCTACTCACAAGAACGAGAGTTATTAATACACTCACCCCAATATTCGAGAATGCTAAGAATACTGAAGGATTGTATGATTACTTGATCGTATGCGATGAAAGAAATAACACTCCAGACGTTATTGATCAAAATGAAATGGTGGTAGATATCTACCTAAAGCCAGTTCGCGCTGCTGAATTCATTCTTGTTAACTTCTATGCAACTCGTACAGGTACAGACTTCAACGAGATTGTCGGTTAATACTAAACACTAACAAATTAAGCCGGTCCGAAAGGGTCGGCTTTTTTTTGAACTCATATAAAAAACAACTAATCTAGATTAAATAATTACATGGCAGACGTTAAACAAACGATACAAGACTTTTATACTCAGGCGCAAGCAAGAGATTTCGCAAGAAATAACTTGTTCAGGGTACTTAACATTGACTTCGGTAGCGGTAGTGATATATCTATTGATGAAGAGGATCTAATATATGCGACTACAGCTACTCTACCTGGTAAGACAATTCAAGATGTTGTAGTACCTTACATGGGGTTAGATTTTCATGTACCCGGTACTGTTAAGTATAACAACTCTGGTGGATATTCTCTAACTTTTAGAGCTGATGAATCATATAAATTGTATGAGAAGTTCCAACAGGTCATTAATGATACGTTTGATGACTCTACATCTACAGGTAATTACTTTACACCTAAGGCCGATTCTGTCATCGACTTAGTGCAGCTAGATAAGGAACTAAATCAACTAGCACAGTATCAATTGGTTGGCGCTAGCATACGTTCAGTCGGTGATCTATCATACGATGTGACAGCTTCTGGTGACGTACAAACCTTCACTGTTACTATTGCTTACCAGTTTTATAGAAAGACTGCGTAACACTTATTTTTATAACTTTAAGAGCCGTACCTATTTGGTACGGCTTTTTTTTGCTTAAATATTTGTGTATGAGTATTCTTAATGCTGCAGGCAATTTTCTGCAAGGTGTAAAAAGCGTGACGCAAGGTAACCTAGGCGGTTCTCTAGGTCAACCTAATATACAGTTACTTGGTACTAATATACCTGGGGTACCATTAGTGAGTTTTAGAGATTCATTCTTAAAGTCCATGGAGTCATGGATCGGTACCATACCACTAAGAACTCAGTATATTATATTCTTCGATAATTTTCCAAGTGGTTTACGGACTAATGTAATACAAAATCTCGAACCAGTACAAGCAGATAAGAAAGGTTTCGATATCGATAGAGCTAGAGCGGTACTAACGTCTTACCCATTTCAGGGTATTAATGGGTGTATGTTTGCGCAAGGTGCCGCTATTCCAGACGATACATTTCAGACCAGCCATGCTGAGATCGCGAATAATATGGGACTTATACCTGGCCTCATAGGCCAGGGACGTGTAAAATTCTCGCCGCTTACCATAAACTTTAGAGAGACCAATACATCATTCGTTGATAGTTTAGTCAGACCATGGGTTATCTTAGGTGCACATGCCGGTATGGTCGCCAGGCCCGAGAGCTCGACACTAAATGTTAAGACTAACGTAACTATAGTACAGTACACGAGGTCATTTCAAAAACTATCACAGGTGCCTAGAAAGGTCTGGAAGTTTTATAACTGCGTACCTATGAGTGTAGATACGAGAAATTTATCATACGATAGGGAGGCACTTGAAACATATAACACCAGGTGGGCATACACCCACTATACATTAGAGGATAATTTATACTTGCCATTACCTGACTTGATTGATAAAATATTTTAATGGTCTCAAGTCAACTATCAATACCTCTTCAACGAGGCCTAGTACGCTTTGAAGAGCTATCTTACATAGAATATAAAAATATATGTAAGATGCTCCTTTCAAGTGATCTAGAGGAGATTAATAATTGCTTCGAGACAATCACACAGCGCATATCATCTAGTTACGATCTCAATATTATCGATAAATTTGAAGCATTAATATATATTAGAAACTCTATACTAGGTAATAATATAACACTCACTCACGACGATAGAGATGTTAATTTTTCATTGAAGGAACAATGTATAGGTGTCTTTCGAGAGGATGCTTTTGAGTACGGTGGATGTAAGTTCAAGACACCTAAGTATTTTCATAGCAAGGATATTACAGCTACTGTAGCGGATTATCTTTATGATGTTAATGGTAATGATGTAGATAGGTTTTCAATACACGATAAGATCTTAATATTAAATGAAACCGATATACATATTATAAAGGTTGCCGGCATTATAAATAAGATCAAGGATAGGAGTGGCGTGGATATTCTTGAAAATAGAGCAGAAATTAATGTGTATAATGCATCGATACTATACTTCCTACGTGAAATTTTCACTAGTGATCTAATGGAGATGTATGAATTCGAGTACAATATATCGCAACGTCTAAATTTAAAAGGACACGACCTACAGTACTATACACTACCGGAGCTTAAAATTAATTTAAACTTCTATACCAAAGAACAGGCTGAGAAAACTGAAGCCGAAAACAGTAGAACTCCGGACAACGGGGAGTAAATATTGATATGTCCGATGTAAGTAGTATCATTCAAGAGCTTAAAAAAGCAAAAAAGGTTATAAGTGTATTCTCACCTACACTTAAGAGTAGCATTGATATTGCTCCTATTACACTCGCACAGCAATCTAAGATCATCGAAACTGTAGCAAACATTACATCAAGTGCTGGCAGCCCTATTATAGCTATCTTAGAATTTAATAACGTGATGTATTCTATTCTTAAAAAGAATATTAGTGAGTATCAACCCGTCTTTAATACTATTGACCGAACTAACTTTATCCTCGCGCTTAAAGGATATATTGATGGTATCGTTACTACCGAAGATAGTATAGACTTCGATATCAAAAAGATGCTCACTAGAAATGAGAGTATTGAGCTTGAAGTTGCACCAGAAAGCGTCACAGTTGACGATATTACATTTCACCTTGCACCACCTTCAATGGATGACGACCATATCGTTAACGGTCTTATTCTACGTAAGTATAAGAGTAATTCAGCTAAATCTCTTCTGAGTGACGTGTATCATTTTGAATCATTAAAATTTATTAAAGCCATCTCTATTGGTGACCAGACTCTTAAAATTAGAAAAGATACTAAGAGCATAGATATTATTAAGGAGCTCGATACAGTGCAGTTACGACCTGTATACGACTATATTGGTAAGGTTAGAGCCGCTGAAGAAGTGCTAACTAACCACCTCACGGCCGATGAGCAACTAGATATTACCCCAGACCTATTTATATCGTAGTGTGATGTATAAATATATGTATGGCAGAACCTACTATTGCGGAAGCAATTTCGCTACTAACTAAAGTATCAGCTGATACGGCGAACCAACTAAAAATCCTTCAGAAAGAGGTTGGTAAGGGCGCGCGCGCATCAACAACATCGCGAGGCTCTACTGCACCGCGCGAAGCTCAAGGGCCACGAGATATTGTAGAAAGGCCTAAAGATGTTGTAATTACTAATTTTGGACCTGATGCTGAAGATGATCTTGCTAGAGCTTTCGGTCGCGAGACTGAAGCAGCTTTAGAAAAACAGCAGGAGAAAAATAATAGTGACCTAATGGGCCTATTAAAATTAGTAGGAGTCGGTGCAGGTCTTGCGGCATTAGTTGATGGTCAAGGTATTGTAGGTCTTGTATCAGGCTTACAACAAGTTTACAAGAGAATTGATAAGTTTGCAGTAAGAGCTGGGAATGTATTATCACGGATAGGTACTAGAATTAGTGATTTGGCGAAATCTATTAGGAAAGGAGTAACTAGCCGACTTGATAAAGCGAGTAAGGCTGTGAGCAAGGCTATTGCACCTATGCGTAAAAAGGTTATGGAGATGGCTGCCCGTATAGGTAATAGGCTCAGTAGCGCCGCCACGAGTGCCAAAAAAGGCATAGAAAAGGCCGGTACAAAAGTTAAAGAAATAGTTAATACTATATCGACTAAATTTGGCGGAGCCTTTGAAAGAATTGCAAGTAGAATATCCAAGTTTGGATCATCTCTCGTGAAGGGAATGGAGGCAGCAAAGAAAAAAGCAGCTGAAATAGCTCGGAAGATAACCGGGTCACCGGCCGGTAAGGCAGTCAGTCAGGCCGCTAGTGCAACTAAAGGCTTTTTTTCCGGGGCTGCTAGCTACGTTGGTAGTAAAGTGAGCAGTGCAGCCGCCAGGGGCGCACAGGCAGTAAGGGGCGGAGCACAAGCGGTTGGAAGAGCCGGCGCGGCAGTAGGCGGGGCAGTGAGGAGTGGAGCTACTAGAGCACTCAAATTTACAAAGGATACAGTTTTAAAGCCAGTAGGCGCCGCAATTCAAAAAGTTAAACCGTTGAAACTGGTAAGAGGGCTTTTAAAAAGTCCCCTTTTAGCACCCATACTCGAGTCTTTTTTCACATATAAAGATGTGGAAGAGTTGGTAAAGCAGCATGAGCTCGGTGACATAGATGATGCTGAGTTGAATGAAAAGGTCGGTACAAGGTTAATTAAAGCAGTAACTGGTGTTATTGGTGGAGCTGGTGGCGCTATTCTCGGAGGTGCAATTGGATCAGGGGTCCCAATAGCAGGTAACATAGTTGGTGCTATTGCTGGTGGTGTATTAGGTGACGTAGGTGGTAGGCTCCTAGGGGGACTTATTGCAAAAAAGTTAGGTGATAAGACTTCAACATTAGGAGAATGGGCATTAAACTCAAAATTGTTTAAAGGCCTGAGACAACCAATAATTGGTGAACCACTCGCACAAGTTGATGATGGCATTATCTTTAGTCAAGACGGTCGAGTATTAGCTCAAGCTAATCCGATGGACACCATATATGCTATGAAAGAAGGAGGACCACTCCTAACAACATTAGCAGCCGGTTTTGAAAGTAATGGTAAAATATTAATAAATCTACATGAAATGCATGCAGATCACATGGCTACACAAATTGAACTGGATGAAGAGCGTAATACGTTATTATTGGATCTCGGCAAATTACTATTTAGTACGTTGACACCAAGCGAAGGAGGACGTACAACTCCTGGATATGCTGGTACATCAGACTTCACCGGGATGTCCGTAGCAGACATGCGCGCAACCTCAACAGGACCAATGGTGTAATTAGTGTAGTGACTATACACATGCAATATAAATATATATAATGAATCTATGGCATCTTAGAGAAGGCAGCACGAAGACATTACCCATGCTGGAGAGGGCTGGTGGAGGTATCACTGCCGCCGGTGGTGACTTAACTAACCTAACTAACCTCGAAGGATACACACAAGGTAAAATGGCAGATCCAATTAATGTCGTAGATGACTTCTCATGGACTGTAAGTCCGAAGAGTTCAAGAAACGATGTACCACGGCTTCAATTGATTGAGAAAAGAGTTAAACTCAACTCTACGGTCACAAACCTCGCGTATAGTGCTCTCGCTACTGTAGATTCTGCAGAAGGCGCTGTTAACACAATAACTGGTCTAGTAGGCCCCGTAACTACTACCGGTGATGAGGAGGCACCGGGATTAGCAGGGCAACTAGCTAACGGGGTCATTGAGGCAGGTAAGTCAGTTAGTGGCCTACTGAATAAATTTCAAGAGGAAGCTGTACGGTTAGGCGGGTTGACAAAATTCCAAAATCCGGCCCTTACACCGTATGACGGGTTGTATAGTCTTGAGAATACCGGGTTTAGTTATTATTTTCCATACCTCGATGATACCTTTATAAAGAGTAACAACTCCTTCGGTCAGGCTAATGAAGGTTTAGTGGCACCAATTGCTAATAAACTCGCGGGATTAGCGGAGGGTCTTGCCGGCGCCGCAAATTTAGTAAAGCCAGGTACTTATATTGAAAAGGCAAAACAATTTGAAATGAAAGATGAGGGTAAGACTTTGAGTTTTACATTACCTCTCCTCAATACCATATCTGTTGATGATATCTCTAGAAATTGGCAATTATTATTCGGCTTAATCTACCAGAACACACCTGGTAGAATCAGTAAGAGTATAATTGACCAGCCTGTACTATATGAGTTACACTTACCAGGTGTTGCATTTATGCCTTATGCATATATTTCGGAACTAAGTGTAAAGTATGTAGGCTCTCGTAGAAAAATGACGATAGAGGTACCTATACAATCACCCGGGAGCGATACCGCGTCAACTTCTATTGAGACAATAATACCCGACGCATATCAGCTCGATATATCCGTTACCGGGTTAAATCCTGAAACTAGAAACTTTTTATATGCTAATATAGCTAAGCCGAAACTAACAGTAAACGCCGCTCTAGACCCCATTCAGGGCGTTTTTGACGCCTTTGGCGGTGCGAACGCTGCCGCAGAAGCACCTACACAGGGCCTACCTACAAGATCACGTAACAAGGCAAAAGAGGATATCGCCAGTGATAGCCTCCTACCGCCGAGACCCTAAGGTGAATAAATACTCCGAATAGGTGATATAAGAGTTAACCTGTTATAAATATTAGTATGGCTGACTTAGGGAAATTTCAAGAGGATATTACTAATCTAACTATACTCGAACAGTATAGGTATGAGAATATCTTTAAGATTTACGAAACAGGTGACAAGGATTTTTTCTATTATAATATCCTTAAGAAAATAAAACTGCCTGATGATATGGATGATGAACTGTTTAATACAGTAGCGTATAATGATGCTCTACCCATTACAACGTTAAGCTATAGAATTTACGGTACTACCTACCTATGGTGGTTAATTATGGTGGTTAATAATATCTCAAACCCTGCTAAGATAGCAGCTGGCAGCCGGGTAAAGTATATCAAAAAGCAATACTTAAAACCTACTATAGACAGCATAAAACAGCAATTACAGTAATGAGATATAACTTTGACACCTCTTATGAAGAGAGATTTAGCGCTATTATTGATACACAGAAGTATCTGTTTAAAGTAACTTTGTTCAATCCAGAAGGTGACAAAGTTACCTTAACTAAAAGGGAAGTCAAAGAACTTAAGCTCATCGATAATCTCCGCGACCCGTGGGTAAGGGGATCTATAGCCATCGATAATACCCAATCCGCTATAGAGCGTTTCGTAACTGACCCGGCAGACCGAGAATTTCAACCCGACCTTGCACCATTAAAGGGTTATACTTACCGCGGTGATGGTAGAGATTTTATTCAGATTGAAATTATTCCTCTAGACTCCGGAGATCTCTCAGAGTTTACTAATGATGATAAGGACTTTAAAACGACATTTGGTCTCAGATATATCTTTAGTATTAAGCAAGGTAGTAATACTACTATTAATGGTACTGAGTGTAAATTTTTTAATATTGGCGATGCAGACGAGGAAATCCTAAAGGAGAAGAAAGCATTTTTTTCGACTGGTAAGTTAGCAACCCCGGAAGGTGTTGAAGCAGCACAATCTAATAACGAGGGTAGGTATGCTACTACAGGAGATAGTATAAGAGCTATACTAAATGATAATCTGGATGGTGGAAATGTTATTAATGATTCGGAGTTCGAGGCTGGAGCATCCAAGCTATTCTACTCCTCACCTATTAATAACACAGCTTATGACGATTTAAATTATCTTTTAGACCGGCACGTAAGTAATAGTTCATCTAACGACTTTTCATTTTTAAAGAAATCAAACTACACTGGTGAATATAATTTACAGAGTGCGGAGAGTATATTCGGTAAAGCTTTTCAAAAAAATAGCAACGTAGGTGGTGAGTTATTCGTCGAGAACTTTACCATTAATGGTATGGATAGCGGTGATTCGAGTATAATCGAGCCATCTAAAAAAGCACCTGCAGGTGCATTAGAATTTGGTAGTAAGGGTGATGTACTAAATTATAAATTCTTTGATACTGATGGTGAGCAATATAAAAAAGCGATTAAGACCCAGGTTGTCAATTCATACGATTTTAAAAATAAGCGATTTAATATAGAAGTTAAGGATAGTAGCGTCGCGACGGTACGCGATAAGTTTAGTGATGTATATGTAAATCCACTTAAAGGTGACAATAACAAGCCTTACCCTAACCTTCCATTAACAGATCTTCAAAAAGAGAATCAAACGTTTGAGTCAAATTTTTCAGAGTATGGTGAATCTTCGGAAATCAGGAAGTCATACGGTTCTAATAAGCTATTAAAGTCTAGTCTGTTTTCTAATATGGCTATAGAGATTATAATTAAGGGCCAGCTCTTAAGAAAGACAGGTACTTTCTTCTCTGTTGACAGGCAGGGAGCATATATAGAAAATCAATATGATAATAAGGTATTAGGTATGTATCTACTAACAGAGGTAGAGCATCAATTTATTGATGAATCTAACTACATTCAACGGATAGTTGGTATAAAGACCAATCACTTCAGTAACCCCAACTTTAACGAGAGTATAATTTAATGAGTAATCAAGTTTCTTTAACACCAGAGTATGTAGGTATGGTACAGCAAACTAGTACCGATTTTTACCAAGCAAATAACTCTCTATTCGAGAGCTTTCAAGAATTTTTAGATGAGTTGGGTACTTGTATAGACCTAGAGAAGGCTAAGAGCAGTGATGGTATTGCACAGAGTATTAGTAATGTATATATAGAGTTGAATAATTCAAAACTCGATAGCTATAATGAGCAATTTCAATTATACTTCATTGAAAAATATCAAAGTCTCTTGACATCTGTTAAAGATTTTATTACTGATAGTTTAGGCGCCGGTAATGTATACTTAATTGCTTTCAGTGACGATATAGGTAACATCGTTAATCAGACTAGTGTTATTGATAATAGCACGTCCCCCTTCTTTGATACCTACGATACGTCTTTTAACTACCCCAACGCTCTCCCTGCGTCTCTGTACAACAAAGTATCACAGACGCAGTTAGATAACAATATAAAACTCGCCGTCTACACCGACGCTTTAATGAAGACGAGCCTTGCAGGCCTACAAGCAACTACGGATGTAAATATTGCTAAAACTGCGCACGGTGATAATCTAGTTAATGATAATCTATATATAGATCGGTTATTTTTACTGAAGGACCCGGTAAACGCCAAGATTAAAACTCTGCTTAAAAATATGGCAGACTTTATTAACTTCTTTAAAGAAGTTAACTGGCAGGATAGAGATCTTAATAGAACCAGTATTGATTTGGCCTATAATACAACGATCGAGGGAGTAGCTACTACACTAGATATGCTAAAGAATAAAATAGATGCTGGTAATAGTGGTATTGAAGCTGATCTAGATGATAGGTATGCGGCCACAGGCGCTTAAGCCTGCGTCGATATAGCCTCTCCATCATCTACAATTTCTGCATCTATAATTAATTTAGACATTAGCTCTTCTCTATTGAGAAGTAATTTATGATCTTGGTCGCTCTGCTGCAGTACTTTCCTACTCTCAATATCTAATGTCTTTATAAAGATAGAGTTTTTATTTTTTTCATTTGCGATGTGTATCTTCTGCAAACTGTCTAGTGCAGTAGCTGATGACGATATTAATTTAGCTAACGCCTCAACATCCCTACTATCTGGAGCCGCAGAAACATATGCACCTATATCGTCGATATATGACATACTATCTTTAATTAGCTTTCCGGTATTATTCAAGATAAAAGCTTCGATATCATCCTTATCGAGTGTAAATTCTTCATTCTGGTTTGAGGTAGCCTTAACCTTGATATCGCCTTTCACTTTAAGCGCATCTAGTAAATCATTAACATCTGGATTGGTTTCCTCTTTCGACATAAAAATATTTAATATAACCACTTGAATATTCAAGATTAGCCGTTACAATAGATACATATGAATAGTACTGATGTAAAAATTGACGCGGAGATTAAATTTGTTAAGACCCATGACGCCGCTAAACTACCTGAAAAGGCTCATAATGACGATAACTGTTATGATTTGTTCGCAGTTGAAGATACGACCATCCCCGGTGCTCGGTCACATTATGATCATAAGGTGTCTGTTGGTAGTGCTGTAGTGCCTGTTGGTATTAAGGTCGGTTATATTACCCCCGGTTTCGGGTTTGTAATTAAACCTAAGTCTGGTTTAGGTTTTAAAGCTGGTCTACAGCCGCATCTTGGTGAGATCGACACCGGATATCGAGGTGATTGTGCAGTGAAGATGTATAATTTTTCTAATAAAGATTACCACTATAAAGTAGGAGATAAGGTAGCTCAAATTAAGGTAGAAAAGAATTGGACGACCACGATTGAGTGGGCAGATGAGGTTGAAGTAGCTGAAAGAGGTGAAGGTGGATTCGGTTCAACAGGCAAGTAATATAAAGCAGTTGAGAATAAAGGAACACCATTATAATATATTAACATTAAAAGTAAAAAGATATGGGAAAGACAACTAGACAGAAAATAACAGAAAAGAAAGTAGGTAACGCTAAGATACGTAAAACAGTAACCGTAACTGTTACTAAACCACCGAAAAAGAAAAGAAAGTAATGTTTAACAACCTTTGGGTCGAAAAGTATAGGCCACGGACGCTAGCTGATTTAGTTTTATCGGATACTAATAGAAAGTATTTCGAATCTATTGAAGACGAGATACCCAATCTACTCTTTGTAGGTACACCAGGTCTCGGTAAAACTACATTAGCTAGAATTCTCATTGAGGATATCTTAAAGTGTCAGTATCTGTATATTAACGCATCAGACGAGAATGGTATCGATACTATTCGCTCAAAGGTTGTTGGCTTTAGTCAGACCAAGTCGCTTACTGGTGGTATTAAGGTAGTTATACTTGATGAGGCTGACGGTATAACTATCGACGGTCAACGTGCTCTACGTAATACTATGGAAGAGTATAGCGGGCAGACTCGCTTTATTCTAACTGCAAATTATAAGCATAAGATCATACCGGCTATTCAGAGCCGTGCTCAATCCTTCGACCTTAATCCACCGTTTGATGATGTGTTGAAACGTATTGTTAGCGTTATAAAGTCTGAAGACATTAAGATCGATGATGACCAGAAGACTAACTTTGTAAATGTAATTAAACAGAACTATCCTGATATTCGTAAGATTATTAACGCGGTGCAGAAAGCGTGTATCAATGGTGATTTTAATATCGATATCGCTCTAGATAGTAAAGAGCTTGTCGATAGGATACATACTGACGTACAAGGTAGTGACGTGATGGGACTACGCAAGTATCTGATCGAGAATGAAAATGAGTTTCAAGGTGACTATCATAATCTCATGAAGCAGTACTTGAACTTTGTATATTCAAGTACTCTCCATGACGATAAGAAGCGAGAATATATTCTCGTGCTTAGTGATTATATGTATAAAGATGTCTTTGTACTAGACAAAGAAATTAACGCATTTGCCTGCTGGGTAGCATTAAGCAAGATTTAGGACATATACTGTGCAGTATAGTTCTCATTAACCGCCGGAGACGGTGTAGCTGGCTTTGAGGGTATCTTAGTGTTCTTCTTAGCTAGCGAACGCTCAGATTTTTTAAGACTATCGCCCTGCTGGGTCATCGTTTGCTGCTGCTCTTCATTTTCCTCAGCTTCGACAGGATCAATTTGAACCTTGTTATCGTACTTAACTGAGTCAGGTACTGGAGCACTTCCAAAATCAGCTCCATGACCACCATCGTCAGCAACTAGTATACCCATGGGAACAGTTACTGAATTCTGATTATCGTATAGGCCGTTAGTAAGCTCAATAGCTACTGTAGCGATGAAAGAATCTCCTCTGTTGTCCTCATTACCTGGCGCGGAGCTAGGGTACTTGGTTTTAATATTAATTACCTTTTTATTAAGGTCTGTATCCTTGAACATCTTTTCAATATGGTCCTGGACTGCTTTGGGTAATTTTGCAAAGCCTTCATGAGACTTGTAACCGTCTACTAACTGAACTCTATCACCAGTCAGGATACCACCGTTAGTCATTCTCTCTATAGTTGCTTCGATAAGATTTAGAAATTTGTTCGCCATATTATTATTTATGGTTTCGAGTTAATAATTCCATAGCTTAAATAATATATACAATGGCCGAGATTAACTTAAACATACTAACACAAGCTCAACCACAGAAAGCGAATAAAGTTATTTATAATGACCTTAGACTAGATTTAGTTTTAGGTTTTACAAATAACAACCCGCTTGATAAAGCTAAAGAAGTTAGAGACATTCTAGATGATGTAAATGTCGAGGCAATACAAAACTCATTTATTAATCTTATAACAACATCACCTGGCGAGAAGCCACTCAACCCCACATTTGGTATCAATTTCGGTGACCTTCTTTTTTTACCGGTAACAGAAGAACGAGCTGATGCTATTGGTACAGGTATTATTGATAATGTAGCGGCAAATGAGCCACGGGTGAACATTATTAACCTGACAATAACACCAGATATTGAGAATCATAGTTACATATGCAACTTCACATACAGTATTCCTAGATTTAAAGGCGCTAAATTTAATCTAACCGGTAATTTGTCTCGTTCCGGGTTTTCCGTTTAATTAATGTTTTTTATTCATAAATAAATATATGGCGGATAATACTGACTTTACTTTACCGAAGAACGCGTATGCGACTTTCGATGCTCTAACTTTAAAGGGTTTAATTAAGGACCGTTTAAGAGAAGGTGGTACCTTTACTGACCAAGATTTTGAAGGTAGTAACCTATCTGCTATTATTGATATCATCGCCCTGTCGTATCACCTTTCACTATTCTATCTTAACCAGACCTCTGCTGAATCTTTATTCAACGAAGCCACTGTTTTTGAGAATATTAACAGGATTACTAAGCTTATAGGGTACAAGCCTACCGGTTACAAAACAGGAGTATTGTCCTTTGAAGCAGAAGCTAGCAGTAGGTTACCGGTAAACATATATACCATAAAGAGGTACTCGTATTTTACAGTCGATGGCACTGACTTCTCATTTATCAGTGATGCAACATTTAGTAAGACTAATATTGCAGATGAGAGCCTATCCACACTGTCCGACAATACCCTGCTGTATCAAGGGAAGTATGTAGAACACCCGGTCATTAGGGCTATTGGCGAAGAGTTTGAAACTGTAACGTTATTAGTTAGAGATAATATTAACCAGACGCCGATTGATATCGAGGCTGACTCCATTAACGTATATGTTCAGAGTGCTAATACCAACAAATACAATGAATTCAATGAGATTGATTCTCTCTTTAATGCTACTAATACGAGTTATGTATTCGAGAAGCGTTTAAACGAGAATGGGTTTTATGAAATAAAATTTGGTAACGGTGTGAATGGTGTCCAGCTCGGTACCGCAGATAAGATCTTTATATATTACTTAAAGAGTGATGGTACCGCTGGTAGAGTTTCTGCTGGTAAGCTAGACGGTAATAATATTAATGTATTTACATCGATACAATTTGAAGCAATATCGCCCGATATATACGAGACTAATGTGCAGGTATTAACACCTAATCTTGCTTCAGCAATAGCATTTACAAATTCTGTTGCCTCTACTAGCCCCGGCGAGATTGAAACAGTTGATCAAATTAAAGAAAATGCCCCTAGAACCTTCTTTGCGCAGAACAGGATTGTAACAAATGATGATTTTCAAGCGTTTATTGAAAAGCGTTATAGTAATATCGTCACTAGTACCGCTCTTGTGAGTAATGAGGCATACGTCGATAATGTTATAAAGTATTATTATGATCTAGGTTTAGATAGACCTAACCAAGATTCAAGGTTCTTGTTTAATCAGGTAAAATTCGCTACTACCAATCAGGCTAACCAGGTATACGCTTTCATGGTACCGAAGATAAAGATAGCAGATAGTGATAATAATTTATTTTACTTAACACAGGCGCAGAAATCAGAAATTATTAATACTGCTCGGGTACAGAAGATTATTAACTCCGAAATACAACCAATGGATCCGGTATATGTCGGAGTTACAGTTGGGTTGCAAGATACATTTAATGACAAGCCATCTGTTGATGATATTGAGTACACTGAACTAGTCATACAACGTAAACAGAATAATAGAATTAGTGCGGCACGTATTATAGAAGAAGCTAATAACGTTTTCGAGGAAGCGTTCGACCCGGCAAATCTAGAACTCGGTGGTATAATTAACATTACAGCTATCACTACTAAAATTCTAGCGATTGAAGGCGTCGCAGGGATAAGAACTGTTAAACGTAATGCTGATACTGGTGAAGTAGTTAGAAGTGTGCCGTTCTTGAACATGTATAACTTCAACGCTGCGTATCCCGATGTCGATATTGAAAGCACAGGATCGAACGTATCATTGCCGTACTTCAAATTTCCGTTCTTATATAGTAGTGATTTGAAGAGTAGAATTAACGTAGAAATTATTGATTAATTATGCCTATAACATCACCAGAATCTCAGATTTATAATTTTGATAGAGATTATAGTACCCTACCACCTATAAACCTACCCGTACGAGTCATCGACCCGTCTACGAGAGAGAGTAAATGGGGAGGTTTATCCGCTATTCCAGGATTTGCAAATGAGCAGTATGTGTTTAGAATCTTTCCTGATTTTTCCGGTACAGATCTTAACGGAATATCTGCTTCAACTCTAGCTGATAGTTATCGGTATTTTATAGACTTAGGTGACGGTACAATATCAACAGACCTCACTGCATCCCACTATTATAAATACCCGGGTGAATATAAAGTTACATTAGTAGCAGTAGATAGTGCATCGAACTTCTATAGCGTTGAGACGCGACCTATTTTCAACATAAGTAACGTTATACCTGATAGATTATTTCTAACATATCAAGAAGGCAGTAGCGCATTGAACTCGACTCTTGAAAATCCAATTATACTGACTAGGTTTAATTCATATCAAAGCTGGCCATCTGTCTCTGCCGATGATGGGTATACTATTAATTTGAGTGTATCGGGTAATAGAAGTAAGACTTTAACAAACGCAGAATATTACAGTGATATAAATGCTCACTTAAAACTGTTTAACAGTTTTGTGCAGATTGAAGATAATGCTGGGGTGCTGATAACAGAATCAGTAAAGACTGGTAATGAGTTTATATATGGTAAGCTAAATACAGTTACCTCCGACCCACCTTACTTTTTATATAATAAACCAGAAGCAGGTACAGTATTTTTAGGTACATCAGGTAGTACTTCCTTTTATTACTACGAAGATTAAAATTATACATAAATAATCTTATGGGTGAACATAATGTTATACTATTTGCTGCTTTTGAGCCGCGTGTTTTTCTAGACCCTGAAAGTGTCGGTATAGGTGCTGACCCAGATTTACCAGCAATTAATGCTGGGCCTGCTACCATTTCCTATTCTATATCAGCAAGACCTGAAACATTAGAAGATAAGACTTTAAGTATCACTACTAACGGCATTACGGGTTTCATAACCTCCATATCATCATTTAATATACCTAAAATTAATTTTGTTAATCAAGATATATATTTTACTGCTAAAATGGTTGATCTTAGCGGTACGCCTTTAAAGAGGTACCCTGTGTTGGAAAGCTCAGTCGAGCTACTAAAGACTCAGACACCAGGCCCGGTGGATGAGCTAGTACAAGTTCAAAATACTATAGAGGATTTTATAATAGTTGAGGAGGGCGGTCTAGATGTATTCTTAGTAAGAAGTGACGGTACGGTTGTCTTAGATGGGGAATCAACATACCGTACTAATTACGGAGATCTTACCGCTAGTCCTGGTGGTGGTTACCTCAAGGGTATTATACAGACATCTGTCGCCGATACAGATCTGAGACTTCAGGTGAATTACACCAGTGGTGGTGTGACAGTTTCAGGTGTATCTACACCATTTGATGTATATCCGGCGGAGCCGATATACGATATCAGGAAGATTGGAGAAGATAATAATCAGGCACAGAATTATAAGGACCTAGCTACTCAACCCGTACTGCAACGCGAGCCGATCTTTATGGAACAACTACTGGGTCAAATCGTCGGCGATAATAATAACTACCCCGAGACACTAGGGATTAAACTTCACGAGAAAGTTAGTAATTACGTCGCTAACATTAATGATCCGGATTATGCAAACGTAGATTCGCTGAACTCTCTCATTCGTCAGCTATCAATGACTATGGATGAGTATAACCAGCAATTTCCACCTAGCTTATCGCGGCTAATTGATATACTATCTGTTAGTGTAAGTCGGCAGATGGGTAGTAAGAATCAATTCCAAGGCAACTATGATTCAAAAGGTTATATTAGTAAAGAATTTTATGGTAAGAATCGAGGAGACATCTTACCAATAGAGACTACTTTACTCGAGACCGGTGTAGGTTCAAAGAATATATTGGCGTATGAAAAATTTAGTGAGCAGTATAAATTGCTCAATACTAATATTCTAAGTGCTACCGATATCGGCTATACTAGCGATAATATGTACCCACTTTCAGCATATAACCCGTCTTGGGGATGGGGCTTAATAATGCCTACGAGTATTACGAGTGCTGATATTAATAAGTACTACGTATTCTATGACTTTATAGATACAATAGAGGGCTCTTATCTACAGAAGTTTATCGATTTTGATAATGTAAATAATACATATCTGACTAGCTTAACTTCATATGACCAGTATATTGATAAATGGGGCATAGCGGAAAAGGTCATTTCACATAATCTATATACTAACCTAGGTCTTATATCAGGATCGTAATTCAAGAATAAATATTTTATATGCCTGCCTTAAGCGACACCCCTGTATACTTCAGTGTAACAAATACTTTAGATGATGCAAAGAGAGATTTAAATAAACCTTTTTCTTTTCTTGACTTTTTAAAGTATGCTGATATCAATGATAAGGAGAATGAGCTCTCGAGTTATCAGAGTTATCTACAATCCTGGGAGGTGTATACAAATACCTCGTTAACCTCTATTAACATCGATGTTAGAACGCAGTTTATTAATTTCTTATCGGAGATCAATATGCTCTTTTTCACTAACGAGGAGAGGCGTTATTTTGATAATATAGATTTAAACAATAACGAGCAATTAACAATTGCACTCCCCTTCTTCACATCGAAGATTAAAGAAATAGCCATATATTTCAAAAAGAAACGTAATAGTATAACCAGTAACTTGGAGTATATTAAGAAAAAGGGCACAGATGGTGGGGCGGAAACATTTATTAAGGATCAAATACTTGATATATTTTACGGTGATGATGTTGCACCGGGTATAAACCCTAACGGCAGGACACCTGAGGAGGTCGTTAATAGTATCGATATCAGCTTCGAGAGAGTCTATGATACATTCAACGATTACTTTGACCTGGACCCTACTAAGCCCTCGACTTTCTATGATTCGGTATCGGGCGATAGATCTGACTATTTCACGTCTAATACAAATACGATAAGCAGTTCTTTCTATATAAACGATGATCAGGCTATTATTGACATTATAAACACTAATGGCGTTGGTTTAGAGGAGATTCCAGGCTTATTAGTTACATATAATCAACCAGATCTATCATTATTACCGAGTAATCAATTTGTTAATTACCAAAATACTGGTGATAGAGTAGATTTAAACTTTAATCTCACAAAAGAGATTCCTGTTAACTGCCAAGGTACTGATATGTATTATATCTCTACTGGAGATAACACGGATTATGTATACGATAAACTATTCACAGCCAGATACCCGCATAGAAACTTATTAAACGTCAATCACCCTTCTACACTGGCAGTTACTGGTAATTCGTTTAAGAGTGAAAGAAGTGTCGGTCTATTCTTCAAGCCATCGGTAAGAGGTGCTCTTAAAATGGAGTGTGACTTTAGTAGCTATATTGTAACTGATGATTTTGAACGTAATAATATATACGTCATACCAAATCCATCTAGATATGGTTCAGTAGAGGGCGTCGGGGGTTGTATGCGACCTAATCCACTCATATTTAATAGTACATTTAACCGGTTTAAAAATGTATCATCATCATTTGGTAGATTTCTGCCGGAAGTAGATAGTAAGGATCAAACATTCCATTCATATAATACGACTGAGCAGAGATTGTTTGATCCTAATAATATCACTCCATTAGTTGGTATCGAGAAACTTACAGTCCCGAGTCAAATATATAAAGAGGTAGGTGATATTTACGGTAACCTATTTTATATTACCAATGTCACGGATGCGAGTAATAGAAATCTTGATAATTTTGAAGGAACCGAACCGGTTCAAGAAAGATATTCAACTGTATTTGAAACTGTACCCACTGATAACCGTAAAGAAACAATAGCTGGTATTAGACATAAAGGTAAGCTTATCGAGGTTGCTAACGTCGTTAATAGTACAGTAAGGCCTATAGCAGATGAATTCGGCACCGTTTTTAGTCGCTTTACTTATGATCCCGTTTTACGAGAGCAATTGCAAAGTGGTAATTACCAAGATCTAGATATTTTTGAAACTATATTCTTCTTTAAGACGGAGAGTTACCTCGTCATTGATAGCATTGACTATATAGACGGTAAATTTACCCCGGCGCAATTCTCTTCAACGGTTAGGAAGTATAATAAGGAGATAATAATCGACCAAGCTACCACTACTATTAGTAATATCAGTAACCCTGTTAGACGCGGCCGTGATATCTTCTATATTAAACTTACTAGTGATCCCTCCACGACATCTCCAACGAACCTTAAGTTCTTCCAGTTCGAGATGTTTAAGTACGATAAAGATACTAAAAGAGAGGTAAATCTTGTAACTAATACCTCGCAAAATCAGAGTTATTTCGCTGACAATTTTACTTTCAACTTAGATACTAATATTATCGAGATAACAAACATTGCGCTAGCGTATAATAGTAAGCAAGGCAAGTTTATTGCGGTCACGAACTTTAGAGATTTAAATCACGCTTGCTTTATACATGTACTTGTGTTTGAGCTTAACGGTGATATATTTACGGTTGCTGATAACTATATAATAGCTCCAGACAACCTTACTGAAACTATAAACTTTTATTCTCCTAATACGTTTATAAATAACTTTAACGCTCGGAGTATAACATCCGATCCTGCACAAGACCTGACTTATGGCACACTTAGATTCTAAACATACACTAACCGTAAACTTATCCAACTATCAACCTCAAGATAGTAGTGTTAGTTTTATAACAAGAGAGGCTATTCAAGGTAATACGGTAGTCACTTTTCTGTTGTCCGGCATTCAGACCGATGTAATAGACTTTCACTCTGATAAGCCTGGATTTAATAGTGTTGAAATCGATTTTGGTGACCCGGCTTCGAGAGGTGTTACTACATACTCAGCTAAATTTAGTGGTGGTGTAACAAATACTTTACCGTTCACAAGTATATCACATACATATTTTACTGACGCCTCATCTTACACTACTTTATCAGCTAACATTACTATCAAGTACGAGCAGGTAGATCAGAATACAGGCCCTTTATCAGCAGGTCATATTATTGAGTTTAGAACAACACCAGAAAATATTGTAGATAGAAACATAGAGGTCCTGAACAGTCAGTTGTTTACTGTAGGTGGGAGTGCTGTACCGTACTTTAACGTAGAGACGGATGAAAATATTATATACCCGTTAACGTATCTCGAACTTCAAACGACGTCACGTGTGTTCTCTGGTATCTATCTTAATACTGACCCTGAAGACACAGTCCAGTATCCTGATAACTTCTTCTTAGCAAGGACTGAGCTGTCTCCATCGAGCGCGCTGTCAGCATTCGGTGATATTGCTCTAAGCGGTGCAGGGTTTCAGCTACAAGGACATACAGGCAGGCGATATGCTTTTGCTTTCTCACTATCTAGTGAACCTACACACATAACAACCTTATCATCTACTAGCTTAATTAACTATACAGATATAGCTATGCCGTATATACCAGCAACTACGTTAGAGACTGGTGTACTTTCAACATACGCCACGTTCTTTGATGCTATTACAGGTAGTTTTAACGATTTAGGTATAGTAGGTATAGGTAATGAGTTTACTAGTCTAGCTACAAGCTACGATCCAATTAAGATAACCTTTAATCAGACTAACTTATTACCACCAGACGCTACTGTGTACACATACGGTACACTTGTTTCAACAGGTTATGTACCTGGTACATCAGATCCGAATAATATATTTATCTCTAGTGATACTGATTTTCTCTACACATACCCAACATCAGGTTATGGGTTAAGTGCTATAAATAGAGTAATAACCGATCCTGACGGTGATAATATTACATTATTGTAATAAATAATAATATGGCAAGTGATATTCGTATATCGGAACTCAACGAGATTAATGTTAATAGCGATGTTAATGAAATTATTATTAATAGTAGAGAATCCTCTAATGATACAGGCATCTCTAAAAAGATTCAGGTAAGTAATTTACTGACAGATAGTATAGTAAAGACTAATAACCTAGATAATTTCTCAGTAACTACAGATAAGTTAGCTGGCCAAGCAATTACTGCTAATAAGATCGCAGACAGAACAATTACAGATAGTCAAATAGCTGATTGTACGATCACTAATAGGGTATTGGATGATAACTCTGTTAATAACAGGGTGTTAGATAATGGCAGTGATTATACTGTGAGAGGCATTACTGCTACTAGTAGTGTTGCTTCACCGGCGGTGCAAGTATCAAATAGGTTATCTGTATCTACTGGTCAAGTTACTATTAATAGCATACCATACAATTTTCCAGCAACCGAATCACCGCGGAACTTTCTTCGGACAGATGGATCTGGTAACCTAACGTGGTCAGAAGCGGTACCTGGAGACGGCACTGCATTAGTTTTCAATGATATCTCCCCTGTCGGTACAATCATACCATGGGCTGGGGGTCAGTCTAGTATACCAGATGATAAGTGGATTAACCTAGGATCGCAACGCAGATTTTTAGGTTCAGATTACCCGGAGCTTCGAGATCTACTCGGCACGAAGTGGGGACCTCGAACTACATCGGGTGGTGCAACTTCACCTACAGGTGCTTATTATGCACTTCCGGATGTAAGAGCTAGAGCCATAGTAGGCGCTGGTACAGGTGATGACGGTACAAACAGGGTTCTGCTGGACTCGTCATGCAATACCCCTTTTGGTACATATGGTGGTCAGTATTGTCATCAATTAGTTCGCCAGGAAATAAACCATATGCACTTCACAGGTACATTTTCCCAACCGGGCAATGATGATTGGTACCCTTTCCTGATAAACAAGCCGGGTTCGACAACATTTAACCCAGGTGCTCGAGCCATTACCAATACTAGTTACTGCGGAAGATGGGTAGCTGGTGAAGGCAATGGCACCAATCCTAATACCATGCCAGCAGGGCCGAATGCAAATAAGCCTTACAATGCGATGACTGCAACGCAGCTATTAAATGATGACCAGCATATGGATAATGTTGCACACGAAAACGTTCAGCCATACGTTGCTATGAGTTACATCATTAAGGCTAAGCCTGATGATATAGAGCAGTATGACATGAGTGTTGGTCGTGGTTTATCGGCTCTTGATGCAGTCGGTATTCAGACATCAAGTGTGAATTTATCTAGCACTGAAATCGGATTAAAAGTAACAGATGATTTTAACTTTGACGGTTCTGGAAGATTAAAGCTAACAGGTACTCGGGTTAATGCAACAGTTGAGCATGACCCTACGTTCCCGGGAACATCGTATCTCAGGAATTGTACATTAACGAGAACAGGTATTGGTAGATTTACTATAACAGTTGACGATCTCGGTTCTAGACCGACCGCAGTTGGTTCCTTAGCAAACAACTGGACATTACAATCAGAGGTAAATAGTGTATTTACTGGTCAATATGCTATCTCTGTAAGTATAGATAACAGTAATACCGCGGTATATGTCGAGTGCGTAGAACTTAAATCAGCAAAATCCGGTGAGCCTGGGCGAGATGATGGTAATACTATATCGAGGTATACTAGAAGCTATGCAGATGTACCGTTCCAAGTGATTATTGCTAATTAAATTACTAGCGAGTTTTAATAAACTTATTAACATACTCCCTCGGTACAATATATGCTGAGCATGTCGAGTTGTTTATCTGCTTCCTATATGTTACACGGTGTCTTCCGTCTAAACAAAAATCGTCATCAGTCACAACAATAGGCTCTCTACACACTCCTTCCTTTTTGTAAAAATTAATAACGCTAGACTTTAACGGACTTGCTTTACACTGTGTATTACTAATATCATAACTATCAGTATATTTTAAGACTCTTAGTGCATTGAGTGTAACAACCAGTGATTTTATATCGATATATTTATCTTCTCCTAAGGAGTGGTTACTAAATGTTTGATTAAACACTGACATATCTCAATCCGATTGAAACTCTGTAGCCTGATTCACATTCAACTTTATGATATGTGTAGGGTGACCTACCGGTAATTTCAAATGCTCTTAACGTAATACCATCAACAACGTCATAAGTATCGATGAAGTCACCGTCTAGAGAAAAGCGGTATGAGAATTTGGACCTACCAGTTGCATACGTTATGTATAGCGTGTCGGATGGGTCATCGGAGTTTGTATGTTCATCGATGCGATCACCAGGGCCGTAGACGAATTTACCGCTTATTCTAAATCTTAGCGACGGGAAACATTTCTTTAATACCGGTAATAAATCTATTGCATCTGAATCACTGAGCTTTGCTAGCGATGCATTAACAGCGTGAGGAGCGTCTGAATTTAGAGCCCCACTTCTTACTGTTTTTTCTAATCTGTCGTATACACTTTTAGGTGACAGAGATTTTAAAGCAGCTGCTAAATCTTCAGCGTGTTGTAATTTAGGTACACCTTTACCGTGTATATCATATTCTGTATATTTTACTTGCATAATGCTTCGGGAAATCTATACTTAATTCTGGACACGTAAGTGTATCGATTTCTTTGATAGTTTTAAGACTTGAAAAATCTTCATTTATAAAATCATTTAGTGCTGTAATTGCCTGTGCGATTTCACCAGCGATCTCAACCTTGTTAAGGGCAGCTGCCTCAACAATTAATTTTCGCAGTTCATATATACGCTCTTGTATATCTGCAGATAAAGTTTGAAGCCTTTGAGCTAAGACCATCACCGGGTCAGATACCAACTTGCTATTTTTATCTAATTCACAACAATCTATGTATTTAATATGTAAGCTGTATTCTTGTGTTTCTGCTTGGCTCAACTCAATGCATTGAGATTCCATGGTAATTTTTTTACACGAAGTAGTTAGCACCAACTTATTGGTATTATCGCATTTATGCACATAATAATATAATCTCATATAATATCTCTGCTAATAATGTTACAACAAAAAAGGATTAAGCACCTTTTAACTCTTCTACCTCAGCGTCTAAGCGCTTAACCTCTTCAATAAGGTATGGGATAAGCTTAACGTAGTCGACTGATTTAAATCCATCAGGTCTTTCATGTACTAATTCCGGAAGTACCTTTTCAACATCTTGAGCCATTACACCGAAGTCCTTACCTTCTCTATCTGCCTCTTCTTTCCAGTCGAAGGAATACCCAGTTAGGTTATTGACTACTTCTTTAGAGTTTACAATCTTATTTACATTCTCTTTTAATCGTTCATCAGAAGAGTAGAATGCTATAATATCAGAGCACCCTCTAATAACACCTGTTACAGTTGCAACACCTGCTACTGCTAGATTACGGCAAGCTCTCAGATCTTGCCTTGCAAGTACATCAGCCTGAGCATCAAGGCTATTTTGTGTACTAATTAGTCCGGATGAAGATACGCCGGTAGCATTAACCTGATTAGCGTTGTTAATACTGTTACCGCACATATTCAGGTTACCTCCTCTAACCTGTACTGTACCGCAGGCTATTAAACCATTACCCTTAGTGCGAAGATATAGACTCGATTGCTGCCCTGTACCATCCGTAACTATACACGCGGTATTACCATTTAATACACAATTCTGAGTACTAGCGCCTCCTAAATTAAGTATAGATTTGAACGTATTACATATATTTTTTCCAGTAAAATCAGCCATACAAATATTTAATCAAAGAAAACGAGATTAAAAGAGTACTATCTCACTATATGGGTACTTTAAATTAGTCACATTAAACTGTAAGTGCTTCATAATGCTTAGCTGGTAAGTGTAAATCTTTTCAATACATCTATTAAATACTTGAGGTGTCAGAACTTCATTTACGCCAACGAAATTATCATAGGTGGGTTCTTGTACTACAGAAGCTGATAGACTTGATATACCTGTTAGTGCTAAAAGCCTCTCTGTACCATATGCTACATTGAATTGAAATTGAATATTTGAAGCAAGGTTGTCGTGATTGTAGAGTAGTTTCTGCAGACTCTTATTAAAAGTAATATTATTAAAATACTGTTCTTTAACTACTACATCTTTTCTATCATATATTTTAAAATTAGCATCTTCTAATACATTTAAGAGATTATTAGGTTCATTAAACCTCATTAATCTATCTCTACCTCTATATTCATCACCTACCTTAACAGTATCTTTATTAAGTATGAATAACGAGTCTCTATTCTCATTCTCTGCGAGGATTTTGGCGTCAAATATCTTACGAGTGCCAGTAAAATTAACACCCGGCAAGTCTGTGAAGTTAAAAGTACCTATCAGTTCATCTGTACCACTATACACCAGAAACTTAAATACGTTAGTATCGGTAATAATATAGTATATATTACTATCATTCTGTGAAAATAAAATACGTGTCGGGGTACCTGGTGACAGCTGACCAACATCCGGTGTATGAAGTATAGCTGTGGATCTAAACAATGAATCGATTTCTAATATAGTAAAATCATCAAATACGATAAACAATACCCCGGTCACAGCATTAACTGCAAAGTCCTTTACTTGTTTTTCCGTGAAAATGTTATTATTGTATTCCCTTAGCCTAGCTAGGTTATCTCCTAAGACGACTATTGATTTACGACCCTCGTTCCACGTATATATTTCATCGTTGAAATAATACATATTATTAACTCCAGATAGGGTACTTTGGCCGGCAGTATTTAGTTTAAATCCTCCTGCGTTCAAAAGATCAAAAGAAGAGCCACCGAGAGATTTATCATTAATAACAGGATCGATGTATAATCTATAAATTTGGTTATGAAAAGAGTCACTGACATACAACGTGTCCATGTCATTCGTCGTAATATCAGTAATATTTTGAAACGGCTGTGAGAATAAACCGTCTGCTCTATCTGTGGACAGTACAAAAGTAGCCGTACTATCTGCATCAGGGGTATTTGCATTTATAAATACATGAAGGGCTGACGTGGTGTAATATATCGATGCAAACGTGTTAGGTGTATCTACCGTCAGAGGGTTACTCGAGCTATTAAAGTTACCTATCAATTCAAAACCTCTCGCGTCTTGCAAGGCCAGATCACCTGTATCTGTATACGTACTGTTTAAATTTGTGGTGTAATTTAAGTACTCAGTAGGGTTGTTACCTGTTACTCCGATGAACCCAGTGTAGTTAAGTGGTAAATTACTGTTACGTGCAAACGAGTAGTTATATAAATCTAAGAAATTTTCATATAGTTTAGTTAATTTAGTATTAATAGAATTTTGGTTAATAAACTCACTTGGCTGGAATCTTAGTTGTTCTAGGTTATTTGTAAGCTCAAAGTCTTGGTTCGCCGATCTATTGAAGAAGCTTCGCTCCATAATAAAATTACCTCGAATGTTATCTACAGCTGACAAGATGCCGGTATTACTATCTACCACCCTACCACGATATATACGATTACCAGATACTGTATAGTACCCTATATAATCTTCTCCGTCGAACTTGAAAGCATTGCCCTCTGTATACTTAAAAACATCCACAGGTACTCCAGTCCCCTGTAAGTTAATGGTAGACATGCTATTGCTATTTAGTGTATACTGCGACATCAAAAGTATTTATATTAAAAAATCAATCTTCAAACTAATTTGCACTATTTATAATAAAACTGTATTAACTTACACCGGCGAAGGTACATCACGTAATATTTCAACACTATCTCCAGGTTCGAAATTATTACCTATACTGTAATCAAAAATAACATGAGTGACATTTTTTGGTAGGAAGGTCTTAACTTTTGATGTAAGAGTGTCAGATAGTATCTGACCTTCTTTACTCGTTAAGCCGCCATTCTTAATATATATCTTTACTCTATTTGCGAGGCTACCTGGTATAGTGTAGCTGAATAAGTTATCAATAGTTTCGGCATTGTTTCGTGTACCGGAAGTTATATCAAAATTTATAGGGTCGATCTCAGCGCATTCTAAGAACTCATAGTCTATTAAATCCTGGAAGAGCTGCGCATTATACGCTCGGAAATTTTTAACAGTAATAAGTTTGGCGTTGAAATTCTGATTCGTAATAAAATTTGAAATCGGCGTGATACTATAGTTCGGCTGACCTATAAAAAAGCTATTATTCAGATAATTCTTAAGAGGTCTCATACCTACTGTTATGTTAATATTGGCTACCTCGGTACCATTTACATTCACTGTCGTCTTACCGGTTAGCAGATCACAGTTCAGTGCAATACAATTCTTACCAGGTATTAGGTTCGGTATTATTATTATATCACTGTTATCGTCTAGGGCACCTTCACCTCCACTATAGTTAACAGACCAGTTACCACTTGATATGTCACTCCATATACCATCCGCGGTATCCCAGATTATATCAAGTGGTGAACCAGCATAATCATTATCAAATCTAGTTAGTACGCAAAACTTATTTTCATACTCTTTGAATGTTTGTTCCATACTATATACATTAGTAGGGTTTTCGAAGTTACCTAATTTAGTACCGAAGTCATATCCGAGGTCAGCACCTGTTATTGGTAGTGCATATGATGATAGTGTATAGCCGCTTGATGTAGTAGGTGTAAGTGTAATTTTATCTGCGATTAGCTTACCATTAATATCCTTTGAAAACACTAATGGTTTAGTTATGTAATCTTCTGTAACAAAATCAATCTTATGTCCTGAGACTGCGGAGGTGGATAAAGTAAAGCTCGAGAGTAACTCTCTCTCGGTATTGAAGACTTGGAGGGTATTATCAGTCTGTATATAAAGTTCCTCATTAAAAGAATTAATATCCCATATTTTAGTGTTCGTCGAGAGGGCTAAGAATGTAGTATCTTGTATAAAATCCTTAAATATTACCTTATCCGACATACCGTAATTACTACCAGTACCACTTATAGCTGCTCCTAAAGTATCATTTAAGTTGACACCTCTCAGCCCTCGCATCGTACCATACTCAGTATTATTATTCCGTCTAATTATTGATTCATCTGCAGCTGTAAATACTTCAGTTGATGGCTGACAGATTAAAGTCTGTGTATCGAGATCCCAAGCTCCTGGAGCAATAGAATTAAGGTCCTTAATTAGTACCTTCGAACCAGCTCCATACATTACGCGCGAACTATAATCAGAGGCGACAATATCTGTTACAATTTGGTCACTATTTTCCTTCTGGACATCGCCTGTATAAGCTACACGCATGATTTTATCACCACCTGGGCCTGAGCCGACGACTACAATATCTGTACTCTTACTAACATATAAGATATCCTTAATAATTGTTAAAGATGGTATTACCGTCGTTTTAACTAAGTTAAAATCTGTGTCGTAGTAATAAATGGTATTACCTTCATATAGGTATATAAGCGGGGTAAAGTAAAAGTTCTTAAGAATGCCTAGACCTCCATTAAATAGGTTGCCTGCTAATTGAAATGCTTTCGGGTCTTCGAGATTCGGTATATCTAATTCAAAAGAGAGATTCAAGCCATTAACCTTTCCGCGGTTATCTGCAAGTATGGAGAATGTATCGTAAGCAGATGCATTAACAGTTAATGTATCAGTAGAAGGTCCGATATAAGCTGGGTCGTCGTTACGCCTAGGAGTGAAGTTTCTCTTAACCAGGTCCCCGGAGAGTTTATTTAAAACAGTAGATACAGATTTATGACCTATACGTGCATAGTAATATACGCCATTAGGCTCGAACATTAATGTGCTTTCAATATCGACGTAGTTCAGCTCATTAAAACCAAGTGTATCTACTATTTGATCAATTACAGGAGTCGACTCGGATAATGGTATCGGTGGGTTGTTTAAATTACCCTCTTCTGCCTCAACGCCAGTAATATCTTGAGGTAGATAGTATCTATCATACCATATACCTGCTACCCCATTATCGTATAACCAGCTACATAAGTACTCTCCATTTTCATTAAGATTATTAGTAACGTCTTCTCGATTACCAATATCTTTATATATCCTATCACTAAAGTAAGGTGAATCAGCTGCATATGCCCCTGCAGCCTGCAACCCAGCATCATTGAGATTGATCTGAGTAAAAGGTAATATGTTATCGGGCAATACAAATTTCGTAAAGGTATCCGGTCGGAAATTATACTCTACTGTATTAAAGTTATATTGTAGCCTTAAGAACTCTTCCGATGTTTCCTGCGTCTCGTTATTCAATATAGATGAATACTGTCTCTGCATTTGTTTATCTACGAACGGTAAATTTTTATTAACGTTATGGTGATTAGATATCTGATTTTTTAAGTTAAAGTAATTTAAATTAGCGCATATATTACCGTTCTTAATATAATTATCCTCATAATTACTGTACATTAAGAAGTTGTACTTATTACCGCTTAGTGTGTTATCTTCATCTATATCTGCGCCAGAAACATAATACACAAAATTATTACTTACATCCAGGTATTTTGTATTCGGTACACCACTATTAGATAGTGTGATTGTGCCGGCCTTATAGTCAGTAAAACTCGGTGAAGGTATAGTAGTTAATGCACTACCATCAACACTAATTAAACTTGAGGTTAGTGCGCCTGTAGCTGTTTCGCCTTGCAAGGATAACCGCAAACTGGCATCACTCCGAATAGCGTTAAAGTATGTAGTTGTAACTAACCCGTCAATATTAGGTATTGTATCAAAAACTAACTGATCTGTTTCAGCGTGATAAGCTAAGTACTTTCTGTTATCACCGTCATATGTAAAGACGCTGCAATATAAATCATTTTCAATAGTGGATAATAAAACAGTGAACGATTGTGCACTAACATTATTAAAGGTAGTTACGCTCTGTACACTTGAGAGAGTACTGTTATTCCTATCTATTGTAAGATACCCAGCTGGGTTATCACCAAATTGTAGTGTTGTTGCGAAGCTATTTACTATTTCTTCTGGTTGATTAAGATCAAAGATATCCTGCTCAGTTTGAGGATTCGTTAAGTATGTTGTGGTGTAGTTTTTATTTAATACATCATTAGCACTCAACAGGAAGTTATATTCCAGTAAACTCATTCCCTGCTGGGTAGCGAATGGATTCGGAATAGAGAGATCTAACGCCCTATCAGGATCCTCCAGCATAAAGTTAACTGGTCTGATATTACTATAGCTCTTTATCTCAACAGGCATCTTAATTATATTTAATTAGAGACTACGTCTCGAACTATACCCAGTCAGATCTATTTGTACCTAGACCATTACAGGATAGACTGTGTGTGACAACAAACTTATCCTCGGCCACCCGATACACCTCCATGGACGAGAAGGGTATCTCACCTGCTGCACCACTATATCCAGAACTCAAAGTATCATTGACTGATAAAATTGTAACACCAGGACCGGCGCTGAGGTAAATTGGCAGTTCTCCGGTTTGAATGAATTTAACACTCCATCCAACCGGTAATTCCTCCTGAGTGCTATTAGGTATAGTAGCATTCATACGCTGTGGTGAAGAGGGAGGATTAATGGCACCACCAGATATACATACAATGCTGTTACCATACTGTGTTAGTGTTTCACCAGCACCTGGCCATTCGAAAGGCTCACTAGGGGCATTAAGAGTCTCTATATTTATCACCTCGCGTGTATTCCTAGGCATAAAGCTGCTCGCTAGACCTAAACTTATATCTTGACCACCGGATAAATAACTACCACCGTTAACACCAGGATTCACAATATCAAAATTCCCGGTTGTAGTTACCGAAGCTGGTATATTGCTAAAGAAATTTTCAATTGTAATACTCTTTGAAAGATCCTGTTGTACTATATATATTAAGTCTGAAGCAGCCGTATCGCTTACGCCGTTTAATTCTGTTAATTTGAAATTAGCCATGTTATTTATATTTATGATGCTGATGTTAATATACCATTAATGGTTAGGTTTTGAATTTCCATAGGCATATGACCTGAGTATGAAATCCCCAACTTAACGCCAGCTGGTATTTGTTCTAAGTTAAATCCTGTACTGAAAACTTGTTGAGTTTCATATATGCCGTTTTCACGTATATATAGAACAACATCTTGTAGGTTCCGTTTAAATCCAACTCTTAGAAGCTTCCACCTATCATCGATAGTTGAATAACCATCTTCAGGTACAACAGCACCTTTAAAGTCAAACGTACATAATTCTGCTGATCTAGTGCTCTGTAATGCAGATAATGCCCTAACACTGAATACCTTTGATGATAATGTCTCAGTACCGCCACTATAAAATCCATCTTGACTACCTGATAAACTAAAAGCTCCGTTGTTATCTACACAAGCTAATACTAATGCACCGGATAGGAATGAACCGAAAGATGTAGGGTCAGTCAATCTTGTAACTGGCTGAGTTAGGTCTGTTAAAACGCTAGCCCCAGGGCCATCGAGTTCATAAGCATTGTCTATCGACAGACCATATTTGGTTGTAAATCCTGATAATGTTAAATCGACTGTACTAGCTGTAGAAAGAGCATATGTATTAGAGCTGTTATTGGTAACGTACCAACTTGGTATCTCCCATGGAAATAAACCACTAGCAGAAGAGACTGTAGTGTAGAAGCAGTTTGTGCTGCTGCCTGGCTCGGCTGTTGTATATCTAAACTCCCACCCATTTTGAGGACTACCATATTTAGAATCGTTGTAAGTATATCTGAATTCAGAAGTACCGGCTGAGTCAACCCATGCAGTATCTGCATTCCACCCCGCACTTGTAGGTGATTCCACTAAATCTTTAATCACGAATAAGGTTAACCCGCCAACAGTTTGCCCAGGGCCAGCAGTCCAAGAAGAGTCATTTTGACGAACATGAATCTCTGTTAAGCCGTTATTTCCGCCTAGTGAATTAACTCCTGCATCAACAATCGATTTATTCACATAGCAATTAACCCTCGTTAAGGCTAGCACGCTGCCTCGATCACCTGGGAAACCGGCAGTCGGCTGCGCAAACGCATTTGCTCCAATACTTGTTACACTACTTGGAATAGTTATCGATGTGATACCGCCCCCGTCGTCAAGAGTGCCAGAGGTTGCAAAGGCCGCTTGACCAATAGTTATAACACCTTCAGGAATTATTACTTCACCTTCTAGCTTCTCCATTTCGTAAAATGCTGCATCTCCTATATTTACCAATCCACTATCTAAACTTATTGATGTAAATCCCGTACCTTGAAAGGCTTGAGTGCCAACATCAGTTACACTATAAGGTATTAGTAATTCCGTAGAATTTAATCCGGAAGCTACGTTCGAATATGTAAAGGCTTGGAAGCCAACTACAGTACAGCTTGTTCCAATTTCTAAGCGAGTCGCAGTCGGGTAAGATGAGCCGCTAGTGTTCCAGTTATCTGGTATATCTGTTGTTATGGAAACTACTGGAGTACCACTCGTATCATATAATACTGTTGGGGTTGCAGGTGGTAGTGGAGCTGATCCAAAACTCCTATAATACCTATTCGGTACGGGGTTATCGCCGCTTAGGAAAATATTACCAGGTACGTGAGCAACATCAAAAGCAGAAATTGCCGTGCTACGCGAGGGCCCGTCAATGCCGGAAAAGTTCGACGTATCTACTGATGCATCAAAGAGATATAAACATAGATTCTCAAACTCATTAGAGAAATTATAACCAAGTGTACCAGTCGGGTTCTGTCGCGTAGGCTCAAGTGCCAGTAGGCTGCCGCCGAAACTACCTCCCTCGAGTCTTAATGCACCTAGGTTTTCCTGCTCTTCGTTTGTACGTACTAGAGATACAATTAAATCTTCCCTAGGATCAAATACTTCGTTGTATAAGACTGTGCTACTGAAATGGTATATAGACGTTCCCTTACTCATTAATATTATTTAAGACGGTTAAACCTTTATTCTATAGTTGACCTTTGGAGTTTAGTGTATAAAATAATATATATATATATGGATAAGGAGGAATATTTAATTTTTAACCCTGAAGGAGGGCTAGGTAAAATTATTGCATCTACGGCTGTCACAAGAAATATTAAAGCTGCCCACCCTGAGAGAAAGATCATCGTTGTTACTCCATGGCCTGAAGTATACTTAAACAATCCTGATGTATACAGGGTATTTAGATCCGGTGTTATTCCATACTTCTATAAAGATTATATAGAAGGTCGTAATACAATCATACTCAAAGGCGAGCCTTATTTCAATACAGGTCACCTATACAACAAGCGAGTACTTGCTGAGTCCTGGTGTGATACTCACAGCATCAAATGGGATGGCGATAATACGCCCGGTTTATTCTATACGCCTGCAGAGGTGGAAAGAATGAGTAATCAGTTTGCTCGCTCTAAACCCACTCTACTACTACAGACTAATGGTGGTATGTTCCATGATAATGAGATAGGATATTGTTGGACGAGAGATATTCCTAACGGTCAGGCTCAAATACTCGTAGATAATCTAAAAGAACAATACCATATACTACATGTAACGAGGCCAAACTGTCCAAGCTTGCATGGAGTTGAAGCGTTACCTGAGATAGATAAACGTACATTAATGCTATTACCCGGGATCGTTCAAAAACGTATACTTATCGATAGCTGTCTTCAGCATGCAGCAGCTGCATTTAGCGTCGAGTCTTCTGTACTATGGATTGGTACGAGTCCAGATGTATTCGGTTATGATGTGCATAAGAATTTTAAGCCGACCGTTAAACCTATCGAGGGGCAGAATACTGCTGGTATTGACAGCTTCCTATTCGATTACGACTTTAATGGACCGGAGCATGAATTCCCGTACCCGCAATCAGATATATTTAACCTGCAGGAAGTATTTGATTCAGTAAATAACTAGATACTATCTTCCTCTGAAAACGGCTTAATATCGTTATCGATAATATATTGTTCAATTTCTGCTTTATCGTCTCCCTTAACCATTACATCCGGAGATGATGTATATCCACTACACTGCATTAGCGGCGAAATTGTGTCTAAATTAATCGAACTATATATCATCCACCAATCCGTCGATGATGTCTGAATATTGTCTACTTCTGTTATAACTTGATATGCCATAGTATTATTAGTTTGTACTTACAGACCACCCTCTACCAATGAGGGTATTCTTATTTGCAATACCTGCTGCTGATGGAGCTGAATTACCCGACCCACCAAGGTTTATTACACAACCACTCATATTTGTGGTTCTATTAGCATCAACGACAGCTTGGAGTACATTATCAACCGCGGTTTCTGTAAGGTTATTGTTGTTTAGGAAAATCCGACGAAGCGCAGTCGGAAAACCCCCGGTAAAGTCTGTGAGACTATTACCGTCAGCTAGAAGATAATCTAGGTTTGGTGTGTTACTACAGTCTGGAATAGACCCAGTGAAGGAATTATCGTAGACGTTGAACCGGAACATGGATGGAAACTCTATCGACGCTGGTAGGGTACCAGTCAGATTATTACCACCAACATTTATAAGTCTCAGTTCAGTATTTTGAGAAATATCCGGAAACGATCCGGTAAAGCCATTAACCATAACCCAGAAATATTCTAAGCTGGTCATACCAGTGATGTCCGGAATGGGTCCGCTTAGTTGGTTTTGCGCTGCTAGCACCACTTTTATATTAGGATTTTCTGCATACCCTGTAAACTCTGCTATGTCATTCCCGTCACATCTTATTTCTTCTAAATTTGGAAAAGCAGAAACATTAAGAGTACCACCAAGTTTAGGAGAACTATTACCGACGTCGATTTGCGTCACTGACGAATTACCATCTACGGGAGCTATACTCAACAATGTTGCCATAATAATATTTAGTATGTTTTATTTATAACCTGACCTGAATTTACAGTATCTTCAGTACCGTCACCCCAATTAATGATAACATCACCACTTGAGGTGGTTATCTTGAAACCTGTAATTGTAGAGCCTCCTGGTGATTCGAAGCTCCAGAGAGCGAGATCATTAGGCCACACTCTTGTTGAATCAAGATAAGCTGCGGTAACTTGAAGAGCACCAACCTTAAGATTATCAGCTAAATTTAGAACTGGTGATGTATTTGGCGCTGACGGTGGCTGTATTGCTACGACACGAAAACCGACGCCGGCGATCTCGTAGTCCGGGGGGTGGATGGTGCTGCGGAAGGACGACTGCAAGTCGAGGGAGGAGGAATACCAGGCGCCGCCGCGGATGACACGAGCTCCATTAGTATCATTGTTTAAACCGTCCGATGTCGATTCGTTCCACTCGTACGTATTACCGCCTTGAGCCATCGTACCATACGGACTAAGCCCGCCGGCTAGATCTACATCAGCAGGACCTGGTGGGTTTGGATTCACTCCGTCAATGTATACCGCAGTGTCAGGGAGTGTACCTTCGGTTGTTGTTGCTGGAGCACTATTGCTTCCTGTTGGGTATGTATAATACACTCCCCCACCATAATATGCTGCTTTATACCACTCATCTTCACTTGGCAAAAAGTACTTAGCATCTCTATGCCTAAAGAGATTTTCACCACCTAGTTGCCAGGCATCAGCACTATCCCAAGGAGTAATATTACTAGTAATATCATCATCAAGAAATAGATATGCTGGCAATCTAGACTCTTTAATATTGAGCCAGTTTACATATCTCGCACACTCATTCCAAGTTACGTCTGTTGCTGGTTTATTAGCACCACGACTATCTTTTGTAATAAGTGTGTTCGCGTTAATTGGATCGGCATTATAAGCATCAATCTCAGACTCAGGAGCTTCGAACTTACTTATTTGGTATTCGTAACTAACAGCACCATACCCAGTAGTGTCATCGACATTACTAGTATTAGCAATTGTAACAAATTGATTCGGCACTAGTGGTCGCGGAGGTGCTGGAGCTGACACTTTTGCGACACGAAGACCTACCGAAGGGCTCCCGGTTTGTGCACCGGCAAACGCACGTGAGGTATTTATCAAGGTGTTTGAAAGGGTACCAGAGCTACCGCCACGGTATACCCGATTAGCAAAGACGTTAACGTTAGCGCCATCAAAAGTATTCTCCGTATGTTCGTATACATTACCACCTTGTCCCATTGTACCATAAGGACTGAGCCCACCAGCCTCTGTGACATCAGCTGGGCTTAAAGGTGTTACACCGGCACCGACATATACCGCGGTATCATCAACAGTTCCAGATGTTACAGCTGTTGGAGCAGTATCGGATCCTGTTGGATATAACCAATAACCAGCGTTAGTGCCGCCACCCTTATAATAAGCGGCTTTATACCACTCATTTTCGTTCGGTATAAAGTATTTTGCGTCTTTATGTCTAAAGAGATTCTCACCATCAAGCTGCCATGCTTCGCCAGAAGTCCAAAGATCAATATATTCATTAATGCCGGGTAGAGCAAAATTATACGCTGGTTGAGCTCCATCATTTATATTAAGCCAGTTAACATAACGAGCACATTCGTTCCAAGTTATGTCTGTAGCTGGTTTATCAGTACCACGACTATCTATTGTAATCAGACGAGTGCTATTTGCAGGGTCAGCATTATATTCAGCAATGTTACCTTCAGTAATTTCAAACTTACTAATATCATATGCATATGATACATCACCATAGCCGGTGGTATCAACAGCGTTACCTTCATCGCCAATAGTTACAAACGTTAAAACACTCATATTATCCTACGATTATGTAAAGTATGGTCGGGTCAGGTGTACCTATAGCATCATATTGCGCTTGAGTTAGTCTTTGTATAAATTCAACACCTCCTCCGTTCTGTATGAACTGACCTTTGTAGGCAAAAATGTCGCCAAGATTTTCACCTGCAGATAATATATCCCCGGTTGTGACATCCAGGTCACCGCCGATGATTTCAACGTCTTCATTGAATTCTGAAGGACCTTCTACGACGAGATCATCTGTTACTTGAAATTCAATGCGCCCAGCTTCTTCACCGATGGCAGTCCGTGCACTGGTCATTATAACATCACCAAAAAATTCTGACGTACCACTAAAGGTTGCACCACCAGTAACATTTATAAAGGGTGCTGCTGATAAGGTAAACTCTTGTATTGAAGATAGCGTGGTCTGCACGGTATCAATACCTGTGACCGTAAGAGTAGACTCCTGATCCATAACAAGAGCTTCAGTGCCTATCAAGGGTGTACTAATCGGTAGGTCGGTTATACGTTTATTAGCCATATGTACTAATATTTATTTAATGTAACGGGTATTACTGCACATTTGTGCAGATATAGTAACCGGAACACCGTTATAATGGGTATATGAAAAATAAGAAATCTCAGCGTATCGAAAATACATCGATAAAGCGCCGGAATCTAGTGAGACATCCGATGCCACAGCCGAGTTTTTCTTTCGCAGATAAGAAAAAGCGAGAATCTCAGAAAAAATGCCGGAAAAATAATTGTAGTCGTGAGGGAAATTAACCGGAACACCGATATAATTAAAGGGAAGAAAGAAACAACAACAACCAATTAATATAATGAATCTAGGATACGAAACAACGCAATTCCAATCTGTTAGCAATATCAAGATACCGGACCTCTTTTATCGCCGTTATAAATCAGGTATAGAGACCATCGATGATCTATTCGGCGAAGGTGTTCTGCCTGGTAGTGCAATTACAATGACTGCTCCTGCAGGCTGTGGTAAGACTACTCTCCTATTGCAGATGCTTGAAGGCTTATCTAAGCAAGGTTACGAGACTGCTTATGCTTCAGGTGAAGAAAGTTCTGTGCAGTTAGCTTTTACGTGTAATCGTATTAAAGTTAAGAACGTTAAGGTTGCTAATGAGACTGATATAGATACTCTATGTGAAGTTATGAAGCAATTCGATGTTCTAGTTGTTGATTCTTTCCAGGCCTTAACTTCCAAGAAGAAGATGAATCGAGCTGAGCTCGAGCGCTATGCAGTAAGCCGTTTGACGCGCGCTGCTAAAGATACAGAGTGTACTGTATTCTTCGTTATGCACCTTACTAAAGACGGTAAGCTAAAAGGTAGTACTATTGTACCGCATACTGTTGATGTTAATATGGAAATCGCGATCGAGGGTGAATTCGAAGATGGTCTTCGTAAGATTCACTTTAGTAAGAATCGTTTTGGAGCCTTGAATGAGGTAACTTTATCTCTCGGACATGGAGGATACGATTTCGGTAACCCTGTTAAGATTGAAGATGCTGATAAAGCTCCTTCAAAGAAAAGCCGGAAGCAGGTAGAGTTCGAAGCTATACTTGATATGAAAGAGCCGCCTCATATTAGTATCGATCGTGTTATGGATAAGCTTGACTGCGACTACAATACTGCATATAACCGCTTACGTGAGCTAGTATTGAATAATAAGCTCGAGAAGTTTGGTAAAGGTAAGAATTCCATCTACAAGCATGCAATGGTATCAGCAGTTTAAAGGAAAAAGACCTTGAACAAAGAGGAACTACGGTATAATTAAAGAGTAAGAAGGAACGATTCCTTCAGCAATAAACTAAAAAAACAAAAATATGGGACATAATATCACAAATAGGGATCAACAGCACGGATTAAAGCAAGCCTGGCACCGGTTGACGAGGGTAAAGGAAAAAATTGACCCGAATGACAATTACCTAACATCGTGGGATGTTGAGCGACGCACTCTCTCGTTCGAAGTGGATGGTGAAGATGTTGATTCAGGATTCGATATCCTGGTCGGTAGTGATGATGAGCAGTTAATTGGTAAGCCGATGTCAAAGGCATACAAAGAAATTTCGAATGAATCATTTATGGATCTCGTCAGCGATGCAATGAATAGACTGCCTAAGGCAAAGCTTGAGAGTGTAGGTTCGGTTAGTAACCGTGGTAAGGTTTTCGCAACTATCAGCCTCAGTGATCATAAAGATTACAATATTGGTGACCGTAAGTTTCAAGACTTCCTAAATTTCGGTAACGCTCATGATCAAAGCTCTCGTCTATGGATCAACAATACGAATATATGTACTGTATGTGAGAATACGTTCAACTTCAACCTACGGAGTAATGAAGGCTTAGTTGGTTCAGCTGTGCACCGCGGGGACGTCGAGCTTAAGCTAGCCGATTTAACAGTATTAGTAGATGAGTTTCTCGGCACACAGGAAGATTTCAAAACCAAATTCGATAAACTCCTACAACGTCGCATTGACCTTGAAAAAGCTCAGCAGCTGTATACAGGCTTCCTCACTCGCAATAATCCCAGGGAGCGTGCGAGTGCCCGGTGCCTCAACACAGTTGAACGTCTTGGTGAGTTATTTACTAGGGGTGCAGGTAACCGTGGAGAGAACTACGCTGATGCGTTCTCTGCAGTCACTGACTACTACACACATAGTAGTACGCGTGGGGGTGGTAAGAATAAAGCTAGCCAGTATTATTCGTCTGAGCACGGGTTAGGTCGCATGAATAAAAATGCATTCTGGACAGTGGTTAACAATCGCGAGCTTTGTGAGAAGACAATTCAACGAGGTAAAAAGTTTCTAGACCTTGCATCAATCAACTAGGAGCGACTATATAATAAGACAAGTAATAAAGATATATATATGAATAATATTAAAACAGAAGGTTACACTTTTACTCTTAATCCAGATACGGGCGTGGTTATAGTGTATGCAGATAAAGACGCAATGGATCCTGTGTATGTTGGTGTTAATGGTAATATCACAGATCAGAAATCTTTCGAGATTGAAGTTGCGTATATCCTTAATGAGCTACCCTCATGTCAGTAGGCCGAATACTTGAAGTTGTTAAGAGAGGTCATACTCATCTCGTTAAGTTTGACCTTGAAGCAACCTATAACATGGATGAATTCAGAGATTTTGTTACAATGAAAGAGAGTAATCTTAAGATCAGTAACCGCACGTTAAAGCACAAGTTCGGCGCAGATTTATACGTACATCTCGACTTAGCTTATAACCTATTAAAAGAAGTTGCTATTAGCGACGAATAATATATAATACAATTATGCAACCAAAATATAGAAAAGGTCAAACAATTAACTATAAGTCAGGGGAGCACTTTCACTCTTATGGTGAGGTAATTAATATAGAAGAAAAAACGATCTCAGGTAAGACTGAAGTAGTCTATCTTGTATCAGAAGGTAATGGTGGGCAGAGAATGACTTATGTTAATCAGTCTGATATTCTGACCCTACTCACCGAGGATTAAATCATACGCATCATGCCGCGACACAGTAAAGCTACAATATTAATCCTTGGCTATGTATGTATAGTCACCACCCTACTCATCATTGTTTTTAAGCCATGGGAGGTCGTAAAGGCTACTCCGCAGACTAGAGCTACTCCTACTGCTTTAATAGATAGTAATTCTATTATTACACCTGAGTCTGATTTACCTCTCCCCAGGTTACCAGTCGCGGAGGTCGAAGAAGAAGGTATATATAACTATGTAGATCATATTAGGTATCTACCTGAACAATCAGCTGTCGTAGAAGAAGTGGAAACTAAACCAAAAAAGAAGAAGCGCTGGTTCAGGTTTGCTAGTCCAGCACGGCAGCAATAACGCTCCATTATGGAACACCAATACAATTATAGTATGGGATTAGATCAAAAAGAAACAGACCTCGAGGTAATTAAGCGCCGTAATTACGAAAATACTTTCATTGAAGAGCAAGCAGAAAATATACAATCGTTAGGTGTCCAGAACATTATTACCAAGTACGGTACTGATGATATCGATAAGATCGATAGACTGTGGTTCAGTGTATTGCGTAAGATGATCGATAACTATATGATCAAGTAGGAATTTCGAACGTATAGGCTACTACGTTACTGTAGTCTGTGGCTGGCTCCGGCTGAGAGTGATAGCGTAAGCAATGATTCACAGGGCAATTTATTTAAAAGGAACACCGATATAATAATAGTATGATACAAACAATTAGAAGGTATAAAGGGTTAGCTAATAAAGAGCTTACCGTGGCGTATAAGAAGATTAGCAGAGACCTTGATAGAGCGTATAGTAAGGCTTTAGGCGAGGCTGAGAGAATGGCTGATAATATGGAAGAGCATAAACCATCTAATATTAAGAAGCTTGAGAAGCTCGATGAAGTAGTATGTTGTCTTCAGACTGAACTGGATGCAATTGGTATGCTCAAAACTGGACGATTCAATTAATATGAAAATGATTATTAAGTTTAAAACTAAAAAGGCGTATGATACATGTCATACATTTATTAACGGAAACGGGTTCTGTTTTAGGACGCGCGGAGAGGAAAAGATGATTGAATTCTTCTATGAGTATACGATGCTAGATGTCGCAGGGTTCTGTAGTGGTATGCTAGGACTTGAGGGTGATTTTGAAATTGTAGTATAGTTATGGCAATGATTTATACTAACAAGTCGATTGAAAAGGAGAAGCAAGCCCATCAATATAAGCAGCTGCTAGCCGATGAACACCATCAACTAGCTCTCGACAAGGCTATGCTATTAGACTTCGTACATCTTGTAGTTGCTGGTAAGCGACGCTCCGGAGAGTATAGCAACAGCCGAGACGATCTTCGCGTAAAGGCGGGTGAAGTATTAACAGAATTAAAACTTTAAATACATGTACACGCTCAAGCGCATAAAAAAGTTCTGCTTACATAGCTACGAAACTGATCGTGCTGCCTTTGCGTGTGAGTTGGTAAGTTTGGTCTTCGCTGTTATTGCTAGTTTAATGCTTGCGTTAACAGCTGAAGCGCCTAACATGGCATATATATACCCAGGGTTCTTTGTTAGTTGTACTGCTGCAACGTACGGGTACTATAAGCGCAAGCTTGCCTGGCCAATGATACTAACTTCGTACTATATGGTAGTAAATATATTTGGAATGGGAGTAGTGTATGGAGTATGGTAATCCTCTAAATAATAATATATGAATATACTAGCACAGATAGAACAATTGGTTGATGATAAGTTTCATCAAAACATGATGGACGCTGCCGTAGTAGTTGAAAAGACACCAGTCAGTTTCTTTGTAAAAACTGCTGCCCTTTTTGCAGGTACTATTATATTAGCTTTTCTTTTTAGACAGTGGAAGATTAGTAGAATAAAGAAAAAGAAATCCCAAGACAAATAAAAATTAATATAAAGGGTAGGTACTCAAGTGGCCAACGAGGGGAGACTGTAAATCTCCTGGCTATCGCCTTCGCTGGTTCGAATCCAGCCCTGCCCACCAATATAATAAATGAAGTTCGTAAGACTACATAAACTACCTGAAGATCATATTCTCCGGAATACATCAGTAGTGGGTTTCGCGAGCAGGACGTATGAGTGTCATGGTAAAGGTAAATATGATTGGAGCATGTGGAAGCGGGTCGGGGCGGATTGGCCGATTGCGTCAAAGACGTATAATGAACTAGGAGAGGTATGGAAGACGAAACCAATCTCGGAGTGGAGACCAACTAAAGAATTAGAAGAAAAATATCAACAAAGTGCGCCTATAGTTAAACGGATATAAATGCACCAGTAGCTCAGTTGGATAGAGCAACGGATTTCTAATCCGTGGGTCGGGGATTCGAGTTCCTCCTGGTGTACCATTTTACATAAATATATATATATGAGTGAAGAAACAAATACAACAACACAAGAGGTAGTTGAATGTAAGCATAGCTTTGTGCAAGATAGTATAATGACTCGACTTAAGCAAGAGAGCACATGGCGTGGTATTATTACCGTCGCTACTTTATTGGGATGGCGTCTCGCTCCAGATCAAGTAGAAGCTATTATTACCACAGGGGCAGGTTTGGTCGCTGCAATTAATGTTCTTAAACATGATTAATAATAAAAATATATGGTTCGAGGTGGGTATACATCTTTTTATTATGCTCGCTATCATACCCGCGACAATCTTTGCATGTTTAATTACAATAAAATCAATGCTATTTGCGTATCCTGAGTATGTATATAATGCATATGCATCTAGATTTTATAATTGGAAGTAATATGGAGAGGCGCTTACATATAGAGCAGGAAGACGCTAATAAGTTCTTCGAATACTTAATTAAGTTAAGTGAAGAGAGTGGGAAAACATACCCGGATCAATACCCGCACGCTATATTAGCAGATACTTATGGTCTAGGGCTCGGTCAAGCTGAAGAGCTTTACTTAAATTGGCTGGATATGAGAAGATTTCAAGCCGGAACACCGTTATAATAGTGGTAAGAGCGACATAAAAGAAAAGTCGATTCGAGTATCTGACAGATCTATGTTAAAGGTGATAATTCCGGAACGGAACACCGATATAATTATAGAGAAGAAAGAAACAATAACAACCAACTATTATAACAATGAGCAAAGTATTAGACTATAAGCATTCGTCGACAGAGATCGACTTCAGTAAAGCATCCGCAGCCTCTAAGATCGGAGAAAAGAATGATTGTTCAGTCCGAGCAATCGCAACTGCAGTAGGCGTAACTTATGACGCTGCTCACAGATATATGAAAGATGTCATAGGTCGAAAGGACCGTAAGGGCGCAAAGGGTATGACTGATAAGCTCGAAGCTTTCACTGATCATGATAACCCTGTCCAAACAGCAGGTGATATTAATTTTAAATACAAAAAAATACCTACTGTTAGCCTCTGCAATGAGTATAAGCTCCGCGGAGAGATAGTGCATCGTAAGAAGACTGTTAAGTCGTTCATCGATGCCTTCCGCAAGGGTACATTTCTAGTATTTGTATCTAAACACGTATTCACTGTTAAGGATGGTGTACTCATCGACAACTATGGCGAAGAGTTTCGACCTACTCGTAAGGTGCTTAATGCGTTCAGAGTCGATGTTGTGCCTGGTGAAACTCAATTAGAACTCTTCTAAGGTATATATAAAGGAACATCAATATAATAATAATATGACTATGACAATATGCGGCTGCGGTCGACCGGTAGAAGAGGCACGAGTAGAGCTCAATCTCAAGAGATGTAAAACGTGTGCGTTTGCTCTCCCGGATGTAGAGAGACCTAAAGGGGTAATGATATACACTGGAAAAGTCGGCGGGGAGATTGAGATCCACTCAGCTGACTCCTGGAAAGAGAAGCGTAAATACTATGTACCTAATGGCGCTAGGAGCGCGGTTAAAAACTTTTCGAAAAATCCCTGCGCTTAAAACTATATGAGGTATACATTAAACGAACTAAACTATAAGGAATGGAATAACGCGCTTGACCTATACTTAAAATATAGGAAGCGAAAACCATCAGGTCAGTGGCATGATTGGTATATGGGTAGAGTAGAACACGTCCAGAAACTCCGTGAAATGGAAGACCGGTTTCCAAACATTGAAGAAAGTGATATTATCGGTGAGTTTGATGTCATTGATGAAAAAGGTGCTTAATTATATACGGACACAACACAACTAATAATGAAAATATCAATAGAACATTACGACGATACGATTACAGTGGAGACTAAAAACGATGACCTTACTATCAGCGAGGTAGTCAGTCATATGTACGGGCTATGCATCGCAGCTGGGTTCGATGCAGATAATGTAGCAGATGCATTTATGGACAAGTCTATAGAATGTGCTCCATTACGTAATGCGAGTGACCAGATGCCATTTTTTGAATCGGGTATAGAGCCGTATGACGGGCTACTGCGTGATGATACATCGTTCGAAGTAGAACTGGATAAAGACTATCGATTTGGTAGTGAATATAAAAATAAAAATATATGAAAAAGAAGAAATGGCTTATCGATGATAGCGGTAAGGAGGTGATAATCGAAGCGCTGACGATGTGGGGCGCTCTGGGCATTCACTTTACAGGTGACCGTTTTGGTTTAAGTAATGAGTGGCAGTTTACAACAACAAAGACAGGTTGGATTCTTGCAGTAGATGGCGCAGAACGAAAGTTTGGCCGGCAGAAAATTAAACTAAAGGAAATTGAAGATTAGTTACTAATAAATGCAGGTGTGGTGGAATTGGAAAAACATTTAAAGGTCGTGTGCTGGAATCGGTTTACAGAGCAGTCTTAAAAACTGCTGGGGGTTACCCCATATGGGTTCGAGTCCCATCACGACTACCATGTTTACCAACTCGAATACTAAAAAATTATGAAAATTACAATAGAAGTTTACGCAGATAAGTTTACATACGAAAGTGAACACGATTCAATGGGGATGAGTGACCTGACTGAGAAGTTATACGGTCTATGCATCGCCGCTGGGTATCATCCAGATTCTGTAGGTGAGTGTTTCCTTGAAAAAGGTCGAGAAATGACAGAGCATCTTTATCCAAACGATAAAATCGAAGTTGATTTTGATTCTGCTGAAGATGTAGTGTCTTCAGCCGGCCTTCAAAGACTACATTCCAGTTGGGCCAGTGTGCCGGCACATTCCAGTTGGGCAGGATCGCCAACTGAAGATGTAGTGTCTTCAGGTGTCTCTGATCCAATTCAAGGTGAAGAAACAATCTCGATTCTAAGCCGATACAATGAGGAACGAAAATTCACTATCATATCTAAGTATTGCGTTGAGTATTCCTTTGAAGATGATGATCATGTTGGAATGTCAATGGACGCTGAAGGCAAGTTATCCTCAGTTGATCCAAGTGGTGGGCCATATATTGGTGTAGGTACAAATCTCGGTGATGTGCATAAGGAATTAGAAGGCTTAACTGTTACGGAGATCAAATATAATGATTCGAAAACAGGTGCTTACTATCTTACAGTAAAATAAAATGAATGAATACGAAGAAAAAGAAAATGCATGGCAAGAAGCGACTGACAATTGGGTTAAGTTGACTCTTGAGAAGTATGACAGATTCGAACCTGACGAACTGACTCAAGTCTTTATGCGAGGTCCGTTTGCTGGATGGAGTGAGCGTATGGTTGTTGAGTTAGCAATGGGTATGGATGACGCAAATAAGAAAGTACCGAGACATAAATAATTATGAAAGTAAAAATCAAAGCAGAACTAGACGACGAAGCATTTAAGACTGGAGACTTTATTCAGGAATTGGGTAAGATTCAAGAGGAGTACTTTGATAAGCTTATGGCTAAGGTCGAGAAAGAGAAATGGGTTGAAGGTATGACTAAGATCGAAATTCGCGATTGGCTATTTGATTATTGTTTCAATGGTCGGGGTAATGATGAAGCAGGATTCGAAGATACATTCTCAGAGAGTATCAATAAGTGTCCGAAATATGAGGTGGAGTAATTATCTTTTAATTCTTCGCGTTGTCTGCCGTAATCTCTAAAGTACGAGCGATCTTTTCTACTTCGTCTAAGTGCTTTTCGATGTACTGTAATCTTAGATTTTGTTCAGCATCTTCAGGTAAGGCACCGAGTTCGCCTCTCGGCCATTTAATACGAAACTCTGTATTCGCTCCAATCTCTACATCACGAATATTTCGATCGTGCTCGAGCTGAGTAATTCTTGCAGTAACATTAACATAACTAGTGACACTAACCGCTACCATAAAGATTAGTGCTAAAAGGTTACGAAGTGGTATGTTTATATTGGTGTTTTCGTTTAGATCAACCATGTTAATATTTAGTTGTATATGTATCGCTTTTTGTTAGTATTACCAAACTACATCATTTAAGACCTCAGCCTTCCAGCTGAGGTTTTTTTATCTATACCCTACCATGCTTACACGTAATACACAGTGTGTGCTGCAAAGACAATCTACGCTAACAAGGGGGATCACATTTTATACATAACTACTACACCACGCGATGGAATGCTCATACTAACGCAGGACAGCACATGTGTTAAATATAATAGAGGCACCAAAGTTACTAATGTTGTTGTTGCGATAGTGAAAAGCTATATATAAATACATATATATGAAAATACCAATTATTAATTACATTAGGCGATATTGGCCGCTTTTACTTGTTCTCGGATTGCTTATCTTTGCATACACTTCCGGAACACTTGCAGTGGCCATGAAGGGCCTTCTGCTTATTCCTATCTTTACTCTTACCGCTTGTGCTTCTGGCTTACTCCTTCGCAATGTTTATAATAGATCAACGACTGATCGTTACGTTGATGATAAAGAGTGGATCAATAGAGATTGGGACTCACTAACACCATGGCAAAGAATTCTTATTACAAAGATCGAAGCTCTAACATACTTTGCTGGCGGGGCACTTATTGCCGCTGGTTTAGTTATAATTATTAATGTATAAGCTCCTTGCATGCCTTGCGTGTCTCCTCCTATTAGCCTTTGCTAACCGCGGGCTAATAGGAGGCCCGACACCACCAAAGAGACATAACCCTCTCACGCATCACGAGGAGTTGTGGGATAGTGTTGAGATAAAAGGCTCACAAGTATTTCGAATCGATAAGGCTATCTCACTATATGTCGACAGCAAACCTACGTATGTGGCTATTGAGAAAATGAGAACTGGAGGGGTACCCTCTGCAGTCGTCTTTGTTTTACATGGTAGAGAGTCCACGTGGAGCTTCAAGAAGCATCTACATGAAGGGTCACCGCTAACTACAAGGACAAGATGGGTCCCCAAGGGGAGACCTAAGGCTCCACCAGCCAACGGTATGTCTTATACGTTCTTAGAGTCAGCAGAAGATGCTCTATATAAGTTAAAAGATCTTGAAAGTATCGATTGGACAATATGTAACGACGCCCTATACAATATTGAGAAGTATAATGGATTAGGCTATCTTAAATACAGACCAATACACTCGCCTTACCTATGGGCTGGTACAAACCATTACACTAAAGGTAAATATGTTGCCGATGGTAGGTACTCATCTACAGCTATCGATAAGCAATTAGGCACATGCGCCATTCTTAAGAGAATGTCGGATAGAGGTATTGATATAGGGTTTAAGTAGTTAAACTCACTTACATCATTCCACTCATGGGTGAGCCCATTTCATGAGGTGCTTCGGCGCTAGCTGATGTGGGTTCATTTACAATTAAACATTCAGTAGTTAATAGCATTCCGGCGACTGATCCTGCATTCTGCAGAGCCGATCGCGTTACCTTTGTAGGGTCAACAATACCAGCTTCAAGTAAATCGACGTACTCATCTGTCGCTACATTATAACCTAGTCCTAATTCGAGAATCTTAAGAACAATTTGCGACCCATCGACGCCAGCATTCTTGCATAGCTGTCTAATTGGAGCCTCAACAGACTTCTCAACTAATCGAGCGCCGATAGCTTCATCACCTTCAAGGCGAGTAGCTGCCTCAGCAATGGCGCCCTTAGCTTTAAGCAGTGCAGTACCACCACCAGGTACAATACCCTCTTCTACAGCCGCTCTTGTTGCTGCGAGTGCATCATCGACTCTATCCTTCTTCTCCTTCATTTCAGGTTCTGTTTGAGCACCTACATTAATAACACCAATACCACCCGTTAGTTTAGCTAACCGCTGTTGTAGTTGATCACGGTCGAAATCAGATCCTGATTGCTTAATCATTTCTTTAATTAGATCGACACGTGCTGCAATAGCTGGTGTATTACCTCTACCGTCTACTATAGTGGTAGCTTCGCGAGTGATCGTTACCTTCCGAGCTTTTCCAAGATGTTCGAGTTTAATGTTTTCAAGTCGAAGTGTATCATCACCAGTTACAACGGTGCCATCTGTAAGTGCTGCAATATCGTAGAGTGAGTCGCGGCGACGGTCTCCGAACCCGGGTGACTTAACTGCAGCGACGTTCAATGTACCTCTTAACTTATTTACAACTAGTGCCGAGAGAGCTTCACCTTCAACATCCTCCGCGAGAATGAGTAGAGGCTGATTCTTCTTAGCAACAAGCTGTAGCAGTGGTAGTAGTTCATTTAGGTTAGTGATCTTTTTTTCGCATAGCAGAATTAGAGCATTATCAAACGCTACATCCATACTCGCCTCGTTTGTTACGAAGTGCGGACTAAGATAGCCTCTATCGAATTGCATACCCTCGACAACGTTCAATGTAGTTTCTAACCCAGAGCCTTCTTCTACAGTAATAGTACCGTCACTACCTACCTTCTCCATAGCATCAGCGATAATATCGCCAACGTCTTTATCCCAGTTAGCAGATACAGTCGCAATCTGGCGAATGTCATTCATATCTTTAACCGGCTTGCTAATTGCTTTAATGCTCTCAACAGCTGCAGCTACTCCTTTATCAATGCCTCTTTTAACAAATACCGGGTTAGATCCAGCTGCTACGCTCTTGAGGCCTTCCTGGTATATTGCCTCGGCAAGTACCGTAGCAGTTGTCGTACCATCTCCAGCACTATTAGCAGTACGGCTGGCGACCTCATGTACCATTTGTGCGCCCATGTTTTCAAACGGGTCTGCTATAGAAACCTCCTTAGCGACTGAAACGCCATCCTTTGTAACAGCCGGTACACCAAAGGATTTTCCAATCATTACGTTTCGACCTTTTGGTCCAAGCGTGACCTTTACGGCCTTAGCTAATGTCTTAACACCAGCCAGGATCTTTCTACGACCTTCATCGTCGAATAAAATTTGTTTACTCATATATATAGTATTTTATGGGTAAAAATCAAAAAATCAATAGTACACCCTTATATTTTATGGTAAATAACATAAATAATAATATGGCTAAATTATGGACTCCTATTTTCCTACCCTTCGGTTCTTTAACGAACTGGTACGACTCGACTGATACTACTACATTAACTCTCTCAACAGGCGATACAGTTGCAGATTGGAGAGATAAGAGTTATGATGCTAACAATCTTTCAGAAGCTGATTTTGCTGATTTACCTATTTACGGCACTACAAATATCAATGGCTTATCAACAGTTGACTTTGATGGTGGTACTGCTGTTAACTTAGATGATAATAGTGTTAATACACCTACTGATAGTAATTCTAATTTATATATAATATATGTAGGTTTTAATAACACATGGACGTCGACATCAACGATGTTTAACTTCACCAACGTAGCCGGCGACAGTATGCTTTTGAGAAATGGCGGCGCGACAACCACACAATTGTTAATAAAAAAGGGCGCTGCCTTTAATTTAAATACGAATTTAACCAAGCCTAGTGATAACCGAACTGTTATATATACAATCGACTGTACAGATAGTAGTGATGTGACACTGGAGCTGAATTACACTAATGCACAAACTAGTCCTCGCAACCTCGCGAACAATCCAGGCTTATATACCAATCTTACATTAGGTGCGCAAAGTATTGATCTCAATGGTCTTAATGGACAAGCTGGTGAATTTGTTGTTGTACAACAAGCCAACATGACACTTGAAGACAAACAAAAGCTTGAAGGCTATACAGCATGGAAGTGGGGCCAGGTAGCTAATCTACCAGGTGGCCATCCTTACGAGACTGCAGCACCTACTGTTACTGATGTAGAGTTTAGAAACAAGCTGTACGAAACATCAACCGAAGAAGGTTCTTCTAGATTCCGTAGATTGTTCGAACTTGGATTCGTTGGCTAATTGACTACAGTTGATTTATCCAATCAAAGCTCTGTTTTATCTGCTCTGAGAACTCCTTACCTAAGACGTTATGCCAATCTGGCTTTAACGGCTTGACCACGTTACGGATCTTATGCTCACCGTAAGGCCAACCAAGTTCATGTTCATCTGTATACTGTTCTACGTTTAGCGGATTGACCTCAAACCTATCCATTTCTAGATAATCCCAGACTGCATTCATTGCTTCGACAGGATTGGCGGTGAGATCCTCTGCATGGACAAAGTGTAGTTTATCTTTATGTGTTTTTATTGCATCATGCAATCTCTCTACTGCAATACCAAGTGGTGGAGTATTGAGCCATCCCTGCGACCTCTTCTCAATGGTTGTCCAGTTCTGTGGATTCTGCTTTTCAATACCAACAAATCTTGACGGGTGCTTCATTCTTAGCTTCTCAAAACTAGAAAGAATGCCTCTTACATCTCTAACTGGCACTAATACTTTAGCATCTGGAAATACTTTATACAATTGATCCAAATGACCAATCCATGATCTGCACTTATCAACAACTACTGGTCTATCTGTGTCGCCATCAAATGCGCTTTTAATACCACCTCTAAGGAAATTGTGGTATTGTCTTTCACCATCTAGTGGGTTTTTAAATGTTTTAAATTCCTCTGTTTCAAAAAAGTCTCTAGCAATATATCCTATTTCATGAACACCAGATGTAGCAGTTGCATGTACCTCAGGGTTTTGTGCTAATAGATTTTGAAGAAGAGTAGAGCATGCTCTAGGAAGACCAGATGTGAAATGAACTGTTTTCATATACTAGTATTATATATACTAATAATAAAAAGTCAAGAAAGAATTATGGTATGTTAGGGTAGTTTGCCCAATCTATTACGGTTACTCCAGATTTACCGCCAACTGTTTGACCAGCGCCTAATGTCCAGCCATTGGCTACTGCGTCATTAGCATAGACTGTGGTTAATCCAGAGTTGTTAAATGCATCACTACCAACGTTTGCTAGTGGCGGCGCTAGATATGCTGTAGTTAAGCCAGAGCAATTATAAAAAGCATAAGTCCCAATACTCGTAACACTATTTGGAATCACTAAACTAGTAAAGCCAGAGCAACTATCAAACGCATAATTTCCAATAGTAGTAACACTATCTGGAATCACTAAATCACCAGTAAAGCCAGAGCAATCATTAAAAGCATACTGTCCGATAATCGTAACACTATTTGGAATGACTAATGAACCAGTTAAGCCAGTGCAAAAATCAAAAGCATAACTCCCAATAACCTCTACTGTATTAGGTATACTTAATTCACCCACAACCCCACTTGCCTCAAATGGACCATAAACGGAGTCGATTGCACCAAGGTTAACAACACTTCCTAAATCTAAAGTAAACTGTGATCCCTGTGTATCGTAAAATATTGGACCATAAATATTCTTACAACTATCCAACAAAGTAACACTCTCTATACTACCACAGGCTTCAAACGCACCATACCCATCTGCTGGATCACCGAGGGTCTCCATTTCTATAGTTATATCAGTGATATTTGTACCATAAAAGGCACCTACGCCAAGGGACAGGGTACTAGGCAGAAATATGCTGCCGGTTATAGGTGTATCAACAAAGGCATAATCCCCTATACTCGTTAAAGTAGAGGGCAGGGGATTAATAGGACCGAGCTCAGTAAGGCTGCTATTATAACCAAAGGCGTAACTACCTATACTTGTGCATGATGTTCCAATCTGTAATTGTTTAATGTCACTTTCCTTCTTCCAATCATCAGGTATATCTCCCTGCACTTGACCAATCTCACCATTCGTTGTGCTACTCCAAACAATCGTAGGTGTTTTAAACTCCTGCTCATCTTGGAGGGTGAGTTCTACTACATTGTTGGTAATTTGTCCTTTGTATGTTTTGCTCATGAGTCTATACTAAATCCTTTATAACTTCTATACCATAAATACCACCAATGTTCTGATTAGTTCCAGCAGTCCATGTACTGTCACTCACTCTAGCATGAATAGTGGCTAAGTTACTTGACCCGATAAACACTTCTGTATTTTCATCAATAACTGTTTTAGATATATAACAATTAACATTAGTGAGGTTACTATTTATGCCAAAAGACCAATCTCCTATAAGCTGAACATTTCTACCTATGGTGAGGTTAGGGCCATATGTACATCCTGCAAAAACAGCAGAATAATCCAAATTATCCCCGATAGTTGTAACACTATCTGGTATAACTAAGTCACCTGTTATATTAGTTGCAAAATAAAACGCACCGCTTTCAATTGTTGTAACACTGTCTGGAATTACTAATTGGCAGTTGTATCTGTTGCCACCTAAACTGTTAAAACCGATTTTTGTACAAGATGTACCTAAAACGATTGCTTCACTGTCAGCTCCGTACCCGGCAAACCCACCAGTTGTTGCTTGGTCTATATCACCAAATATCTGGATAACTTCATTCACCCCAGTATTCTTTGTAATAACAGTAGGTGTGCCAACAGGATCAAGCAAGTTAAGCTCAACTACATTATTAGTTACATTGCCTTTAAATAACTTGCTCATATTAAATTACCATGTGATTGCCTGTAACTCCACTATAGTAGTTGCGGCAGTGATTTCGTCATTGATTGCCTTTTCTCTTGCGAAAGAAGTTTGAATGTGACTTGTGATTGCATCTGCTATTGAAGCAATCAATGTAGCATCAACAGTAATGAATGATCCATCACCGATCTTCCAATCAGTAGTGAATGCAGGGTCTGCAACTGCTAGTGAATTTGCTTGATAAATCCTTGCTACTGTAAGTCTATCAGTTCTTACTGGCAAACCACCAACATCAATACCTCCGACTTCTACATTGTATCTTTTATCGGCGTAATGATCTCTTGAATGTTTCTTTGCACCATCAATATCTGCGCCAAAGTCTGTGAGTTGTTGATTGAATCTTTCTGTTTGTTTTTGCTCTCTAAATTCATCTTGTGTCAGTAGAGTACCGTTAACAATAAAGTATGTTTCATCAGAGGCATCAACAGTAGCTGCATCTGCATCTGAAATTTCGCTATAGTGTGGAGCTTCTGTCGGCTCTACATCTTCTATTCTGCGGATTCGTCCTTGAGGACCTGTGATTGCGTATTTCATTTTTTTGTTTTAGTTAAAATTTATGGTATGTTAGGGTAGTTAGTCCAAGGTAGCACTGTCATACCAGATCCTCCTTGGAATGTGGCACTATATTGACCAATGACATCAGGTCCTTCGTATATATTAACAAGTGCAGTTGTGTTCAATAAAGCACCCGTTCCAACCCACGATGCTGCTGGTGTGTTGGTGTAAAGAGTAGTAATGGAAGAGCAATAACGAAAAGCCTGACTCCCAATACTCGTCACACTATCTGGAATCACTAAATTGCCAGTTAAGGCAGTGCAACCTTTAAAAGCAAACCCCCCAATACTCGTAATACCATCTGGAATCACTAATTCACCAGTTAAGCCAGAGCAATTATAAAAACCATTACCCCCAATAGTTTCAACACTATCTGGAATGACGAGCGAGCCAGTAAGAGAAGAACAATCCGCGAAGGTATAGCTATAGATTGTATTTATATTATTAGAGATAGTTAATGATCCGTTGAAGCCTGTGCAGTCCCAAAAAGCACCTTCGCCGAGACTTGTAACACTATCGGGGATTACCAAATCACCTGTAAACCCTGGATCAAAAGCAAAGGCATTGTTACCAATACTAGTAACACTATCTGGAATGACTAAGTCGCCAGTAAAACCACATTCACCCAAAGCATAGTCGCCGATGCTCGTAACATTACTTCCAATAGTTAGCGAACCGTTAAGGCTACTACCACAGTAATAAAATGCGTAAGATCCGATGTTCGTAACACTATCTGGAATTACTAAATCACCAGTTAATTGATTGCAATAGTAAAAAGCATAACTCCCAATACTTGTGCAACTTGTTCCAATAGCAAGCCCCTTCATGTCATTGCGAGCATCATAAAACCCACTACCCTGAACAATATCTCCATTATGAACTACTTTGATTTCACCATTATTAGTTCCACCAATACCATAGGACAATGTGCCAGCATCTCCATCCAGTAAGTTTAATTCAACTACACTGTTAGTGACTTCACCTCTGAATGATTTACCTGCCATGATACGTTATGATGCCTCTGTTTTATTAACTGTTACTTCCCAAACTACACTGTCTGCAGAATCACCAGTTACTTTAAACACTAATGCATCATTTGTATCGTCTGCTTCGACTGTAATATCCCATGTTGCATCTTCTTCTGCGAAAACTGTCTTCACTGCAGTACCTACTAATGAGGTTGTACCTCCATCATTTTTAATAACGCCTTCGATCTTATAACCAGCACTCTCTGTAGCTGATCTTGCAGCAACCATAGCTGAGAACATCCATGTTGTGTTAGTCGCTATAGTCATACGACTGTTAGCAACTCCATCAACAAAAATTTCAACGTCCGCAGTAGCGTCTGTGGTTGTACCTGATAGTGTAGTACCGCCACTGGGAGTAATTCCTAAAACTGTTTTTGCTGCATCTGCATCTGCAGCTTGCATAAAATTATCGATTGTAGTTGATACTGTAAAATCTGCCATATTATTATTTAATATATATTCTACAATAACCACGCCATTCTATCTTATAGATCCGCGTATTGTACATAATTACCACCGTTGTGGAACGCATCTACATGTTCTTGTGTCCAAGGTATATTCGCCCTACCCCAAATTGCAAAAGATGTCTGCTGACAATCCCAGCACCTCCACCAACTTGTATGTGGGTTGCTTGTGCCAGTTATCGTGTTAATAAGAATACCATTTTTATAAACCTCCATTGTGAACCCGCTCTTAGAAAACACGAACGTGTCCCATTGTTGATTAATATGTGTTATTCGTCTAAACGAACTGCTTGAGGCACTTACATTTATTCCTGAACTTGTCGTCTCTTTGATGTTCTCCCCTACGTTTGTAGATCCTGTGCCAGCCCAATTTCGATAACCGTTAGCACTTTTCCTCCCCGCCAAAGCAAATATTGTATAGGATGTAAAATCAGTAGCAGGGTTGTTCATATGTAATGTAATTGAACCCGGGTCTCGGCTAGGGTTGAATGTATCGGTAAAGGGAGATGGTGGAGCTAAACTTTTAGATCCTCGCAATCCACCGATAGTGGCTGTACCGCCTACCTTGTCTACTTTGTCACCATCTTCCCACCAATGTACAAGACCTTCTTTAAGATCAATTCCACCTCTCTTACCAGCTAATGATATTGGAAAATTAATACTCATTAGACCTCAATGGCATACGCTTGCTGGAAAAGAGAATCTAAATCTTGATCAGATAAACCTAGTGATGTGGCTAGGGTAATGAGTAGCGTTGAATCTCTCCTAAGAGTGTTACCTCCAAAGAATACTTCTTTCGCGACAGCTTTTTCGAGCGGATCAGCTATAGAGTCGATAGTTGTAGCTACATAATCAATCAATAGACCATCTGCATGCGGAGTAACATCAGCAATAGCTCTAACACGCCAAGCTGGTACTTCATACCATTCTGGTTCTAATTCATCATCCGAAATAGCCACTTGAGTCCATCCATATTGCTCTGTGGTAAGTTCACGTGACCACAAAAACCCTTCTGCAGGCTCTTCTTCCGGAATGTCAAGTTCTTCTACATATGCGTAGCCTGCAGGAGTCGGTGGAGCAGCTACATCACGTACTAACGTAGAAGGGAGACCATTTATACTCTTATTATATAAGGCTAACGGGTCAAGTTGTATTAAACGATATTTCATAAGTCTTTTTATAAATTATTAGCTACTAACTTCACTTGTAAAGTATAGCATACTCGGACTACCTGGCACGCTCGTACTCTCTGAATGATAAAGCCAACCAACGATACATACATCGCCTGCTACCATTGTTGCTATGTCAGCTACATCTCCTGCCAAATACTTATCATCAGGACTACCTCCAAAGAAGGTCCAGGGACCATTTCCATCCTGTGTGATGCATATCGAGCCACTATCACCTGGAGATAAGTCCATGAATAATGACCAATCGACTGATGATACATCCTCTGTTAAGTCTAAGGACGTATTGTACGCTGTTATACTCACAGTGTTAGAAGATACCAGCACTGGCTCTGGTGCAAGGTCTGGGTCTAGTTTATGCCAATTACCAGCTGTTGCGGTAGTAAGTTTATATTTCATTGTATGTCAGAATTTATGGTGAACCTGGCCTTTTAAATAGATCCCCAGCATTAGGTGCAGAGCGTAGATAATTGAACCCTGCATTCGGAACTGGTCTGAGGTATAGATCTGGATCAACCGGTGGAGGTCCTCCAGGCTGAGGCTGTGCTCCATCAACATTCAGAGACCCTGACGGGTTTACTGTTGGGAATATATGATTACCTATGGAGGGTATAGTTATCACTTATCTAGATGGTGAGTTACTATAAAATTGCGTTCTAATATATACATCACCAGTACCGGTTGCGCTTAGTTGATCACTATTAGTAACACCTCTAAATGTAAAGCTTTCTTTATCACCTAATACAAATGCATTTGCTGCATCACTATAACCACTATCATTAATAGTAATATCAGCACCGGTTCTATTAATAACAACAACTTCAGAGCAACTTTGATCTACAAGTTTAGTTAGACCAGCGATTGCAATCTTATATGATCTACATTTGTTTAAATTGACATATTCCATGTTAATATTTATACAATCTTGTCTCTCTTATCAGCTAGTATGTAGGATTTTTATAAATATACATATGGACAAAGGACTATTAATACTATTGTCATTAGCTGTAATACTAACTATAACGATATTACTTGAGATTTTAGGTATCGTTACGCACGCGTACATCCAAGCTACTATGATGATAAGTCTCGGTTATCATATATGTTATGCTATCTATGCAGTCTGTGAGTGGAGGGGAAGAACACGCATACGCAATGTAAGGAGAGCTAACTTGAGGCCACCTGGTAGAGATTTATAACTAAGCTTGCTGAGCTAATATAAGACCTACATTAGCGGCACCATATGATAGCCAAGTAATGGCCCATGGCAGATTGCCCTTAAGAAGATAGGATGTACCTACCACTATATAGCCTACCATACACACGGCGACCACTATGTTCTCTAGCGTTAATTGCATCCCATAATTATATTAGAGTTCCTGTTGATAGCTAGTATATCTTTTGCCTATACGGGAACACCGGTATAATAATGTATGAGCAAACAAAAGCCAAGCCATATGGATGAGCTGACCTTGCAATTATTTGACGAGGTTAAGATTAAACCGGACTTATACCCAGGCTATGCTACAGGCGATGCCTCTGTACAGCATAGCTATTTCATCATTAAGAAATACGACGTTGAGTTAGGAGGGCATACAGTACCGTTCGTGGATATTCTTAGACACTCAGAGCAAGAAGAGATTGATTTGCACAACCAAGCATGGCAATATGTTATGGCAATGCCGCGGTGGACTAAGCCTTTTATACTTTCTTTCCCAGCTGAGAGTGTGCGTCGTGTGCCGACCCTTACCGTCCGGTTGAACAAACTCGACTAGAACAATGAAGCTCACAACAATAATAGCAATAGGCGCTAGTGTAGCAGTTGTCTTGAATGGTATTGGCGCCACAGATCAAATATTCGAGTTCATAGTCAATTTATTACACCTTCACACTTTATCCCAGATAACGCCGCCATGATATTAAATATACAAGTGGAACCGCATAATAATCACTTTAAATCAGAAGAGGATTGGAGCGCGCCAGTAGTCAACCGGATTATTCCTAGAGAGAAGAGAACACTAAGGAAGGCATGCGTTACAGCTCTCGGGGTAGTCTTCTATATAACACTCGTAGTAGGCAGCATCTTAGGAGCAATAATAACTATAACAAGCAATCGCGATTAATCATGAAGCCTATAGGAGAGTTGACACAACAGAATATATCTGACCGGTTAGAGTGCCTTGAGTGGTACCTGAAATATTATAAGAAACAGAACACTGAACTAGTGCATGCGTATGAAGAGTCGCAAGTAAAGATGGTTAAGGTTCTAGAGTCAATTGAGATGTATGAGAGCATGCAAGAACAAACCTGACGATAATGTATACCGTTGAAGTAAAACATGATGGAAAGTGGAAGGAAGTAGACTCCGGAGAGTCATACCGGAATGTTAGGTTTACGGTAGATCTGTTTGTTGAGGCATTCGATACGGACAGGGTACGCGTGAGGGCACCAGATGGGAGCTATATAGAGCTAGAGAAATAACGGAACACTGATATAATAACAGTATGAAACCAGAAGAAAGAATGCAAGCATGGAAATCAATCAAAGGAGCTAAGCCAACATGGGAGGAATTCAAGCGCTTACTATCAGCTAGCGAGTACGATGTAGAGAAAGCCTTAAAGAAATGGAAGAAGAAACATCCGTTCCTGAAGTAATATCATAAGAAGATATAAGAAAACATATAAGGATAATATAAAAAGACACAAAATTCCTGTATAGTTACTATATAACACTATGATAAAGAGACAATAGAGAATCTAAGAGAGAACATAGAAGAGACGGGAACTTCCGGAGAGAAGAGCTTTTACGAAATAGCTAAATGCAAAGGGAACACGATCGAAATAAGCGAATACAATTGTTCTAGAATCGAAATAGTCTGAGACCAATGAGAGACAATCTATCTGCACAGTTTAAAGCTATATCTGCCTAGGTGGAGGGCTTTGCTAAGCTATATCTGCCTAGGCGCTGCGGTTGAACTAGATAATATAAACGTGTGGAGATTATTACCTCGACTATATATCTCCCCGGGGCTCTGAGCTCTGCACCTCGGAATGCTACGCGCTTAGAGAGATGGGAACACTATTATAATAAGTAATAGCATATGAATAAAGGACCATTTGAATCAAAGAAGTTTACAGCCCTGATCTCTGGGATTGTCTTTAATGCTATTTTCGCAGGCCTCTCATTGTACTTCATTGCAGGTAATCCAGAGTCTGCTGTATCTATAGTAAACCTTATGACGGTATCATTAGCCTCTGTTAATGGTCTCATCTCTCTATATGCCATCGGCCAATCTGCGGTCGACTGGAAGATCAATACACCGAAGTAACTACATGAAGAAGAAGAACGCCATTAGGCTCGAGCTATGCCAGCTGATATCAGACGGGCTACTGGATAAGGACCTGGTACTGCTAGAGTTAATTTCTAGAACACCTCCTGGTAAGATTAGGGAACTAATCGAGATACTCAGACCATCAGAAGTGGTTGAGTAGAGGGAACTATTCTCATTATACTTTAGTTCCTATACACACAAAAAGGGAACTACTTTATAAAAAAAGAGTTCTCCCCAGACCTATAGTCTCATTGTTAGTCAGCTTGTCTGTAGGTCATACCCTCCCTACATCTATATTATATCGGTGTTCCTCTTTAGTGTAATTTGTACACTATACATCAAAGCTCCGAAGCCTATTATAAAAGGAACACTAATATAATAAAGGTGATGAAAGAGATAAAGAGATGGATAGTAGCATACGACGCCGATGGTGAGACAGATATCTGCAGACATATAATGGCTGAAACGAGAGAGGAAGCAGAGAAGGAGTTAGCTAATCAGGTTAATTTAGAATTCTGTACTAATGTAGAGATGTTCGAAGATACACTCGCTCCTACGTGGCAGGAACTGTAATATAATTAGGTATGTTAAAAGTACTACTAGAGATGTTGGATCAAGTTGAAGCAGCTTGGAAGGCTGGCCACCTCACAAGAAGAGAGGCACAACGCGAGTGTGTGTGGATTGGTGCATGTATGGATGCTTATGAGCTTGAGCAACAGATCGCTGCGAACCCTCTGAGGGGCTAGTATAGGAACACTAATATAATAAAGGTGATGAAAGATAATAACCATAAAGTCAGTGATGAGGTCCACTATAACATCCCAGTTAAGGTCAGAGAGATTGTCAATGGGCACCTGTTGATAAATGAGAGGCTTCAGTGTCAGCACAACAGAGAGATACTAGATGAGATCATTGCTGATCTACAGCAGTATGCTTCTGAGTTACCATCAGTCTCTGATCTAGAAACCTGTAATGTCCTCTAGTATGAATGTTATTAAAAGAAGAACGAGATGCGCCTTAGATCTAATGAAGGAGGGCGGTCTAACATCTGATGGTGAGTTAGATACACATAACAACTATATGATGGAAGACCTTAAGGATAAGGTAGATGATCTAGATAACTGGCTCAATGGAACTGATGGTGGGTTTGATCAAGATAACTCTTTACATATGAACATGTTGGCTGATATTGTCATGTGCTATGATAAGCTTGAAAGTATATGCGAGAGGGTAGTCCAATAGTTGGACTACGAAAAAGTAACACTGATATAATATACACATGATAGATTACCAACATTACGTAGCTGAGCGGTTAGAGAGTCTAGAGTTAGACCTGAAGTACCATAAGATGAGAAGCACACACCTTGCGCGCAAGCTAGAAGAGAGTGAGGACAAGCTATCAGAGATCTTAAAAGAGATTCGCGACCTTAAGGTTAACTATAAACAGCCAGTACAGTAACATGACTAACTACATCACATATACAACAGACGGTAGATACTTCGTTATCGATAATACATCCCTGCAGCAAGACGGTATCCTTGCTCATGCTATTAAGTGCGAGTGTACGTCGAATTGGGACGCTCAGGAGATCGCAGATAGTCTTAACGGTGAAGTATTATAGAAAGGGAACACTTATATAATAATAGTATGAGCAGTTGGATTTGGAAATTTGAGCAAGGTGATGAGGTCATTGTCGATGGTGAGCTTCTGTATGTAGAGAAGAAGGCTAAGAAGAAGTGGTACCTACCGCTAGCGCCAGACACCTGGTGGTGCTATAATGGCTACGGCGAGGATCAATTAGTTAAAGAGAGTGACATGACGCATAAGGAACTCTGATATAATAAAGGTGATGAAGACACAAACTATGACACCCACCACGCCTGCTAACATCTACGACTTCAATGAAGAGGTTGTGAGCATTCCTTTAATCAGCCTGACCACACTAGTGAGTGGGCTTAAGCTGAGTGTTAAGTTCAATGAGGACTTTAAAGGATGTGTAAAGACAGCTCGACATCTACTATCAACTCCTAAGGGCTATAGGACAGAAGACATCCTGCACCACCTGGAGACATCACTAGCTGACACTAAGGCACACTATGGCATAGAGTAAGGAACTCTGATATAATTAAGGTGATGAAAAATAAAGATATAAAGAATGGTGACTTTGTTCTCTACACGCAAGGAGACAAGAGTGTCATCCTGTACGTAGAGTTCTACAATGAGAGTGACGACGTCTGGTTAGGAACAGACTCTGACGGGGAAGATTACTTCTTTCAAGCTAGCGATATTGACCCATGTGACCATAAGGAACTCTGATATAATAATAGTATGATGAATATAAAACCGACAATTCGCGAGGTAAAGGTAATCCTTAACGCACTAGGAATCGATAGAGACGCAATCTCACACCATTGGAATGATACAAGAGTTCGGGGAGGGCGTATTAAGTTCTATTCTAGGAACAATATTGACAATGTCTTACCGAAACTAAATGATCATTTAGTATCATTGTTCCCAGACTTTAAAGTCGAATCGACTAGTTATGGTAGGAACGTATATACAATTCACTTCAAGGAGATGGATGCAACGTTTGACTTCTTCGGAGTCAACCCTTCTTAGGAACCCCGATATAATAATAGCATGAACAACAACGAGATGAAGAACATAACACTCTCCCGGATCACGTCCGTTCTAGATACAGTGAGCTGTAAACTAGTACTCCTAGAGGCACTCGATCGCGATCAGAGCGATAGTGGTTACGGTGATCTTATCGATCAGATAGCTACAATGCGAGCAGGTCTCGCTACTCTTCAAGGAGCTGTCTCACGAGCAGAATCAGTAGTACCATCAACTATTAGCAGCTCTAGACATCTCGTTTAAACACTCTCTCGAAGAATACTCTTCGAGCGCTACCGAGGAGTGCTCGTACAAAAAAACGAGCACTCCTTACATAAAGGAACACTGATATAATAATAATATGAACGCAAATAAAAAGCAAGTAAACGTCGAAAGCCGCACCCGTCAACCAAACCTATTCTCGGTTGTACTAGAGCGCGACCCATCCACCGGTGACTTCACCGTGGTAGGTCATCAAGCAAAGCGCCTGGTAATGAAGAATCAGTTTAAGGGTGACTGGGTAAAAGTAGCGCCGCGAGCCATCGCTAAGGCACTCCGCAATAACAAGATCAAAGCTGCATAGCACCTACGATTTTCATCAGTCCCTGGACATGGGCCTAAACTGTCCGATCTTTTACAGTTTGAAGAAGAATGATCTGTGGCCTGTGCGCCGAGCGGTCGAAGGCGCCGGACTCATAATCCGGGACGTAAGATACATCGTGGGTTCAAATCCCACCGGGCCGACCATTCTTCACAAATAGGAACACAGATATAATAATAGTATGGCCGACAGTATACAACTACAATCTTTAGAAGAGAGCTTAGCTCGAATGTTTGAGAAAGAACTCGACAAGCTACATACTATTATAGCTGAGCTTGAGAGCAACATCTCTACTACTATGTCGGAGGTAGAGAAACTTAAAGCAGCAGCTAATCGAGGTAATACGCCTTACGATTGGTAACCCTTTTCGATCGAGTGCGTCAAAGAACAACATGTCCTTATCACTACTAAATTAAGACGCCAGGCATAGCCTACGATCATCACATTGATCCCCGAGTATAATGTAAACTGGATCGTTAAACAAACTGCTCTAGGACCTTAGCATGTCTTTAAACTGCTACCACTTTCTAAGAACCCCGTCATAATAATAATGAGACACGACCAAGATCCAATTGAAGAGATGATGCAATGGCTGCTGATGGGAGTCTGTATAGCGGCAGGGGGGCTAGCGCTAGCAGTATTTGTATGTATCGTACTACGTGCCATCATTAGTTAATAAAGATATGAGAAGTAAAAAGAAGACCAATTGGGAGTTCGTTATAACGTTGATGTGTATTGCCGCCCTAGGCTCTATGATGTGCTACGTAGGTAAGTACATTGATATGCAGGCTCAACGAATCGACTATCTAGAGATCGAGAACCTTAAGCACAGCGAGGCACTACACATCCTACTACCTTCAGCCAGAGAGGAGGTTAAGGCTGGCGTTAGCTGGCACGATATGGAACCCTGATATAATATAGGTACGATGAAGTTAAAAGGACCACTAAAGCTGGATAAGATATATGATGTTGATGGTACGGATATGTATGGAGTACTGCTAGAGGATCATGGACTAGAGGAGGTAGTAGATGAGATGAATGTTCTGATGGATTACATTAGAGAGCTTAGTGGTAGGGTAGAGGAGCTTGAGTTTGCTTATGAGCGTGGAAGAGAGGAACTCTAATATAATAATAGTATGACAATTATTGAATGGAGAGAGATGGTAGATGCAGGTCTTATTCAATTGGATGAGGATGGTAATGAAATAAAGGAACTCTGATATAATTAGTTATGATGAAAGTAAAAAATGTTATTGGATATAATGAAGTTGGGTTGGATTATAAATTATGTGAAGAGATTTATGAGAATGGAAGTGGGAAAGATATTGAAGGAAGGTTTTTAGATGTTGAGTTTTTGAAGATTATTCTAGAAAGTACTATTGAGTGGGTTGAAGAGAATAGTGAATATTGTTGGTGGAAAGACAAATGTGTAATAATGCTTAATAGTCTTGAGAAGTTTGATGATGAGGTGTTAGTAGAGTTTTAGGAACTCCAATATAATAATAGTATGATGAAAGTAAAAGGTTATAAGGTAGTTGAGTTTGGCGATACAAATGTTGATTTTGATGTTTGTAGTTCTTTATATGATATGTGGTCAGGATTAGACTTAATAGGTCGAGTTGTTAAGGTAAGTTTTTGGAAGGAACAGATTACAGACTTTATAAAAGATATGAAGGATGATGGAGATTATGATAGTAAGGATGATTGGACTATTAAAGTAGAGAAGGTATTAGAAGAAGTTAATAAGTTGGAAGAGGGTTTGTATATTCAATTTTAGGAACTCTAATATAATATAAGTATGATGAATTATAAAAGTGTTTGTGAAAAATATGGAGATGAAGTTGGTTTAAAAGTACTAGACTTTATTGAAGAAGGTTGGGGCGAGAATGGAGCTGATGAGTTCAAATTTGATGATGGAAGTGTCTTTAAAGAGGTAGTTGAGGAATTTATTAAGGAACTCTAATATAATAATAGTATGATGAAAGATATATTAGAAGTTGGTAAGAAGTATAGAGGTGAGTTGTTGAGAGTTGATTATGGATATGAGATTGATGATTGTGAAGATGATTGTTGGTTTTATATTCTAAAGGGTGGTGAGATTATTAAGGAGGAACTCTAATATAATAATAGTATGATGAATGATTGTTTAGGAAAAGAGCAGGACGAGTTGGTAGCAGCAATTGCCAAGAAGCATATGCATATTAAAACACTTAAGGAACAAAAGTCAGATAGTCTTGATTTTCATGATGTGAGTGTTTGGCGGCTTGAAGGCGCTCTTAAAGAGGCACTTCGAACTGGTATTGATATTGGTATTAAGATGACAGTAAATCATTTGAAGTAGGAACTCTAATATAATAATAGTATGATGAATATAACATATAACAAACTAAGCAAGATTCGCGCAACAAGATACTTCAATGATATGGAGAGAGATGATAAGGAAACTGCTTTATTATATCTCGGAGAGGAACTTGTCCAGAAGATTAAGAGAATCGATTCATGGATGAGTGATGAGAAGGGATTTGAAGGAACTAAGTTTGATGTAGATAATAATAACCACTCTAGATTATTCGCTAAGTTAGATATGTTAAATGACGAGTTAATGGATATTATTGAGAAGGCTGGATTAGATCTAGTGGCAGAGATTCACTAACAGGAACACCAATATAATTAGTCACGATGAATATACAAGACCTAATCCAAGCACTAGAAGAAATCGCTGAGCAGTCACCTAACGCTGAAGTTCGATTTGCGAGTCAACCTAGCTATCCATTTGAGTACTCCATTGCAGAAGTAGTCCCATGGGATAAGCATACAATGATCGACAATGAGATTGAAGAGATCCGACAATCGATTGACGAAAATAATCAAGAGCCTATGTCACATAAAGATATGAAGGCATTGGCTGAGCAGAATTTAGAAGACGAAGGAGTGCTCGAGGATGTGGTATATCTCGAAGAAGGTACACAGCTAGGCTATCTCCCAGAAGGTCCAAGGCATGCCTTAGGCTGGTAAAGATTTCATCATAACACCTAGGTAAGTGCCTAAACTGCCTACTATATTAGGAACTCCGATATAATAATAGTATGATGAATAAGAACTATAAAATAATCCACACGATGAAGGTCCTAATCAAGACACAATACAAGGAGTGGTATGGTTGTGAAGACCATATAGGCGATGAAGCCTATGGTCGTTACAAGAACAAAGGAGGCATGGACTATGTCTTAGAGGTCGACGAGCATGTGTTTATGTATGATGAAGAGTCTGTTCGCAAGGCCTTCCATGATGTGTATGATGTACCTGGATCGTTCACTAGATGTACTATTGTCGATATCGAGCCCTGCTATAGAGAGCCAAGAGAGATTAAGCTAGACATTAAGAGTGATGCTCTAGTGCACTAGGAACACTGATATAATAAGTTATGGACAAAAGGATAAACTACCCATATGCATATGGGCGCTTGAGCTCTTCATTGAGTGGCTTCGCCCTAATGAAGAAGATGAAGGAGAAGGGCCTCGACCTAAAGAATTGGGACCTAGAATGCGCAATCCAGGAGTTGTTGGACCAGGCCCTAGATGACCTGAAGAAAGAAACTCATGATGCAGCTGCAGTAGAGCACGAGAAGTACGGATCATGAAGACACATCCCATACAAGAAGTCCTAGACGACCTAGACAAGAAGATAGAGCTAGAGAGGATCAAGCAAGACCTCCACTCAGTAAGAAATCTATTCGTTATCTTTGCAGCATCAGTAGTAGTATGGTCAGCTGCTATCACACTAACCATCCACCTAATCAAGTAATGCCTCTCCCAGAAGATGTACCGAAAGACCTACTCTATATGCAGAGATGCTACAATTGGCTATATAGTAAGGCCGGAAGCGATCTACAAGCAGCAGCTACAGAGGGTAGTAAGGAGTGCCAGCGCCTGATGGATAAGCTTAACCTCAGCATCAACACGATAGAGTACTGGCAACTGGAGGGAGACTTCGGTAGGGCACACTATGAGGTAGAGCAATTGAAAGCTTGGTTCTGTCCTATCATGGACTTAAAGTATTAGGAACTCCGATATAATAAGAGTATGGAAAAGCTAAACAATCGTTATCATTTCGCATACAGTCAGGATGAACAAGATAAGCAGCTCTGGATCGATGCTGATGGATTCGCTAGAGCATA